>ERZ772871.372-NODE-372-length-49426-cov-4.85621_pt1 | contig 49426 bp, 29 predicted proteins | sample MGYA00511899_ERZ772871 | MGnify/ENA primary metagenome ERZ772871 (study PRJEB29015, sample SAMEA2737693) | human gut metagenome | biome: human gut; feature: human-associated habitat; material: faeces | place: China | collected 2012 ... | reverse complement strand
CCGGGTACTTTGATGTTCGAAAGCTTGACGGAACCTGCATTTCGGCAGGCATCAGCTACAAGAAGCTGCATCTGCTGGAAAAGAGAAGAACCTATTTAACAGAAATTCGAAAGGAGGAGGCGCTTCCTCCCCCGCCTGAAGGCAGGGGTCTCCGCGCCTAAATGTGATGATTAGGTACATACATCGCAGCAACGTGCCATTTTCAAAATAATAACTAATCCAGAATCGAAAAGAAATCCCAACAATCTTGTCTTAGAAGGACGGTGCAGCCAATATGAACTGCGGCAATCCTAGGTTATGAAAGCTGAAGCAGTTCCAAAATTTCTTCGTTCGAAAGCTTCTTAGCGACATCGCTTCCTTCGAGCAGTGCGTCGGCAAGGTTCTTCTTCGTCTTATGAAGTTCGAGGATTTTCTGCTCAACTGTCTTTTCCGAAATTAGCTTGTAGATCGTCACCGGGCGTTTCTGTCCGATTCGATAAGCTCGGTCGGAAGCCTGATCTTCAACAGCAGGATTCCACCAAGGATCAAGGTGAATCACATAGTCGGCTGCCGTCAGATTAAGGCCGGTACCGCCTGCCTTCAGACTGATCAGGAACAACGGCATGTCTCCGTTTTGGAAGGTTTCTACAAGTTTCTTGCGCTGAGCGGCAGGCACCGAACCGTCTAAGTAGAGATATTCGATGCCGGCCTTGTCTAAGGCCTGGCGAACCAAAGCAAGGAAGGAAGTAAATTGGCTAAACACCAAAGCACGATGCTTGTTTTCTTTCAGCTCGCGAACCAGCTCCAGGAACACACGGATCTTGGACGACGGAATCGTCAGATGTTTGTCGACGAGCTCAGGGCTGCAGGCAACCTGGCGGAGTTTTGTCAGCGCCATTAAGGCTTCAATCGGATTGATCTTTTCAGACTGGAGCCCTGAGAGGGTTCTCGTGCGAATGTTTTCATAGATCGCCAGCTCTTCTTCGGAAAGCTCGACCGGAACGATCAGCTCGGTTTTTTCCGGCAGCTCATCGAGCACCTCTGCCTTCGTACGGCGAAGGATAAACGGGCCGATCAGCTGTTTGAGCAAATGCTGCTTTCCCTTATCCTTCTTCTTTTCTATCGGAAGGATAAAGCGGTCACCGAACTGCTGGTATGAGCCTAAGTAGCCGGGGTTGGCGAACTCAAACAAATTCCAAATTTCCGAGAGATCGTTTTGAATCGGCGTACCGGACAAGAGGATTCGGCCTTGAGCGTTGATCTTCATCACCGAATGAGAAGTCTGTGTGGCTTTATTCTTGATTGCATGCGCTTCGTCTAAAACCGCCAGATTCCATTCAACCTTACTCAGCGCTTCGATCTCGGTATTGAGCACACCGTACGTGCACAAAATGACATCGTAGTCTTTGAGGTTTTTGAGGATCTCTTCTCGGTTGCCGCTGTTAAAGTCGGCAAATCTCAGACCCGGCGCAAACCGCACCATCTCCGACTTCCAGTTGTAGAGCACGGCGGTCGGGACCACGAGTAAGGACGGCCCTAAAATTTTCCTTCCAAGCAGAACGGCAATCGCCTGCACTGTTTTGCCTAAGCCCATATCATCGGCCAATATACCCCCGGCGCCCCAAGTACAAAGCCGCATAAGCCACTCAAAGCCTTCTCTTTGGTATTGACGAAGCTGCGCCTCAAGACCTGAAGGAATAAAGAACTCAATCTCCTGGGCTTTCAGGATTCGTTCCTGCAGGTTCTCGTAGCTCTTGTCGCCCGTGACTTCGGAACCGTTTTCTTTGAGAGTTTCCAACGCGGTACCGCTGAATTTGGAAATCAGCAGTTCATCCTTCTTCTTAGAAGAAACATCTTCGAGAATCTCTAACTGTTTCAGCAGCTTATTTGTGATCAGAACGTATTCCGAGCCTTCCAAATGAATAAAGTTACCGACACGATCTTTGAGCTTATCTAGGATTTGGTTGATCTTGAGCTGGGTTTTGCCGTCAATGGAAACGGTGCCGTCCAAAGAGAACCAGCGGTCAACACTGTTCACCTTGAGCCTCAGATCCGGAAAGCTGATCGGAGCGCGCCTAAGCGTCAGCTTGGCGCCTTCCGGCCACTCGATATCTGCAATCTTGGAGGCTTCGCGAAGTATTTCCATGAATTCCAGGCACTTCAGCGTGTTCAGGGTCCAGAAACGACCTCCGCCCTGCCAAGCCGAGAAGTCTTCTAGTTTCTCGTTCATGAGCTCCCAGTTGGCTTTTTCTGCCTTGAGGTCACGCAAAATTCTCATCGGTTTGCGTTTAACTAAAGCTGCCAAGGTGTCCAGTCCTTCGCCCGGGGCTACGGTCAATTCACAGCCTTCCGCCGGACGCACAAAAGCTCTGACGTTAAATTCGGTCGCCGAGGAATCCGGAATAATCTGAAAAGTAATTTTGCTTGAAGCTTTGAGCGCCTCGAGAGCGGAAGAGGATTTCAGCAGTTCTGAAGAAACCGGAATTTCGCCGCTTATGTTCTCCAGAATCTCTGCGAGCTTGCCCTTAGCCTCACCTGGGAGTTTTCGGATATTGTTCAGCAGTTCTAGAACTTTGTGTTCTTTGTCGGTTATCTTATAGATAGTCAGGATACTTCCGTCTAATTCAAAAGCGTAGTGCGGATCCGTTCGTAAATTTGTTGCGAAGTCAATATTCGTCGTTGTTTCATAACTTCCGCCACTGTCCTTTTTGACTTCGATACGAAGACGATCTCGATGAATTTCAAAAGGAACTTCCGGTTCAAGCATCAGAAAAGTCCTGCCTGTGTCGGCAAGTTCATAAAGAACCTCGACACCTCTGAGTCGAGCGACTCGAGAGTTGACTCGGACAACCTTAGCGGCAGCGATTTGGTCGGCTTCATCCATTTCCGGAAGCATCTCAGCAAAAGAAGACATGGAGACCGCGGTACCTTTCGACCAGGTAATACCGTCTTTGGACTTCTGTCTGTATGGCTGAATATCGAACGTATCAATATCAACCAAATAAACAATGCGAGCACGACTAATTTTGGACGTCGGTTTTTTAAGGATCTTGCTGTAATTTAAAAGCTTGTCCAATCCGAACTGCCATTCCGAAAGCGTGGCGTAATGCGACAGCAGCGGAGGACATTTGAGTTCTGCCGTCAATTTCGTGACTTCGGGATCGTTTGGGTTGAGCGCATCAAGAGCTTGCTGAAGTATGTACTTCAAAGGCGGATTGTTCTCCTTTTTGCGCTTTGCCAAATGAGACTCGAGAATAGATCTGTAGTCCGCATAAGAGAATATCTTGCATAGCACAGCCAACACAAAAATCGCAAGGCTCGAATCATTCTCTTTTAATCTGGAAGCCATTGCTTCGTGATCGAAGGGTGTTATCTTTTCGGGATTATCGACAAAGGTAAACACAAGCGCGGCCATATCTGAGGCAATATCTTTTGAAAACTCCTCAGTTTTCTTTAAAAGGGAGGATATTTTTCTAGTTGTTGATGCCGAGCCTCTGTCCAAAAATAAAATCGCTGTCAGAAAGACATTTCGAATAGGTTTGAAGAAAAGAGGATTCTTGTAGTAAACAAAATAGTCCCGGTGATACTTAACATCTTCTTTTAAAGCAGATAGTATGCCCTTTTGACCCTCTTTGAAACCTCCCTGGGAAACCTGAAAAATTCCTTTTAATAAATCTTTAGTCCAGTATTCATCAGACAATTGGGCAAAATTAAAAGCACAGAATCCCGTCCTGTATAAATCATATTCACTTGCAAACCACGTAATCACGTCTTCGCGAATAGTGTCTCCGAGAGAGAGAAAGAGTTCTTTAGTGCCATCTAAATTAAAGTCTTCGGACTTATCGGCGGCCGCATCCATGAAAAGGTTCCAAGCTAACACTTTGTTTTCTTTGGATAGTCTTGTGAACAGCGGATGCCACTCTTTCCTGCAGGACATGGCTAGGATCAGGCCTTTCACGGTATTTGTGAACAAGGAACTCGGATGGTGAGCATCCCCTTTACAACGGTTGAGAACCTCGTTCAAATCAGCCTTGCCTCTAAGCTTAAAAGAACAAAGCTGCAAAAGAAAATCAATGTAAAGGTCTTGAACCTCATCTCCTCTTTTGAACACCCTTCCAAGCGTCCTCTTAGCTTCTTTGATGAATGAAGGCGTATAGACCTGAGCGTAGTCAAGAATCACTTCGGGTTTGATTGCGTATTTGTCTTTGTAGTAACTAGGAAAAGCAATTGCAACATTTTTATCCTGCAAAAGCTTAAGAAACCCATGAACGGACTGGCTGTTAACCGCCTGCTGAATCACTTCTTCAGCATCGTATTCATGAAAATATCCCGGAATAATGGAAAAAATCAGAGCGTACTTACCGAGTCGAGGATACTTGCTGAGCGGGTCTTGAACTAACATTTTGATCTCAGATAAGAAAGGTTTTTCAACTATACGGCAGATGCAGCCGACCTTGGCTTTTCAGCCATAAAAAACTCCTCGAACCGTTAAGCACGAGGAGCTCCAAAAGCCTTAGCGTCTTACAACTTCTTTACGAAAGTCACCGATTGAGGACCGAGCCATTCGTAGTGACGTTTGATACCGTCCGCGCAGGCTGTGCAGCCTCCGCATTTGGTTCCGTCCATATCGACTTTGGCCATCAGCCCTTTGTCAATCCAGCGGCGCGCCATCGGCTCGATGACCGAGGGCTCGACCCGGAAATGCATTGCGATTTCCAGTTCGGAGACAATGCGCCGCGCCTGAACGTATTCTTTTAATTCAGTTAATGTCACTGAGCTGCTTCCTTGCCTTTAATACGAAGACCGATAACGATCGAAAGAATCACCGCCAGGCACACGCCGATGCAGATCGAAGAATAAACCGGATGCTGGCTGAAGCGTCCGATCTGATAAACGATCGTCGCGGTTCCGTAACCCATAGCAATCGTCCATAGGGCCGCAAACGTTGTCCAACCGACACCGACTTCGCGGTACATGGCACCGATCGAAGCGCAGCAAGGAATGTACAGCAAGACCATCAGGAGATAAGAGAATGCCCCCAAGTCTCCGTCAAAGAGGTGCTTCATCGCACGGAATGTACCGGTACCGACTTCCTGCTCAGCCGCCTGCTCGTCAACGTCAGTGAGATCTTTCTCAACACTGACGCCGAGAGGATCCACAAAGAAGTCTCCGAGCTCGGAGAGGTTTTCTCCGACGGATTTCACAGCTTTGAGAGCTTCGGCAGACAGACTGAAAGGTTCTTCCTCTTCTTCAGGTTTAGCCTCCCCGCTCTTTTCCTGATCCGCGGCGCTCATGCGATCGCCCATACCGGAATAAAGGCTGTCCAGAGTTCCTACTACGGCTTCCTTAGCAAGAATACCGGTGAAGACGCCAACGGCAGCAGGCCAGTTCTCATTGCTAATACCCATCGGCTGGAAGGCCGGAACAATGGTCTTGCCGATCTGAGACAGAACGGACTTATCGGTGTCTTCGTTGCCGAAGCTGCCGTCTGTACCCAAAGAGTTCAGGAAAGCCAAGACGGCAACGATGATGACGATCAGCTGACCGGCCTTGATGATAAAGCTCTTTAGGCGATCCCAAGTACGCAGCCCCAAATTCTTAAGAGTGGGCAGATGGTACGGAGGAATCTCCATCACAAAAGCTCCGGCTTCATCTTTAAGCGCGGTTCTTTTCAGAATGAAACCCGTAAGAATCGCCACCAAAATACCGATCAAATAAAGCGAGAACACGAGGTTCTGTCCGCCAAGCGGCCAGAAGGTGGTAGCAAACAGTACGTAAACCGGAAGTCTTGCACCGCAGCTCATGAACGGAGCCATCATCACGGTCGTAATACGATCAGATTTCTTCTCCATCGTACGGGCAGCCATAATTGCCGGAACACCGCATCCGAACCCGACAATCAGCGGAACGAAAGATTTCCCGGGGAGACCGAGAAAACGCATCATGCGGTCCATCACAAAAGCGGCACGCGCCATGTAGCCCGAGTCCTCAAGGAAGGACAGCGACAGGAATAAGCAGGCAATGACAGGGATAAAGGTCGAGACCGTCTGGATACCGCCCCCGATACCGTCGGCTAGAATAGTTTTGAGCCATTCAGGACTCCCAATGCTAGTCAGCAGGTTGCCAAAGCCCTGGACGAAGATGGCCCCGAAAAGAATATCGAAGAAATCGATAAAGGCCGATCCGATGTTGATCGAGAAGATGAACATCAAATACATAATGAAGAGGAAGATCGGAATACCGAGCCAGCGGTTCAGAACGATCTTGTCGATCTTGTCTGTGGTGCTCTGGTCGATCTCGCCTTTGCGGATCATAGAGGCGGCCGTCGCCTGAGAAACAAAGCTGTAGCGAACATCTGCCATCGCGATATCGAGGTCGCCGTTGTACTTCTGATTGATCTCGGCAATGATCTTGTCGACTTCGCTCAGGTCCACACCCTTCAGGTACTCACCCATTCCGGCGTCGCCTTCTAGGAGCTGCTCGGCCGTCCACTCAGCGCGTTCAACTTTTTGGGCCGAAAGAAGCTTAGCAATTTTTGCTCTTGCCTCTTCCACATCGTCCGCAAAAACGATCGGGTTCTTCGGAATACGGAGGTCATCAAGCTGGGCATCGATCGCCGCGCACAGCTCCTTTAGGCCCTGTTCTTTAGAAGCGACAATGCCGATCACCGGGCAGCCTAATGCTTCGCTCAGCTTATGCGGGTCAATTTCTATCTGGTGAGCAGCCGCCATATCCAGCATGTTGAGCACCACAATCATCGGAACCTGCATTTCCAGCAGCTGAGTCGTCAAGTAAAGATTACGCTCGAGATTGCTGGCATCAACAATATTGACAATCAGTTCGGCTTCATCCTGGAGGATATAGTCGCGGGCAACGCGTTCGTCCTCACTGGAAGCTGAACTCGGCTGCAGGGAGTAAATACCCGGAAGGTCAACGATTGTAATTTCTCTGTCTTTATAAGTGAACTCGCCGACAATGCGCTCGACGGTCACACCGGGCCAGTTACCGACCGTTTGATGGGAGCCGGTCAGGCCGTTAAAAAGAGTCGTTTTGCCGCAGTTCGGATTACCAACGACTGCAATGATATTTTTTCTCATAGCTTGATTCACTAGATCGGTTCAACGTCGAGAATCTCAATCTCGCCCTTTCGTACGCTGATCGAAGATCCTCTTAACTTGATTTCCACGGGGTCGCCAAGGGGAGCAACACGTTCAACCACAAAAGGCGTTCCGGGAAGCGCGCCGAGCGCCAGCAGCCTTTTACGGTATTCAATCAAACCGTGTCTAAAGGCTTTGATTACGCCCTTTTCTCCGGGCTTCATATCTCTAAGCAGCATTTATTCATCTACCTCTTTGTTCCAACGAACTTTGAGCTCCTTTGCAACGGGACGTCCTATGGCGACGTGCACGTTGCTGATCGCAACGACTACAGGGCCGGAAATAGTGACGCTGGAAACAGTCAGCGGAAGGTCTAAATAAATACCGACATCCGTCAGTTTGCGAATATCTTCCTGACTCAAACTGCCCCAGCTCACAAGATCAACGACTGCACCGACCGGTGCGTCAAGCAGACTGATCTCGAGGTCTTTATTTTTTTCCATGAATGCTCCTGTCGTTTTTTTGAATAAGGTTAAATAATAATAGTAACGATTCTCATTATTTGAGATTTATGTGATTTTTTTTATAAAAATAGCCCATAAAAGGCATTTTCCTAGGTGTATTCCCTCAGCAATATCTACTTTTTTAATTCGTCAACAGGCTACTCACCTGAAATCACATAGCTGTAGGTAAGAAAGAGCCTAACGAAATGTTTGTTCCGATAATTCAGGGGAAGGGCAATACATCAAAAAAATCAACCACAATAACCAAAATCAGAAATTTATTCTGCTGTGACTAAAAAAACATTTTTCTGACAAGTCCCGGGATTTTCGTCATTTTTCTCAAGCGGCAAGAGAGTCTGACACTATCAGGAAAAGAAACGGTTTTGAATAAACAATGGAGTTTTGACTTATGCCTTAATACCGTAAAACTGTGATTTTTTTTACCATTTTTCGACTCAAATTAATCAGAACAAGAAATTGTGATGTAAATAAATATTTCTATAAATGTAAATAACCATCCGTATTAATACGATATTTCTGTATTTTTTTTGCTTTTCAAGAGCCTTTTTTAATTAAATTCACACTTAGCACGCTCAGGATAATTTTTCGGAAGAGAAGTCCGAACTTAGACAAAACCCTATGAATTGACCGAATTATCGGGTTTTCCTTTTTTATTATCTCCCTGGAACAATTCCTGAAATATTCTTATAAATACAATCTCCCCTTTCTTTAATAAATCTTATAACACTGTAATAAATAGTAATATTTACATTGTTTTTCCGTAGCTTGCAAAAATTTTAAGCGTGCTCATTAATCTCGAAATCTGATTGACACCTCCTGAGCTGGAGGCCTAGAGTTAGCGCCATCGGCTCGATTGCCGAATCCACCCCAGGACTTGTGCAAGATTTGCACTCGTATGCTAAAGGACACAATTTATGCGCACATCTCGTCGTATATTTTTAAAATCTGCTGTCGGTTTGACCGGCGCGGCTACCGCATTCCATGCATCTGCGGCTTCCCGCTTCCTTCCCGGTCAAGTCGGTAAATGGAAACTGGCAGATACCAAAGAATACTTAAACATCTGCTGCTACTGCTCCGGCGGCTGCGGAACCATCTGCTCCGTCCGCAACGGCCAACTCATTAATATTGAAGGCGACCCTGACAACCCCGTGAACCTGGGCGGCCTTTGCCCGAAAGGCGCCGGCCTGACAGGTCTGAGAAAGATCGTTGATAAAGACCGCCGCTTAGTGATGCATCCGCATCGTCTCACACAGCCTTTGGTTCGTCGCCCGGGATCCAGCGAATGGGAGCCCATCTCCTGGTCTCAGGCCATTGACGAGATGGCGCGCAAAATTAAGAAGACTCGTGATGAAAGCTACACCAAAGAAGAAAACGGTGTTACCGTCAACCGTTGCGAGGGTATTGCAAGCTACGGCGCTGCTCAGCTGAACTGCGAAGAAGCTTGGCTTGTTCAGAAGTTTGCCCGTTCTCTTGGCGTCGTTCAGATCGACAACCAGACTCGTGTCTGCCACTCTTCTACCGTTTCCGGTTTAGCCCCGTCCTTCGGACGCGGCTCCATGACCAGCCACTGGTGCGATTTCCAAAACGCCGATGTCATCATGACCATCGGTTCCAACAACGTTGAAAACCATCCGCTGTCTTCCCGCTGGTGCCACCGCGCCGTTGACCGCGGCGCCAAGTGGATCGTTGTTGACCCGCGCTTTACTCGTACCGCCTCTCAGGCCGATATGTATGCCCCGATTCGTCCAGGTACCGATATCGCTTTCTTCGGCGGCATGATTCACTACATTCTTGAGAAGAAGCTCTATCAGAAAGAGTACGTGATGAACTACACGAACGCTACCTTCCTGATTGATCCTTCCTATAAATTTGATGTTGCAGACGGTCTCTTCTCCGGTTGGGATGAAAAAGAAAAGGCTTACAGCAATAAGACTTGGATGTATCAGACTGAAAAGGTTATTCCTTGGAGCACAGAACCCGGTGCACCCGGCGCTTGGGCTGACAATCCCGGAGTACCTAAGTTCAACCATCCTGCCCTCAAGGTTCCTAAGAAGGATGCCTCACTTCAGGATCCGAACTGTGTTCTGAATCTTCTTGCCAAGCATTATGACCGGTACACACTGCAGAAAGTCAGTGAGGTAACCGGTATTAAGCCTGAACTGCTTGAAGAAGTCTATAAGACCTATGCGGCTTCCGGCGCCCCCGAAAAGAGCGGCACAATTCTCTACGCCCTCGGCCAGACACAGCACTCTTACGGCAGCCAAAACTGCCGCGCCATGTGCATCATTCAGCTTCTGTTAGGCAACGTTGGTGTTGCCGGCGGCGGTATCAACGCCCTGCGCGGCGAGCCGAACGTTCAAGGCTCTACCGACGTTGGTGCCACTATGGACTATGCTCCGGGTTATCTGGCTTGGCCGATCCAGCAGAACCATCCGACACTGGATGCATACCTTTCTAAAGAAACCTATGCCGACGGCTACTACATGAACAAGCCGAAGTTCATGGTTTCTATGCTGAAAGAATGGTATGGTGACAACGCCACAGCAGAAAATAATTACTGCTATGATCTTCTGCCTAAACGTTCCCTCAAGCACAATGACTCCACGATTCCGACCTTCCACTATATGGCCGAAAATCAGATCAAGGGTTACTTGGTTTGGGGTATGAACCCGGCTCATTCCGAACCGAATACTAAGTATTGCCGCGAAGTCCTAGGCAAACTTGATTGGATGATCGTTGCCGACTGGTTCGCAACTGAAACCGCTACCTTCTGGAAAGCCCCCGGCATGAAGCCTGAAGAAATTCAGACAACGGTTTACATGCTGCCGGCTGCTTTGATTTACGAAAAAGAAGGCTCTATTGCCAACTCCGGCCGCTGGCTCCAATGGCGTCAGAAAGCTGTGGAACCTGCAGGACAGGCTAAGAGCGACTTCGAGATCATGTCTCGCCTCTTCCACCGTATCGCGCAGCTTTATCGTCAGGAAGGCGGCGTCAATCCCGATCAGATTACCAAAGTCAACTGGGATTACCGTAACCCGCAAGGTCAGCTGGATATCAAGGCTGTTGCCCACGCTATTAATGGCTACAGCACTAAGACCGGAAAACTGCTGAAAGGCTATGGTGAACTCACAGCCGACGGCGACACCGCCTGTGGTATGTGGATTTACGGCGGCTACTTCAATAATGAAAACGAGAAATGGGATGCCATGGCTCAGCCATGCACTCGCCGTTCTCTAGCCGATCCTTCCGGACTGGGCCTTTACAGCGAATTCTCCTTCTCTTGGCCTGCCAACCGTCGTATTCTTTACAACCGTGCATCTGCCGACATGAACGGCAAACCTTGGAACCCCAATAAGATGCTGGTCGAATGGGACGGCTCCCGCTGGATTAACAACGACGTCGGCGACTTCGTCGAAACCCGCGTCGAAGACGGTAAGGTTGTTCCGGTTCCTCCGAACAACAAGGCCTTCTTCATGACTTGGGAACAGGACGCTCGTTTGTTCAGCTACCCGATGAAAGACGGTCCTCTGCCCGAACACTATGAACCGTACGAATCCCCGACGAAGAATGTAATGAACGGTCGTCAGGACAGCCCGATGGTTCAGTTCACGAAGTGGAAAGAATCCGTCAAGCGCGGCAACAGCGAAGAGTTCCCGATCGTTGCAACGTCTTACTCCGTCTGCGAACACTGGCAGTCCGGTACACAGACCCGCAACATTCCGTGGCTCGTCGAAATCATGCCGAGACCTTTCGTTGAAATTTCCGAAGAACTGGCTAAAGAAAAAGGCATTAAGAACGGCGATGAAATCCGCGTCTGGAACAATCGCGGCTCCATTAAGGCCTTTGCGATGGTTACCGTCCGCTACCAGCCGCTTGAAATTAACGGCAAGAAGACACATACCATCGGTTTGATTCACCACTGGAGCTGGGCTTCTGCCTATGCTACCGGCGACACCATGAATGACCTTTCTCCAAACGTAGGTGATCCGAACTCCTACATTCCTGAATACAAGGCCTTCCTGGTCAACGTTGAAAAAGCCAAATAATTCGGAGGATCTGTAATGTCTATCTACACAAGAAAAGAAATGGCGATGCTTTACGATGCCTCCAAGTGCACAGGTTGCAAAGGATGCCAAGTCGCCTGCAAACAATGGAACGTTCTGTATTCCGATCTCGGAATGAACGCTTTCCCGTTCTCCGGAAGCTATCAGAACCCGCAAGATCTTAACGGCAGCAACCGTTTGGTCATGACCTTCAAAGAGAAGAAGTCAGACAATCAGCTGCGTCCCGTCGAATGGGCTTTCGGACGCCGTTCCTGCTTCCACTGCACCAACGCCGGCTGCGTTACGGTCTGCCCGACGGGTTGTCTGAAGTACGAAGAAAACGGTGTTGTCTCCGTTTCTCCCGAAAAGTGCATCGGCTGCCGCTACTGCGAAATGGCCTGCCCGTTCGACGTTCCCCGTTACTACGGCGATGAGCCGAAGATCGACAAGTGCACAATGTGCTGGGATCGTTTGGAAAACGGCATGCTTCCAGCCTGCGTCAAGACTTGCCAGCCGGGGGCTTTGCACTTCGGTCCACGTGACGAGATGATCAAACTCGGCAAGGAACGCGTCGAATTCCTGAAGTCCCGCGGCTACGATAAAGCCGAGCTTTATGGCGAAAACGAATGCGGCGGCCTGCATATTCTCCAGGTCTGCAAGTTCGGTGCCGAAGCTCAAGGCCTCGTCAAGGGTGCACAGCCTAGCCCGCTCGCCACACTGAGCAAACTGGCTCAGCCGGGTGCCGGTTTGGCTGCCGCCGCTACCGTTGCCGGCCTGGCCGTGTCCTTCGTTGCCGCTTTGGGCTACCGTCGTCGTAAGATGACGATTGAAGAGGCCAAGGAACATTGGACTCCTGCTCAGCGTAAACGCGGTGAAGAATATCTCCGCGAAGCCAAGAAAGAAGCTGCTGAGCAAGAACGCAGAGAAAATGCAGAGTAAAGAGGACCACCATGATTACTAAATACATCCAGCGCCATTCTGTTTTGGCACGAATCACGCACGGTGTTGTAGCGATTTCCTGCATCCTGCTTGCGATCACAGGACTGTTCGTTATGATCACCGCCTGGAACAATGGAGTTGGCAGCGAGTTCACCATCGCTATGCGCTGGACGCACAGACTGCTCGCCATTCCGTTTATTCTGATTCCGCTTTTGGCGATCATCATTTCTCCGAAGGGCTTTGTTCACCTCTTTAAAAACAACATCTTCGGCAAATGGGATGCAGACGACCGTACTTTCGCCATGCGCTTTATTCCTTATCTTTTCGCTCCCGGCAAGGTTCACATGCCTCCGCAGCGTGAAGTTAAGTCCCTGCAGCGTGTTGCCGACGGCACCCTGCTCTTCGCAGGCGTCTTCGCAGCGATCTCCGGCATGATCCTGTGGCTCAACACGGGCCTTCTGCCCGGCGGGGAATGGGCTTACCATTTCTCTCAGTCCACACTTCTTACCGCTAAGATCGTCCACGACATCTCCTTCATTGTGATCATCGTCTTCGGCCTCGGCCACATCTACCTCGGTGCCGGTATCTTCGAACCGTACCACGGCACGCTAAACCTGATGTTCGGCAACGGCAAGATCAAAGAAGCTGATGCCGCCTATCACTGGGGCTACTGGGCTAACAATGAACTGGCCATCGGTAAGAATGTCGTAGAAGTTAAAGACGGCGAAAAGAAACGCGGTGATACCGCCTCCGAAGGTTGGGAGAAATAATCAACCATAAATTAGCGTTCAGCTCCGGGCGCTAAACTCAGAGCTTGGATCCTCGGTCAGAAATGGCCGAGGATTTTTTATTTCCTTTGCTTGCTGAATCTTTTCAGAATATTTCACGGGTTAACAAGCTTCGTTCCTCCAAAATCTTTTCGTTTGTTGGTAAAAGTCCTCACGAGGATTTATCACATTTGTGCCAAACTTCTCCTTATGCGCAAATGGGTCTTTCTATGCTTACTCTTCCTCCCGTTCCTCAGTTCTGCTGCAGAACGTGAGATTCGTATCGGATTAATCGATACATTTGACCAAGATTTTTATCTCGAGACTTTCGTCCCGACGATTGAGCACATTCAAAAAACACTAAAAGACTACAAAATCACTGTGGTAGAGCTGCAGCAAAATAATCTCCTTGCCAACGTTGTTAAGGAACGACCCGACTTCCTCGTCTCTTCTGCCGGCAACTTTGTCACGCTGATTTCTAAACTAGGTGCCCAGCAGATCGCAACAGTCAGCCGCAATCATGCCTATAGCCCCAAAGAAGCTGTCTCCTCGGTATTTATTGTTCGAAATGATCGTAAAGATCTTCAAAAAATTACTGATCTGAAGGGCCGAGTGCTTTCAGCTACCGAGCCTCATGACTTTGACGGCATGCTTGTTGGAATGGGAGAGATCGCGGCAAGAGGCTTTGACCCGGATACTTTTTTCTCTAAAACGCTCTTCTCTCATTATCAATATCCAGACGTGGCGACATATGTCAAGGTCGGAGCTGCCGATGTAGGAATTCTGGGAACCTGTCAATACGAAAAGCTTCTTACAACCGGACAAATCCAGCCCGGTGAGTTTAGAGTTTTAGAGGCTAAGAATAATACGGAAGCATGTATTCGTTCCACGGAACGCTATCCTGATACGGTTTTTTATGCTCTTGATACAGCTCCCATCGATGAGGTAAAAGCGGTATCCCTTTCTCTGCTTTCGATGCCGAAGGGTGAATTTGACTTCGAATGGGTTCCGGCCAGTGGCTTCTTGAAGGTCTACGACCTAATGAAATCGCTAAAACTCGGCCCTTATGAGCATTTGCGAGAAACAACTGTTAAGGACTTCATCCTTTCTCATCAGAAAGAACTTCTCTTAGCTGCATTGCTTCTTTGCGCGATATTGGTCCATGTAGTTCGAGTCAATTGGCTCGTAAATCGCCGTACGGAAGAGTTAAAGTTTGCTTTAGCCGTCCAGCGAGCGACAGAACGAAAGGCTCGGGAAAACCGCCAAAAACTAGACCTTCTCGAAAAAAGCCGCGTGATCTCCCAAATGAGCTCGATTTTTGCCCACGAAGTCAAACAACCGATCACAAACCTGATTTACTACGCCAGCGCGCTTTCCCTGCTTCTGCAGCAGCTTGGGGTAAAAGACGACAGGGTGGAATACGCCTTAAAACAGATGAACAGCCAGGCTAAAAGAACGAGTGACATTGTGGAACACGTTCGTTCATATGCCAAACACAAGGCCAATCGATCGGAAGTTTTTAATTTAGTGGAAGTCATTCGACGCGCGATCAACAGTATTAACAAAGAGGAAATAGAAGGCGTCCAAACCACGGCAAACTTACCGCAAGAAGCAATTGCCGTCGGCGACTCTTTTGAAATCGAACTTGCTGTTCTGAATGTTCTAAAAAATGCGCTAAAAGCTGCAAAAAACAGCCTGAATCCTCAAACCTCTGTTTCTGTGACTGCTCAAAAGCACATGTGGAAAATAACGGTAACGGATAATGGTCCCAAGATTTCGGAAGAAATTTTTTCCGCATTGGGACGGCCGACTTCAACAAGTAAAAAAGACGGCCTCGGTGTCGGCCTTTCCATCGTACTAAGTATTATCGAAAATAACGGCGGTCATCTGACGTTCCGACGGATCGAACCAAACGGAATCGCTGTGGACTTGTTCGTAAAGAAAAAGGAAGAATAAGAAATGTCTAATCAAATGCTCAGTCCTGTCGTTCGAATCGTTGATGATGACGCCTCAGTTTGTGAATCCCAATCGTTTTTTCTTCAGTTGGCAGGATTTAGAACTCGATCTTTCTCAAGCGCCGAAGACTTTTTAAGGGATGATGATGCAGAGGCCCCCGGCTGTATCATTCTTGACGTTCGCATGGGCGGAATGACGGGTATAGAACTTCAGCAGGAATTAAACCGACGCGGCTCTGATCTTCCGATTATCTTTTTATCAGCCCATGGTGATATCGAAATGGCGATGAGCTGCGTTGAAGCCGGCGCTTTTAATTTTTTGGTTAAACCGCCTGAACCGGAAAAACTCCAGTCTCTCGTCACTAAGGCAGTTGAAAAGAATCGCATGGAGCGCCGTCAAAAAGCTCATGCCCTAAACCTCAAGAGACTCTTTGACACCTTGACCACAGCTGAAAAGAACATCTCTTATCAGCTGGCTAAAGGCTTAAGCAATCCTCAAATCGCCAAACTCTTAGGAATTTCGGAACGTACCGTTCAAACCCACAGAGCCAGGGTCTACGGCAAGCTCGATATAGAGAATCCAGTAGAACTTAATGATTTCTTGCACGAGATGGAAGAAGCATGATCAGAAGACGTGAAATCCTTGCCCTTCCTTTGCTGGGAGTAGTCCCGAGAGCTATTGCTCAGAATTTTCACTGCGGAATTCTGGTCGTCGGCGCAGGCGGTGCCGGATTGGCGGCGGCGTTAGAGGCTTCAGCCTATTCGGATTCCGTTGTCTTAATCGAAAAAGAATCTTTTATAGGCGGAGATACACTTTACTCAGGCGGATTTTTCAACGCCCCCAACACGGAGTTCCAAAATCGTAAAGGCATCAAAGACAGCGAAGAATTTTATCTGCAGCAAATTACACGGTCCGCTAACGGCCGAGGCAATCCAAAAGTCCAGACGAAGTTGGCAAAGGAAGCTGCTAACACTTTAAATTGGCTGAGAAAAAACGGCGTCACTTTCGGAGATGAAATTTATCAAATTTACGGCTCCGGTTACCGCCGTAGTCATAAGCCTGTCACTGCGCTCGGTTCTTCCTATGTTCAGAATTTAGCAGCAGCTTGTCTTAAAAACGGAGTCTCCATTCGAACTTCCACTCGACTGGAATCTTTTGAAGTCCTCCCAAATCAAAGGGGATTTCGCGTCACCATCTCTTCAAAGGGAGTAAGTTCAGTGATTACCTCACGAGCTTTAATCCTATGTGCCGGAGGTTTTGCAAACAATCCTGAGCTTATTCGTCGATATGTTCCGAATCTAAATTTCAAGTATTCCGATTCACGCGGAACAGGAGAAGTTCTCCAGAGGGCAATTGAAGCCGGCGTTCAGGTAGAAAACATGGATGCAGTTGAATGTATCCCTGAGGGCTCCATTCTCAGTAAATACTCGGCCAGACTGTATGCAATGGCACCCGGAACTGTCTTTATTAATGAGGATGGTGAACGCTTTGTCGATGAAGCCGCAACACGCAAAACCATCTCCGAAGCTTTGATCAAGCAAGGTGCAAAACGCTGTTGGACAATCGTTGATATCAGGAGCGTTAAAAGGCTGGACAAAAGCCAGCAGAAAAATCTCTATCGAGCTTACTTCGCCGGTCAGGTTTGGAAGAACGATACGTTAGAAACGTTATGCAAAGACATTAACGTTCCTTTCGAGAAGGTCAAGGCTTCTTTTGAACAAGTCGATCCGAGACATCGTCCGAGCGTTGCGCCTTTTTGGGCGGTTCGCATGTATCCTTGGATTCATTACACCTTAGGTGGAATCTCTATCAACGAGCAGGCAGAATGTCTAAATAAATTCGGAATTCCTATCCCCGGCCTGTATGCCGCAGGACAAATTACCGGCAGTGTTCACGGTGAAAACAGACTTGGCGGAAACGGCCTTACTGATGCGTTTACATTTGGACGCATCGCCGGCAAAAACGCAGCAAGATGGATTAAAGAAAACTGAAAAGAAATCGCTTTTTCTCCCAAACCTCCCTTCTCTCTGCAACAAGGCTTCCGAAATTTAAAAATTGTCAAGAGACAATTAGCCGACGCTTTCTGTTTATCGGATATTTAACCTTGGCACTGAAACGAATCTTCGCTTCATTTCCAAGGAGAAATAATTTTATGCAAACATCTCGTCGTTCTATCCTCAAAGGCAGCATCCTCGCCTCCTTAGCCGGCACAATGGGTGCTACTGCTATGAGCGCTTCTGCTGCAGAAAAACAGGCTGCCCTTCCGAAGAAGGAATATGATCTAGTCATCTGCGGTTTAGGTATCGGTGGTATCGTCACCGCCATCCGCGCAGCTCAGGACGGCTTGAAACCGGTTATTCTCGAAAAGATGAGTTCTGCGTCGGGTAACACCATTTACTCTGCAGGCTTCATGCTTGGCGTCAACACCAAGATGCAGCAGGAAAAGAAGCTTGAAACCGGCGACACCGTAGATAAATTCTACGAAGACATGATGAAGGTTTCTCAAGGCCGAGGGGATCCCAAACTCACACGCCTTGTTGCTGAAAAAGCAGACGAGACACTGAACTGGCTGCATGACTACGTCGGCGTTAAATATGCCGTCGGCATGAAGCTTGTTTGGCCGATGCTCCAGCGTGCTCACCTCACCATCGGAGAAAAGAAGCCCGGCGGTACACAGCTGATGCTCTATTTACTGGCTAAAGCCAAAGAACTTAATGTTCCTATCGTCTACAACGCCAAAGCGGTCGAACTGCTCGACAACCCTCAAAACGGTAAAGTTATCGGAGTTAAAGTTAAGAGCAAAGAGGGGTTCGAAGAATACTTCGGCAAATACGGCGTCGTCATGGCTACCGGCGGTTTCTCCGCCAACAAGATGATGCTGACAATGATGGCAGGCGTTCCTGCCGCCAACATGCCGGTTCGCGGTTCCCACTCTGTTACCGGCGAAAGCATTCTTTTAACCGGCCCATATTTCCCGAAAGTTGTTAACGTTGACCAATACCACTGCGGACCGATCCACGGACCTACAGGCGCTAACCCGCTGAACATCGTTAACACCGGTATTGCCGTTTCTAAGGAAACAAAGCGCTACACCGATGAAGGCAAGACCTATGTCCAGATGTCTCGTGACACAGCCGCATTGACTCGTGACAACTGGGGCTACATGATTGTTGACGAAGATACGCACAATCTTCCGATGCTGAAGAATGACTGGTTCTCTTATTCTTCTCATAAGGCGCCTGTCTATAAGGCCGATACGATCGAAGGTTTAGCTAAGGAAGCCGGACTGAATCCTGTTGAGCTGAAGAAAGTTGTCGACGAATACAATGCCGCTCTTAAAGCCGGCAAGCTCGGCGAACTGACACCTCCCAACACTCACAAGAATCCGCGTCCGATCCTTAAGGCTCCCTTCTATGCCGTTCCGTTCCAGGGCGGTATGACAGCTACCTTCGGCGGTCCGCTCATCAATACGAACGGTCAGGTTCTTGACACGGAAGGACGTCCGGTTCCGGGTCTCTTCGCAGTCGGCAACGCAGCAGGCGGTTTGTTCTATGACAACTACGTCGGCGGCGCTCAGCTGACATCTGCTTCCGTTATCGGCCGTCAGATCGCCGACTACGTCAAGACATTGGCGAAGTAACACGATTTTTAAGCCGACCTTTTAGGTCGGCACCTCAAACCACTGTAAACCGTCTTCTAATCTCTCAGAAGACGGTTTCATTTTCCATCAAAGAGAAAGGCAGTACCTCAACCATCCAAAATCAATAAGTTACTTAAAAGTTAAATTCTCAATGCTTGAGGAAAAGAAGAAAAGAGCCGAGTTTTTAGGCTCAGCCCTCAAAATCTCAATAAACGGCAGTCAAATTTCCCTGACGACCTCTGAAATTAGTCTTGTTTTTTCTGTGCCGCTTTCTTCTGGTCTCCGGCCAACACAAAAGTAATTTCATCAGGTTTGATGTATTTACGCAGTGCAGCATTGACATCAGCCGTCGTCAGCTTGGAGATGGCTTCCGCCTGTTTCTTACTGAATACCCATGTACGTTGATTTTCCATCTTGTCGTTCCAGGAGCGGGCAACCACATCGTCCTGAGAACGAGCGACCTGCATTGCCTGCAGCAGACCTTTCTTGGCTTCCTCTACCTCTTGATCTGTAAAGCCGTCTTTAATCGCTTTAGCAATCACGTCGCGGGCACTGGCTTCTGCCTGAAGCATGTTCTGAGGAGCCACAATCGCACGGAAAACAAAGCTACCGTTATCGCCCTTCGCAGGAATACGAACGTGAGAACCGGCGCCGTATGAAAGGCCTTCTTTCTGGCGAAGTCTTTCAATCAAACGGTTGGAAAGACCTGTGCCGCCGCCCAGAATCCAGTTGGCAACGGTAAGTGCCGGAGCATCCGGAGCTGTGTCGTTGATCGGGAACACAGAACGAGCAACGATAATTGCGTTTTCCTTGTCAGGAGTATCAATAACGACGCGAGTGGCTTTAACGGGACGATATTCCGTTACGACCGGAGCGTAATGAGCCTTAGAAACGTACTTGGCGTAATCATCACGAATGATCTTTTCCACTGTCTTCGGATCGAAATCGCCGACAATCGAAATCTCACCGCGAGACGTACCACCGAATTCTTTATAGAAAGCTCTGACTTGGTCAACTGTAAGCTTATTCAGCTGTTCCAGCGACTCATCTAAAGAGTATTCGTAGCGAGGATCGCCCTTCGGATAAGTATTGAAGTGCTGCGTAATAGCGTTCTGAGCGAGCGCATCAGGTTTATCACGCATGCTTTCGATCATGACCTGCATCTGCTTCTTAAACTGATCAAATTCATCCTGCGGCATGATCGAGTTGTGCATGGCATCAAACACAAGCTCAAGAGCGGCCGGAAGATTCTTTCTCGTAGTCGTGAAGTTCGTAATGGAACCGGCCATCTTCAGCTCGGTCATACGATCTTCAATTTCAGAGCGAGTCATCGTCTTTGTTCCGCGAGTCAGCATCGCAGCAGCAACAGGCTGAAGATTAGCCTTACCAAAAAGATTCTTCTCGTCGCCGGACTTGAACTTCATGCAAACGGTCACGGTTTCACCGCGTGTCTGTTTGGGCAGCAAAGCAATATTCAAATCGCCGATATCAATACGCTGTGTCCTCTTGTCGAGGTTATCGAACGAAGAGTCGAAAGCCTCAATCTTTTGAGCAGTTCCCTGCGGCTTGTAATTAGCCAGCAGTTCATCCGCGCTCGGAGCTTTTGTGATCTCTGCGCGCTGAGGATTGTCATCGGGAATGAAGAGTCCGACAACTCGGTTGTCACGCACGAAATATTTGTCTGCTGCACTGTCAGCCTGCTGAGCAGTGACGTCTTTAGTCTTATCGCGGCCGTAGAAGAAAAGTCTCCAGTCGCCCAGCGCAATGTACTCTGATAAGCCGACACCAAATCCTTCCGGATCGGCAAAGGCGCGTTCGTACATGGTTTCCATCTGAGCCTTGGTTCTGTTTAACTCTTTAGAAGTCATCGGCTTCTGCTTTAAAGAGCCTTCAATCGTTTCGATAAGCTTATCTTTAACTTTCTCAAGCGATTCGCCTTTCTTAACGGAGGCACCGAAGATCACAAAGCCGGGCTCCTTAGCGCCGACGGCGTAACCGAAAACATTTGCTGCTAGTCCGGTTTTTACTAAGGCTTCGTACAGACGGCCGTTAGGAGAATCGGCCAACACTTCAGTTGCAACTTCCACGCCTAAAGCATCCGGATGTAAAGCGCTCGGGATGCGGTAGCCGACAGCAACCATCTGAGTTTCGCCTTTGCGGCGGATCTCAAACACGCGTTCACCGTCCGCTGTCGGTTCCACTGTCCATTCAGCTGGAAGCGCTTCTTTCGGGTTCTGGATTAAAGAGAAATCTTTAACGATCCATTCCAGCGTTTTCTGGACATCGAACTTACCGCTGACTGTTAAGACAGCGTTGTCCGGGCGGTAATACCGGTGATAAAAAGCCTGAAGGTTTTCGATACGAACATGTTCGATATCGCTTCTGTTGCCGATGGTGCTCTTGCCGTAGTTGTGCCAGTCGTACATCATGGACTGCATACGCTTCATCAACACGCTGGAAGGACGATTCTCGCCCATCTCGTATTCGTTGCGCACAACGCTCATTTCGCTGTCTAAGTCTTTTTTAGCGATAAAGGAGTTGCGCATAGCGTCAGCACTCCAAGCTAAAGCGAACTTGAGGTTGTCTTCTGTAGCAGTAAAGGAGACAAAATAATTAGTACGGTCGAGCCAAGTGGAACCGTTCATGCGGAAACCGCGGTTCGTGAATTCTTTGGTCGGATTCGGGAAGTTTTTGCTTCCTTTAAAAATCAGATGCTCGAGCAAATGAGCCATGCCGGTTTCGCCGTAGTTTTCCTGACGAGAACCGACCTGATAAGTCATGTTAACGGTCGCCGTATCTTTAGAGGCATCCGGGAAAAGAACTACGCGTAATCCGTTGGTAAGACGATATTCTGTCACGCCTTCAATACTCGGCCCTTGGGTCACACCGGCCGGAAGTGCAGTACCGGCTTGAGAGACGCTGACCGGTGCTTTTGTTTCTTCTGCTTGTGTATTCATCATAGTAAAGGCTGAAGCGACGCAAGCCGCGACAGCAAGTTTTTTCGCAATTTTCATAGATACGAATATTCTGTTTTAACGAATTGTTTGCTAAGGATAATCCGCTTGTCTTAAGACAACGTTCAATCGGCCCCCGGATAGCGACAAAACGATGCCTAATTTGTAAGAGTTTTTGAACGAAAATGAGAAATATTCTTCTTATCAGTACAAAAGAAACAGTCGGGGAGTCTTAGAAAGTAATTTAGGCCGAAAACCCCTACGGATCTTCGGCCTAATCATTTAAGGAAAGGAAACGTTGTTACTTCTCGCTGTTCTTGTACTGCTGGTCCGTGACCGGTTCCATCCATGTCACGTTCTTGCCTTGAGGATCGTACCCGGTAACCGTCATTTGAACCATTCTCTTGTCGGGAGCTGCGCCATGGAAATGTTTGATGCCTTTCGGACATACAACCACATCGCCTTTTTTCAGGACGCTCACTGGTTTTCCATAGACGCCCGAACGGCCTTCTCCTTCAACAATGATCAGAACCTGTCCGATCGGGTGTGTGTGCCAGAAAGATCTGGCGCCTGGTTCAAAAATTACATATGCACTGGATACCGGCATCCCGGGAACAGATTCAGACAGAGGGACGATCTTGACTTCACCGGTAAATATCTTGTCGCTTCCTTTAATGCTCTGGATGGCATCGCCCCGTTTTACCAGCTGATCACCGGCAGGATTTTGTTCGTCTACTGCAACAGCAGATTCCATAACCAACAGAGAGGAAAGAAGAGCAGAAATGAGTTTCAACACGATGGTCACCTATATTCAATCTATTGATAGGAAGCTTCTGAGAAAACTTGCTTTGATAGCTCAATAGTAGAAAACAGGATTATTCATGTCTAATATAAATTTAATATAACTTTTTATTAAATTTATGCATATATACACTCGACTTCAAGCCCAAAGTCTAGTCTGACTGTAAGAACATCAGAATCCACAAGAAAAGTTGGTTTGTAGAAATCGAAAATTCTCGCTCCGGCTAAGTTTGCATTTTCGGATTGAAAGATCCTCCATCGACACTTTCTTCCGTCAAAGGTTCCTCCCCCACATTTGCGATTCTTTTCTTTCTAATTTCAAAAAATTCAAGAGGTTGTTAGAGCTTTCCCGAGTGTGATTTTGAATTACCCGCACTCGCAAAATTGAGTAGAATGAGGCGGTTAACTCAGGCGAAGAAAACGGTTAAGAGCAGTTATCTAAGCAGTCTTCCTCGCATTTTTTGGATAAATTAAATTTAATTATGAAAAAACTTCTTCTCGCAACAGCCCTGGCAGCCCTTGCCGCTCCCGTCTTCGCTCAGACTGCCTTCACCGTTAACGGTCAGACAGTTTCCGTGGCAGATCAGCAAGAACTCATGAAAGTTCTTGCTGACCGCGGAGTCAAAGACCAGAAACAGCAGCTCGAAGCTGCCCGCAGCATCCTCGCTCAGGAAAAACTCATTGAAGAAGCGGCTAAAAAAGCCAATATCGCTCAGGATCCTGCCGTCAAAGCGCTGATTGCAGAACGTCAGACAGAAATTTACTCCGCTGAATTAGTTCGCAAAAATGCTGCTGCCCACCCGCTGACCGATGCGGACCTCAAGAAAACTTACGAAGAAGTTAAAAAACAGTACGATCCGAACGAAATCAAAGTTCGTCACATCCTTGTTAAAACAGAACAAGAAGCCAAAGACATCATCAAGTCTTTGAACGCCGGCGGTGACTTTGCAACGATCGCCAAAGAAAAATCTTTGGATCAGGGTACAGCAGCTCAGGGCGGAGAAATCCCGTTCACCAACATCCGCAGAATCGCTATCCCCGGATTTGCAGAAACTGCAATGGCTCTGAACAAAGGTGCTCTTCTTCCCGTTCCTTTCCACAGCGCACTCGGCTACCACGTTATCCAGCTTCAGGACAAGCGTGAAGTTCCTCTGCCCTCTTTCGATGCTCTGAAACCTCAGATTCAGAATCTTGCTGCACAGCGTCAGGCTCAGCAGTACATGGCTGATCTGATGAAGAACGCTAAGATCGCTGAAGCCGCTCCGGCTAAGAAAAAATCCTCTAAGTAATTTCCATTGATACTTAGGAAAGGTCGCTTCGGCGGCCTTTTTTGCCAATTGAAAATGAAAATCTCTAAAGTCGGCTAATAGCGGGGAGAGTAAATAAGATTATCCCTGTAAATTAGGGATGAAACCAGCTGTTCTTAAGAATCGCGTAATGATATACCTCTATTTAACAAAAAACGGATTTTTAAGTAGAATTCATTGAATTTGAAAGTTTCATTACCTGAAACGATTTTGTTGTTGGAAAAAAGAGTGTGAAGTTCCTTTACGACCTTTTGCCGGTGATTTTGTTCTTCGGCACATTTAAAGTTGCTCAGACAAATCCGGACTCTGCGGCTGCGCTTTGCAACCAATGGCTGGGAAGCGGCTTTCAAGCCGACCAGGCCCCGGTTATTTGTGCCACGGCTGCTGCGATAATCGTGTCGCTTCTTCAGATCGGCGTGAAATTTGTACGCCGTGAGAAGATTGATCCGATGCTGTGGATTTCTGTTGCCGTCATCTTAGTCTTCGGCTCTCTGACAATCTGGCTTCACGATGAAATGTTCATCAAATGGAAACCCACGATCCTTTACTGGATCTTTGGCGGAATCCTTTTGGGCGGTTCTTTCATGCATAAGAACTTCCTTAAGTCGCTTCTCGGTAATAAAGTTTCTCTTCCGGAACCTGCATGGAATATTCTCCTTCGCGGTTGGATCGGTTTTTTTGCCGTTACCGGTGTTCTTAATCTTATAGTTGCCTACACATGCTCCACCGACGTGTGGGTGAATTTCAAACTGTTCGGGCTGATGGGACTGACGCTCCTCTTTACCCTAGGCGTCGGCTTTTATATTTCCCGATTTATCCCTGAATCTGATTCGGAAGGAAAATAAAGATGAGTCACACTCCCACATTAGAAAGAATCAGCCAAGCGCTTGAGCCGATTTTCCCAATCGAGCTTCGCTTTACTGATTACACAAGACCTGAAGCCGGCAGAGCTCCTGCTGCAGGCTCCCTCTACCACCTCTTTGTCATTTCCAGACGTTTTGAAGGTCTGCCGAAAATTGACCGACACCGAATCGTTTACGAATACTTGAAACCTTTTATCGGTCACGGTATTCACAACATCAATATGACATTGCTGGCGCCGAGCGAATCTCGCCACTAATATTTTTATTTGAGGCTGCAGGTGCTTAAGTCCTTTGTGCTCGCCGCTGCGCTTGCCGGCGTCCTTCCTGCAGCCGTTGCTCAAACTGCCTTTACGGTTAACGGACAATTTGTTTCCGTAGAAGAACAAAAGCAGTTAATGGACTTCCTGAGAGCCAACGGCGTAACCAATGAAAAGCAGCTTAAAAACGCAGCCCGAAGCATTCTTCTCGAACAAAAAATCATCGAACAAGCTGCCAGAAATGAAGGTCTTCTAGAAGATCCTCGAGTTCGTGTTTTGATTTCGGAAAAACAGGCTCAGCTTTACGGATCGATTCTGAGCCGCAGATATGCTTCTGAGCATCCGATCACGGAAGAACAGGTTCGGAATCGTTACGACTCACTTCTCTCTAGCTACGATCCACACGAAATCAAATTTCGACATATCTTGGTAAAGACACCGGAAGAAGCTAGAGAAATTATTCAATCTCTCAAGGTAGGTTCCGATTTTGGTTCTCTCGCTAAAGAGAGATCTTTGGACCAAAGTACCTCTCAAAACGGCGGACAGATTCCTTTTACGAATATTTGTAATGTCTTGGTTCCGGGCCTCGCCGAAGCCATCCTCGCTCTTCAGCCGGGCGACCTTCTGCCGGTTCCTTTCAAAGGCAAGCTCGGATATCACGTGGTGCTTCTCGAAGAAAAACGTGAGGTCCCCTTTCCTTCTTATGAAGAAGTTAAGCCAAAAGTGCTTTCAGAACTTGAAAGACTTCAGACAACAGAGTTCTTGAACGACCTTCAGAAAGATGCAAAAATTCTCAAAGTTTCGGACAGCTCTGTCGACTAGACTGCACTGCAATTTTCCTTCTAATCATCTTCTAAAAGTAACATCCGCTTTCTTTTGGATCCTCCGCAACCTCTAATCGTACCTAGCCACTTCGTTCAGGCTGATAAAATGGCGTTTTTTAATCATTGGAACACGCCATGGGTTTCTTAACCGGTAAAAAATTCCTGATCACTGGAATCTCTTCTAATCGCTCTATTGCTTATGGAATTGCAAAGGCTTGTGCCAGAGAAGGCGCTGAACTAGCTCTTTCCTATAACAACGAACGCTTTAAAGAACGCGTGCAGGGCTTTGCCGATGAATTCGGCGCCGGACAAGTCATTAAGTTAGATGCATCTTCCGATGAATCAATTGATTTAGCAGCCCTTGAACTCGCCAATCGCTGGACCGACGGTTTTGACGGCTTTGTCCACTCGATCGGCTGGGCGCCCCGCGAATCCATCAGCGGCAGCTTCCTCGAAGGCGCTTCCCGCGAAGGCTTCCTCTCCGCAATGAACGTCTCCGTTTACTCCTACATTGCGATGGCTAAGAGAATGGTCCCGTTAATGGCCGGCCACAAAGCTTCTTTGCTGACATTGTCTTACCTCGGCGGAGAAAAAGTCGTTCCCAATTACAACACGATGGGACTTTGCAAAGCAGCGCTTGAATCTGCTACCCGCTATATTGCTGCTGACGTCGGCCCGCAAGGCATTCGCGCCAACACACTCTCCTGCGGCCCGATTAAGACTCTTGCCGCAAGCGGCATTAAAGGCTTTAGCTCAATGTTGGCTCAGTGCAAAGCCGTTTCTCCGAGTCGTTCTTTGGTTTCAATTGATGAAGTCGGCAACACCGCAGCCTTCCTTCTTTCCGACAATTCCCTTGGAATCACTGCGGAAACCATCTATATCGACGGCGGCTTTAATGCTCTTGCCTGCTGCGTCGATCAGGCAGCATCTGAAAACGCCTAATCATTAGCGTTCTAGTTCTCAATGGGCGGCCTTCATGGCCGCTTATTTATATTTCGGAACACCGAGGTCTTTTTCTTTGAGTTTCTTCATTCGCTCGGCATCTTCAATCGCCCATTCTTTAAAGAGCCCTCTCATCCATTTATGCGCCGGATCTCGGTGCTTGCTGTCCGACCAAATCAGAACATTCCATTTTTCGGTCTCTTCAAAATCAATTGGCAAGGGAAGCGCCGTTAACTTATAGGCCTTCATTGCCAGCTCTGCAGCACGCCAGCCGCAAACCGAAATCAAATTCGTCTTCTCAATAGCGCCCCATGCAGAATAGAAACGCGACGTAGAAAACCTCGTGTGTTCCATAAACCTTTCGTATTGGAATAAGCCTTGCTCAGGGCCGACCCAGGATGCGGACCGACCTGTCCGAATAGATACACGGTCATAAACTTGAAGGTATCGAGTTAACAAAGGACCTTTGAGTTGCGTAAGTGGATGCCCCTTCCTGACAAGCAACACACGATCCAGCGGGTAAAGCTTCATTCGGTGGAGATCCGGCGCCAGATCAACGTCCGTGATTACCGCAAAATCCGCTTTGCCTTCACTTACAGCGGCGATCTCATTGTCGTGCTTGCTCAGGTCTAATCGTACTTTCGGCGCTCTTTCAATCATTTTCGGCAGTACACCGGAAATCACGACAGAGATTTCGGTCATCACTGAGCTCAAGACAAAAGTCCTTGTGGATTGACTCGGATCAAACTGCATATCCATCATCGCTTCAGAAGCTTCCAAAATCTGATGAATCTGCGGCTTGATCTGCAGGTAGTAGTTTGTCGGCACCCAGATTCCTTCCATTTGTCTAAAAATTTCCTGCGGAAAGTACGAACGTATCCGAGAAAAGTTCCTGCTTGAGGAAGACGGAGACAAATTTAACAACAACCCCGCGCGAAGCAAAACGCCCGTCTTTTCTAGCTCCGCAAGAAACCTCGTATCGTCAATAGAAAGTTTGGTAATGTCCGCCACAGTGATAACCCTTTGTCAACAATGCAAAGATAGGAGTGCAACTTGCGCAAAGTATATCTCCATAAGGCACGCTTAAGATACTCCTAGAAACACCAAGCGGTACACCACTTAATAACCACAAAACAAGGAGAATTACGATGCTTCGTAGAAGTCTGCTTACATCTGCTATCGCAGCCTCTTTACTCACCACTTTCTCGCTTCCTGCATTCGCAACGCAGGTTTATGAGACCGACCTCGTTATCATCGGGGGCGGCCTGTCCGGTTTGGCAGCAGCTCAGAGCGCAGTTGACCAAGGCGCTAAACCGATCGTCCTCGAAAAAGAAGCTGCCCTGGGCGGCGGCGGAAACTTCCCTGAAGGAAGTCTTGGCGTCGGCACCCGTTATCAGAAGGAACACAACATCAACACCACCGTTGACCAGGTTCTTACTGCCGCTCTGCAGTACCATCACTATCGCGCTGACCCGCACGTCCTTCGTGTTCTGATTGAAGAATCCGGAAAGACCATTGACTGGGTTATGGACAAAGGCGCTCAGATGCGCGGCATCCGCACCATGTATCCGAAAGATGAATCCCTGATGACATGGCACTTGTTCAAAGGCGGTGCTGCCGGCATCATCCAGCGCTTCGCTAAGGAAGTTCGCGCCAAAGGCGGCACAATCCTCACCGAAACCCCGGCCAAGAAACTGATCGTTGAAAACGGTAAAGTGGTAGGTGTTGAAGCTGTCGACGGCGAAGGCGAAAAAGTCATCGTCAAGGCCAAGAAAGTCATTATCGCTACCGGCGGTTTCGAATCCAATAAAGAAATGCTCGCCAAGTACGTGAACGACTCCTCTGCTCTAGGTATGTTTGAACCGGTTTGGTACCGCGGTCCTGTAACCGACGGTAAGAACGGTGACGGCCGTACGGGTGACGGCATCCAAATGGCTCAGTTAGTCGGTGCAGGCGTTAAAGGTATGCATACCATTGCAGGTAACGCTCCGTACCTCGCCGACCTGCCCCCGATCAACCAGTTCATGGGCGCTGATGAACTCAAGCAAGGCCGCTGCGCTTTGGCTCAGCCCTGGCTCTGGGTTGATCAGCACGGCAAACGCTTCTTCAACGAATCCCGTGGTGCTGTTTTCGTTGATGTCTACAATGCCATGACAAGTGCCGGCGGCGTAATGTACAACATCATCGACCAGCAGAAATATGATCAGTTGGTTAACAAGGGCGCTTTGCTTCCGTTCAACGCCATCGTTCTTGCCGGCGTTCCTCTGAAGGCTCTTCCGAAGACTTTCGAAATCGGTCAGCAGAGAGGTTGGGCTTTCAAGGCTGACACAATCGACGACCTAGCTGCACAGATCGGCGTACCTGCTTCCAACCTGAAAGAAACAATGAACAAGGTGAACGAATACGCTAAAGCTGGTAAAGATCCGGAATTCGGCCGTCTGCCTGAACACCTTGCAACTTTCAATATGGAAAAAGGTCCGTACTATGCTCTGAAAGGCATCCGCGCATTCTTCCTAACTTTGGGCGGCGTCACTGTCAATCCGAAGTTCCAGGCTCTGAATCCGCAGGGCGACGTGATCGACAACCTCTATGTCGTCGGTCAGGATATCGGCGGTTTGTATGACTCTTCTTACGACCTCCGCTGCGAAGGCTCTGCCTCTTCGTTCGCTATGACCAGCGGCCGCTTAGCTGCTGACAACGCTCTTGCCGATGTCAAAGCCGGTAAGTAACTTCTAGAGAAGCCCGGACCGTAGGGTCCGGGTCTAAAAACGGAAGAAAAAAATGAAATTTAACCGCCTCATTACCACCGCAGCAATTCTGTTAGCCGGCGCCTTCTGTACTGCTCAGGCTGCTCCCACCATGGCAAAGCACATGCAAAAAGGCGTGACTTGCGAACAGTGTCACAACTCTTCCGCTCCGGTTGCCGCTGCCAAGTCCAAGGCTTGTATGAAATGCCATAACTACCAGGACTTAGCTGCTGCTTCTGCCGCAAAGAAAGTAGCTTTAAACCCGCATGATTCTCATGCCGGACAGCTTCGCTGCACACTTTGCCATAAAGAACACGAACAAAGCGTTCTCTACTGCCGTCAGTGCCACAAGAACGCAGAAGACAAACGCTTTGATATGGCTGTACCTTAATCATTCCTAAAAATTGTCAAACTATTTTTGAACTCCCGCCTCTCCTCGGGAGTTTTTTGCGGCCAAGCTAATGGCCGCTTTATTTTTTCAAAGCGGCCATAGCTTAATTTCATTAGTTATCCAGGAATCCGATGGTTCTTCTGGAAGAAGACATCTGGCCTTCCTTCAGTTGAGTTTCAACTTTCAGCATGTCGACAATCTTTTCTCCGGAAACAGCTTTGGTAAAACGAAGTCTTCTGTCGATAGCCGCAAAATCTCCCGGGGAAAGATTTCTGATCTTCCGCAGATTGTTCACTTCGTTTCCGACAGAGAATTTCCACTTCTGAGCCAGTCTTCTGTACATTTCTTCTGCCTGATCATCAGTCATGTATTCGAGTTTGGCCTTCAAGTCGAATCTTCTCAGACAAGCGTTATCCATCAGATCCAAAAGGTTCGTTGTTGCCACAAGGTAGCCTTCATAAGACTCCATCTGAGTCAAAAATTCGTTGACTTGTGTAACTTCCCAGGAATGATTCGCGGTTCTTCGATCTTGAAGGAAAGAATCAATTTCATCAAAGAGTAGAACGGCATTTTCTCTTTTTGCTTCTTCAAAGGCAGCGGCGATATTGTGTTCTGTACCGCCGACATAGCAGTTCAGAAGATCCGACGCTTTTTTCATGATGAGAGGGCGTTCAAGCTTCTTTGCGAGCCAATGACAAAATTCTGTCTTGCCCGTGCCCGGAGGACCGTAAAGACATAACCTTCCGGCGCCCGCTTCTTTGAGGCCTTTCGATAAAGCTTCCAGATCTGTATCGGAGTTGCTTAAAGCAGGGTCGAACTTTCCGATTTTCTTCGTCGCGGCAGCCAGTTTTCCAAAACCTTGTGCTTTGAGAATATCTTCGAGAAGAGCCATCAAAGAGTCTTCCGGAAACTTAACTTTATTACCTTGGAGGTTGTCCACGATCTCTCCGACTTGAGCGACAAGTGCCGGAGAAAGATTTTCCGTATTCACCAGACGACTAATGTTTTCTTCAGACAAAGATTTGGCCAATGCTCCTTGTGCGAGCTTCTCCATTTGAGCTCGAGGCGGATAACCAACCTTTAGGACAAAATGAAATCTTCTGATAATGGCAGCATCCATAGAACGCAGAGAGTTCGTTGTCCACACGGTCAGCTTTTTAGTGTTTTCGAGTGCGGTATTAATGCGCGCTTTGTTTGTACGATCAGTCGTTCCTTGGACCAGATCGCTGTTGAAAACGTCATCCGCTTCATCAATCAGAATTGCCGTGACGGCGTCGTTCCGACTTAACTTGCAGGCTCGTTCCCAGCAAGCCAAAACCTTTTCCTCTCTTCCGAGTTTTAATGTGTAGGCTTTTTTACCGGCTTGTTCAATCAAAAGTTTTCCTAATTCCGTCTTTCCGGAACCAGGAGGACCATACAAAAGAACATTGACGCCTCTGGGGCCTTCATCTTTAATCCCCTTTAAAAACGGAACGACTAAAGAGTCAATCACAGGTAGATACTTGACGTCTTCGAGCGTGAGACGAGACTTGTTGCAAGGAGTGAGGATCGAACTTACAAGCTGCTTCTTTTCGATTTTCCCGAAGAAGAGATCAAAGAAGGAAATACCGGATTTGGATTCAAAGTAGTCCTCGAAATCAATATTAGAAGACTCTCTGTCTACGCCGAAGATTGCCATTCGGATAAGTTTGCCATCCGGCCCGAGCATTTCTTGGACCTTTTCCAAAGGCAGGCCCAACGTTTTTGCGATGACCTCCAGCACGAGGAAAAAGCCGCGGTCGGAATAACTGAAAGAGTTCAGGGCTCTTCTCAAGTTTCGATAGGCAAGAGTGAAGAAGATGAAGGCGGTGACTAGACCTTCATCTTCGGAAAGGTCATAGGCTTCTTTGATGAGTTCAAGATTAGCCGCAAAACCTTTCGGGTAGAAACCGTGCAAATCAATCTCTTTCTTAATGTTGCGATAAACCTTCTTCATGGAAACTGGAGGATTGTCGATGCGCTTTCTAAGCTCTGTTTTCACAGATTTGTATCGACGAAAAACACTGTCTCCTGCATCGTCAAGTAATTCAGTGTCGCCTTCTTCTTTTCCTTTAAGTTCGTAAAGTTCCGAAACGTCGTTTTCGATTTCCTGCTGCCACGCCTTGACCACTCGGATATTTGCCATCTCCTGCACATCATCGAGTTCCAACGATTTATAGCCGGAGAGTTCGATCAAAATCTTGGACGTCCAATATTCAACACACAAGGTACTCTGCTGTTCTGAATCCGGAATAGAACGAAGACGGTTGTCACTAAACATTTTTTCAAAGACACTTGTTCTTCTGCGAGGCATTTTTGTTCTCCTTCTATGTTGTTATTTTTGCATTTGAAGCGAAAGAAATTGACGCAGTAAAACCGATTAAAATAAAAATCAATACGCGCCTTGCGACAGAAATTTGACCTTGGAGAGCCTAAGGATGGGAAGAAAACACGATAAAAAAGAAGAAGCATCGATCATTTTGGAGATTCTCAATCGAATACCGCTGAGCAAACGGTTTGTCTCGGTGGACGACATTCTTAATTCTTTGGCATCCGCAGACATTGATGTCAGCAGGCGGTCACTGCAGCGTTACTTGAAGCAAATGTATGACTGCGGCAAATACGGTTTGGTGCGCGACGACCGAGGAAATGCCTACGGTTACCGAAGAGAACGCACGGATTCCATCACCGACAATATTCACTTAAAACCAAATGAATGTCTGCTTCTGAGAATTGCGCAGGAGCACATGAAGTATCAGATTCCGGGAACCGTCCTCAAATCGTTGGGATTCTTATTTGATGCGGCTTCCGAAATGCTCAAGGAAAAAGGTTCAAACGCCAAAGAAAATCAATGGCTCAATAAAGTCTGCGTCATTTCATCCTCAATTCCGCAAATGCCTTCCAAGGTACTTCCAAGAATCTTTGATGCGGTCTCCGAAGCGTTGTATTCGGAAAAGAAACTCAGAATCGAATACACCAACATGAACGGCAAAACCACGAGCGCCGTTATCTCTCCTCTTGCCCTGGTTCAGCAAGATGTCCGACTCTACTTAATTTGTCAGTTCGATCATTTCGACAACGTCGTCCATCTGGCGCTTCATCGTTTCAAAAAGGCTGAAGTCACCTCTTTTGATGCGCATCGCCCGGAAGAGTTTGATCTCCAGTCTTACATTCACGACCGTCACTTTAATTACAGCAACGGAGAATGGGTCCACTGGATATTGGAGTTCAAGAGCGATGTCACGGCAAAGAACTTAGAGGAAACGCCTTTCAACACTTCTCAGAAATTGCTTAAAAAAGAAGACGGAACCTGGCGTCTGGAAGTTGACATCCAGGATTCCAGGATGCTGGACGGCTGGGTGGCCATGTGGAAGAACGATGCTCAGATCACGCTCAGTCAAAAGGAATATTTAGAAAGAGAAACCGGTGATTACGATGAATAACAATAACCGGAGGATCTTCTCCGGTCGCTTGGTTTCTTCAATAGTTATTAAGGATTTCGGACGTCGGTAATGGAGTCATCGACTTCGCTCAGACGTTCTAAAAGCGTTCTGTTAATCTCAAGAAGTTTCTTGTAAGCTGCACGTGTCTTAAATAAATCAATAATGTTCTCTATACGGCGCTGAGCGATGTACGGAGAAATCGGACGCTGAATATAGTCAGCCACGCCCAGCGAATAAGCACGATGCACAACGTCATGCTCTAAGGATGCCGTAATCAGAAAGACAGGAATGCTCTCCACTAATCCTTCTTTGATCGCCTCTTCCAAAAAGGTTAAACCGTCCATCTCAGGCATGACATAGTCAAGAAGGATGGCACAGATGTCTTCTTTTTTCTTGCGGAGAATGTCCAGCGCCTCAGGACCGCTTTCGGCAAATTCGATCTCATGGCTTTGAGAGAACATGATAGACAGGACATCTCTGTTTAGCTCGACGTCATCCACAATCAAAATCGTATTTCTAGCCTGACCCATTTCGTTCTCTCTTTCCCGACCCGTCAAAAGATCAACAAACCAGCTGCATCCAAGATTAGTACCTAACTTCGAAGTGTTCTCGAAATGTTCTTGATGGGTAGCAGCTTCACCTAGGGGCCTAAGAAAACACTCTCTCGACAAGTTATACAGCAATTCAAAATTCCGACGTTATTCAAGAAGCTCAATTTAATCGCCGTCCTGATAGCTTTTAACTATCATATCACCCAAATGTTGTGCACTAAACATTCTGGGAGCAGAAAAAAGTATTGAGAAAAACTGAGGAAACCCTCTCCAAAGAGTGAGTTTCCTCTAAACTATCCCCTTGCCCGAGGTCGAGGGGCTGTGGCCCTAAGAGCCAAAAAAACTTAAAAATCGAATGGGTAGGATCAGAACCTCCAAATTGCCTCCAGTTTCAGCGCCTGATCCACTCTTCCGCCTTGTGCCGCAGAAATTGAATACCTCAGTCCAAAGGTAGCGTTATTCTTTTCTGCTTGAAGCCCTAAAGAAGCTAAGAACGCGTAAGCACCGGTAAATTGTCCGTAAATACGGCTGTTAACCGCTTCGTCCATTGTGGAGAACAAAATCTTTTGCTTTCTATGCCCCGCTTGGAGGACAACCGACGTGTTTAGCTGAGGTCTAAGTTTCCAACCTCCTTTAGTTATAAGATCGGCTCTGAAACCTACTCCGAGCGGAAACTGAATCGTTGAAGTAGTGTGGGGATCGTTCTTGAAAGCCTTCTGCCCGTCTAGCTTGGAATAGTAACGGTCAGTGTTGGTAAGAATATATCTCACGCCGGCATGCGGGACGATATTAACAAGCCGAGTCTTGATGGTACTCTCCGCTCTTATTGCGGCTGTGATCATGTTAGTCGAAGTATCAGCGGAAGCCTTAGCAAATCCCCCCGCTCCTCCAAGATGCTGTGTCACATCAGCATTGTTCCGGTAGTAACCGATATCTCCGGCAACGTTCAAGAACGGCCCCGGTGACCAATAGCCATACAATTCAGCCCCAAAGGTCTCAAACTCGTTCTTAGTATTTGTAATCGGACCTCGAGATTTCGCATTGCCTTTCTGATAGCTGACGGCTACACCCGTAAGGAGATTTTTATCAGCGAACAAATGATCTACGCCGCCGATAAATCCGTAATAAGTACTCGTATAGCCTACGCCGGACATCTTGCGTGTTTCGTAATGACTGACCCTTTCATGTTTGCCGATCGTTTCAAACCAGAGATCGCCTTGACGATGTTTATTCGCCACGTAACCATTCCGATTGAAGTTCTCTGCAATCATGCTCGTTCTCCCCTCAAGAACCTGTGCCGCATTATTAAGAGAAGAGTAAGCCGTCGAAAGTTGACCTCCCGCGAAAGCTAGATTCACAAAACTGTTGTAAATTTGAGCATTTTCTTTGACAGGACGGCCCTCATTATTAAGAACTTCAATGACAAACTTACCGCCCGGACCATAATCTTTTTCTCCTTCCGTATCTAGGATTTCAGTCGCAACTTCTATCGCCTCCACGTCCGGTATTTCAGCCAATTTTGCTTCAAGCCATACATCATCGGTATCATGGTGCAAAAATAGCTTCCATCGAGCAACAGATTCTTTGGGAATAGCAATCAGGTATTCCTTATCCCAGCCGCCGATCCATGTACCGTCCGAAGCCTCGTTGGCCGCAGTGTTAAAACCTCTTGTAATGTAATAGTTTCCTTTCTTCACACCTGAGAGGTTCACGTACAATTCCGCGCCAGGCTCTACGACAAGTTCTTTTTCTGGTTCAGATGTTAGAAGAGCTCCGTTTGGTCCCAATTCCGCGAAATTCATAACCAAAGCGGAATCTTTTCCAAAGTAAAGACCGTCCACGGAAGCCCTAGCAGGGGGCGCTCCAACCTGCATACCTCCATTTGCCCCAAGGGTCAAAGAAGCCGACATAGAAAGTCTGGCTTTCCCTGAGGAAGCCGCAATGGCCTTTTTTTCATCTGCCAGCGCTATCGAGCTTGGTCCGAATCCAACGTCTCCGTACGGACGAATATTAATTTGAGAATCCATCACGTCTGTCGGGGTGGTAAGCAGAACTGCTTTAGCGTACTGTCCCTCACCGCCAACTTCGAGAGAACCTCCTTTAAAGGAAGCATTTACAGCCGTCTCCAGAGAGCCGCCCTTCACAAACGCCTGCCCTTTTTCAAGGTTAAAGTTTTGCAGCTTAACTTCTCCGGCCGTACTCTCATAGATTCCCTTATCGCGGATGGTTAGATTCTGCCACTGTGTCTTGGCTGTGTTCAGATAACTTGCGCTTCCGGTGATCGTCAAATTTCGGCCGGTTTCAGTACCGTGGTTCTCCATTCGTGCACTGCGGATAACTTGCGAACTATCAATTACCGAACCATCTCCGGACGCGTCTTTTTCAGAAGTGTTCTCCTCCGGGGATTCATCCTCTCTCGGGTTTTCCTGAAGCAAAAGATCAGAATCCGACTTGGTTTCCGGAGATTTTTTAGGAGGATTGTTCGGCTCAGTCCCTTGCTGCACAGCTGACAAATTTGTCTGATCCTCCGGATCTACAGGATTCGTAAGATCTGACGACGGGCTCACTTCAGAAGAGGGCCCCTCAACCAAGTCTCCTAATGTAACATCCTGATGCTTTGCCTCTCCGTAGTTCACCAAGTTGTGGGCTGTGATAAAGCCTTGAGTTCCGGATGTATCGAGAAAACCTGTCCCATGGTTTGTAATATCGGCTTTTGCATCCAACTGCTGAGTAATCACAAATGAACCTTTGTTTGTCAGCGCCTCATTGAGTTCAACCTTTTCCCATTGAGACCGGCTGTCTTCATAGGTGTTATGTCCTGTTGAATCGCTTCTCACGAGAAGAAGTTTTCCGACTTGATACCCATAATTGTGGGATTCCGAACCTTCCGAAAGCGTGAGCTGATTAAACCGAGCCTCTCCTTTATTGATAATAGTGCCGATCACATGAGACTCATCAATGAGGTGCGCATGAATCGTACCGCCGTCATTGAGCAGCGTCGCTCCGTTCTCTACTCTTAAGAAGCCTGTCGTTACCTGAAGTTTGCCACCGGATATCGTTGCATTACCTTCAAGCCGAACGTCTTCCCAAACAGATTCACCTCGAGAAATAATCAAGTAAGCGGCCAGTTTTTCAACAACAAGATTCTTTCCGCTTTCCTGACCTTCATTCTTCAACTCTGACCCTGTTTTAACCAATGCATCTGCAAAACTAGTTTGCGCGCCGGCCTCGGTATGGAATTTAGCTTCAACTTTATGATCTGCTGTCGGTTCCGAACCAATATTCAACTGCTTTGTTTCTGCTAATAAGGCGTTTCCTCGGTTGATAAATTGGCCTTTCATGTCATGAGATGGAGAGAAACCATCCGAAGCCGGTTTAATTTCGACTCTTCCAAGATTTTCCAGAATTGTGTTTTCTTCCATCTTTAGTTCGGAAACAGACAGCGAGCCGGAAGCTCCCTGACGGAAATTATGTCCTGCCTCCAGCGATAGGGATCGTCCTTCCATTTGGCCGGCGTTCGATGATCCAGCTTCTAAAGAGTGCTGATTAAGAGAAAGATCAACAAAATCAATATCAGCCTCGGCACTGTTCTGAACTGCTCCGGCTGAGGCTTTTTCCGCTGTGGTCAAATCTACACTGCCTTGATTGGCAATAAGACCAGTTCCGCTAAAAGTTCCTCTCTCTCTTAACTTAAATATCGAACCTGAATTGACCTTCAGAGTTCCATCCAGACGGACATCTTTCCATTGAACCTTTCCTTCCGAATCTTTATCAGGAGTCAAACTAACTTCGTATAGACTCCCTTCATACAAATTCAGTTCGTTGCCGAAATGGCGGTTATAAGCTATTGCAGAACCTCCTCCAAGGACTTCCAGATTCTTTAGTGCCTTATCGGTACCGGCGAAGTCAATCAAAGAATAGTCTTCAAGTCTTCCGCCAATACTTAATGTTTCCGCAGTGCCGAAATTTGTTAAGCCGCGATTGACAAACGTTCCGTAGACGCTGAATTCATGCTCGGCGCCCTCATAAATGAAACTGCCGTTATTTCGGATTCCGAATCCTTGACCGGCCGTGCCGTCAAGAACGACATCAGGATTATCAGAATATTGTTCCGTCCTAAGGATCGCGCCGTTGTCAACTTGAACAATACCTAAGTTTCGAATGTTTTTAACCAGATAATCGCCGCCTCGGATTGTCCAAGAACCTTTATCGAAGATTTCTCCATAACCGATCCAGCCCTTAGAAGTCTGATTTTCCTGCCCAACATCAAATCCTACGCCCAGTCTGAATTCTCCGTCTTTTACCCTAACGGTTCCTCCGATTCCGCAGTCCACAAACAGACGTTGGGAAATATCAGCGGATCCGGTATCAATTGGTTCATCTTTTCCGGTTATTGATCCCAGTAGTCCGAACTTTCTGCCGTCAACAACTTCAATCAGGTGAACTTCCTTATAGCCTTTGTCAAGCTTACCTCCTATGTTTTTAACGGTAATCGGAGCAGAGATTTCGTAGTTGTGTTCCCCAACAGGCGTTCGGTTGCCGATCGTGACCTTGCCGCGGCCGTCCTCTTTGTATTTATCTTCTTCCGGCTGATCGTTCACCAGTGTAGCTTCCGAGAGAATGATTTCGTTACCGGGGATAAACTCACGAGCATCACTTACTCTTAACTCCGTAACAGGGTGAGAACTGCCGATAAAAGCAATAGAAGACTTGGACCCGGCGTCCTGCAAAGTATTCACTGCGCTGGCAACCTGCTGAACCGTGTACTGATCATCGTCAAAAATCAGATATCCGCCGTTGAAATCAACTCCTGTCTTAACAGTTTCTTTAACTGCCGAAGCCTGAATTTGACTTAGCGGATGGAAAATTTGATCCATGCTCGTCCTCAGAGCTCCCCCGTCATTCAAAGTAATCACTGACGGTTTATCACCTCTTAGGGCAAGATGATCAACATCCAAATATCCGCCTTTGTCAATCACGACACTACTTTGACCCGTAAATTCCCCATCCTCGAGAACAAGCTGGCTGAACGGTTTCTGCAAATCATCTTCTCTTAATTTGGGAACGTCCTCTGTACCTTCTCGAACGGTAAAGATTTCAGGTAGAGCCTCTTCAGACTTCAATACATAAGTGTTATCAGATCCTAAAGTTCCGAGCTTATCTTCAAATAATTTCGCACCGTCTTCTATGGTGATGCGAGAGTGATTTAGCCAGCTCCCGCCTTCCGTCTTCTCCGTAATTTCAACTGAAGCGCCGGCTCCGCTGACTGTTAACGCGGCATCTATGCCGCTGATCTTATCAACTTGAACCGTTCCGGTTGTTATAAAAGACGATCCCTCGGCAAGCGAAACATTACCGCCTTTTATTTCGGCATCGTTCTGTACCTTGGAGCCCTCTTCCACATTGATAAGGCCGTCAACATTGGACACTCGGCCGCCATTTTCGATAACGACATCCGAACCTTTTACGACATTCACAACGCCACTGTTGTGTAGCGTTCCTCCTGTTTTAATCGTAAATAAATCCTCTGTGCCTTTGCCCAAGTTGACAACGGCGTTCTTGCCGACATTGAATGCAGCCCCGTTTTCGACGCTGCCTGATCCAATCCGATCTCCTGTCCCGTTAGTCGTGTAACTGGAACTTGTTCTGATCATAAGATTCTGAACATCGACAGAACCATTCTCTCCGGTAGTCAGTTGGGTCCCGTTCGTGAGCTTAAGACCTTCGCCGGAAGAACTGTTCTGAATAATATTTCCGGCATTTTCCGCTGCTCCGGCACCGTCCAAGACTGCTGTTTGATCGAAGTTAAAGATTGAATCAGCTTTCGTCTTAAATGAGCCGTCACCGGAGAAATTCGCTTCCGTCCAATGAGCTACGGCCGTATCGTCATTTATGTATTTACCCCCATCAGCGACAGTAATCTTGGTACCTGTGAGTTCACTGTGAGCATCATTTATTAATGTCGCACCATTATTAACCAGAACCTCTCCCATTCCCATGGAACCGGTGTTGGTTAAGCTCCCGCCTGATAGAGTAAGATCAGAACCCCCCGTGATCTTTCCGTTGTTGGTAACGAAACCATCGCTGACCGTAAATCGTTTTGTTACGTTCCAAGAACCGGAGTTTTCTCCATCGCCGGCGTTGTTGACGATCTTACCGCCGTTTATTTCCACGGTTTCCCAATTGTTGGAAGTACCGGTCTCAAAATTAACCTCTCCGCTCTCTACAGTGAGGGAGGTGCCCCTCATCGAACCCAAACTTGTGCCTTCTCCGCTCGATTCAGAAAGATTGTTTAAACTGCCTCCGTTTACCAGTACATCCTTGAGGAAAATTGAACCGCTGTTATTCAGCTCTCCGCCTGTGATTTCTGTTTTACCTTCATTGGTAATCTCAGACTTATTGTTGAGAACTGCATTTTCGGATAGAGTCAGTTTCGGCTCTCTAACCGGTGTCTCCGGATCTTCGGATTCTTCAGATTTAATCAGAAGCGTTCCTGTATTCGTGACGCCAGATGTTCCGCCTAGCGCAACTTCCGTTGTCTCTAACAAACCTTCATTGGCCAGTACAGAGGAATCGTTGGCTTTCAAAGTATTGATCTGAGCGCTTGCCCCTTCACTATTCATCAGCGAGGAGTTGTCTCTTAACGTGACTTGATTGGAACGGATCTCAGCGCCGTCATTTTGGTTTTGAAGGGCAGAACTTCCGTTTAGATTGATTGTCTCTGAAGCAAAGGTATGCCGATTATCCAAAACGGCGCTTCCTGAAAGCTCTGTCCTTTCAGCCAAGAGCGTCCCTTCGTTACTAAGGCCTGAGGCAAGATCCAGAGTGGAAGCTTTAAGTTCCTTTCCTGATTTATTCGTCACCGCGGGAGTTCCTGCATCACCGGAACCAATAGTTTTCAAGCGGTCAAAGTCTGCGCTGCCGTCGTTGACAAACTGGCCGCCCGAAACGGTGAGGTTTCCTAATTGTTTCGGTTCTTCACCTTCAGCTGCCGGATTTAACACTCCTTCATTAACCAGTAAACCGCCGGCGACAGAGATATCTTTCCAAGTGTTCTCCGAAGTACTTCCAATCTTGTAGGAGCCGTTACCCGCGACATTCAATGTTTCGCCGGAACCGTCGCCTTTAATTCAACTTTTGCGTCTTCATTGACAGTCAAAGTTGAGAATGAGGCGATCGTTTCCTTCTCCGACACCAGACTCGAAGCCCCGTTAAGCGTTATTTCAGTCTGACCTTCAGAGGCATCCAACAAACCCTCATTTATGATGGAGGCGTTTCCGGTCAGAGCAAATTGTCCTGAGGTCCCGTCATCATGATCTTTTTCAAGATAAAGGGTCCCTTGATTCAGAATCGTTCCTGAGGAGAGCATCTTTCTGTTATGAAGCAGCGCCCCTTCTGTAATCGTAATTTGCCCGTTATTGACCAAATCCCAAGAGGCAAAGTCTCCCTTTCTGACCGTCAAAGAAGAGCCAGACTCGATATTAGTTTTTTGAACCCATCCGGAAGTCAATCCGTCAAGGAATTCAGTTCCGAAATAGAGCTCTGAGTTTTCCTTAACAGCAATCGAGCCTCCATTGCTCGAACTTGTAAGAAGCTTGTGTCCTGTATCGAAGACTTGTTCGTCGGTCAAATCTCCTTTGTTGTGGGAGAAACCGGCATGAGAACTTCCAACCAACACAAATTTCTTACCTGAAGAAATTTCTAAATTTTCAGCCTCGCTGACCGCTTGGAATCCGAAACCAATGTTCGAGACGCGCAGATAATTCTTACCGCCGTTCACTTCTGACGCCTCTGAATTAGAAACTACAAGAACGGAATTTTGAGAAGGCTGTTCGTCGGTTTGATTTGCAAGCACCGTGCTATAGAACACAACGTCATGGTCTCTTTGTGTGCTTCCGTCTTCCAACACGCTCTCTTGGAACCTATTAGCATCCGAAACGTTGAATTGTCCGCTGATGATGCCTGTAAAGCCGACTTGGCTCGTCATATTGTTTTTGCTGAGAACCGCAATAGCGGAACTCGCATCCGTCGCCATCAGGTTTTCATCTGTGAAGATAAACCAACTCTTCTGATCGTCAACCCGTACACCTTCTCTGACACCTTCTCGCAAATCTCCGTATCCCCCGATTAACCCGTTCGGAGTAGAAGGATCTTTTTGTTCAATGCCGACCGCAGCTTTTTCCCCTTCGCCTACAAAGATTTGGTTGAGTGTGGTTTCAACCGCACCTCCATTTAGGATTAGAGCGTGTTTCTCGGCTCCTTGCAAATTTAAATTCTCAACGGAGAACACCCCACCAGTGTTTACGTTTACAACTGCCCCTGAAGAAGCGTCCAGGGAAGAAGCAATAAGAACAGTCTTTCCGTTTTTCCAATCGCCACTATCAAAGTGGTTGTAGGAACCTGTTTGACCGCTGGCGGCAATCACCCCGTTTGGGGTAGAAACATTATAGAGATTGTTTCCAAGGCCCGGAATGGAAGATCCGCTCGGCACCGCTCCTCTCGTATCGATTACACCGTAATTTAAATTAACAGTTGAAGAGTTCAGCCATTCCCCGGTTACCGTCAAGACGCCCTTGTTATGGGTGTAGGTGACTCCGTTCCCAGTTAAGTTTTCAACTTTTATCGAAGAGCCTTCATTGATAAATTCTTTCCCGGACGCAATACTTATCGTACCGTGCTCGGAGTTAATAACCCCTTCGTTGGTAAGATTCCCCTGGAGGTCTATTGTTCCTGAATTCGTTACTGTCGCGTGTTCACCGAACGTAGAAGAAGAACCCGGGATGCCCTCGTCTTCTCTCCTGCCTACGATCAAGCGGCTGCCCTCGGTTATTTGCAAGGTTCCGTCAACATCCGCCTGGCCGGCAAAGAGCTGCCCTTTTTGCAAACTCACCGAAGTACCTGTTGTTGAGGTAAGCACTCGAACATCTAATTTGGCGTCTGAACTATCTCTATTAATTAATGAAGCGCTCTGCTTCAGATGTATCGCATCGGATTTAAGATAGCCAACGTTAGTAATTGAAGAATTGGCAACATCAATAGATCCTTCAACCGCCACCCGAGAACTGCCAAAATTATTCAACTGAGCAGAGTTGGTGAGGTTTGCAGACTGAAGGGCTACTTGGGAGTTGTCTTTATTCTCAAAAACGCCACCAACCGCTGTGTATGTATAACCGGTCAGCGAGGCCCCGGCGCCGTTTGTAATTTTTGAACCAGAGTTCGCATCAATATTGCCTGTCTCCATCACTGCCTGTGAACCGGTATTCGCCAAGATTCCGGCATTCAGGCTCATCGACAATGTTTTGATTTTACCGCCGTCATTATTAACTTTGCCCGCCAAGGTAAGAGCTGCTTTCTCTGCTGTAATTTCTCCTGTATTAGAAACTATACCCCCTGAAGAAATTGTCATTGAACCAGCATTTGAAGCGATCATCGTTCCACTATTGACTATAGTGCCAGAACTCCCAACGTCTATCGTTAAGCCGGTTACTTTAGCTGTTCCACTGTTATTCAGCGTTCCGCTTTGAATTGACGCCGTCTCGATCGTTAAATCATTTGTATTGTTAATGAGTGCCTGAGTATTATTGGCAGTCAAAGCCGTCGCAGACATGCTTCCCGCATTACTGACAGACCCGGAAACCGTTAACTGTTTAAAATCAGCTGTTCCACTGGCTTCGTTAATAATCTCACCACCGCTTACGACCGTTGTTTGATTATCAACGGTTAATGAATCTTTATTCGTTACCAAGCCTTGGTTCTGAACAGCGAGGCTAACTGCATCCATATCGGAACGGTTTTCTATCTTGCCTGCTGTCGTTGTCACGCCCGTCTTCATCAGACCTTCATTGAGGATTTCCGGCTTGGCTCCCGAAGTGCCCGAGGAAATCGTCGTAGAAGAGAAGTTCGCTTCCGCACCTGACCCATTCGTCAATGAACCTCCGGAAGCAATCTTTAAGGTTCCAGCAATGTCTTCGTTAAGCTTTGCAGTGTTTGAATAAGAGCCGCCGGAAGCGATTTGAATAGCGCCCCACCGTGAATCATCAACGTTTGTAACGTTACCCGCGTTTCCGACTTCGAGAGACGAACCTCTTTCATTACCTCTATTTACGGCTGTTCCGTTTACTGTAAGTTTTTCAAATTCTGCAGAACCTGTACTCTCATTGGTCAGCGTTGCCCCCGACGCCACGGTTACTCCGTTTTTGACGGCATCTGACGCATCCAAAACACCAGAGTTAATAAAATTACCTGCGATACAGAAGGTATTTTGACCGGTCACTGAAGCCGCATTGTCCTCTAGGTAAAGCGTTCCGTCATTTTTCCAACTACCTACACCACTAATACCGCGAGAATGTAAATAAGCATCTACGAATATTTCGGTAGAGCCGTTGTTGGCAATCGACCATAATGCAAATTCCCCATTCCTCACCTCAAGTTTGCCTTGACTGGTGGTTTCAAATTTATCTGCCCACCCTTTTCTCGGGGTATTAGCATACTGGCTCCCAAGAGAGAACACGGAACCCGATCCGTTGGCCTTCAGAATCCCGCCGCCGTTTGCGTCCGGAAGAAGAGCTGCGTCGTCAGAGAAGAATGATGAATCCCGAGTTTGATGAATGTGCCCTAAATCTGCAGGAGACATTTCTTTCCCGGTAAGGACAAAACGCTTGCCTCCGGCAACTTCAACCAAGGACGCATTGAAAACATTGCTAAAACCAAACCCCGTGTTTGCGGTGATATAGTTCGTTCCACCTGCAGAGCCTTTAGTGCCAGTCAGAATGACTTTCTTATTTGTTGATCCTGAAGCGTCCGTTTTGTTGTAAAGAGAAGTCTCAGAGAATACAACCGCATGGTTATATCGAGAATCGTTTTGGAATTGATTGGCATCATCGACCGTAAATTCGCCCTCGATCTCTCCTGAAAATTCGACTCCTACCCCGTTCGTCAGTTTGGATGGCGACGTATGTAAACGATTGGTAGCGGCGATGGCAGCTTCTTTTAAAACCAACTCGTCATTAAAAACGAGCCATCCGGAATTACCGTCAATACCTGAAGCTATCTCTGTTTTGATATTACCGACATCCGCTATTCCGTACTTAACATTCTCGACGGATGTTTCATTAAGCTGGATAACCGGCCTGTATCCTAAGGAGCTAAAAAACTGATCCATTGAGGTCGAAAGCAAACCCCCGTTCATATGGATTTTGGCGGCAGAACCCGACAAGGACAGTTCCCTAGCTTTCAGGATTCCGCCCTGCTTGAGCGTGATATCCGAAGCTGAGGTCACCTCCTGAGCTTCCAGCAATGTGTATTTTGAGTCCCAACCGGACGCAAGAGGAAGGTGAGGATTTGCTCCTTGCGAGGTAAAACTTGAATTTGCTCCTTCGACAACGTATGTGTTGTTCCCGAGATCATTAGTAACAGACCCCGATGAATCGCGAATATTAGAACTTAACAGGCGTCCCCCTCTAAGATTTATCCTAGAATTCTGGAACCATCCCTCAGAAGCAATTATTTCATCTGCCGTTTGGATAAAATTTGCGTCTGACGCATTCAATCTTCCAACCTCGGTTTTCTTATTTATTTCCAGAGTGGAATTCGGTTTTAGGCTCACAGTCGAAATCGTATTTTTTTCGCTGCCAGACCCTAATTTGAGTTTAGAGTTTCCGAAAACTGTCGCGCTGCCGACCAACGTAATGTTGTTGGCCGCCAAAGAAGAATTGGTATCATCTGAACCCACCTCAAGTGCAACATTTGTTTGAGAAGCAGGTGATGAAATATTTCTGACAGAATAATTACCTTGAAGACTTTTAATGGATCCGCTGTTAGAACGGATGTCTTGCAGTGTTTGCTCTGCAGTACCAGAATTTTTAAGTTCCAAGGTTGTAGTCGGCGTCAGAGAAACATTGACCGTTCCTGAACTTTCTCCAATACTCAATTTTGAATTAGAACCAGAAAAAGTTGAAACGGAGCCTGTGCCTTGGAGGCTGTCTATACGATATGATCCTTTTACAACGGAAAGAGATCCAACTAGGTTTAAGGAGTCAAGCCTACCGCCATATTCTTCTGCCTTCCCATATATAACGTCTGAGAAACTATACGGCAAACCCAAAGTCAGAGTTCCGGCAACAGAAGCGCTCCCTGGAATACTTCCGTTTCGAATAAGATAGTCATCGGGGTTGCTCCTTGTGCCAAAAAGACGCAGTTCTGATCCGCTGTTAACCGTAACACCAGTTGTATATTCAATTGCTTTAAAGCCGAAACCACTCTTTAAATTGGAGCTCCCTGTTCCCACGACTATCGCTTTAGGGCCTGAAACAATATCCGAAATAGCCGTATTCGTTGAACTTAACTGCTGTTCTCTTCCATCTAAAGAATGAGAAAGGAAAGACGTTGCTCCTATTTCATTCGCAACCTTGACAGTCAAACGATCCTTTATTTCATTAACGTCGGACTTTGATTCAGTAAAGCTGAGTGTACCCTCCGCAAGATTTGATTTTTGGCCCCAAGCCTTTTGAAGTTCCAAAACCTGTCGTTTGTTAAGCGATGATGCACCCGAAACTTTGACTTTTCCTCCTGACAAAACCTGCAGGTTATTTAAGGTTGAATCAGATGTGAGCTTACTTTCGTTCCAGTCTGCAAATGCCGCATTGGTCTTTCCCATTGAGGCCTTGGCACCGTCTACAACATCATATGGTATTGGTTGGTAGGCTCCAGGAGTAAAAAATTTTCCGGCATTTGAATAAGTTAAATTAAGATTTGCCCCGTCCTTAACTGAAACAGTTTCACCAGCCGTAAAACTAGAGCTTGTAATGGAAACACTGCCATCTGAATAAATGTTCGTTTTCCCAAGCAATGTCGTTATGCCACCTTTGAAATTAGCTTTACCGTAGACATCAATGCTTCCGGAAGAGGAAAAGTTGCTGCTTATATTCAAACTAGAATCCGCTGATGCATTTGTTCCCACTCGGATATTTCCGGCCGACTCATTTATCAAAGAACCTGAAACATCAAATGTTCCTCCGTTGAATTGGAGGAAACCTCTATTAGTGAGGGTGGCGTTAGTGGTTAAGCTCCCCCCGTTTATTTGAAAAACGGCCCCTGTGTCATTAACCATATGACTATTGGAAGACAAAGAAGTCTTTCCAGAAGCAGCTATGATTCCCTTATTTTGTATTTTTGCTTTTCCTCCGATTGAAAATTCTTTTTGCGCCAGTACGTCCAAGCGCGCATTTTTCTCGTTTATTAATACGCTTATTGATTCGTTTGAAGAGATTAGTGAAACACCGTTAGCCACTCTCAGCCATCCGCTATTGTTTATTTGAGCACTTTCTTTTGCGGATAGCCTTCCAGCTACATCTAAGCGATTATTGCTTGATGCTAATTGAACATAGCTATTATTTTCAAGCGACAAATTCCCAGAAATCTTGAATTGACCGTTATTAATAAGACGATAGGTATTTCTGAGGTTGATATCTCGGTTAAACATGACTAAGTCTTCCGCAACGGTATTTACCTCCATCCTGCCGTTGTTTAAATTGACATCATCTGTTACTTCAAGTTTTACGTTGCCGTCAGTTAAACCTTCAATTCCGGGAAGAAGTGAAACAAATTGAGTTGGAGCGCCAATATAAAACTCTCCGCCGTTTTGCTCCAAAGAACCATTGATTTTGTTGTTTGCATCCGTAAAGTCAGAATTCCGAGTGACAATAATTTTTCCGCCGTCTTTTAGAAGCACTCCTTCAGTGGCTGTTACTTGGCTTCCTCTTAAAACTAAGTTTTTTCCGATTGCAATATTATTTATTACTTCTGGGCTGCCAACTATCACTTTCTCGCTTGTAGCAAGTCTACCAACCCCACCGTCATCCTCTGTACTGGGGTGGGCAGACGCACTCAAGTAAGCGGTATCAGTTATGTAACTAGTCCTAATGAATTGGCGGTTGCTCTCGTTGAAAGTCTCATTAGCTTGGAACTGTCCAAACAGATCTAAAATTTTCGTTCTCAGATAACCTGTTTGATTTCCGGAGTGGACAGACCCCGTGGTTGAACCTGTTAAATTTAAAGGCCTAAACCAAGAATTAGGACCAATATAAAGCCTATTGCCTATAGCTAACTTCCCTACTCCTTGGGCTGGACCATTTACGAGAATTATGTACCCCTTTTTAACATCAAGATTATTTAAAACAACTACTGCTCCCTCGGTTCCAGAAGTCGCATAAGATTGGGCGGCAATCAAAAAACCATTGTTGGCATTTATAATAAGGTCGTTAGCTTGGATAGCCCCTCTTTCTGTAGGGTTATTCGCCGTACTGTAGACTGCATGTATTCTGGAAGAAGCGACATCAAGGTTAAACTTATCGAGAGTGAGCTTGGTGCCAGAACCTTTTCCGTCGGACCTCGAGAATGCGGCGGAAAAATAATATGGACTATGGCCGGATGTTGGCCGAAAACCGTAAACACCGTCCCATTGGTCATCTTCTGTATTACGAATGTAATCCAAATAAGTCTCTACACCTCCGCCATTCTCTCTCTATGGCAATAGAATTGTCAGTTCTTCTATGATCAACCGTTGGATCAGTGACAAAGCTAGGGCCTAAGGCAAGAGCTTCTGCAGACCAAACTAAGGAAATTAGGCCGATCATTCCGGTTGAACGAAATCCGTGACCGTGCTGAGGTTGAGAAATTTCGCTTACTGCCACATAGGCTTGTCGGAATTTATTCCAAATCGTCTTGAATATTTTATTCATGATGCCCCTCCTCTCATTCCCTCGAGAAGACCTGAGTCGTTTGCAATGTGCAATTCGCCTCGATAAAAGTTCTCTTTATGTATATGCGTGACTCGTTTACTTCTAAGCTATAAAGACAGCAATAAAGCTCACAAACGATCCTTGAAATAAACCTTCTGAGGAAAAAAAGAAGTTGAGATTGTTTCCTTCGTATCCGAAGAAAATCATTAACAATCCCAGCAGAAATGAGGTCAGAGAAACCGGCTGGGAATAAATTTAACAATGCAGCAAATCTAAAGAAATAAAAATCTTTGGACAATAGATTGATATGCTGTCGAAAAAAATCTATAACACAGGACGAGATAAAAGGGAAAAGCTGAAAAGCAAGACTAAAGGAATCGTGGCCCGCTAAAAGATATTGTGAGAAAACCCTAAATGGCTCGTACGGGGGGGGTGTTTTGTTTATTTAATAATTCGCCATCAGGGTCTATGATCTGTTTTTCTATAGGCCTTCTTTTTAAATGAAATGTTTCTTTGTACAGCGAGTTAATCATTATATTTAATCTCCACTGCAGCAGTTACTTCAGTTAAAGATAAATCCATCTCGGGTTATAGATATACCTAATGTTATTGTATGAATTTTTTAAACCATTGAATAGGCAGATA
>ERZ772871.371-NODE-371-length-49474-cov-6.17872_pt1 | contig 49474 bp, 43 predicted proteins | sample MGYA00511899_ERZ772871 | MGnify/ENA primary metagenome ERZ772871 (study PRJEB29015, sample SAMEA2737693) | human gut metagenome | biome: human gut; feature: human-associated habitat; material: faeces | place: China | collected 2012 ... | reverse complement strand
CCAGATTCCCGCCCCCGGGGCCCCTCCGGTCTGGCAATATATCTCCTTGCCGCGCGGCCCGGTCGAACCGGATGGACCGCGCAGGCGTGCACCTTGAGAACCGGATACTGCGAGGATGGACACTTACTTCAGTGTCGCATCCGGGCAGACATCGAACCATTTGAAATGGTCTAACTTGGATTTGTTTTTCGCAAGGCCGCCGAGAGGCGGCCCCGAGAAATTCCTTTTCCTATACCAAAACCATATGAATCGAACGGAACCGATCAGCTAATAGTTGTGAGGACCGGACGGGCTCGAAGCCCAACATATTTGGACGGAGAGTTCGATCCTGGCTCAGGATGAACGCTGGCGGCGCGCCTAACACATGCAAGTCGAACGGCACCCCTCTCCGGAGGGAAGCGAGTGGCGAACGGCTGAGTAACACGTGGAGAACCTGCCCCCTCCCCCGGGATAGCCGCCCGAAAGGACGGGTAATACCGGATACCCCGGGGTGCCGCATGGCGCCCCGGCTAAAGCCCCGACGGGAGGGGATGGCTCCGCGGCCCATCAGGTAGACGGCGGGGTGACGGCCCACCGTGCCGACAACGGGTAGCCGGGTTGAGAGACCGACCGGCCAGATTGGGACTGAGACACGGCCCAGACTCCTACGGGAGGCAGCAGTGGGGAATCTTGCGCAATGGGGGGAACCCTGACGCAGCGACGCCGCGTGCGGGACGGAGGCCTTCGGGTCGTAAACCGCTTTCAGCAGGGAAGAGTCAAGACTGTACCTGCAGAAGAAGCCCCGGCTAACTACGTGCCAGCAGCCGCGGTAATACGTAGGGGGCGAGCGTTATCCGGATTCATTGGGCGTAAAGCGCGCGTAGGCGGCCCGGCAGGCCGGGGGTCGAAGCGGGGGGCTCAACCCCCCGAAGCCCCCGGAACCTCCGCGGCTTGGGTCCGGTAGGGGAGGGTGGAACACCCGGTGTAGCGGTGGAATGCGCAGATATCGGGTGGAACACCGGTGGCGAAGGCGGCCCTCTGGGCCGAGACCGACGCTGAGGCGCGAAAGCTGGGGGAGCGAACAGGATTAGATACCCTGGTAGTCCCAGCCGTAAACGATGGACGCTAGGTGTGGGGGGACGATCCCCCCGTGCCGCAGCCAACGCATTAAGCGTCCCGCCTGGGGAGTACGGCCGCAAGGCTAAAACTCAAAGGAATTGACGGGGGCCCGCACAAGCAGCGGAGCATGTGGCTTAATTCGAAGCAACGCGAAGAACCTTACCAGGGCTTGACATATGGGTGAAGCGGGGGAGACCCCGTGGCCGAGAGGAGCCCATACAGGTGGTGCATGGCTGTCGTCAGCTCGTGTCGTGAGATGTTGGGTTAAGTCCCGCAACGAGCGCAACCCCCGCCGCGTGTTGCCATCGGGTGATGCCGGGAACCCACGCGGGACCGCCGCCGTCAAGGCGGAGGAGGGCGGGGACGACGTCAAGTCATCATGCCCCTTATGCCCTGGGCTGCACACGTGCTACAATGGCCGGTACAGAGGGATGCCACCCCGCGAGGGGGAGCGGATCCCGGAAAGCCGGCCCCAGTTCGGATTGGGGGCTGCAACCCGCCCCCATGAAGTCGGAGTTGCTAGTAATCGCGGATCAGCATGCCGCGGTGAATGCGTTCCCGGGCCTTGTACACACCGCCCGTCACACCACCCGAGTCGTCTGCACCCGAAGTCGCCGGCCCAACCGCGAGGGGGGAGGCGCCGAAGGTGTGGAGGGTGAGGGGGGTGAAGTCGTAACAAGGTAGCCGTACCGGAAGGTGCGGCTGGATCACCTCCTTTCTAGGGAGATAAATCTTCTAGAGAGATCAACTTAACTCGAATAGAGGGCAGGAGCCCGTCCGGTAGATGTCTGGCCAGGATAAGTCCCCGCAGCACCCGGTCCCCGGGGTCGCACCCGCGTACCTTGAGAGCCGCATAGCGATAGGAGAGAGATGGAAGATCTATCTTCCAGACTCGATTCTTTTCTGCGATTAAAACGTAAGAATGATAGCAATCATTCATCCGATCCAAACAAGAAGAATTCACTTAATAATGAGTGAGGAGCATCTGATCGCGAGCACAGTACATAGACTGTGCCGCGGTATGAGATACCCGAATTGCGACATACGAGCGCTATTCATGATATCGATTAATTAATTTTAGCGACACGTGGATATCCCGCGGGCCCGATGCGGTCCCGCAAGATACCACGGGCGCACGGCGGATGCCTTGGCACAGGGAGCCGATGAAGGACGCGGCAAGCTGCGATAATCCCCGGCGAGGAGCACACATCCTTCGACCCGGGGGTCTCCGAATGGGCGAACCCATCCACAGAGGTGTGGATATCCCGACCCCGAACACATAGGGGCCGGGAGGACAACCCGGGGAACTGAAACATCTAAGTACCCGGAGGAGAGGAAATCAATCTCGAGACTCCCCGAGTAGCGGCGAGCGAAAGGGGACCGATGGCCAAACCGTCGAGCGGGCGTACCCGGCAGGGGTTCCGCCGACGGGGTTGCAGGGCCGCGCATCCGGGGGCTGCCGCCCCCGGGCGCAGGTCCGGCTGGGGAGCGGAACGGCATGGGAGGGCCGGCCGCAGCGGGTGACAGCCCCGTACGCGAACCCAGACCGGACGGCGCGACGCGGTCCCTGAGTAGGGCCGGGCACGTGAAACCCGGTCCGAACCTGGGTGGACCACCATCCAAGCCTGAGTACTACCCTGTGACCGATAGCGCACCAGTACCGTGAGGGAAAGGTGAAAAGCACCCCGGGAGGGGAGTGAAACAGTACCTGAAACCGTGCGCCCACGAGCAGTCGGAGCACCCTTCGGGGTGTGACGGCGTGCCTTTTGTAGAATGAGCCAGCGAGTCGCTGGCGCGGGGCGAGGTTAACCGAAAGGGAGCCGGAGCGAAAGCGAGCCTTAACAGGGCGACTTGAGTCCCGCGCCGCGGACGCGAAGCCGGGTGAGCTATCCGTGGGCAGGCTGAAGCGGGGGTAAGACCCCGTGGAGGGCCGAACGCACGTCGGTTGAAAACGGCGGCGATGACCTGCGGATAGGGGTGAAAGGCCAATCAAACCCGGAGATATCTCGTTCTCCCCGAAATAGCTTTAGGGCTAGCGTCGCGCGTTCACCGCCGGAGGTAGAGCACCGGATGGACGAGGGGGCTTCGCCGCCTACCGAATCCAACCGAACTCCGAATGCCGGCGGCCCAGAGCGCGGCAGTCAGAGCATGTGGGCTAAGCTGTGTGCTCGAGAGGGAAACAGCCCGGACCGCCCGCTAAGGTCCCCAAGTTCCAGCCGAGTGGCAAAGGATGTGCGTCCGCCCAGACAACCAGGATGTTGGCTTAGAAGCAGCCATGCATTCAAAGAGTGCGTAACAGCTCACTGGTCGAGTGGACATGCGCCGACAATACACGGGGCTAAGCTGGACACCGAAGCGGCGGGATTTTAATTCATTAGAATCGGTAGGGGAGCTTCCCATGGGCGGAGAAGCCGGAGGGCGACCGACGGTGGAGCGCATGGGAGTGAGAATGCTGGCATGAGTAGCGAGAGACGAGAGAGTAACTCGTCCGCCGTGAACCCGAGGTTTCCTGGGCAAGGCTAATCCTCCCAGGGTCAGTCGGGGGCTAAGGCGAGGCCGGTAGGCGTAGCCGACGCGCAGCAGGCAGACATTCCTGCACCGCGCACGCGGCGCTACGACCGACGGGGCGACGGATGGGGGTGGCTCGGCGGGGTTCTGGACGTCCCCGTGATGGAGCGCGGCCCGCGGACCAGGGAAATCCGGTCCGCACGAGGGCGAGGCTCCGGACGAAGCACTTAAGCGAAGCGAGTGAGCCCGAGGTCCCTAGAAAAACCCCTAGGCAGGCGCGTGCGCGCCCGTACCGCAAACCGACACAGGTGGGTGGGTAGAACATACCGAGGCGATCGGGTCAACCATGGTCAAGGAACTCGGCACAATGGCCCCGTAACTTCGGGAGAAGGGGTGCCCGCGCGTACGTGAACGGACTTGCTCCGGGAGCGGAGGCGGGCCGCAGTGGAGAGGCCCAAGCGACTGTTTACCAAAAACACAGGACTCTGCAGAAGCCGCAAGGCGACGTATAGGGTCTGACGCCTGCCCGGTGCCGGAAGGTCACGCGGAGGGGTTAGCCGTTAAGGCGAAGCCCCGAAGCCAAGCCCCGGTAAACGGCGGCCGTAACTATAACGGTCCTAAGGTAGCGAAATTCCTTGTCGGGTAAGTTCCGACCTGCACGAAAGGCGCAACGACTTGGGCGCTGTCTCGACCATGGACCCGGTGAAATTGCACTGGTCGTGAAGATGCGACTTACCCGCGGAAGGACGGAAAGACCCCGTGAACCTTCACTGCAGCTTGGCATTGGCCGCTGGTCCCGCGTGTAGAGGATAGGCAGGAGGCATCGATCCGGAGGCGCCAGCCCCCGGGGAGCCGCCCTTGGAATACTGCCCTCGCGCGACCGGCGTCCTAACCCGAGGCCGTCAACCGGCTCGGGGACCGTGCCAGGCGGGCAGTTTGACTGGGGCGGTCGCCTCCTAAAGGGTAACGGAGGCGCGCGAAGGTCCGCTCGGGACGGTCGGCAACCGTCCTTTTGAATGCAAGAGTACAAGCGGGCTTGACTGCGAGGCCCACAAGCCGAGCAGGTGCGAAAGCAGGCTCTAGTGATCCGGCGGCCCCGAGTGGGTGGGCCGTCGCTCAACGGATAAAAGGTACTCCGGGGATAACAGGCTGATCTTGCCCAAGAGTCCACATCGACGGCAAGGTTTGGCACCTCGATGTCGGCTCATCGCATCCTGGGGCTGGAGCAGGTCCCAAGGGTACGGCTGTTCGCCGTTTAAAGCGGTACGCGAGCTGGGTTCAGAACGTCGTGAGACAGTTCGGTCCCTATCCTCCGTGGGCGCAGGAGAATCGATGGAGGCTGCCCCCAGTACGAGAGGACCGGGGTGGACGCACCTCCGGTGAACCGGTTGTCGACCAACGGCACGGCCGGGTAGCCGCGTGCGGCGCGGATAACCGCTGAAGGCATCTAAGCGGGAAGCCGTTCCAGGGATTAGTTCTCCTTCCGGTAAGGGCCCAGGTAGACTACCTGGTCGATAGACGGCAGGTGCAAGGACGGCGACGTCCTCAGCCGAGCCGCACTAATCGCCCGAGCTCTTCCGGAACCGCACCTCGCGGCCCGCGGGACAAGCGCCCATGCGCGGTCCGGGCACGAGGATGCCCCCGAGTCACCTTTCCTATGCGCCATGCGGCCCCCAGGGCACGTGTACGCGATACCGGACACCGAGAACGGTGGGCGCCGCCCACCGGTCAGCGGCCAGAGCATGGGGGGCACGCCCGGTCCCGTTCCGAACCCGGAAGCTAAGCCCCATCGCGCCGAGAGTACTGCGGGGTCAGCCCGTGGGAGGCCAGGGCGCCGCTGACCGGTGGACGGCACCGAGCCGCCATTGGGAATGTAGAAGGGGGAGGCCTCGCGGCCTCCCCCTTTTTTGCGTTTGGTCGATATGAGCTAAACGCCTCTATGGCTTAATAGCCTTTTCTATTTGAAGAAAACAAAATGAATGACCAGCGCGATTGCCACGATGGCAATGATCAAGAGCGCAATTTGGAGACGGTGCTGTTTGCGCCGTCTGTTTGACGATGTGAATATCGATTTCCCCCGCTTAGGCGTCTCGAGATAGCGGGCGGAATGCGTTAGAGTTTGCTTGGGACGGGGACCTCTACGATGTTGCTTTGTGGGTGTTTGTGTCTGCTCCTGGCTGCTTGCGCTGTTTTTGGATAAGGGGGCATCTTCTAGATACATCGGATCGCTCGAGGCGACACCCATGTGTCTGCGCGCTGATTGAGATTCTTCTAGGGTTTGATATCGATTGCGAGTTACATACTCAGGCTCTGCATCGTTAATGGGCTCTTGGGAAATATGGGGACGATGGTAGCGTATGGGCTGTGAATAGGCAGAACTATCGTTCTGCAGCGACTCAAACGAATTGTCGGAGGTCTGATCGTCCATGATGCCCTTAGGTTGTCATTAACAACGTGTATGCGCTCATTGTAAGCCCTCCGCTTCGTTTTGACAGGCCGCGTATATGGTATTTAAGGCACGGTTCAAAGAACTTTGGCTTCGTTAAAACCTTAGTCGACCAGACTTAGATATGCTTATAGAAAGAGACTTAAAAAACTTTATATCAAAATGTATATATAAGAAATGGATGGGCATATATTAGAGCGTCAAAAGAAGTCCCTGCCACCTAGAAGATGGCTCGGCAGTCCCTTAAAGGAGTGGTAGTCATGGCAAGCATGGTTCCTTATCGTTCGGTTTTTGGTGTTCGTCCCTCTGCTAGCTCGTTGTTTGATCTCTTTGATGATATGAGCGACCTAGCGAACAGCTCGATTGCCTCTAAGACGTTCCCCGTTGACGTTGAAGATAAGGGCGATGGCTATGAGGTCAAGGCTTATCTGACCGGCGTCGCCAAGGACGATATCGATGTCGAGCTTAACGAGGGCCGTCTGTCCATTAGCGTGAATGTCGAGGAAGACGAGGAGAACGAGGGTAAGAACTTCCTGCAGAAGGAGTTCAGCTCGTACAGCGCGACGCGCGGTGTGTACCTGAAGGATGCTTCGAGCGAGGGCCTTTCTGCAAAGTACGCTGACGGCATACTTACCGTTACGGTTCCTAAGATTGTCGAGAAGAAGAACGTTACGAAGATTTCCATCGATTAAGGCTATCGGCTTTTGAAATCGGTGCCTACGTTAAGGGGGCTGGGAAGTGATTCCCAGCCCCCTTTGCTGTTTACTGTATGGTCATGGGCCGATATTGCCCGGCGGGACGTATCGTGAGTTTATGCAGCCCCTCAACGCGGGTGGCGGTGCTGCCAAGCTCGTTGTCGAGTGTTGCGTCGAGGGAGCTTGCGTAGCTTTTGACGGTCAGGCTTGGGCGATTGTTGTCTTGGCTAATGTGCATCGCGATAAGTTGCTCGGTGCGATCGGTTACCAACGCGCGTGCGGCATCGGCGGCCTGATCGTTGGAGAGATGCCCTTTTACAGACAGGATACGTTCCTGAAGAAAGCGAGGATAATCGCCTTGACGCAGCATGGTTACATCGTGGTTGCTTTCGAGTGCGAGAATGCGACAGTCCTTGAGCGTATCGATGGCATGCTTCGACAACTCGCCGGTGTCGGTGGCAAAGCCAATTGAATCACCCTGAGCGTCAAACCGGTAGCCGACGGGATTAACGACATCGTGGGATGTCGAATACGTTTGAATGCGGACTCCGACAATAGAGAGGGTGTCACCTGGTTCGAATTCCTCAACAGGCAGATGTGCGAGGCTTTCTTTTGATGTGAGCGTGCCTCTACTGGAAAAGATCGGGCCATTCCAATGCTTGCACCATACCTCAAGCCCCTTAATGTGGTCGCCGTGCTCATGGGTGACAACAAGGGCGGACACGTCGTCTGCCGAAAGGCCGAGCTCCGCCATGCGTTTGAGCGTTTCGCGACGAGACAGTCCGTCATCGACCATAATGAGCCCCTGCGGGCCCTCGATGAGTGCGCAGTTGCCTTTAGAGCCACTGCCGAGGATATGAAGGTGCAGGCGAGACATAAGATTCCAAAGGATACAATGGGTGCGGACGAATAGAGGAGGAAGCGAATGCCAACGGTATCACAGCATTACGGACACCATGCCGCGCCTGGGGCAGTCGTTGAGACCCGGACGAGGCAGCAGGCCGCTCCTGTCGTGCTCATGGTATCAGGCGGTGCGGACTCGACGGCACTGCTTCTTATGGCGTGCACATCAAAGCTGGATATCCAAGACGGACGCGGCGTTGCCCCCATTGCTCGCGAGCGCCTGCATGTGCTTCATGTAAACCATCATCTGCGCGGCAAGGCGTCCGATGGCGACGAGGCCTTTGTGCGTGAGCTCTGCGCGCAATATGGTTTACCGCTGTGTGTGGAGCACGCTTATTTTGATGGGGAGTCGGGCAATATCGAGGCGGCTGCGCGCGAGGTGCGTTATGCAGCGGCGCGAAGGTATGTGCGCGAGCTGTGCGCCAAGACGGGGGCGCCGAGAACGGCGGCGCGCATCTGTACTGCCCATACCTCTTCGGACCGCGCGGAAACATTTTTGATGAACGCCATTAAGGGGTCGGGCCCAGCTGGGCTCTCGAGCATTCCCCGCCGAAGGAATATCGTGGTGCGTCCCTTGCTCGACCTAACTCATGGCGAGCTTGTGGGCTATCTGCAGGTACATGGTCAGCCATGGCGTGAAGACGAGAGCAACGAGGATGTCTCGTATCTGCGAAACTACGTGCGCCATCGGGTAATGCCAGTGGTGGCACAGCGTAATGCGAGCGTGTGCAAGACGATTGGCGCCGCCTGTGAGATCTTAGGCGATGAGGACGCGTTTTTGTCTCAGCTTTCGGCACAGGCGTTTCGAAGCTGCCTGCGTAAGGAGGCGGCGGGCGCGCTGGTGCTCGATGCCAGGCGCCTTGCTGCGGCCGAGGTGGTAATCGCGCGGCGCATCGTGAGACTGGCGATTAAACGCATCGATCCGGACGCTCGTCCAGAGATGCGACATGTGGAGCGAGTCCTTTCCTGCGTTGCCGAGGGCACGGGTTCGGTCACGCTTCCGGCGGGAATTGACGCGCGCGTCGAGTTTGGCATGCTGGCGTTTAAGGCACCGGAGGCTCGCGAGGGTCTGGTCGCGGACTGGGTTACCATACCCGGTCGTTTGCCGTTGGGCGGGGGACGCATGCTGGTCGCAGAGCCGATGGCCGTTGAGCCGGGATGCGATATCGTGCGCCGCGCCCGTGAGCTTGCGGCTGCCGGGGAAGTGACGGCTTTGGTAGACGCGGCTGCCCTGGGTTTTGCCGACAGCGATAGTGAGCGGATCCTGGCGGGCTCACGTGGCGAGATCCCTGCCGAGGCGCGATTGGCGCGCCTGTGGGTGGACGGTCCCGCACCGGGAGACGTGATGTGCCCGTTAGGGATGAGTGGCCGAAGCAAGAAAGTATCCGACTTACTAGGCGAGGCTCGTATTCCCGTTTCCGAGCGCGCCGGCGTGCCCGTGGTGAGGACGGCGCCGGGAGGCGCCGTGGTGTGGGTCGCCGGAGTTCGCGCGGACGAGCGTTTTAAATGCACGGCGGCGACGCGTGTGGCCTATCTGCTTCGCGTGGTTGACGCGGATTAGCCCCTCGCACCAGCTTTTCTGTGCGGCGTTGACGGTATTCCCGCGCTGATGGTGCGAGGGCTGGAAAATATACCCCGTGCGCTGCTAGAATGTGTAGTTCGCGTCCATACGGCGGTGTGTGGGCGATTAAGCACAAGAAAGGGTTGTCATGGCTTCTCAACATCCGGATATCGAGAAGGTTCTGTTTACGCAGGAGGATATCGACGGTATCGTTTCTCGCCTGGGCGAGGAGATTACGCGCGACTACGCGGGTAAGGATCTGGTGCTGATCGCGGTCCTGCGCGGCGCCGTTGTCTTTATGGGCGACCTGATGCGCAAGATCGAGCTACCGACCAACATCGATTTCATGGCTGTTTCGAGCTATGGCGACGGTGTGAAGTCTTCGGGCATCGTGCGTATCATTAAGGACCTGGATATCGACATCCGTGGTCGCGACGTGCTGATCGTCGAGGACATTCTGGACTCGGGCCTGACCCTCAAGTACCTGATGAAGAACCTCGAGAGCCGCAAGCCCGCTTCTCTGGAGGTCGCTGCTTTCCTGTGGAAGGACGTTGAGAACCGTACCTCGGCCATCACGCCCAAGTATGTTGGAACCCATTGCCCCGATGCCTTTGTGGTGGGCTACGGCCTCGACTATGCCGAGCGCTATCGCAACCTTCCGTATCTGGGCATTTTGAAACCGGAGGTTTATTCGTAAGATGCCCGACGACCGTAACGACAACAATCCCCAGACTCCCCGGGACCCAAAGATTCCGGGGATGCCCGGAGGCAAGAAGCCCACGCGTACGGGCTGGCTGTATTTTCTTTTGGCTTGCGCGCTTCTGGGCTATGCCTTCTTTAATATGGGCTCCGGTTTTGCCAGCTCCAGCAATACCGTTAAGCTCGCGACGAGCGAGATGGTCAGTGCCATTAAGCAGGATCGCGTCGAAGATTTGACCTATACGGTTCAAGACGGAAGCGTGGCGGGGCATTACTGGAAGACGAAAAAGGATAAGGGCGATACGAGCGAGCTCAAGAGCTTTTCCTCGACCTATGTCGGCTCCGATTCGCTTGCCGAACTCATGGCGGAGCACCCCGACACCAAGTATATCGTCAACACCAACGACCCCGATTTTTGGGGCGACTTAGCGATGAGCGTGCTGCCGACGATTGCCCTGATCGCCATCATGTTCTACTTTATGCGCCAAATGATGGGCGCCAATAACAGGAACATGCAGTTTGGCAAGACCAATGCCAAGACCAACGAGGCTACGCGTCCCAAGGTCAAGTTCGAGGACGTTGCCGGCGTGGACGAAGCCGTCGAGGAACTCGAGGAGATTCGCGACTTCCTGAGCGATCCGGACCGCTATCGCAAACTGGGTGCCAAGATTCCGCGCGGCGTTTTGCTGGTGGGCCCTCCGGGTACCGGTAAGACGCTGCTGGCCAAGGCTGTTGCCGGCGAGGCGGGCGTGCCGTTCTTTAGCATCTCGGGTTCTGACTTTGTCGAGATGTTCGTGGGCGTCGGCGCCAGCCGCGTGCGCGACCTCTTTAAGGAGGCCAAGTCTCAGGCTCCGTCGATCATCTTTATTGACGAGATCGATGCCGTGGGACGTCAGCGCGGAGCCGGTCTGGGCGGCGGCCACGACGAGCGCGAGCAGACGCTCAACCAGCTGCTGGTCGAGATGGACGGTTTTGAGGAAAGTGAGTCGGTCATCCTGATCGCCGCAACTAACCGTCCCGATATTCTGGACCCGGCATTGCTGCGCCCCGGTCGTTTTGACCGCCAGGTCACGGTCGACCGTCCGGACGTAAAGGGCCGCGAGCAGATCTTGCGCGTGCATGCCGAGAACAAGCCGATGGACGAGGACGTTAAGTTTGAGAAGCTCGCCCAGATGACCGTTGGCTTTACTGGTGCTGATCTGGCAAACCTGCTCAACGAGTCTGCGCTGCTGGCCGCCCGCCGTCATCGTTCCGTGATCTCGATGGACGAGGTCGAGGAGTCGATGGAGCGCGTGATTGCCGGACCGCAACGCAAGGGCCGCGTGATGACCGAAGCCGAGCGCACCACGATTGCCTACCACGAGAGCGGTCACGCCCTGGTGGGTCACATCTTGGAGCACTCCGACCCGGTTCATAAGATTTCGATTGTCAGCCGCGGCCAGGCTCTGGGCTACACGTTGCAGCTTCCACAGGAGGATCACTTCCTCAAGACCAAGAACGAGATGCTCGACGAGCTCGCCGTGTTCTTGGGCGGCCGCGTTGCCGAGGAGCTCATGTGCGATGACATCACGTCGGGCGCGAGCAACGACCTGGAACGCGCGACCAAGATGGCACGCGAGATGGTTACGCGTCTGGGCATGAGCGAGGAGCTGGGCACGCAAGTGTTTGGCGAGGCACAGCATCAGGTGTTCCTTGGTCGCGATTACGCCGATCACCAGGATTACTCCGAGGAGACGGCGCGCCGCATCGATATCGAGGTTCAGCGCATCATGCGCGAAGCCCATCGCCGTGCGGTCGAGATTTTGGATGCCCGTCGCGATCAGCTCGATCTGATGGCGAAGGTGCTGCTTGAGCGCGAGACCGTCGAAGGCGACGCCGTGAATGCCCTGCTCGACAACGAGTGGGATGCCTACCTTGAGCGCGAGGGCGATATCCTGGCGGCCAAGGAGGAGCGCAATGCCAAGGCGGCCGGCATGCCGACCAAGAAGCGCGCGCCTCGCATGAGCGAGGAGGAGCTGGCGGCTGATGCCGCGGCCTTTGCGCAGGCGGCCATGCAGGAGGATGCCGAAGTGACATCCGATGATGCCGGCGATGGCCGTGCCGTCAACGCCGATGCCGACGTCGACAAATAGCCCTTGTAACAAAAGCCTCCGCGGGGAAACCTGCGGAGGCTTTTTCTTTTGAGCGATATGGAGACTGCCCGCCGCTTACGGGTGAAGCCTTGATTGGGGACAGACCTAAATGAGCGTTTTCACGCATTTAAGTCTGTCCCCAATCAACATTGCTTTTCGATAAATTTCGATCTGCATTGCTGAGGCACTTTGCTCAGCTAAAGCGTACAATAGCGCCTATGCGAAAGGGGAACAGATGATCAACGAAACTATGTATGCTCGCGGTGCGGAAAGCTCCATCATCCGTGAGATCTTTAGCTATGGTCTTGAGCGCAAGGCACAGATCGGCGCGGAAAACGTATTCGATTTTTCGCTGGGCAACCCGAGTGTTCCGGCGCCCGCTGCTGTGGCTGAGTCCATTAGGAAGGCCTTGGGGCTGCCGAGCGACCAGCTGCACGGCTATACCCCCGCACCGGGTCTGCCGCAATGTCGAGCGGCCGTCGCCGAATCGCTCAACCGTCGCTTTGGCACGAGCTATGAGGGCAAGGACGTCTTTATGACGGTGGGTGCCGCGGCTTCGCTCACCTGCACGCTCAACGCCGTTACGAACCCGGGCGATGAGGTTGTTGTTATCGCCCCGTACTTCCCGGAGTATCGCGTGTGGATTGAGAAGGCCGGCTGCACGTGTGTCGAGGCGCTCGCCGATGAAGACACGTTCCAGCTGAGCGTGGACAACGTGCTCAGGGCGATCAGCGAAAAGACGGCGGCCGTCATCATCGACTCGCCCAACAACCCGACCGGTGCCGTATATACGCGCGACACGCTGACGCGACTGGCCAATGTTCTGCGCGAGGCCAACGCTCGGCGTGATCCCGAGAATCCGATTATGCTCATCTCGGATGAGCCGTACCGCGAGATCGTGTACGGTGCCGAGGTGCCTTGGGTGCCCTCGATCTACGAGAACACCGTGGTGTGCTACTCGTATTCTAAGTCGCTGTCGCTGCCGGGTGAGCGCGTTGGCTGGATCTTGGTTCCCAACACCAATCCGCAGGCTGCACGTCTGATGCCGGCCGTTGCGGGTGCTGCCCGTACGCTGGGTTTTGTATGTGCACCGGCGCTCTTCCAGCGCGTGATTATCGATTGCATCGATGAGCCGAGCGATATCGAGGCCTATGCTCGCAACCGCACGGCGCTTACCGACGCCTTGGCGGACTACGGCTATACCTATGTTGAGCCGGACGGTGCTTTCTACCTGTGGGTGAAGGCACTCGAGCCCGATGCGAATGCGTTTTGCGAGCGCGCAAAGAAGCATGAGTTGCTTGCGGTTCCCTCGGACAGCTTTGGTATGCCGGGCTGGTTCCGCCTGGGCTATTGCGTGAGTTACGAAACGATCATCAATTCGCTACCCGCTTGGAAACAGTTGGCGGACGAGTATCGTTAAAAGTAAAGCGCTCTGCCTACAATGTTTTACGTGAAACGGGGTTTGGTGTTAAGCCGGACCCCGTTGTCATGGACGTTGTGTCGTTGGGATGGAGTGGTTTTACGACTATCGAAGGCTATGCGTACAATGAATATAAGCGACGGCCATGCCAGATAAGGAGACCCGATGCCCTACCTGCTTTCTTGTGACATTCATACCCATACGATGTTCTCTGCGCATGCATATTCGACCATTGAGGAGAATGTGTACTGGGCGGCAGAGCGTGGTCTGCAGGTGCTCGGATCTGCCGACCATCTGAGCTCTATGGTTACGGCTTGCCCTAATGACCTGCGCAGTTATCAGTTCTTTATCAACCAGAATATCTGGCCGCGCATTTGGAGCGGCGTGCTGGTGCTGCGTGGTGCCGAGGCCGATATCGTTTCACTGGACGGAAGCCTGTTTGGCGAGGACACTCCTGTCACGCTCAATATCGCCGGCGATTCGTACAGCCGCCCGCATTCGCTGTTCGATTTGGTTACGCGCAATTTGGATTATTTGGTGGCAAGCGTGCATAATCCGCAGATTGCCGAAGGTGCGACGCTTGCCCAGGTGACCGAGATGTATATCAATGCCCTGGAGCACCCCAAGGTGTTCATGCTGGGTCACACGGGTCGCTCGGGCGTTCCGTTTGATATCGATGAGGTGTTATTGGCGGCCAAAGCCAAGCACAAGATTATTGAGATCAACAACCATAGTCTTGAGCATGGTACCGATACCGAGCATTGGAGCGTGTGCCGCAAGATTGCCGAGCGCTGCGCCGAGCTGGGCGTGGGGATTGGCGTTTCGACCGACGCGCACATTGGTATGGCGATTGGCAAGCTCGACCAGGCGCGCAAGATGCTCGACGAGATTCACTTCCCACTGGACCTGATCGTGACGCGCGACCGCGAGACGCTGCTGCGCGAGATGGCTGCAGCCGGCGTCTGTGACCTGCGCAAGAGAATGTAACGGGCTCATATACCCAACGAAAGGGGGCGATCCAGACGGGCCGCTCCCTTTCTTGTCCCAAAATCTACCGGGGTGGGTTAGCGGCGCTCGAGGACCGCTACGGTTTCGGTGTGGTCGGTATGGGGGAACATGTCGACCGGTGTGATCTTGAGCAGGCGATAGCCTCCGTCGAGGAGTTGGTGCAGGTCGCGCTCTTGGGTCACGGGGTTGCAGCTGATATAGGTGATGCGGCGCGGCTTGAGCGCGCAGGCGGCCTCGAGGAACTCGGGGGTGGAGCCGGCGCGCGGCGGGTCGATGGAAAGGACGTCGACGCGTTCGTTGTTGTCGGCGGCATCGAGGATGTAGTCGGTGGCGTCGTCGGCCATAAACCAAGCGCTGCGGGTAAGGCCGTTGAGCTCGGCATTGCGACGTGCGTCGGCAATGCCCGCCGGGTTGCGCTCCACGCCGAGCAGCATAATGCCGACGCCCCTGTCCTGGGCATCCTTTGCGGCGCAAAGGCCGATGGTGCCGCTGCCGCAGTAAGCGTCCATTAGAATGTCACCCTGCTGCAGATCCATGCCGTCAATCGCGAGCTGATAGAGCAGCTCGGTCTGCTGCGGATTGGTCTGGTAGAACGCGGTGGGGGAGATGTCGAACTCGCAGCCGAGCAGCTGGTCGCGCATGCACTCAGCGCCATGCACGATGCGGGTCTCCTCGCCTAGAATGGCGTTGCCGGGGCGTCCGTTGATGTTTTGGGCAACGGTGACGATATGCGGATCAAGTGCGGCGACGGCCTCAAAGAACTCCTGTGCATGCGGCAAGTCACGCTGGGCGGTCACGAGCGTAACCATGACCTGGTCGGTACGCCAGCCGCAGCGGACGACGGCATAGCGAAGCAAGCCCAGGTGCTTGTCCTCGTTAAAAGCGGCAATGCGTAGGCGCTCGGCCTCGCGGGCGATGCCGTTAAGAATCTGACGGGCACCCGGCGCCTCGACAGGACACTCGGGTACGGCAACGATCTTGTGCGTGCCGCGCTCAAAGAAACCGCAACGGACAGCGCCCTCCTTACCGGGAGCAAAGGGGGTGGCAGCCTTATGACGAAAGCTACGCGGCGCAGGATATTTACCCGGGTCGCCCAGGGTAACACCCATACCGCGAATGGGATCAACGGCAATACCCTCGCGCTCGCAGAGCTCAGCAAACAGCTCTTCCATAGCAGCCTGCTTGGCTGCCAGCTGCTTCTTATAAGGACGATTGAGCGCTGTACACCCACCACAAGCTTTCATGATGGAACAGGGAGACTTGGGGTCCACAGCCTTACGCGCAGGCGAAACCTGATCTTTATGCGAGCGCTTGGAGCGAGTCTGAGAGGCCTTGTCCTCGCTCCGACGAGAGCCGGGACGCTTGGCCTTAGCCTTGCCCTTGGTCGATTTGCTTTTTGCAGCTTTAGAAGACTTGGATTTCGTAGAAGATTTCCCCTCCTTCGACCCCTCAGCCGCCTCCACCAAAGCACGACGAGCCCTACGCTCCGCACGAGATTCTGCCATCAATAACTCCACTAATTCATGAATTAAAGCTGCAAGTATTGTACCGTGCCAAGCCAGCAGACGATATACAAGCGGTTTATTCGTGTCAGTGATAAGCCCAACGACGGTTGCCCGCTGCGTGAGGGGTGTGGGGGTTAAGTTTATCGCGAGTTCCGCACGAACAGGAGGCCACTTAATGTGGCCTCCGTCGTGAGCAGGACTGTAGAGCATCAAACTTAACCCCTGCCCCGGCACCCGGCGGGCAAACCCTCCCTTGTACTCCATCTCACTAAAGTGTATGATTCTGGACGTTACACGACTCACTTTACTTAACTAAAGTGCCACCAAGGGGGAATACCATGAATACCGATATGTCTCGTCGTCAGTTTGTTGGTCTAGCCGGCTCGTTTGCCACGGTGCTTGGCCTTGGTCTTGTCGGCTGCGGCGGCGGCGCCGGCGAGGGCTCCGCTGCTGGCTCTGCCGCGGCCAAGGATGTGAAGGGCGCTGCGGAGTCCAAGAAGCTCGTGGTGGGCTTTGATAAGTCCTATCCTCCGTACGGCTTTGTGGGCGACGACGGCGAGTACACCGGCTTTGATCTCGATCTGGCCAAGGCCGTTGCCGATAAGCAAGGCTGGGAGGTCAAATACGAGGCCATCGACTGGGACGCTAAGGACACGCTGCTCAACTCGGGTGCCATCAACTGCATCTGGAACGGCTTTACCATGGAGGGCCGCGAGGACGACTATGCATTCTCAGATCCGTACATGCTCAACGAGCAGGTGCTGGTGGTCAAGAAGGACGCGGGCATCAAAAGCTGGGACGATCTTGCTGGAAAGACCGTGATTACCCAGACCGATTCCGCCGCTCAGGACGTGCTCGAGGGTGACCAGAAGGATCTGGCGGCGACGTTTGCCACGCTCGACACCATCGGCGAGTACAACACGGCCTTTATGCAGCTCGAGAGCGGCGCGGTCGATGCCGTGGCTTGCGACCTTTCGATTGCCCAGTATCAGCTTGCCGCCAAGCCCGATGCCTATACGCAGCTTGATAAGCCGCTGTCCAGCGAGCACTACGCCGTCGGCTTTAAGAAGGGCGACACCAAGTCGGCCGACGCCGTGACCGAGTCGCTCAAGGCGCTCTATGAGGACGGTACGGTCAAGGACCTGTGCGATAAGTATTCAAGCTATGGTCTATCTTTCGATAATTGGGTGCTCAAGTAATGTCTATTCAGGTCATGATGCAGATGCTTGGCCAGGGGTTCTTGGTCAGCTTGCAGTTGTTTGTGCTGACGCTGCTCGGATCGATTCCGCTGGGAATCCCCGTGGCGTTTATGCGTATGAGTAAGATCGCGCCGCTTCGCTGGATCGCGCGCATCTATATTTCGGTGATGCGCGGTACGCCGCTCATGCTGCAGATGTTTGCCATCTACTTTGCCCCGTACTACGTGTTCGGCATCTCGCTCACGCCCGATTCCAAATGGACGGCGTGCGTTGTGGCGTTCATCATCAACTACGCCGGCTACTTTGCCGAGATCTATCGCTCGGGCCTGCAGTCGATTCCGCGCGGTCAATATGAGGCCGCCGAGGTGCTGGGCTACTCTCGTCCGCAGACGTTTTTGTACATCGTGATGCCGCAGGTCGCCAAGCGCATTTTGCCGGCGATGGGCAACGAGATCATCACGCTGGTCAAGGACACGTCGCTGGCGTTTGCCATCGGCGTGGGGGAGATGTTCTCGACGGCCAAGGCGCTGGTTGCCTCGCAGGTGAGCATGGTGCCGTTTGCGATTGCGGCGCTGATTTACTGGGTCTTTAACTTTGTGGTCGAGATGCTGCTGGGCGCTGCCGAAAAGCGACTTGACTACTACCACGACTAGCCTGTTCCGTCGTGCTTTTTAAACACATGGAGGTTCCCGTGTCCGGAACGGTAATGAATATATCGAACGCACGTAAGGCGTTTGGCGGCAATGAGGTGCTCAAGGATATCTCGCTCGAGGTCAAGCGTGGCGAGGTCGTGGCGATTATCGGGCCTTCGGGCGGCGGTAAGTCCACGCTGCTGCGCTGCGCCACGCTGCTCGAGACACTCGATGGCGGCTCGCTTTCGTTTGGCGACCTTGCGGTTGCGACGGATGCGGGATCGGGTGCGGTCTATGCGAAGGGAGATGTTCCCAAGCAAGCGCGTTCGCGTTTTGGTCTGGTGTTCCAGAACTACAATCTGTTCCCGCACTATACCGCGATGAAAAACATCACCGATGCGCCGATTCGCGTGCTTAAGCGTCCGCGCGAGCAGGCGGAAGCCCGCGCTCACGAGCTTATTGCGCAAATGGGGCTGACGGGCAACGAGAACAAAGTGCCGTGTGAGCTTTCGGGTGGTCAGCAGCAGCGCGTGAGTATTGCCCGCGCGCTGGCGCTCGATCCGGAAATCCTATTCTTTGACGAGCCGACCTCGGCGCTCGACCCCGAGCTGACGGCCGAGGTGCTGCGTGTCATTAAGGACCTGGCAGCGCAGAATATGACGATGGTAATCGTGACCCACGCGATGCAGTTTGCGCGCGATGTTGCCGACCGCGTGGTCTTTATGGACGGCGGCCGTATTGTCGAGGAAGGTCCTGCCGAGCAGGTCATCGACCATCCACGCGAGCAGCGTACCCGCGAGTTCTTGAGCCGTATCGAGGGGTAGGCTCAACTATATATTGAGATGAAGCCGTCGCAGGTCTTATGGTCTGCGGCGGCTTTTATTTGTATCGATGGGGTTTAATAATCGTCTCGCCTGCTCGCCCCATCCTCTCGCCGTCTGTATTCATACGTGCGCCGAAAGGTATGCATGGACAGGCGGATGCAAGGGTAGGGTGGTGGCATAGGACATTTGGAGGGTGAGTCGGCTCGGCTGCCGACCATGCTGCTCCCGGGACGGCACCGACCGCGAACTCTCCCCGTTGGCGTCGCGCATTGCGCGCGGCCCTGCAAGGAGGTCATCATGGGTGCTCCCAAGACCGGCAATGTAAGGAACGTGGTGCTCGTAGGCCAAGGCGGGGTGGGCAAGACTTCACTCGCCGAGGCCATGCTCCACCTTTCCGGCAAGACCGCCCGCCTGGGCGGCCACGACGGCACCAAGCCCACGCTCGACTACGACCCTGAAGAGGTCAAGCGTGCATTTTCCATCTCGACGACCATCGCGCCGATCGACTGGAAGGGCACACGCATCAATGTGCTTGATGCCCCGTGCTATCCCGATTTTATCGGCGACGCCTTTGCCGCGATGAGCGTCTGCGAAACGGCTCTGTTTGTGGTCGATGCCGAGGCCGGCCCGCAGCCTACGACGGTTAAGCTCTGGTATGCCGCCGAGGACCTGCGCCTGGCGCGTGCGGTGTTCGTAAACCGCCTGTCGCGTTCCGAGGCCAGCTTTACGACCACAATGAACCTGCTGCAGGAGCGCTTTGGCACGCGCCTGGGTGCCGTGACCCTTCCCTGGGGCGAGGGCGAGGACTTTGACGGCATCATCGACCTGGTGCGCATGAAGGCGCGCCATTGCAACGGCACCGAAGCCGTTGAGTCGGAGATTCCCGAGGAGTATCGTGCCCAGGCCGAACAGGCCCATGACCATCTGTGCGAGCTGGTGGCCGAGGCTGACGACGAGCTGATGATGAAATACCTGGAGGGCGAGGAGACGCTGACGCAAGAGGAGCTTGAAGGCCTGCTGTCGAAGGCGATCGCCGAGCGCATCTTTGTGCCGGTCTTTGCGGGCGATTGCATTAAGGAGCAGGGCGTCAACTCGCTGATGGACGACATTGCTACGTACTTCCCGGCGCCGACCGACTACGGCGAGATGCCGCTCATCGATGGCGACTCGCTCAAGATCTCGAGCGACGATGACCGTCCGGTGGCGTTTGTGTTTAAGACCCTGGCCGATCCGCAGCAGGGCCGCATCAGCTTTATCAAGGTGCTGACGGGTACGCTTGAGCCGGGCCTTGAGCTGATCAACGCGCGTACCCGCAAGAGCGATCGTCTGGCTCACCTGTATGTGATGTGCGGCCGCGACATGACTGAGGTCGGTCATGCCTATGCCGGCGACATTATCGTGGCGCCCAAGCTGGCGGCAGAGACGGGTGACACGCTCTCCATTACCGGTAAGGTCGAGGCGGCGGCGTTTAAGTTCCCCAACTCTCAGTACCGCATTGCCATCGAGGCTGAGAACCGCGGTGACGAGGAGAAGCTCTATACGTTTATCGAGAAGGCGTGCAAGGCTGATCCGACCATGAGCATCGACCGCGACGAGGAGACCGGCCAGACCATCATTTCGGCGGTGGGCGAGGCACAGGTTTCGGTCCTGCTCAATCGCCTTGAGGACCGTACCAAGGTCGCGGCCAAGAGTGTGCCGATCCGCATTCCGTATCGTGAGACCATTCGCCGTACGGCAAGTGCCCAGGGCCGCCACAAGAAGCAGACCGGCGGCGCCGGCCAGTATGGTGACTGCTGGCTGCGCGTTGAGCCGCTCATTGGGCCCGACGGCACGAGTGACGGCTATGAGTTTGTAGACGAGGTCGTTGGCGGCCGCATCCCGCGTTCGCTCATTCCCGCCGTGGACAAGGGTGTTCAGGAGACCATGAAGGACGGCATCATTGCCGGCTACCCGCTCACGGGCATTCGCGTGGCTGTGTACGACGGCTCGTATCACAGCGTCGACTCCAACGAGATGGCGTTCCGCGCGGCGGCTCGCATCGGCCTGCGCAAGGCATGCGCCGATGCCGACCCGGTGGTGCTGGAGCCCATCGAGGAAATCACAGTGACTATCCCCGAGAGCTACGCCGGCGCCGTGATGGGCGACATCTCGGCCTCGCGCGGTCGCGTGACGGGCATGGAGACCGATGAGCGCGGCGATACCGTGGTCATTGCCCAGGCACCGCTGGCCGAGCTGACGGATTATTCGACGCGCCTGCGCTCCATCACGCGCGGCACGGGCGACTTTACCATGAAGCCCGCGGGCTATGAGCAGGTGCCTTATGACGTTCAGGCCAAGCTGGTCGAGCGCTATGAGGAGGGCCGCGCCAAGTAGCGTATGGCGTTGCCTGCAACATGCATGCCGGCGCAAGGGCCGCTCTGGGTAATCCGGGGCGGCCCTTTTTGATCCCTGGGGGACGGAGGAAAACGGATCATGTTAGGTTTTGGGGCAGCTTGGTCGGCCCTAGTCTCCCGAGGCCTGGTTGCGGCCGGTGGCGTAGTCGATCTGCACATGCGGCTGCAGGTTGTAGCAATATACGTGGAAGCAGAGGGTCTTGCCGTGGTCCTCGACCGATTGCGCCTCAAGGCGCACGCCACGGCAGACAAGCTCCTCCTCGTTATACATGGGTGTGACGCGATAGAGCACGTGGTTGCCCGTGTCGCGGATGTAGTCGAGGATCTGCTCTTCAAACGGCAGCATGCCCGTCTCGTTGAGATAGCGCGTGCCGGTGAGGAGGTTCTTGCGGTTGGCGTTTTCGCCGCAGAGCGACCAGGCGATAAGGTGGCAGCGGTTGTAGAGACTCTGGCCCGGAATAAAGTCGTAGCGCTGTTGGTGCCATCCGGCGGGGTGAATACGCGAGATATCGCCGCGCTTGCCCTGACCGAGCGATTCGGGGCCCACGCAGGCGAGCGCCTTGCGAGTGCGGCCCAGGCTGTCGAACTTGGAGAATTTCTTAAAGCAGCCCTCTTCGGTGGCACGATCGTATTCATCGAGTGTGAATGACGGCGTGCCCAGCGGGTGCGTGCTGTCGGCGCGAAGGGCGACGTAGGGGTTGCCGGCGTAGTCGGGAATGCTGCTGAGATATACGCCGCGGGCGCGGTTGAGGTCGGGGTTTTCCACTTCGTCGATGGGGGTGGCGGAGCTGTCCTCGGCAACGTTACCGTTGGTGTTGGTCGCGGTGGATTCGGAGCTAGCGCCGGAGTCTTGGCTATTTTGAGAGTCCGAGGAGCTCGCTGTTCCCGATTCGAGCCGGGCAACCAGGTCTGCCTCGTCGTCGGTACGGCCGGGGCTTTCGTTTTGCTTCTCGGCCAGAGCTGCCGCCTGCTCGTCACTTTGCGGCGACAACAGCTTGGGCGCTCCGTCGAGCGACCCTGTGAACAGCGCAAACCCCAACACCACGGCGGTGCCGATGGAAAGTACTTGCTTGTAGGCGGACTTGCGCGACATTGAGGCTCCTGGATGGACGGTTGGGAATCTACCAGTCTAGCAGGAGCCGGCAGGGGCCGTTCTGCCGAACAAATACTCAAGATTTGGGACAAACGCTACCGATTCATTTGCCTCACATTTGACGTATGGCTAGATCGAGGTGGAGTCGAGCCAGTTGAGCTTGCACTCCGTTTTGGTTGAGAGCGGCTGACAGACAAGGGCGCCCGCATGGGTTGCGGGCGCCCTTTTTAACGGGTAAACGGTCGAAAAATTCAGGTGAACGGTCAATGCGGAGCATATCAAACGAAATATCATTCGGACAACCGAATATACGGACGTTTGTGATAATCTAATTGTCGATCAAGGACGGCGGCCGGCACCCCCTGTGCGGTCGCCACTTGATACATCCAGTGGAGACAACAGGAGGCAAACACTATGTACGTAACCCTGCGCGAAGTCCTGGCAGAGGCCAACCAGCTCAACATGGCCGTTGGTGCTTTCAACACCCATAACCTCGAGATGTGCCCGTCGATTATCCGTGTCGCGGCTCGCCTGCACACCCCCGTGATCATCCAGACCTCCGAGGGCACCGCTAGCTACGTTGGTCATCGCAACCTGGTTGCTGTGTGCAAGTCCATGGCCGAGGAGTATGGCGTGAACGTCGTTCTTCACCTCGACCACGCCAAGAACTTCGACGAGATCCGCAAGGCTCTCGAGGCCGGCTATAGCTCGGTAATGTTTGACGGCTCTGCGCTTCCCTTCAAGGAGAACATCCTTGGTACCAAGCGCATCGTCGAGATGGCTCAGGCCCACGGCGCTTCCGTTGAGGCCGAGCTCGGCACCGTCGGCGGTACCGAGGATGGCGTCGCTGTTGCCGACGCCGATGTGCGCTACACCGATCCCGAGCAGGCCGTCGAGTTCATCGAGAAGACCGGCATCGACGCCCTTGCCGTCGCTATCGGTACCAACCATGGCCAGTACAAGTCCAAGACCAACATTTCCTTCGATCAGCTCGAGAAGATCCGCGATGCCGTGAACGGCTTCCCCTTGGTCATCCATGGCGGCACCGGTGTTAAGGATGAGGACGTCCGTCACGTCATCGACCTGGGTATCCGCAAGTTCAATGTTGGCACCGATCTGCTCGTCAACTGGAACAAGACCTCCAAGCAGTGCTATGACGAGCTCAAGGAGAACGCCTCCAACCGTAACATGGTTATGCCTGCTCAGAAGGCCGTCGAAGAGGTTGTCGAGCACCGCATCAGCCTGTTCAAGAATATCGTCGCTTAGGGACGAGGCGCACCGATGCAGATTACGGAGATGCTCAAGCGCGAAAACGTTCGCCTTGCCGATTCTGTCGATTCCTGGCAGGACGCGATCAAGCTTGCGATCGCCCCGCTCAGCGAGGGTGGTTACGTCGAGGATCGCTATGCGGATGAGATTATCCGCGCAACAAACGAGATGGGTCCCTACTACGTGCTCACCGAAGACGTTGCGCTGATTCACGGCCGCCCCGAAGACGGCTGCATTAAAGGTCAGCTTGCCGTGACGGTCCTGAAGAAGCCCGTTAAGTTTTCGGAAGACAGCTTTGATGTTCGTCTCTTGGTCGCACTTGCGGCCGAGGATTCTAATTCTCATATCGAGGCCATGCAGGTGCTTGCCGGCATCTTTATGGACGAAGATAAGATCGCGCAAATCGTCGCTTCGGATGACGCCGACGAGATTTATCAGGCATTTACGGGTGCGACGGCGTAAAACAACGCCGCTTGGTGCGGGCGAGTCCATGTATTCGTCCGCAATTAACCCGAGGCGGGGCGCGTGCCCCGAAAGGAAAGGAAATGAACATGGTCAAGATTTTGTGCTGCTGCGGCAATGGTCTTGGAAGCAGCTTTGCCTGCCAGATGGCTATTGAGCAGGTTATGAAGAAGCTCGGGGTCCAGTGCAAGATGGACCACGACAGTGTTTCCAGCGCCGCGGGTGCCTCCAAGGGCTTTGACATGATTGTCGCTGCCGAAAACTTCAAGACGCAGATCGAGAGCTACAACACCGGTCTTCCCTGCGTGTTCCTCAAGCGTCTTGTCGATAAGAAGGAAATCGAGGAGAAGCTGACCCCGGTGCTCAAGGAGATGGGCGTCCTGGAGTAAGGGTCTCTTCGCCTAGATTGATAGAAATGTACATGAGAAAAAGGGGTGTACAACATGGCTGTTCTTGAGTTTATTATCAATAACATCCTGACGCAGGCCGCCGTTGTTATCGGTCTCGTCGCCTGCCTGGGCCTTGTGCTTCAGAAGAAGCCGGCCAACGACGTGCTGCTCGGCACGTTTAAGACGATGCTCGGCTTCCTTGTTCTGGCTGCCGGCTCGAGCGTCATGCAGGGCTCTCTTGCCTACTTTGGCGATATGTTCAACTCCGCCTTCGGCTTCAACGGCATGACCGCCGTCGTCGCTTCCATCGAGGGCATTAACGGTCAGGCAATGACCGACCTCGGCCTTGGTTCCGAGATCGCCATCTGCCTCGCTGGCATCTTCGTGGTGAACATCATCCTCGCTCGTTTCACCAAGTTTAAGTATGTGTTCCTGACTGGCCAGGCCCTTCTGTGGGAGTCCACGCTCTGCGTCGTGTTCGCCTTCTTCTGCGGCCTGCGCGGTATCCCCCTGATCGTCGTCAGCTCCATCGTCGGTGGCGCCTTCGCTACCCTCATGCCTGCCTTCGCTCAGCCCGTTGTCCGCAAGATCACCGAGTCCGATGACATTGCCCTGGGTCACTTCTGCACCTTTGGTTATATGTTCACCGCTCTTGTCGCAAGCATCACCAAGAAGCTCGCTGGCGGCAAGGAGTCCAAGTCCACCGAGGATCTTGAGATTCCGCAGTCCCTGTCCTTCCTCCAGGATACCTACGCTGCCGTCGGCCTGGTCATGATCGTTTTCTATCTGGTCGTCGCTGCTTTCGCTGGTCCCGCTGCTGCTGCTGACTACTGCGGCGCCACCAACTTCATGGTCTACGCTTTCCTCCAGGCCATGCAGTTCGTCGTTGGTCTGTACGTCCTGCTCGCCGGCGTCCGCCTGCTGCTCGCCGAGCTCGTCCCCGCCTTCCAGGGCATCTCGATGAAGCTCGTCCCCGATGCGCGCCCCGCTCTGGACTGCCCTGTCCTGTTCACCTATGCCCCCAACGCCGTTATCTTCGGCTTTGTGTTCACCACGCTTGGCTCGCTGATCGGCATGGCTATCACCGGCTTCATGGGCACCCTCGTCATCCCCGGCGTTATGTCCAACTTCTTCGCTGGCGGCACTGCTGGTATCTTCGGTAACGCCATCGACGGTCGTCGCGGCGCCATCATCGGCTGCATCTTCCACGGCATCTTCATCATGATCCTGCCTGCGCTCCTGTCCCCGATGCTCGCTCAGATTGGCTTCGTGAACATGACCTGCACCGACGTCGACACCGTTGTCACCGGCTTCTTCTTCATGGCCATCAAGTCCATCCTCAGCGTCTTTGGTATCGCATAAGGATTCTTGTAGCGACTGACGAAGGTCCAAGTCTTTCTTCAAGGGGGTTGTTCCCGTGCCTGGTCCCCGGCAGGGGAACAACCCCTTTCGTTTATTACTGCTAGTGGAGGTTTCCAATGGGTTTGTTTGGATTTGGCAAGAAAAAGGAGAAGGTGGCCTCCGCTGCAGCCGAGACCGCACCCGTTCTCGATCGAGATGCCGTTCTCGACGCCGTTAAGGCAAAGCGTTCCGAGCTCGAGGGCAAGGAGGGCGTCGCTGCCGCAAACGTTCTAAACGAGATTGGCAAGCTTTATGCCGATGCCAACATGGTCGACGAGGCCGTTGAGGCATACGAGCAAAGCCTGGAAGTCAATCGCACGATGGGCAAGGCGTCTGCGGCACTGGTTAAGCTGTACAACAAGAAGCGTGCGGCTGCCGCCGAAGCGAAAGACGATGAGGCTATCAAGTATTACATGGACAAGGTTACCGAGATGCTTGCCATCTCCAAAGACCAGCTTCGTGGCAAATAATCGGGTAGTAAGAAGGGTTTCCCAGCATGGAAAAGACGCTGATTTTGCTTGCCGGGCCTCCGGCTACGGGCAAAACCGATTTGGCGGATCGCATCAAGGCCCGCCATACATCCGAGAGCTTTTTGAGCGTATCGCTTGATGACGTTAAGGAAGAGTATTGGGATACGTACGGCTTTAACAATGCCGAGGAAAAGGCCCAGGTTGATGCGAACGCTCTTCAGGAGTGGTTCCGTCGCCTCGATGCCGCCATGGCGGATGGGCCGCAGATTATGTGCGATTATCCGTTCTCCGCCAAGCAGCACAACAGGCTCGCCGAGTTGGCGGACAAGCACGGCTACCGTGTGCTCACGATTCGTCTTGTCGCCGATCCCGTTATGATCAGCAAGCGCTACCGTGCTCGCGATCTTAAGCCGACGCGTCATCTAGCGCACATTGTGACGCATTATCACAAGGGCGATGTGCTCGAGGATCGTAGCAAGGGCGACGACCTGGTCGATCTGGATATCCTTGTCGACCGCATCAAGAACCGCGGCTATGATACGTTTGAGCTGGGTCATACCATTGAGCTTGACGTGACCAATGTCGATACCGTTGACTATCCGGGCTTTTTGGCCAAGGTTGATGAGTATCTGGACGATCCCTCGTCGGTTGCCGCCATTGCCGCCAAGGCGGGGGCGGAGCTTACCGATGAGGACCTCTGCTCGCGCATCGACTACACATTGCTTAAGCCGACGGCGACCTGGGATCAGATTGATGCCATTTGCGCCGAGGCATTCGAGTACGGTTGTGCCAGCGCATGTATTCCGCCTTCGTATATCGCCCGTGCTCACAAGGCCTATCCCGACCTTGCGCTCACTACGGTCATCGCTTTCCCGCTTGGCTATATGACGAGCGCCGCGAAAGCCGCCGAAGCGGCCGATGCCTACGCCAACGGTGCCTCCGAAATCGACATGGTGATCGATCAGGGTATGGTTAAAGCCCGCGACTACCAGGCGATTGAGGACGATATTCGAGCCGTGCGCGAGGCCGTGCCCAATGCGACGCTCAAGGTCATTGTCGAAACGTGCTATCTGGCGCAGGAAACCAAAAAGCCGATCTGTCATGCCGTCGAGGCTGCCGGCGCAGACTTTATTAAGACGTCTACGGGCTTTGGTGCGGCTGGTGCCCAGGTTGAGGATGTCTATCTGTTTGCTCAAGAGTTGGGCGGCCGTGTAAAGGTCAAGGCATCGGGCGGCATTCGCACGAAAGAAGATCTTGCACTTATGTCGGGCGCCGGTGCCGATCGTATCGGCGCGAGTGCCAGCCCGCGCAAGCTTTTCGGCGCGCGCTAGAGGCAGTCTGGGGCATTCTTTGCATAGAGAATGCCCCAAGATGGTGGTGAGTCGGTGGAGTATGCTCGGCTGGAGTGGAATATACGCGGGCAGCGTTATCGATGTGTGTCTTTTGAGATTTTGCAGTTAACATTTGTTAAAAGACAGTACCTGAAATCAAGGATTTAGAGAATTAGTCCAGATAGGGGAGGGATGATGACCGATACGTCTGAGCTCGATTTTAGCGGCAAGGAACAGCTGTATTCTCAGTTGTACGATATCTTGTTCCAGGAAATTACGAGCGGTGCCTACAAGATTGGCGACTACATTCCCTCCGAAAGCGATCTTATGAAGCGCTATGACGTTTCGCGTGCAACGGCGCGCAAAGCGATGGAACTGCTTTCTAATAATGGCTTGATTGAGAAGAAGCGCGGCCGCGGATCCGAGGTTATTGCCAACGTGCCACTTAGCTCGCCTAAGCGTGTCTCGAGCTATATCAAGAAGAATGTGGACGAGTTTGCAGTGCCGCAAAAACGCTTGATTGAGTCTGGCGTTGTAACCATGCCTCAGCACGTTGCCCACGAGCTGGGCTTGGCTGAGGGCGCAAAGGCCTTCTGCCTTCGCCGTGTGCGCGTGTCGGGCGATCGTCCGTTCTATTTGGAGACGATTTATTACGAAGACGGCTATGTCCCGCATATTGCGGAGCGCGACTTTTCCAAGGAATCGCTTCGCGCTTATCTCAATAACTCGTGCGATATTCGCTGGAGCCGTGTGAGCCAAAAGATTGGAGCTTGCGTTGCTACCGACGAGCAGGCCGAGCTATTGGGCATCAGCGTTGGGGCTCCGCTGCTCAACATTACGAGGGTTTCTCATGACCAGCAGAATGTGCCCCGTGAGTATGTGGAGTCGTTCTACCGCGCCGACCTCTATCGCCTCGAGATCGAACTCGATTAAGGGGCTCTCCGTTCCACTCTGATGCGGCGGCGCTTTTGACAAACAATTCAGTCCGTACATTTCTATATCATCATGTATGTAAGGAGTACATTATGGCAATCAAGGTATTTGCCGACGGTGCCAATCTCGAGGGCATGCTCGACATGGCCGAGAACGGTAACGTTCAGGGCTTTACGACTAACCCATCGCTTATGAAGGCGGGTGGCGTGACCGATTATCGCGAGTTCGCCAAGACCGTGCTCGAGCACATCACCGATGTCTCGGTTTCGTTTGAGGTCTTTGCGGACGATGAGGCGGGCATGGAGGCCGAGGCTCGCGAGATTGCGACTTGGGCTGACAATGTGTATGTCAAGATTCCCGCGCTCAATACCAAGGGTGAGTCGACCGCGGCGCTCGTTAAGCGCCTTTCTGCCGACGGCATTAAGGTAAACGTTACGACGATCTTTACTCCCGAGCAGGTCGATGAGTTTGTGGACGCTGTCTCCGCTGAGACGCCGTCTATCATCTCTATCTTCGCCGGCCGTATTGCCGATACCGGCGTTGATCCGCTGCCGTTGATGGCTGAGTCTGTCAAAAAGGCCGCGGCAAAGCCGCAGTGTGAGGTGCTCTGGGCGTCTACCCGTGAGCTGCTGAATATCTATCAGGCCGAGTCCGTGGGGTGCCAGATCATTACCGTTCCCAACGGCATTCTGGCCAAGCGCAAGAACGTCGGTAAGGACCTCATGGAGTACTCGCTCGACACCGTTAAGGGTTTCGCGCGTGATATCGAAACGCTTGGATTCCACATCCTGCCGTAACCGGACAAGTTGAGTCGTCCATATCGGTTGATGGCAGAAGGAGTAAGGGTCGCCGTTGCCTGTACGGCGGCGACTCGTAATGCCCCAAGTTGGCAAAGGCTCCTGGCTTTTGTTGACTTGGGGCTTTTGTGTTTTAGGGTGAAATTACCGCCTGGCACGCCATCTTAAAAATGAAGAACGTAGGCGTTGCCGTCTGTACCTTGGGTATCGCCTACGCGTATATGGCCCAGAAGGCGATTCAAAATGAATGCGCCGCCTGTGGCATTGAGCACAAGGTTGAGACCAGGGCAGCCTGGGTATCGAGAAGGAGCTGACGCGGGAAGACGTTGACTCCGCCGATATCGCGACCGTGCCTATGGCCGCGCTCAAGAAGTGGCTGCACCACACGCTGACCGATCAAGGCCTCGCCTCCTTCGAGGCTGACTGGAAAAAGGTCGTCGTGCGGGCTTAAACGAGTGAATTGTCCCGGCATCGCATCATCCAGTGCCGGGGTTGTTCTCAAGAGAGGAATTCGTATGACCAACCAGGAGCTGGCGAAGGTCGCCAATGAGGTCAGGAAGGGTGTCGTGACTGCGGTTCACGCCGCCAAATCGGGGCATCCGGGCGGATCGCTTGGCGCCGCCGACATTATGACCTACCTCTACTTTGAGGAAATGGATGTTGACCCGGCGAATCCGAGCCGCGCTGAGCGCGATCGCTTTGTGCTCTCCAAGGGACATTGCGCTCCGGCACTCTACGCCGTGCTCGCCGAGCGCGGGTTCTTTCCCAAGGAGGAGCTCGAGACGCTCCGCCATATCGGCAGCCGCCTGCAGGGCCATCCCAATATGAATGACACGCCGGGCGTCGACATGTCTACCGGATCGCTCGGTCAGGGTATTTCCGCCGCGGTTGGAATGGCACTCGCCGCAAAGCACTGGGGTGACAGCTACCGCGTCTACACGCTGTTGGGCGACGGCGAGTGCGAGGAAGGCCAGGTGTGGGAGGCGGCTATGTTCGCCGGCAACCACGACCTGGATAACCTCGTCGCTATCGTCGATCACAATGGCCTGCAAATTGACGGCAGTATCGACGAAGTTAACTCGGCTATGCCACTTGCCGACAAGTTCCGCGCCTTTAAGTGGCATGTGATCGAGCTCGCCGACGGTAACGACATGGCGCAGATTGCCGCCGCCTTTGCCGAGGCCCGCAAAGTGAGCGCCTCGCCTGTGGCCATTATCGCCGAGACGGTGAAAGGCAAGGGCGTTTCCTTTATGGAAAACCAGGTGGGCTGGCACGGCAAGGCACCCAACGATGAACAGTTTGAGCAGGCCATGGTCGAGCTCGCAGCAGCAGGGGAGGAGCTCTAATGGCAGACGTCAAGAAAGTCGCCACGCGCGTTAGCTATGGCGAGGCACTTGTCGAGCTGGGCAATGAGCGCGATGACTTTGTGGTTCTCGATGCCGATTTGGCCGCCGCCACGCAGACCGGTAAGTTTAAGGCTGCGCACCCTGAGCGCTTCTACGATGCCGGCATTGCCGAAAGCAACTTGATGGGACTTGCCGCCGGCATTGCGACCACGGGCCACGTTGCCTTTGCGAGCACCTTTGCCATGTTCGCTGCCGGTCGTGCGTACGAGCAAGTGCGCAATTCCATCGGCTATCCGCACCTCAACGTCAAAATCGGCGCTACGCATGCGGGCATCTCGGTCGGTGAAGACGGCGCTACGCATCAGTGCTGCGAGGACATCGCGCTCATGCGCACGATTCCGGGTATGACGGTGATCGTTCCCGCCGATGATGTCGAGGCTCGTGCTTGCGTGCACGCCGCGTATGAATTTGAGGGGCCGGTTTACATGCGCTTCGGCCGTCTGGCAACACCGGTCATCAACGATCGCGAAGACTATGAGTTCAAGATTGGCCGTGGCGTAGTCGTGCGCGAGGGGTCCGATGTGACCATCATCGCCTGCGGCCTCATGGTCGCCGAGGCGCTTGAGGCCGCCGAGGCCCTCGCTGCCGATGGTGTTGACGCCGAGGTCATCAACATGCACACGATCAAGCCTCTTGATGAGCGCCTGGTGGTTGCCAGCGCCAAGAAGACTGGTCGCGTGGTCACCGCCGAGGAACATTCGATTATCGGTGGTCTTGGCGAGGCCGTGGCCTCGGTGCTCGCGGAGCAGCATCCGGTGCCGATGCGTCGCGTCGGCGTGCGCGATGTGTACGGCGAGTCCGGCCCTGCGGTCGATTTGCTGCACAAGTACGGTTTGGACGCCAACGGTATCGAGGCTGCGGTCAGGTCCGTGTTGTAAGGAAGGTTCCCACGGGGTTTGTATCTGCCAACCAAGTGACGATCGGGTATACCGCCGCCTCGCGCGAGGACGCGCTGCATTATCTGTCCGAGCAGGCTGTTGAGCTTGGTTTTGCCGATGACGCATCTGCTGTAGAGGCGGCTTTTATTGCTCGCGAAAACGAGGCCGAGACTGGCCTCGTCGCCGGTTTTGCCGTTCCGCATGCCAAGAGCGATGCGATCCATACGCCGGGCGTGGCCGTGCTCAAGCTGTCCGAGCCTGTTGAGTGGCCGAGCTTTGATGGCGTGCCCGTCGATGTGGCGCTCGCGCTGTACGTGCCCGCCGGCGAAGCGGGAACCACGCACCTGCGTCTGCTCTCCAAGGCTGCCGTGATGCTGATGGATGCCGGCTTCCGTGACAAGGTGCGCGAAAGCACCGATCCTGTCGAGATTGCCGAGCTCATCAACGCCGGGCTCGAGGGTTAGAACGGGCTCTCCGTTCCATTAATCGATCCTTCTCCAAGGAAAAGGGCCGCGACGCTATAGACGTTGCGGCCCTGTCTGCGTTTCCCCAGATAAAACCTGGCAAAATAAACCTGTCCCTTTTTAGCAGGTTAATCAGTCTAGCGGGAGACGCCGCAGGACGTTTGCTCGGCAGAATGCGTAAGATGCGGGGCAAACGCTGCTGATGAGGTTGTACCGTATAGGCTGGAAAAGCGGCACGCTTTTTTTGCTGAGAACAACGCGAGAGAGAAGGCTCCATGTCCGACATTATCCGTATAAGCGACGCGCGGCTCGAGGAGCTTATCGCCGAGGATGTCCCCTATATCGATCTTACGACGCATATCCTGGGAATCGGTGAGGCGCTCGGTGCGATGGAGTATTACACACGCGAGAACTGTGTGCTTTGTTGCACGGAGGAGGTTGCGCGTATGGCCACTATGCTGAACTTGACGGTCGAGTGGTTTGAGCCCTCGGGAACCAAGGTTGAAGCCGGGCAATCTTTTATGCGCGTACGCGGTTCGGCCGCCAATTTGCATCTGCTATGGAAAGTCGGCCTAAATATGTTCGACCACTACTCGGCTGTGGCAACCAAGACGCGCAAAATGGTCGACGCTGCGCATGCGGCCAATCCCATGTGCGAGGTGCTGACGACGCGAAAGAGCACGCCGGGCAATAGAGATCTGCTGACCAAGGCGATCGTTGCGGGCGGAGCGTTTCCGCATCGCATGGGCCTTTCCGAGACCGTGCTGGTGTTCGACAACCATACCAGGTTTATGACAGCGCCTTCTGGAGCGACGGGACTCGATGCGTTTATTGAGCTTCTGCCCCAGATTCGTCGACGCTGCATCGAGAAAAAGCTGTTTGTCGAGGCGGGCGCCGATGATGCTCGCAGGCTGGTGAAGGCGGGCGTCGACGGTATTCAGTTCGACAAAGTGTCGGTTGCCGAGCTGGGGCCGCTCGTCGAGGAGCTGCATGGAATCGATCCCCATGTGGCCCTAGTTGCGGCGGGAGGGATTCACCCCGACAACGCTGCCGAGTACGCGTCGACTGGCGTTGATGGCCTCGTGACCACGTCCTGCTATACGGCGAATCCCGTCGATATGAGCGTCAAGATGTTCGCTTAGCGCGTTGCCGCGCGTTTGCCCGGGCAAACGCGCCCAATAATAAAACCGTTTCTTTCTTTGCGGGTCCATGCTCGCAAAACGCAGTTGCGGTGGAATAGTTCCTGTTGGGGCCCGATGGGCCGCAAAACAGGAACTATTCCACCGCAACTTATTGGGATGCAGGTTACTGGTTCATGTTGCCGTGGATGTAGGGGGTGACCTCGGGTGAGATATGGCAGTAGCTCGACATGCGCACACCGGGCTCTTCCTGAAACCCCTTTGCAGGTGCGGTAGTGTCTGAAAGCAGAAACGCTTCTCACCGCTGGACACTCGACCGAAAACCATGGTCCTACCGAGCGCTCGTTATGAGACTCCCATCTATATAGCGAACGTGCAATATGATATACACGTTATATACAAGTTATAACGTGCAGTAGATTTGCGGTAACGCAAGCCGATGAAGGGGCCGATATGATCAGGGCTGTTATTTTTGACATGGATGGAACGTTGATCGATACCGAGCGCTTGGACATGAAAGCGTGGAAGGTGGGTGCTGCCGAGCTGGGTATCGCGATTGATGACGCGTTAATCCATCAGTTTATCGGCCGTTCGAATGCCGATGTTAAGGGCATCCTTGAGGCGCATTACGGCAAGGGCGAAACCGCCGACGCGATTTATGCCCGCAACATTGAGCTTCACACCGAGATGGCCAAGACCGACCTGGAGCTTAAGGCCGGCGCCGCCGAGTGCCTAGACGAGCTGCTGGCCGCGGGCTATCACGTGGGCCTTGCGACGTCGTCGCGCCGCGTTGCGGCCGAGCGCAACCTTAAGACGGTCGGTCTCTTTGACAAGTTCGAAACGGTGACCTTTGGCGAGGACGTCGCGTGCGGCAAGCCCGATCCCGAGATCTACCTGCTCGCCTGCGAGCGCGCGGGCTTTGCTCCCGAGGAGTGCGCCGTGGTCGAGGATTCCCGCAACGGTTGCGTCTCGGGCATCACGGCCGGCTGCCATGTCTTTGCTGTTCCCGATATCGTGCCGCTGCCCCAGGACGTGGTGGACGGCTGCGAGACGGTACTCGATACGTTGTTCGAACTGGGGGCGGCGGTCAAGGCCGTGAGCTAAAGGTATGCGCCGAAGCCGATGGCGGTGGCTTCGGCGTAGTTGCTTGCCGGGGTACTGCGCACTCGGCAATCTGGGTGCCGATGCCGTAGCTGTCGGCTGCGGTGTTCCATTCATTAGAGGGGTCGCGCTCGTCTCTCTAAATGTCTCTCTAAAGATAAAGTCGGTTAGAGAGACAGTCTTAGATAATCTAGCAGCGAATTCGATATATCTCTCTAAAGGTCTCTCTAAAACAAAGTGCTTATCTCTCTAAAGTTAGAGAGATAAATCTATTGGTTTAGAGAGACGGAATGCCAATGCTGCCGGATAAAGGACTCATTGAAGTAATGGGTTCATCGACGAGCTGTAACCGCCGCTATCGGAAAAAGTAGGTGCGGCCGAGACGCCTCTCCAGTGCCTCTCGAAGTTAGAGGGGTGCTAGAGAGGCAGTTGTCTTGTGACATTTCCCAAGATAAAACCTGCCAAAATAAACCTGTCCCTTTTTGGCAGGTCTGCGGGTCAATGCCCGCCAAACGAAGTTGCGGTGGAATAGTTCCTGCTTGGGCCCGATAGGTCGCAAAACAGGGACTATTCCACCGCAACTTATCGGGATGCGCTACTGGTTCATGTTGCCGTGGATGTAGGGGGTGACCTCGGGGGAGATGTGGTCGCAGCCTAGGTTGCGCAGGGCAGATTCGATAGCGGCGGGAAGCGGGGCTTTACCCTCGTCGTTGACTGCGGTACCGCCGAGGGCGGCAATCTTGGCGACGTCTGCCGGTGCGGCCTCGATATGCATGCAGCCGCCGACGAGGCGTGCGCGGATCTGTGCCAGGCCAAGATCGTGCAGGTAGTCCTCGCAGGCGCGGATCACATCGACCTTCTCGCGTGTGAGCTCCTCGCCCGTGGGGACTCGCGTGGCCAGGCAGGCTCCTGCCGGCAGGTTCCAGACGGGATAGCCCCAGGCGCGTAGCAGCTCGCGCTCCTCGTCCTTGGTAAAGCCGACCTCCATAAGCGGCGAGCGCACGCCGAGCTCCTGGGCGGCGCGCATGCCGGGGCGGTAGTCGCCGCGGTCGCTTGCGTTGCTGCCGTCGATGACGGTGGGAAAGCCCAGCGACTTGGCGTGGTTGACGATGGCGGTAAAGCCGGCGCGCTTGCAGTGGTAGCAGCGGCCGGTGTCGTTGCAGGCTACCTGGGGGAGCTGCAGCTGATCGACCGAGAGGTTGAGCACGGGGAGCTTGAAATGAGGCCCCTCATCGGCCTGCCCGTCAACCGCCCGCTCAAACGAAGCCTGCTCGGGCGTGCCGATGAGCGGCGTGGTGAGGTGAACAAGAAGCGTGCTGGCGGGCATGATGCGGGCGCAGATCGCAGCCAAAAAGCTGCTGTCGACGCCACCGGAAAAGCCGATGGCGACGCGTCCGTATGCCAAAAGCAGCTGCTCGAGCGCTGAGAGTTTGTCCTGAAGCTCCTCTGCAGGTGCGGTGGTGTCTGAAAGCATGAAACGATCCTTACCATTGAGTACTCGGTCGAAAACTATAATCCTACCGGGCTGCTTGTCATAAGACTTCTGCCTATGTAACGAAAGTGCAATATGCTATATACGTTATATACAAGTTTACAGGTGCGGTAAAGTTGCGGGAGTACAGCAGCGCGAAGCGATGGGGGACCGATATGATCAATGCCGTTATTTTTGACATGGACGGGACGCTGGTCGATACCGAGCGTTTGGGTATCAAGGCGTGGAAGGCGGGCGCGGCCGAGCTGGGATTCGCGATTGATGATGCGCTGATCCATCAGTTTATCGGTCGCACGCTGCCCGATGTCATGGGCATCCTTGAGGAGCATTACGGCAGCAGCGAAACCGCTGAGGCGATCTATCGTCGTCACAAGGAGATTCGCGACGAGATGGTCAAGACCGACCTGGAGCTTAAGGCCGGCGCCGCCGAGTGCCTCGACGAGCTGCTGGCTGCGGGCTATCACGTGGGTCTTGCGACGTCGTCGCGCCATGTTACCGCCGAGCGCAACCTTAAGATGGTCGGCCTCTTTGACAAGTTTGAAATGGTGACCTGCGGCGAGGACGTCGCGCACGGCAAACCCGATCCCGAGATGTACCTGCTCGCCTGCGAGCGCGCGGGCTTTGCTCCCGAGGAGTGCGCCGTGGTCGAGGATTCCCGCAACGGCTGCGTCTCGGGCATCACGGCCGGCTGCCACGTCTTTGCCGTTCCCGATATCGTGCCGCTGCCGCAGGACGTGGTGGATGGCTGCGAGGCCGTGCTCGATACGCTGTTCGATCTGCCGGCCGCGGTCAAGGCCGTGCGCTAGCGTTTGCACGCGAGTCGCCATGCCCCGCGCCCGATCCCGCAGGACGGTGACGGTAACTATTAGTTTGTGGTTGTCGAGGGCGAGGACGTTGACGGCCCGACTCACCACATGGCTGCCTGCCTGGTCAGCCAGACTGACACGATCCTTAAGGTCGCCAAGATTTTGAAAGTGCCTGTCGAGGTCGTTTGCCGCCAGTTTAGTTGCGCGGTTTTGCCAAACCACGCAACGACTCGACGCTGTAGCGTTCAAATGAGAAACCACCGCAAGGGGGACGGTCCCCTTTGCGGTGGTTATGGCTGTTCAGGGGCCGAGCTGTGACTCCAGTCTCGGTCTACTCCAGGAGCCAGTCGATCACGTTGCGCTTGCGGACTCCTTCGTAGTTCGCGTCCGCAAACAGCGTGTCGAGCGTAAGAAGCGTCTTGGGGTAGTTGTCTCGGACTTTCTTAAAGGGGGCCAACTCTCGATTGAGGGTAGTTTCGTCGAGCGTTGTGGCTGAAACCTGAAAATAGGCTGTCTCGTCTGAGTTTAGGGCAACAAAATCGATTTCCCCGCCGTCGATATCGCCCACGTAGACGTCGTATCCACGGCGTAGGAGCTCGAGATAAACAACATTTTCGAGGATATGACCGATATCGCTGCTTTGGGTTTTGACGAGAGCGCCTCTAAGTCCAAGGTCAACGGCGTAGTATTTGCCGTTTGTTGAAAGAAGCTGCCGACCGCGCACGTTATAGCGCGGAGCAAAGTACAACACAAGGCTGTCTGTTAAGCCTTTGAGGTACTTGGCTACGGTTTTCTGGTCGGTTTTGTTGCCGTTGGACGAGAGCGTGTCGGAGATTTTTTTAATCGAGATCCGGTTTCCAATGCTATGGAGTAGGAACTTGGTGATATCGCGCAGGGTCGGGACGTCCGAGACCTTCAGGCGTTCGATAACGTCGCGTATGACGATGGTATCGTAGAGGCTCATAAGATAATCGCGCGCCTGGGGTCCCTGAATACCCGTCTCGGCGATAAAGGGAAAAGAGCCCCGGGTGATGTACTCGTCAAACAACTGCGCGGGAGCCTTTCCGTCATTGGTTTTTGCCGAGCAAAACTCTTTAAAGGATAGGGGCAGCATCTTGAGCTCTACGTAGCGGCCGGAGAGCAAAGTTGCCAGCTCGCTCGAGAGCAGATAAGCGTTGGAACCGGTTATGTAGAGGTCGACATTGTCCTTGATAAAAAGACTGTCGACGGCTTTTTCGAAATGCTCGACGTGCTGTATCTCGTCCAGAAAAACGTAGTTCATCTTATCGGGGACGAGTCTGGCGGAAATGTAGTCGTAGAGTGCTCTATACGACGTAAGCGACTCGAACTCCAGGTCTTCAAAGTTGAGGGATATAACCTGGTCGCCTGTGATTCCATGATCGCGCAGGTAACTACGGTAGATTTCGAATAGCTTTGATTTGCCGGACCTTCGCACGCCCGAAACGACCTTGATGACGTGCGAGTCTTTCCACGAAATGAGCCAGTCGAGGTACTGTTTGCGATCAATCAGATTCATGAAACCCCTTTCTTGGCGAGAAAAAACTGGAGCAAAATCAATACTTATAGGAAATATCTAAAAATATGGAATTGAATCTATTTTAACAAAAAAGTTAATGAAAAATAGATTACATTCCATAAATATCCGTAGCCGCAGGTCCGGCTAAACGGGGAGGGAACATGGGGCCAGCAAAACGCCGCAGCGGGACTGTTCCCGTTGCGGCGTTTTTTGTTACAGGTAGGCGCCCAGGTTGATGTCGGTTATTGGGGCCGCGGATGGGCCCGTCGGGTGCTGCTCGGCCTTTTGGGTGCTCACACGTTCGAGCAAGAAGGGGCGCACGAGCTCCTGACGGTTAATGTCCTCGGCGGCCGTGGCCGTGGTGACGGTGCGCGCGGCGGAGCCGATGCGGACTCGTTTGGTCTTGGCGGCAGGTTTATCCTCGATTTGCTCCATGAGCAATTGAACGCCCTTGCGGCCAATCTCGTAGCCTGGGGGTGCTACCGTGGTGAGCGGGACCGCCCCGCTCCAAGCGAGCGGGTTGCCGTCGCATCCGGCCACGCGAACCTGCTCGGGGACGGAGATGCCTTTGTCGGTCAGCGCCGAGATAACGCCCGAGGCCAATACGTCGGTCAGGCCGATGATAAAATCGGGGTGCTCGTCAGCAGGGCGCTCGGCGATCTGGGCACCGATGCCGTAGCCGTCGGCAGCGGTATTCCATTCGCCGGCGTCGATGACTTCGATCTTGATATCGGGGTGCAGGGCAAGGGCCTTATGAATGCCAAGCACGCGTAGGGTGAGCTGCATAAATGCTGCTCGACCCACAACGACAATATGGCGTGCGCCGCGGGCGATGGCGAGCTCGGCGATTATGCGACCTTGGGCTTCGTTATCGGCAGCCACGTAGTAGCCGGGCTCGGAACAGTGGATGTCCAGATGGACGATCGGCACGGGCATTTTAGTCATGGCCGGGTGCCAGTCGGGGGATGTCATGGGCTGAACCATGACGCCGGACATCTGCGTGCCCATAAAATAGCGCAGGTAATGATCCTCGAGAATATCGTCGTTATCGGCATTGGCGATGAGCAAGTCATAGCCGTGCTTGCGTGCCTCGTTGTGGGCACCGCTGGCGATTTGGAGCGAAAAGCCGTGATCGAGACGGGGGAGGACAAGGCCAAAGGACTTAGTGGTGCCGCCGGCCAGCTGGCGAGCGCTTTGGTTGGGCAGGTAGCCAAGGCGATTGATGGTCTCGTTGATGAGCTTAAGGGTTTCGGGGCGCAACTTTTCGGGGTGGTTGAGCGCGTTGGAAACCGTGCCCAACGAAACCCCGGCCTCGCGCGCGACGTCGCTGATTTTTACCTTTGCCATAGCGGCCCCTTTGATGCGTTTCAAGTACAAGCCAGATTGTAGCATCGCCCGCCCCTGGGGTGTCAAAACCTGCCAATTAGGGACAGGTTTATTTTGGTAGGTTTTATCTGCGGAAACGCCGTTGCCAGCGCGACCACCACGAAGGGGACAGGCACCTTTGTGGTGGTTTGAGACGCCCGGGCCTTCAATTGTCTCGATCTGTAACATCTGGACGGCAAAACCGCCTCTACCTGTTACGGATCGAGACATAGTGCTGGGGCCGAACCGTAATGTCTCGATCTGTAACACTAAGCCGGCTTATTGCGGCCCAGATGTTACAGATTGAGATCTTTCGCCGGGATAGGCCGCCGCGGTCCAAACCACCACAAAGGTGCCTGTCCCCTTCGTGGTGGTTTGGACCGGCTGGGCATGTGTGCATCGGGTGGTATCTAAGTTGAGATACCACTTCTGGTATATCAGCTTGCGCTTGCGTGAGTACAATACTCGAACGTTATACGTCTCAGCGCCCCCTGTGCGTGGACGTCTTGCAGTCACGCGAACGAAGGGATTTATCCTATGTGCGGAATCGTCGGCTACACCGGCTCTGATATTGCAAAGAACATCCTGGTCACAGGCCTTAAGCGTATGGAGTATCGCGGCTATGACTCCTCGGGCGTCGCGCTCGAGGTGGGCGAGGGCGCCGCGGCGCACCTCGACGTTATCCGCCGCGTGGGTAAGGTTGCGGGCCTGGAGAGCGAGCTTTCCAATATCGATATCGACGCAACCTGCGGCATCGGTCACACCCGCTGGGCCACCCACGGCAAGCCTTCTGTCGTTAACGCTCATCCCCACACCAGCTGCGACGGTCGCATCGCCATCGTCCACAACGGCATTATCGAGAACTTCGCCGAACTGCGCGAGGAGCTGGAGGGCCGCGGCCATCACTTTAAGAGTGAGACCGATACCGAGGTCTTCGCGCACTTAATCGAAGAGGCCTATGCCGAGACACACGACCTGATGGCTTCTGTGCGCGAGGCCTGCACCCACGTGGTGGGCGCCTATGGCTTGGCCGCCGTGTGCGCCGACGAGCCCGGCGTGATCGCCGTTGCCCGCAAGGACTCCCCGATTGTGGTCGGCGCGGGCGAGACCGGTTCCTACGTTGCCTCCGACGTCATCGCGCTCATCGATGCCACCCGAGATGTCGTGGTGCTCGAGGACGGTCAGTTTGCCAAGCTTACACCTGCGGGCGTCGAGTACACCGACGAGGCCGGCAATGTCATCGGGCCAAAGGTCACCCACATCGATTGGGATCTGGACATGGCCGAAAAGGGCGGCTATCCCGACTTTATGCTCAAGGAGATCCACGAGCAGCCGCGCGTCGTGCGCGACACGCTGGTCGGCCGTATGACGCCTGCCGGCGAGCTCGACATCGATGAGCTGGGCCTGTCCCTCGAGGAGCTCAACGACATCGACCGTGTCTGCGTGATCGCCTGCGGCACCAGCTATCACGCCGGCCTCATCGCAAAGAACCTTATCGAGGGTTGGGCTCGCATCCCCACCGAGGTTGAGGCTGCCAGCGAGTTCCGCTACCGCAACCCCATCATCACGCCGACGACGCTCGTCGTTGCCGTGTCCCAGTCGGGCGAGACGGCCGATACCCTTGCCGCCATCCGCGATGCGCGCATCAAGGGCGCCAAGGTCTTTGGCATCACCAACGTGGTGGGCAGCCCCGTGGCGCGCGAGAGCGACGGCGTCATCTACACCAAGGCCAACAAGGAGATCGCGGTCGCCTCGACCAAGAGCTTCATCGGCCAGGTTGTGAGCCTGACGCTGCTGGCTCTACTGCTGGCGCAGGTCAAGTACCGTCTGACCACCAAGCAGGCGCGCATGCTGTTCCGCGAGCTTTCCGATACGGCCGAGCAGATCCAGTGGATTTTGGATACCCAGACCGAGTCCGTGCATGAGGCCGCCCTGCTGTGCAAGGACGCGCAGTCGGCGCTGTTCGTGGGCCGTGGCATGGGTGCCGCTATCTCCTACGAGGGCGCGCTCAAGCTCAAAGAGGTCAGCTACCTGCACGCCGAGGCCTACGCCGCCGGCGAGATGAAGCACGGCCCCATTGCCCTGATCGACCCGGGCTTCCCTGTCATCGCCGTGGCCACCAAGAGTGCCACCTATGACAAGACCGTGTCGAACCTCATGGAGTGCAAGGCGCGCGGTGCCAAGGTGATCGTCGTTGCTACCGAGGGCGACGAGGAAATCAACAAGATTGCCGACTGCATCATTCGCGTGCCGGCCGTCCGCGACGTGTTCAGCCCCATCACGGCGAGCGTTCCGCTGCAGCTACTCGCCCGCGAGGTTGCCATCCTGCGCGGTTGCGACGTCGACCAACCTCGAAACCTCGCTAAGAGCGTTACCGTCGAGTAGTCGATGTTCCGACGTTTTGCCAAACGCCGGAACTGCTCGACGCTGCGCGAACTCCATTCGGCCGATCTGCCGCTCAAACCGTCGCTCGCGTACAAAGGGTACGCGTCGCTCCTCTTTCGCGGCACCTCGGCTCGAATGGCGTCCGCTCGCTGGCTGCGCCAACTATGTGGTGTTGCCACAGCCGTCCAAATTTAAGTTGGAGGGTCTTGCCGTCAGGGACGACGTCCGGGTAAGAAATCCTCATCTCGGCTTTTTCGCCAACAGTACCGTGAAACACTGGGGGTGAGTTTAGTGAGATAGACAATACGGGACCTATTGGAATCCTATCTCCAGCGGTCCTTACGGACTGCGTGGTCTTCCTCGATAAACTTGAGAAAAGGCAGAGCATCTTGAAGCCCTTCTTTCCGGAGTCGAAATCTCGCGGCGAGCGGATTTAGAGCGAGGCTTTGTTTGGAGCTGTTGGTCTGGGCAAGGACGTTACATTCGGTTGCGACGCACGTGATGCAGCCGGCTTTGTTCCAGTGGGTGTTGCCCGTTCGCATAGTGCAGGACTCGTCGGTGGCGCAGAGAGTGCACTGCCGCGGGTAGTTGCAGCAGAGTTTCTTGCTGGCGACTTCCATGAGGGGTGTGGCCGGAGTAGATGTACTCGGTCATTTCGCGGCTCTCTGCTCCAGAATATTTATCTTGTTCATGATGACGAGGGTCGCGCCAAAGGGACGTTGTCGTATTCGCGGTCCCGACGGGGGACTTTATTCGCGCCGCGGAGGAACTTTACGCCCTTCCTCGTAGGTGAGCTTTGTGAAACTTGATTCCTCTCGGCAGGACTTGTTCTTGTCTGACAAGGTGCTATTTTCTGTTGTGGCTAGACTTGGCCGTTTACCCCAAACGACGAAAAGAGGGCATGTATTTCGGTAGGTGGTGTTTGCCTGGGCGCGCATCTCAAAAGCCCCTTTCACGCGTCGTCTTACGTGTGGCTATAAGCAGGAGAGGGGCTCGTCTACTCACTATTTCAAATTATTAATCAGTTGCTGAATGAATGCTAATCGTTAACTAATGACACTATCTACATGTCGGAGAAAAACTCTTCAAAGGTAATTCCAAACCCTTCAACGATTTTCGTTAAAGTGTCGACCCCAAAGTTTCGATTGCCCATTTCGATATCAGCTAAATAACTGCGGTTGAGATTAATCATGGTTGCAAAACGGCTTTGCGTGATGCCCTGGATATGCCGGAGGGCTTTAATGCGTAGCCCAATTTTGTTTCTGATATCAGTCTTTTCCATTTACCTAGCGTATGGAGCACGCTAGACTTACCTGTATGCTATCAGAAACATTCTTGGCTAATTTTATGACCGGGAAGGGGAGCGCAAGGTGAAACAGGAAGCGCAAAAAGTGAAATACTCCATTAGCATTTTTGTGCACATTGCAGGGATATTATCAGTGCTGTACTTTGCCTTCCAGTTGAATATGGACTCCGATGCAAGAGAGCTATTTGCTACTGCGTTGTGGGCCGGCAATTCAACCCTTGATGCTGAAGCCCAAGGTATATGGGCTGTAATTAGCTATCTGATTTTTAATGGCTTGCCTATTGTGCTTCCTCTGCTCGTAGTTGGCATATGTCCGCTCTCGTATCTCTGGTCTACAGCACAAGTGTTGCTATTTATTATCCAATGGCTCGTTATTCTGATCTGCAACGTGTCTGTGGAACCAGGGGTTATGTGCCGATATGCTGGCTGGTTTCTCTATATTCCCATAGGGATAGGAGAGTTTCTTCCGACATCCTTTGTCATGAATGTCGTTAAACTGATGATCGTTTTGATTTTCTGGGGAATGGTGATGTCTGCCGCTGCGGATCCTGCTGGTTACTTTGAAGGTGCCTTTTCGTCCTCTTCTAGCTCCACTCGCAGGTTTGATAGTGGAGATATTCAAGATGACCTTGATCGTATTGAGCAGAGATCACAGCACAAGCAGGTCATGGATGAGTTGAACAGTATCCATGTCGATGCGTTAAATGGTAGGTTCCGAGAATAGTTTTTGGGCAGGGGAGGGGAACGAAATGTTCCCTCCTCTTATTCGCCTCTCATTTCGCGTCATCTTGGCGCAAATGCGGCCCGCTCGCTGCTGGTGACTGACATCGAGTGCCCCGTTGTCGAAACGCACCAACAACAAGGCCCGGCTCCGTTGTGGCGGAGTCGGGCCTTGTTTCATTTGACCAGGTAAAACCTGCCAAAATAAACCTGTCTCTTTTTGGCAGGTTAGCGGAGCTTGCTGGTCTCAAAATACTTGGGATATTGGTCCAGGACCTCGGTCTGATTGCGGAACATCATATGTAGGTGCTTGCTGACCAAAAAGCTCGCCTCGATAGGATCGCGGCCGGCGATGGCGCGGCGGATTTGCTTGTGCTCGTTAACAATCTCCTGATTGTCGAGCGTCTGCGTGGCGGCGCGCAGCCAGCGGAAGCGCTCCAGATCTGCATTGGTCTCTTCGAGCCACGACCACACGGTGCTGCGGCACGCGATGCTAAAGATCATGCGGTGCATGAGGTTGTCGCTTAAAAAGAACCCGATGCGATCCTCTTCGGCCATGGCCTTTTCCTGCAGCGCGATGGCCCGGTCGAGCTGCTCGATGCCTGCCGAGGTGGCACGGGCGCAGCACTCCACAATTACCTGCTTTTCCAGGTGCTCGCGAATGTAGCAGGCGCTTTCGGCAAGGGTGAGGTTGATGGGCGAGACATAGGTGCCGCTTTGGGGCACGGTACGCACCAGGCCCTCTTGCGCCAGACGCACCAGCGCCTCGCGCACGGGGGTGCGCCCCATATCCAGGTCGTCGCAAAGCTGCTTGACGCCCAGCTTTTCGCCCGGCTTGTAGTCCAGGTAGACGATTTTGCGTCGAATAGTGTGGTAGGACTGGTCCTGTAGACTCGCTTCTTGCTCGCCGACGTGCATCGATTCTTCCATAGTGCCTCGCAACCGTTCTATCACACTGATATGTCAGCTGTTAATTATGCCGCGAATCAGTTCTCCGCGGTGGGTAATTCGGCTGTTGCCCAAGAACTATTGCGGCATCTTGGTCTGTGTTTGCGCATGGATGTGCTCAATGTTGCCGTATCATAAGCCGTCGCAAACGTGAAATAGAAAGAAGGAATCCCATATGCAACTGGCGAATATCGTACGCGAGCGCTGGAAGGGCATCTTGTTCTGCCTGATCATCGCCATCCCCGCGACGTTACTCGGCAAACAGATTGAGGTGGTCGGCGGGCCGGTATTTGCCATCCTCCTTGGCATGGTCCTGGCACTCGTCTTTCCCAAGAATCGTCGCGAACAGCTCGCCGCCGGTGTCACCTATACGTCTAAAAAAGTCTTGCAGTACGCGGTAATCCTGCTTGGCTTTGGCATGAACCTCTCCCAGATTCTGTCCAAGGGCGCCCAGTCGCTGCCGATTATCGTGGCGACGATCTCGACCTCGCTTGTCATCGCCTTTGTGCTCTGCCGCGTCATGAACGTGCCGGGCAAGATCGCGACGCTTGTGGGTGTGGGTTCGTCGATTTGCGGCGGTTCTGCCATCGCCGCGACCGCGCCTGTCATCGATGCCGACGATCGCGAGATTGCCCAGGCTATTTCGGTCATCTTCCTGTTTAACGTTATCGCGGCGCTCGTGTTTCCGACGCTCGGCGGCATGCTCGGGCTGACCAACGAGGGCTTTGGCCTGTTTGCCGGTACCGCCATCAACGACACCTCGTCGGTAACGGCTGCGGCGAGCGCTTGGGACAGCATGCATCCCGGCGCCAATGTGCTCGAGAGCGCCACGGTGGTCAAGCTCACCAGGACGCTGGCCATTATTCCCATCACGTTGGTCCTTGCATGCTGGCAGATGCATCTGGCGCGCAAGGCCGGCGGCGACGCCAAGAGCACGTTCTCGTTTAAGCGCGCGTTTCCCATGTTCGTGCTGTTCTTTGTGCTGGCAAGCGTGATCACCACGGCGCTTCAGCTTCCTGCATCCATTACGGCGCCCATCAAGGAGCTGTCGAAGTTCTTTATCGTGATGGCCATGGCGGCTATTGGCTTTAATACCGATATCGTCGAGCTGGTCAAAAAGGGCGGCAAGCCCATCGCGTTGGGCTTTTGCTGCTGGATTGGCATTGCGTGCATGAGTTTGGGAATGCAGCACGTGCTGGGAATCTGGTAGAGAAGTAGCTTATTTGTGTGTTGCGTGCTGGCGAGCGCATCCTCGCGGTGGAGCGATAGGAGCTCTTGCGGGTATGGCTTGTCCGCAGGTTTATAGATCCCGAAGAGCTCTTATCGCCCCGCCAGGATGGCGATGCGGGGCAACTCATATACTCGCAGGACGGCGGCTTCTGCCCTATAGTGTTTGGTGAGCAATATCGTTCAATTTTGAAACACTTGAGATGCCATGCCACAGACAAGGGTTGTGGCTGGAGACGGGGCGAACCATGGACAGCGATGTCAAGCTGCAGATTCTGATCGAGGCTTTGTCCGCAGCCGGAGCATCGGCGCTGGCAATCGACGAGCGCGGTGGTGTTGTGATCTCGACTATGAGTGACGCTGCGCTCGAGCAGGATGTCGCCGCTTTTGTATCCGAGCGTCTCGCTCGCGTGGGCGATGGGGCGCGCCTGGTGATGGGCCACGAGGGCATGCGGTTGAGCTTGACGGTGCGACCGACGGCCAAGGAGCACGGGGCGCTTTGGGTAGTCGTGGCACACGAAGTGCGCGCCGCCGCGGCGCATGCGGGCATCGAGTGGCTCAATGCCGACGAAGTCGAAGTTCGTTATGCGTCGAGCACGTACGGCATCGTCGAAGACGCGGCGGCGGTCGCTGGCCCCGTACGGGAGAGCTACGCGCGCGGGGTGCCCCTTATGCTCGAGGGCGAACTGGGCGCGGGGCAGGACCAGATTGCAAAACGCCTGTACCTGGATGGACCCTATGCCGATCAGCCCTTTGTGTCCGTTGCGCTCGATGAGCTTACGGATCGCGGCTGGCGCCATCTGCTCAAAAGTTCCGAATCGCCGCTATTCCAAACGGGGCTGACGCTTTGCATGGGCGGCTGGCACGCGCTTCCGTCCCAGCGCCTGCGCGAGCTCGTGTCCGCAATGATCGATACGGCGTTCGCAACGCGTTGCCATGTGGTGTTGACGGCAAGCGATATGCCGGGCGGTGGCGAAAGCGACCAGGCTGCCTTTGTGACCGAACGTCTGGCCTGCGCCGTGAGTGTGGCGCCGGCGATTGCCGAGCAGGGCGGCGCGTCGGAAAAGGTTGCGCGCTATCTGGAGTATCTGGCGGATATGTTTAAGACGGGTGCCCCCATGTTGTCCGCCGCCGCGGCAAAGACACTCGATGCGTACCGTTGGCCCCGCAATTACCTGCAGCTGCGTGAAGTCTCTGAACGACTCTATATATTGGTGGGGGCGAGTACGGTGGAGCGTGCCGTGGCGAAAGAGGTGCTTGCCCAGGAGGACGTTATCAAGACCGCCGCCTTTGGCGCCCCGACGCTCGAAAGCGATTTGTATATCTTGCGTCCCCTGGCCGATACCGAGCGCGATATCGCACGGTTGGTCCTGCAGTACCTTCACGGCAACAGGACGCGTGCGGCAGAGGTGCTCGGTATAAGCCGCACGACTTTATGGCGCCTGCTGAAGGACAACGACCGCTGAGCGAGGCGCCGTGACCGCGTGCGGCGCGTGTGATACAGTCCAAAGAAGCATTGTTTCGATTGTGTTACGGCGTGCGGGGGAGTATGGCGGAGACTTCAAAAACGAACCGAACAAAGCGAAGTGCGGCGCCGGTCGGCCGGCGTACGACTTCGCGGACGTGGGGCAAAAGCGCCTCGGGGTTCGACGGCTCGTTCAAGCGCACAAAATATGGCTATCCTTCGGCAAGCGCTCGCTTGGCCATGCAGGCCGAGTCCTCGTTGTGGGGACGAAGGCGCGTGGTGGGCTCAAAGCTCAAGCACGATGGAACGCTCGGCTACATTAGCCGTGGCGCTGCTCGCCGTAGCGGCCTCAATCCCGCAGGCTGGCATCGCTACGTTCCGATCGCGGTCGTTGCCGCGGTGATTGTCATCGCGCTCGCGGCGCTTGGTTACGCCGGCGGCGGGGCCAATCTGGACGCAATGTTTATGTCGCCCGAGCTCGCGCATGCGGGCACAGAAGTTGTCGAGGGCGTTCAGACCCAGACGGGCGTCGCGCCCCAGCGCGGTATCGTTGCGGCGGCCTCCACCATTGCCGATGCGCAAAAGGACGAGGACGAACAAGACGACGGCGCCGAAACGACTCACACGAACGAAACGACGACAACTCCATCGGCAAGATAAGTTACGAGTGGTGCCCGCGCAGCGTCAGCGGGTCCGCCGTTCGTTAGAACGGCGGAACTAATTACTTTACATACACCACGTTGTCGCGGCGAGGCTTGGCCTTGGGAAGTGTGTCCTCGGCGTAGCCCAGAATGCAGTTGCCCACACCGCGCAAGCTTCCGTCGGCGGGCAGACCCCACTTGGCCAGCAGCTCCAGGCCCTCGGGCGAGTCAAAGACCTCGTGCGCGCGGTGGATCCAACACGAATCGACGTCCAGCGCATAGGCAGCGTTGAGCAGGTTGCCCATGGCGAGCGAGCCGTCTTCCAGGTGCGTGGGCACGCTGCGGTCGACGAGCACCACCACAACGGTCTTGGCTCCGTAGAGGGGATCTCCCTCGCTACCCATAACCTGGGCGTTGAGCTGCGAGAGGCGCTCGACGGTTGCGGGGTCGGTGACGGCGACGAACGTGACCGGCTGGCGTCCCATGCCGCTCGGCGCATACTGACCGGCTTCGATAATGCGTGCGAGCTTCTCGGCCTCGACAGGGCGATCGCTGTATTTGCGGCAGCTGCGGCGATGGATGAGCGCCTCGATGGTCTCCATGTGTCCTCCTGACGTTGGTTGCGATGCCTCGTTCTTACCCGCCGAACCAAAACCGTAATCGCGCCGTCGGCCCCAAAAAATGCAAGCTACCAAGTGGAAAAGTTGGTTTGCATAAAACTTCAGCCAGAATGTGACAAACCGGTGGGATGATTAAACGTTTTATCCCGTCTACCCTGCGGTTTTTACCATTTGCCTAAATGATGCGCGCATAAGCCCTGATAAAGGTTTTACTAAAGGAGTACCAACGTTTATCAACGCGCCATGGTGGCGCCGGGCCAGGAGGTAACATCATGTTCCAGGCTGGAGATGTCGTCGAGACCGACTTCGAAGGATTTCTGAAGCTGTTGCGTTCCAAGACGCGCGCTTTCGTGTCGATCAACGATCACGAGTACTACATTACGCACACCGATGGCTATTGGCGTGTTCAGGATTGCGAGGCCCTCAACGATAAGGGCCATTTTACTGACTGCTCCGAGCTGGTCAATACGGTCTGCGAGGTCGTCGAGCTGCCTTGGATCTGCGGCAAGAGCCTGCACGACAGCTTCTCGGGCGCCACGGTCTACGAGGCCGTCGCTGCTTAACAGCCAACAATCGATATTCTCTCGCAACCGTCGGCGCCGCCCCGCGCCGGCAGTCTTTTTTGTCGATATGTTATATAGGTCGCACGTCTTGGTTGATTTCCGATCTCAGCCGAACACATTGAGCGAATAGGCCGTTCCCGCAGCTAGCCGAACGCCCCCGAGGTCCCATTCGGGCCCCCGGGTCGGCATTTTCCCAGTTGAAGGAACGGTGGAGATGTGTTTCGATGGGTCCGGTGGCCATGC
>ERZ772871.341-NODE-341-length-53137-cov-3.68413_pt1 | contig 53137 bp, 44 predicted proteins | sample MGYA00511899_ERZ772871 | MGnify/ENA primary metagenome ERZ772871 (study PRJEB29015, sample SAMEA2737693) | human gut metagenome | biome: human gut; feature: human-associated habitat; material: faeces | place: China | collected 2012 ... | reverse complement strand
TTACTCCCTCTACCAATAGGAGAAAATAGGGATACAAAGCGGAACTGTTTTTCAAGAAAATCAAAATATTTTTTTGAAGTTCCAAGACCGATTTTGATAGCCTATTTTCAATTTAGGAACGCATTATTTATCGTCCTACTAAATTATAGCCCTCGGGAGTTAATTCAATGGCGGTTATCGTTTCGCCAAAGGTTGACGCCCAAGCGTCAAAGTGCTGTAAATCGTGTCGGCAAAGCGTGTTGTACTGCAAGTATCTTTGCATTGTATACAGCTCAACCATACTGTTGCTGATTGGTGTACCTGTCGCAAATACTACACCTCGACATCCAGTAATTTCATCAAGGTACTGTGTTTTCATAAACAGGTCACTTGACTTTTGTGCTTCTGTCTGTGCTATACCGCCGACATTACGCATTTTTGTATACAGGAAAAGGTTTTTGAAATAGTGAGCCTCGTCAATAAACAATCTGTCTACACCAAGCTCCTCAAAGGTCACAATATCGTCTTTTCTGCTTTGGTCGTTTAATTTATCAAGTTTTGCCTGAATGCTCTTTTTAGCCTTTTCAAGCTGCTTTACGGTGAAGTTTTGACCTCTTTGGTATTTGAGTTCGGAAATACCCTCCATAATTTCATCAAGTTGCCTTTGAAGAATTGTTTGCTGCCTTTCAATACTCATAGGCACTTTTTCAAACTGTGAATGACCTATGACTATCAAATCATAATCACCGGTGGCAATTCGGGATAAAAAACGCTTTCTGTTTTTCTTTTCAAAATCCTTTTTAGTTGCCACAAGTACCTTTGCATTCGGATAGAGAGTGAGAATATCTGCACCCCATTGTTCGGTAAGATGATTAGGTACAACAATCATACATTTACTTGATAAGCCGAGACGAATTGATTCTTCGGCTATTGCAATCATCTCATAAGTTTTGCCGGCACCGACAGCGTGTGCAAGAAGTGTGTTGCCACCGTAAAGGCTGTGAGCAACAGCATTTAATTGATGAGGTCTTAAAGTAATTTCGGGATTCATATTTGGAAAGATAAGGTGACTGCCGTCATATTCACGAGGCCTGATCGAATTGAACTTCTCGTTATACATTTCACACAAACGGTTACGCCTTTCAGGGTCGTTCCATATCCAATCCTTAAATGCCTGTTTAATTGCGTCTTGCTTTTCCATAGCAATAGCTGTTTCTTTCTTATTAAGCACAGGCTTTTTCTTACCGTCGTCATCAATAACATAATCAAAGATACGAACATCTTTAAGATTCAATGTTTGCTCAATGATTTGATAAGCATTGATACGGCTTGTACCGTAAGTGCTGTTTGCTTTAACATTTCCTCTGTCGCCACTTTTGTTTGTAATGTTCCACTCACTGCTAAAAGGTGAAAAATTCACCTTGATATTTAACTTGCAATAGTACGGAGTTTCAAGTAATTCATACATAAAATTCTCAACAACATCAACAGGAAGCCAAGTAGCACCTAACCTGACATCAATCTCACTTGCCGTTAAGTCTTTAGGCTGTACCTTTTGAAGTGATTCAACATTGATTTGATATTCAGGCTGTGTCTTTGCAACGGCTTTTGCAAAACGCAGTTTTGCTCTTACATTACCCGAAAGATATTCATCTGCCATAAAGTATTTTTGAGCAGTAGGATTATCGACATTGTATTCAGGGTTAAGGAATATTACGCCTTGAAGTTCATCATAAATCTCTTTTTCGGACTTATGGCAAAGATTGCTCATATATTCAATATCAATCTTTGCCCGTTCACCCATAGATACGGCAAGTGCTTCCGAAGGAGTATCAACCTCCGTTACGGGAATATGAGGTTTAATAGTCCTCTTGGTAAACATATCTGCTTTGCGTTCAAGAGTGCCGTTTTCTCCGAGTATTTCAAGAGCAGATATAAGATGATATGAAGCGTCCTCGCCGAATGCCGACTTGTTTGCTCTGTTGTTTATTAAGCCGTACTTTGCCGTAAACTTATCATACAGTTCATTAAGAATTTTCTGTTCTGCGAGTATATCTTCTTCAGGATAATCATCGGTTTGGAGTTCAATGAGTTTTCGGGTACTGTCTCTAATTGAAATCATACCTTTGATTCTGTTCTCAGCAGTAGCAGATACATCAACAGGCGTCATTCTTGAATTTTCTCTAAAGTATATCTTTCCGTCTACAACAGTATATGAAAAGTTACGAACATCAGGTAATGCAGGAATAGATAAATCTTCTTCAAATTCATCACCGATTTGCACCTCCGTAATCTGTCCTTGAATATTCTTAACAGCCACGTCAAGCAGTTCTTCAAGACTTCTATCCTCATACGAAATACAGGTTGATTCCGGACCGAAACGACCTGAAACCGTTTCCATATTACCGAGTACCATATCGGGATTATCAACAAAGTATTTATTCATTCTGATACCGTCTTCGGTATTATCAAGCTGTACCCAATCAGGCTCAATATCAAGCATTCTGTCACGCTTTTGAAGAACAAGAATATCCGATACTACCTCTGTGCCTGCATTGCCCTTAAAAGTATCGTTAGGAAGTCTTATTGCACCGAGAAGGTCTGCTCTTTGAGCAATATATCTCCTGATATTGCTGTTTTCTTTATCCATAGTACCTTTGGAGGTAATGAGTATCATTATGCCGCCTGTTCTGACTTTATCAAGCGACTTCATAAAGAAATAATCGTGAATAAGAGGGTTGTGCTTATCGTATTTCTTATCCGATACTTTAAAATCGCCAAAAGGTACATTAGTAGTGACAAGGTCATAGAAGTTATCGGGTAAATCCACCTTTTCATATCCGTTATTAACAATACTTGTAGTTTGATAAAGTTGTTGTGCAATAGCTGCCGAAACAGAATCAAGCTCAATACCGTACACCTTACTGTCAGCCATACTCTTTGGCTTCATACCGATAAAATTACCGATACCGCAAGACGGTTCAAGAATATTACCTTGCTTGAATCCAAGATTTTCGGCAATATCATAACAAGCCTTAACTACTTCTTGAGGAGTATAGAAAGCAGTTAATGTGCTTTCTCTTGCAGCATTGTATTCTTCGGGAGACAAGACAGATATGAGTTCCTTGTATTCATTTGTCCAATACGAATTATGTTCATCAAACGCTTCGGGAATACCGCCCCAACCGACATATTTTGAAAGTACGATTTGTTCATCAGGAGTTGCAAAACGATTATCGGCTTCACATTCTTTTAAAACTTTGATAGCCTCCATATTTCTGCGAAAGCGTTCCTTTTTGCCTACAACCTCAACGGGATGTGTGGCAAAATCAAAATCGTGCCTTTGCTCAACAGGAATTTCGGGATGAATATCCCACTGACTATATTCAGTATGCTGTTTTGTGTTTTGAGCGGAAATAATCTGTTCTTTTTCTGTCGGTAAATATTGCCTTACAAATTCAATAGTTTCTCTGCGAAAGATAGGAAAGCCTGTCCCGTCGGCAAAAGTTTGGTCAGCCATAGATACATAACCGTTACTGACAGAATCAACAACAAAGTGTCTGCCGTCAATATCTATTTCTTCACCGATTAAATCTAAATCATCATCTTCCGATACAACGGGTTCAATTTCTGCATCAACCTTTTCTTTTTCTGTCGGTTTAATAAACTTACTCGATTGTTTTACTTTTGGTTCAAGGTTTGGATAATCATAAAGTTTGAATGTGCCGTTTTTGTAAGCAACAAAGTCATCATAGATTTGCTTACGGTACTGATACATTCTGTCCTCTTTATCCATAAGAGCCAAGACATTTAACATCATATTTTCAATATCATCAAGTGCCTGTGGGTTGTCAAGTTGAGCCTTGATAACTCTTGAAATCTTGTATGGCTCAATATCATTCGGATAAGGCTTAGCATCGTTCTCGGATAAGCCTTCAAAGAACGATTCCAAATCTCTTGATATTTCGTTTTTGTATATATCGGGTATAGCGTCAATATCCTCTTGCGTTACGAATTTGTTTTGCTTGATAAGAGTATCGATTCTTTTTGCAACATCGCTCCATTTAATAAGAACTTTCGCATAAGGCTCCATAACCGAACCGTGGCTGAATTCAATACCTTTTGTTGTTTTATTAACGCTGTCATTACCGCCTAAATATCCGCTTTGATTATCCTTGCCTACATATTTAATCCTATCGGCTTTATCAGGGTGATTAACAAAATAGGTGTAGGTTTCGAGCCTGTAAGCGTGATTGTTTTTGCCGTTTATGATAATCTTATCTATCTCATCTTGCGAGATAAACATTTCTCTGTCAGGTAGATAACCCGATTCAGCTTTAAACGGAATAGGCTCTCGTTTCATACCCTCAATAATTTCTGCAATATATGGTATAGAATATTGAGCTGCATAATTAAAGCGAATGATTTTTATACCGGCATTGTAGTCATCCATTAAATTCGTATACTCTTTAAAAATTTGAGCACGCTTTTCATTATCCTTGAGCATATCGGTGATTTTTTCAACCATATCGGGATAACCGAAAACACCGTCAATTTCTTTTTGTATTGATTGCAGACAATTATCTTTATTGGGATAATCGTCACTCAAATCTCGGATAAATTCTGTAAGCCTGTCGGCAACTTTATTGAGTTCGTAGTCCTCAACCTTCTCAAGTTCATACTGCGGCATATATCTGCCGACATCAAGAAGTTCACGAATACGAACAGCCGCTTGCTCCCAAGTGAGATGTGTTGCCGTACTTGTTTTAGCCGATGTACCTTTAGCAATACTTATACCGTTTTCATCATACCAAAAAGATACTTTTTCGCCGTTAAATATAAAGCCTGCACCGTTAGTACCGTAAAGAAATTTGAGCATTCTTGCGTTATACTCAACACATCTGTCCCGTCTGAAGTGCATAGCAATTTGTACTCTGCTGTTTTTATCGTTAAATCCACAGCATAACGCTTCATCAATAATCTGCTGTGATATGCCAAAATCAGTAAAAAGTGATGTTTGAGGCACTTCATCATATACAGACTCGTTATCATAAGAAAAGCTGAACAAATCAAGCTGTGTTTTTTCTTCCTTTTTTGCATCAAGATACTTGCCGTCATTGATAAGTTCTTTAATGATACCGATAACAATATCCCATGAAAAAACGGACTCCTTAGTTCGGGTTTTGTAATTACCCTCATACATAAGAAGTCCGTTATCGGCTAATGTAAAGCCAAAGTGTTTATTGAATTTATCGTATTCATCAAACCGTCTTGGATACAGCGTTTTGGTATAGTTTATGAGTTCATTATCCTTTTTGGTGGTTTGGTAAGCCTTGATGATTGCAGGTTTTCTTTGCACCAAATCATCATCGGGATTGCTGAGCATATACCTAATAGCCTGTTCGTCAACAAAGGGTGGCAGTTCATCGGTTACATCGTGTAAATCAGTTCGTTCAATACTGTTTCCCTCGCCGAGTTCTTGATATTGTTCATCATTCCTACCCAAGTCATCATATCCGTTTGCTTGAGTTTCTCGGTCACTCCTTGTGCTTTTGTCATCTGAATTGTGATTTGTTCTTCCATCTGCTGTGCCTGTTCCTGAATCGACATCAGGTGTTCCGTCAGTTTGCAGGTTGTCAATAAAGTTGTGAATGTCGCTTTCTTGTGATTTTTGAGATATTCCTGTCTTTTCTGTGCGTAATATCCCATTTGTTCCGCCTTTGTCGGCATAATCAGGTTCGGGTAAAGCTGCTCTCCGACTTGTGTGTATGTTATCTTCATTTGAATTATTCCTTTCGTTTTTGTTTTCATCTTTATTGTAGGGACTTGTTGAAGTTTTTTCAAATATGCGATTTTCTTTTTCAAGTGCAAATACGGTTTTTGATATTTCAAGGAGTGCTGTTTTTGAAATATTGTTTGTTGCTTCACCGAGGGCATTAAAAGTATTCGGTGTATTGAAATTAACAACATCCTCAAAATCTTCCGTATCAAGCATTAAATCAGCGTCAACACCAAGCCTTGAGAGAACCGTATACGAAACGCTGTTTGAAACCAATTTGCGAAACTTTGATGAAATAATATCATCGGAGAAATCTTCGAGGAAGCTGTCATGCTTTGCACCGCAAAGTTCAAAAAGATAATCGGATAAACTGTCGCTTACAGCGTTTTCACAAGCAGAAATGACGGCACTGCTTAAATCGGATTTATCATCAACTGCACCAAAAACATTTTCAAGTGTCTTAATAACATTATCGGTGTAATCGTCTTTCATATGCCAAATAGGGACTTCTTTTGCCTGCTCGCCCTCGTGGGTATCGCTGACATCAAACACATATTTAAGCCTTGGATAGTTTTGATTTGACACATCAAAAAGTGCAATGCCTTTAGCACCTTTATTTATCCATCTGCCAAACCTCCTATTCCAGCTTGCCATAGGTAAAACTGCAACAGCGTCAGGTTTTTGAGCATAAACAAGCAGTTGCTCACTAAAAGGCAATCCGTAGTTATTGCAAGAACTTTTCAAAAATTCCTGCCAATTACTCGGCGAACGGATAACATCCTTTGAAACATCATCATAAAGAGCAGAAATAAGTTCAAACCTTGTAGCCATAGTCATCACCTTTCATCTTGTTTACCTCCGAGATATGAATAAAGCGTGTGCTTTTTCACAGCTTCTTTAATGGCACATATAACCTTAATTTCTTTAATCGAAACATTCGGCAAATCAAGCATTTCTTCTGTTTTCATATTCAAAATATCTGCCTCACTGCATTTGCCTGCCTTAAATAGCTTTAAAAGCACTTTCGTTTTTGTTTGGAAATCTGTATCCATTTTTACCTCCGTATATATTAAAGGCGGCAACCGAAGTCACCGCCCAAATAAGTTTAATTATCATTTTTCTTTTTGTTTCTGACTTGAAGAAATACAAGCCCTGCAACAATAAAGACAACAAGTGTAATAGACACAATCGTTTTAACTGTCATTATCTTTTACCTCCTTTTATTATCGTTCATCTCGTTCTCGGTTATGTCGTTGTTTGTCTTTGTCAAAACAGCGATACATTTCAGCCTTATCGGCAACCCTTTGACCAAAGTCTTTTAACGCATCAAATTTGTTTTCAATATAATGACCGTAATAATATGAGCCGTTATTACATTCCCAAGTGACGTATTGCTTTTCTTTATTGGCAGTAGTCCTTCCTCCGAGTACGATTTCACTTTTACCGACGGTTACGGCATTGATAATGGTGTAGCCTGCATTAGTTCTGTCACTCATTATCTATGCCTCCTTTTTTCTTTCTCTTAATAAAGAAATATACACAGCCTGCGATACCGACAAGAGAAGCACCTGCAACACCTAAAATTTTATTGATATTCCTTTCGTCTCCTGTCTTTGGGTTTTCAAGTTCAGGGACTTTAATCGTTACGGTCTGTCCTTTATCGTCAATATCGGCATGAGCGGTTAACTCAACACCGTCACGAGACAATGTCTCAAAGACTACAAGTTCGGTATCCTTTTTAATAGCCGAACCGTCAAAAGTAAAGGTGACTTCTACTTTGCCGTTTGCCTTATCGGGTACAAACTTCACAGTTGAAGTAACCTCTTTACCTTTCACCATAAATGGCTTGCCTGTGGATTTATCCATCAATGTGCCTTTGATAACATATTCGGTATTAGGTACTAAATGCTTGTACTCAACAGTATCTTTTATAGTTATTTCGCCTTTTGCGATGACTTCTTTTTTGCCAGTGACGGTTGCCGTTGTTTTTAACTCTGGCACTTTATCATTGATTGCAGTAAGTTCAACAACTTGCTCATTATCTTTGATTATTACGGTAAAGACATCTTGATTATCAAGATAGCCGTCGGCAGGGTTGATTTCTTTGATAAGGTATTCACCGTAAGGAATGTTATTGAAAACAAATACGCCGTTTTCATCGGTAATAGCAGTTAAGATTGCTTTATCTTCTGAAAATTCGGTAGTGTCTGATTTAAACAAACCAAAGGTTGCACCCTTGATTACTTCCTGCGTTTCTCTGTCAATTTTTAAGCCTTTAACAGAACCATAAATGAGATTGTTTTCGATAGCTTTATCGTTATTGATTTTAATATCAATAACCTTTATGTCCTGACCTTTATATTCGGTATCAAACTCATATTTTGTATCGGATAAGATATAGTGCGCATCGGTTGCGATTTCTTTTGCGTACCACTTAAAGCCTACCGGCAAATCACAATCAAAGACAATGCTTCCATTTTTATCACAATTTGCAAAAGTGATAAGAGCATCTTTTGGAATAACATCGCCGTTGCTTGCTTTAATGTCCTCATCGGCATAAATACCGAATCTTACAGAAGTGATTTCACCGTTATTGCCGATACCGAATGTCTTATCATTTGCCATAATCTTTTTAAGTGAAACCGAAACCTTTTGTCTATCGTTATACACCGAAATGTCGGTTGAGGTAACGGAAACATTCTGTCCTGCATAGGTGAGTTCAGCATCATACTTGGCGGCATTATGAACATATCCGTTTGGTGCAGTCTTTTCAATAACTGTATATTTACCGAGATAAAGTTCTTTTGATTTAGCCACACCGTCATCGTCGGTTGTGATAGTATCAACCAAAGTGCCTTGCTCATATCTTACCGTACCGTCGAGAGTGGTCATATCTTCGGCAGCATAGATTTCAAAAATTGCTCCTTTAAGATTACTTATACTGTATTTCGGAGTGTATATACCATTATTTTCTTCAACAGATGAAAATGTTTCGCCTGTTTTGGTAATGTTGATTATGCCTTTTTGAGCCATATCCTTTGCTTTAACCTTGACTACGGTTACTCCTGTGTCCGTGGAAGAATTTTCTTGTGTAATAGAGAACGGTATCGGTGTGTCGTCAAGCACATATCCGTACGGTGCCTGTACTTCTTTGAGAGTATAATCACCATATGGCAACTTTTCGGGTGTAATCAAATATCCATCCTTGTTGGTGTAAAAGGTATGAATTGATGTTACTTGAGGGTAAGTGTACTGCATTGTAATTCTATGATTGTTGCTATCGTAGATTTCAAAAGCAGCACCTTCGTATGAGATTCGTTTACCCGTTTCCTTATCAAGTTTAACCACCTTGAGATATGATTCAAAATTCTTGTTATTGATAAGGAATTTGTATGTCTTACCATCGGTATTGATAAACACATCGAAATCGGTTATTTTTTCTCTGCCATCCCATCCCTTTGATTGATGAACTGTATATACGCCGTATGGGAGTAGTTTTGTGCTTGCAAAGCCGTCTTCATCGCAAACAATAGTATCTCGTTCGTCTTTATCAGCGTTTACAAATGAGCCTGACGATTTAAGATAGATTTGAAACTCTGCACCTTTTTCGGGTGTTTCGATTTGAGTTTCACCATCATCCGTATGTTTAATAATGCCGATTTTACCCTTGATAACTTGTTCCATAACAGTCATATCGGGTGCTGTGTTATATTCAATGTTGTAATCCCTTGGATCCGCACCGACTTTATACACAGTATCATTTAAAAGATAACCTTCACTTGGACTGATTTCTTTTATTGTCCAATCAGTACCACATACATAATAGTCGGTAGTAAAAGAGCCGTTACTGTCAGTTGTATATTGTGCAACAAGTTCATCGCCTTTATACAAACCATAAACAGCACCGCCTAACTTTGCATCGGCTTGTGCGTGACCTTTTTCGTAGTCTTGTTTTGTAACGGTTACTCTGAATTTTTTGAGTATGTTATAGAAGCTGACCGATGATGTTTTGTTACTTGAAACAGTTATAGTTTGCGATTGATTAGGTACATATCTGTCAATCTTTTCTTCCGTAATCGTATATGTTCCCGGAACTAAATCGGAAATATCAATTTCGCCGTTTGCATTTGTTGTGACAGTTTTTGAAAACCCCTTAGCACCTGTGACAGTAAAGTTAATACCGGCTACAACGCCATCCTCCGAAGTTTTCACAAGTTTCATATCACCAAGCGGAGTAATCGAACCCGAAAATGCCATTGAAACAGGGTCATAATATGCCGAATAGATAAGTTTTTGATATGCTTCACTGCCATAGGGATAGTAAAGCAAAAGTTCATCGTCATCACCTGTACCGTTTTTGTAATATTCACCGTTGGCAAGTTTGAAGCTTGACGCAGTACAAGATTTATCAACCTTAATTGTTAATGAGTTAGAATTTTTGCTGTGGGTAATGCTCCAACCGCTTCCGTTTTTCGTGAATGCGGGATAATCAGAAAGCACCTTGTTTGTATCGGTAACGGTAAGGCTGTTCCCTGCAACGATTGTTCCGACATTGGTATTATTGAATGACGGCTTTTTATTTAGGTTGTCCATTCTGTCCTGTGCCTTGTCACACCACGCTTTGTATCCGCTGTCGCTGAAATCCCAGCTTGTATCGGAACCGAAGATAGACCACACTTTTTTCTGACAGTAAGCCATATCCTGCCAATCTATCGAGTTGCCGTGTTCAAGATAATATCCTGCAAATATCCATTTTGCCGCTTTAATTGCCGTGTCACTTGCCATAGCTTTTTTGCCTTTAAGATATGACGAACTCGGTGAGGTTGTATCGTATTCAATACAGAAAAGCGGATAAGTTGTACCGCCTTTTTTCGTAGTATGAAGTTCGTGTCCGTAATGTTTTGAAACGCTGATGTCAAGTTTCTTCATACCCGACACCGCACCGAGGTTTTCCGTTGCCGCAAAAGCACTTAACGGAAACATCATTGTAACTGTTAATACCGACAAAAGAAGTGCAACAATTCTTTTGCCTAAATTTTTGAATTTATCTTTCATAACTTTTCCTTTCTGCCTGTTTTCAGGCATAAAAAAAGAGAAGATTGTTACATCTTCTCAGGTTAAATTTATGATATTGTTTATTTGAAATTGCCTGTCCATTTACCGCAGTAACCGCAACTCCAGCATTCATAACCTTGTGGGCAGTTAGCAAAATATTCATCATCGGATATTTCTCCGCTTTCCCATTTATCTGCCCAAAATTTCATTACCGAATCAACATATGCTTTAACATCCGATTTGCTGTCAAACCATCTGCCCATATTACCGCATTTCATTGAGTGATTATTGTTATTACTGCATTGACTTGCTTTTTGGGTTGTTGGTTGTTTTGATGTAGTCGTTGCTTTTTTTGTATGCTGTGTTTTAGATTTTGTTGTTTGGACAGGTTTTGATGTTGTAGACACAACCTTTCTTTTGGTGGTTGTTTTGCTCAACTCAATCTTGTTTGAAGTTGTGCTCGTTGTTTTTTCATTTGCAGTTGGAGCAGTAGTTGTTGTATCGGCTTTCGCATCATTTTCAGCAGTCGAAATATGCAGTGTTGTTTCTTTACTTGCAGAAAAAGAACTTGTTTCTGCATTTTCATTTACATCACTGTTCTTAACCGAACAACCTACGAATACACTGATTAGCACAACTGCAACCATACACAAAATCACTGACTTTTTCATTTAGCATTCCTCCTTTGCTTTCACCGCCAATTTAACAGATTTTGGTAATTTCTGCAAAAGTGCGTTTATTAAATCATACACATCATTCCTTTATTTGATTTATAAGGCTCTTTCTTTTCTGCAAGTTTGCATGTTAAATAAGGGGGTATATTGAAAAGAGGGGGGATAGAAAAAATATACTCCTACTATCTGCTGTCCCTTTCGGCTCTGCTTTTTATAAACTTGTTGTAATGCTCCAAAGCCTTGCATACATAATCTTGCCTTTTCTCAGGTGCAACAGATTTCGGGATATACTTTTCAAGCGTCTTATGTGGAATTATGAGTCTTTCCTGCTGATTAGGCTTCAATTCACACATAACATCAAGGATAGTATTGCTGTTGAGTTCTCCGTCATTAAACATTTTGTGCATACGAATAGCCTGAGCGTGAGACGGAGTACAACATTCACTTTCTATTGCTTCCAACAAATCTTGCTGACACTTTTTATCAAGAAATGATATTTCAACAGCCGGTAACATTTTCATTTTACCATCGTCAACCATTTGCAACAGTTCAGGTATAAGTTTTGTAAGACTTATATATCTATATATCTGTGTTTTACTTTCGCCTGTATCTTCTGCAAGCAAATTTGCCGAATTTAACTTTTTCCCATTTTGGGAAAAAGTTAAGTCTGTGCGTTTACCTTGTCTATTCATCGCATCCAATTTCATTTTGTATGCAAATGCCTTTTCGCTCGGTAAAATGTTTTCTCTTTGAATATTGCTGTCAACCATAATGACGGTTGCGGCGTCATCATCCAAATTTGAAACGATACAACGCAATGTGCTTTTACCGGCTATCTTACTTGCAAATTTTCGTCTGTGTCCTGAGATGATTTCATAATCGCCATTATCTTTCTCACGAACAATAGCAGGAACCAACACTCCGTTTTCAGAAACGCTTTCAACAAGTTTATTCATTTCCTCATCATCACGCACCTTAAACGGATGATTAGAAAACGGCACAAGTTTTTCAAGCGGAATATCTTTTATAGTCGGAGTAAGTCCGTTTTCTCGCTCGCTTTGTGATGTAAATAAATCATCGAGCCTGTTTAGACTGAAGTCTGTTTTTCTCTTTTTGCTCAAGTTTCAACACCTCCTTCGTAAAGTCTGCATACGCTTTGGCAACCTTACTGTTTTTATCATAAGCGAATATTGATTTACCGCTTATTGCAGTTTCAGCCGCTTTAATACCCATAGGTATCTGCGTATCAAAAATTTTAAGATATTTGCCGTAGTCATTTACGATAGCTTCCTTTGTACTTTTAGAAAGATTAGTTCTGCCATCTACAAGTGTAAGCAAAACACCGTCAATTTTAAGTGACGGGTTAATTTGTCTTTTAACTTTACTTATAATTTTAACAAGTTGTGTCATACCTTTAGCTGCAAGAAATTGCGACTGCACAGGAATGATAACCGAATCGGCTGCAACCAAGGCATTAACCGTAAGCACGCTCAAAGACGGCATACAATCTATAACCACATAATCATACGCTGCTTTGATTGAATTTACATAACCTTTCAGTACAGTTTCACGGCTCATTGTGTTTACCAAACTAAGTTCAAGTGCCGACAAATCAAGGTTAGCCGGAAGTAAATCAATATTCTCTTTATGGTGAAGAATACCGTTTGCAGGGTTCTTGTTTCTTTCTTCGATATACTCGACAAGTTTGTCTGCAAGAGTAACCGAAAGTTCGTCTGTATCTCGCCAACCCAAAGCTGTTGTTAAATCACCTTGTGGGTCACAGTCGATAAGCAAAACTTTCTTACCCTCATTTGCAAGACCGACTCCAAAATTTAAGGCGGTTGTAGTTTTTCCTACACCGCCTTTTTGATTGCATATTGCAATTACTTTTGTTTGTTTCGTTAAAAACACCTCCGTTTTAATTCTATATATAGAAAAAAGCCTGCCGATTTTAACCGACAGGCTTTTACCTATTTACAGATGTTTGGTTGTTAATAAAGTATAACTTATTGTTACCTTGTTCTAGCATGCAAAGATAAATTTATATTGGCTGAATTATTTAATTAACAAATATATAATATAATCATATTTGAGATTTCAAATTATATAACCTTAATAAATAATTCAGTTTTTCTGCAATGCTTTGGTTTTTAAAATATTCACAATACTATTCTTTAGAATCTCTCTCTCTTCACTTATTTCTTTTATATCTTCTGAGTTTGTTTCGAAATAAAGATAAAAATACTGATTTGTACTACCAACCAAAGATATTCTATCAGCTAATAGTGGGATTTCACTTAAAGTTGCAACTTTATCATAATTAAAACGAATAAATGTATTATTTACATCTATTTTTTTAGTAGAATAACTTGCATCAACATAAACTATTTTAGTGACATTTTTTAAACCTTTATGATTTTTCACTTCGTCTAACACTTCATCAGATAAGTAGCATGCTGTAATTTGATTTGATGCAACATAAGGCAAATCTTTATTATAATTAGAAAGAATATATTGCTTAATTTTTATTTTTTCTTCATATGTGAATTCTTCAAATAACAAGTCATATTCAGCTAAAGATTTATACAAAGAATTCTTATATTTCCTATTTAATAATTCTTCACATAGTTTTTTAGGTTCTCCATCTAAAATATTTTTATATATCAAATATTTTACACTTGTCCATATATAGGCATCATCAATATATAGTATATCTTGATAATTCAAGTTCCAAACTGGGAATTCTCTTTTAGGATCCGATGTAATTTTTTTAGAAACAATAGGTGTCAAAAAATTAGCATAATAAATTACTTTGTGATGAGCATAAATCCATAAATACAAATAATCTCTAGCTTCTAGCACGTTTGCAATAACATTTATTGCATTTTTATTAAAGCCAACAACAAATTCATTATAAGAAAATTTATTAGGCAACTCGGTTTTTATATAATTTCCTAATACCGTAGTTTCCTTAACATTTCCTTCAATATGAGTTTTTTCAAAACATGTAATAGGAGATTTAATACTGTACTTGCCTTTTATTTCTAGTGAACAATATCCATTCACTTGCATTTCCACTAAAGAATTTGGTTGCTTTTTTGTCTTTGTTATAAAATGGAATTCGTTTTCAGGTGAAATTACAGCATTTTCTATACAACATTCAAATTCTGATCCATTTTCTTCAGGCAGTGATCTAGTTTTTTTATTATTTCTGTCTTTTGAAACTTTGATTACTTCTTCACCATTTTGAATGACTTTTGTCTTAGAATCGAATTTGCAAATCTCTGCTTCTTCTGCATACTTGATTTTCGATTGATTGTTAGTATTTAAGCAAATAAAAGAAGAATTTTCTTTTATCACTATTTCTGCATCATCATAAAAATGAAAAGTTCCACGAAAATTACCAGAAATAACTATACTATTATCTTCATTACCCTTCAAATAAGAAATTACTCCATCAGGGTTTATATTTAGATTGATTTTGTTCAAACACTTTGTTTTAGTAATAATACATACTGATCCTAAAAGTCGCTCAATATCAATATTAATATTACTAATACCGGACATTTTGGTGTCACGAATTATGTAATCTAATTTGTCAACATCAAAATTATTTCCGTTTAACAATTCAATAAAACAATTTTTTATTTGCTTTTCAGGCTCAAAACTTTTGTATTTCAAGCCTAAAATCATTCTAGCAATAAAGCATAAATCATTATCAAAATCATCCATGTTTATTACAGGATTATAATCATAATGCTCCGCATACAAAATATTACTCGGATTGTTGAATTCTTCTTTTGGGAAGCCAAGTCCTATTAACTCTTTATAAATATTTTCAACATTGGTCCTCAATTGTTCCAAAATAAAAAGAGCACCTATTTTTTCATGAGGAGCCGACTTTATTTCTTTAACCTCTGAATCGTTTTCAATTTCATTAATTATTTTAACTAATCTTTCTGTTAAAATATCTTCATCTGCACTATTTTTCAACACCAAATCTTCAAGAGAATGTGAGAACGGAGCATGACCTATATCATGTAATAAACAAGCAATCAAAAATAAAACTTTATTTTTAGCCCAAAAAATAACGCTATTATTATCACTGCTTATATTCCAGTAATCATCTCTTGAAAAATTATCCAATAGCGAATCAACTGCTTTGCATCCCAAATAATAAACACCTAAAGAATGACTAAATCTATCGTGTTTTGCATTATGATATAAGATTCTCATACCAGTTTGCTCTATATTTCTTAACCTTTGAAACTCAAGAGTATCAATTAAATTTTTAACAAAACATTTAGGTATAGAAATATATCCATGAACAGAATCCATAAATGATTTAGCATTTGGAATTTCAAACATATATATTCTCCGTATTAGCAACTAAGCTTTTAAAATCTTTTATTATTTCACAAACGGTATCATCAACTTCGTATTGTTCTGTTAATACTGTTAAATCCTGGTTTTCCCTAAGGTATATTTTATCACCATCTATATCAAGGAAAAATATATTGTTATTGTAAACAACAGTTCTTTCAATTGCTTCAAAATTAATGTCAAATAAAATATCATATTGATCTAAAATGCGTTTTTTTCTTAATTCAATATATATATAAGAAAGAAGGTTTTGCAATCGTTCTATTGAAATAAACATTTCATTATCTTCTTTTAATAAATTCAATATGATGGTTTTTGTGTCAAAAAATTTTTGATTTGTGTTCATTACTACTCGTTTCCCTTCAAAATAATCTCATATAAATTGTCACTTAAAATCGAAGCATTAGCGAATTGCTGAAGATAAAATGCCAACTTTATTCCAACTTTATATTTTTTTAAATTTTTATCATTTTTGTTTGTTTCACTCTTTATTTTTTTTATCATATAAAGCGAATCTTCCTTTATTTGAGAAATACAGTTATATACATTTTTACTATCAATAAATAATCCTTCTTTTGAAACTACATATTTAACAATATGATGCTTTTGAGGATGTCTTAACAACTTCACATTATTTTTTCCAAATAATTTTTCAGATCCGGATTTAGTAATCATTAAAAATCCTTCATCATATGGAGATTCACCTATAGTCAATTCTTCTCGCTCAACTATAATAAGTTTTCCGGAATCTTTTAGCAGTTTACTAATTGATTCAAATAATTTTTTCCATTCGATTGGAGGAATTTCGTGAAGAACATTGATTAATAGTACATAATCTGCCTCGTTATTTATCTTATTAATGAGATCATTAATATTATTGAAATAATTATCTTCTGGAAAGCCATTTTGTTTCATAATATATTTACATTTAGAAGCATCATCTTTGAATTTATCATAAGCATAATAAATTATAGACTGTGCAATATTATTCTTTCCAGATATTGACAATTCTTCAAGAAATCTTCCTTTTCCTGCTCCATAATCGATTACAACATTATTTGGATTTAATACTGTTTCTATTAAATTTGTTTGTGGATCATCACCTGATGCATTTAATGTTTTGGGAGGATCAGAACACTCTACTGAAAATTTATTACATGCATATTGATCCGGCAATACTAATAATTGCTGACATGAAAAAATATTTTCTTCCTCTCCTACTAACCCTTTTAACAATTGAGTAGAATTACTTCTAAATAATGTCGTATTTCCATTTTCCATAAATAATACAGTAGTATTCTTATTTGACACCATTAAATTGGATATAAGTGCTAATGAATGAGTTGAAATCCAAAATTGAGTATTAGGAAAATTCTTTCTAAGTTTTTCTATAGCAGTAATCAATGCTGCTGGATGAAGATGAAGTTCTGGCTCATCTAATATAAATATGTAATCTTCGTTTTTTTGATTATAATTACATGCAATTTCAATTCTTAATAAGTATTGTTGACCAGGGGATAAAGAAGCTTTTTCTAATTCTAAATTAGAAATTTCCAAGTTATTGTTATTGTTTTTTCCAATTGTTATATTAAAATCAGAAAGCAGTTGCTTTTTAATATTTAAAAACTCATTTCCATCTTGAAATTCACTTGAGTATCCACAAGCCATATCCTCTAACAATAGCAATGAATTTAAGGCCGTTTCTTCATAATCACAAATTTTCAATTTTTCTTTTGCTTTTGAAATCACATATGGTGTGAATTTATTAGGCGATTGTAATTTCGCATCATAATGCGAATAATTATTCACATCAATATATTCGGCATTGCTTTCTGACAAATATTCATTACCATTTGGTGTTGAGATTTCTAATCTTAAAGGACATGTAGAATGTCCATTTTTTAGTGAAGCAATATGTTTTTGTAATAATTTTAACAATCTTGTCTTTCCTGAACCATTACTTCCAGTGAGAATAACAACATTTCCAAGATTAATCTTACTAAACGGATTTAAACCTTCTATACTCTCAAGCAATTCAATTGACGTTATTTTCAAAACAAACTCCTCATTTTCAACTACTTATTATACAATATATAGTATCACAAAAGTAATTATAATACAATATATTATTTGATATTATTTGGTTTTTTATAATTTGTAACTTTTTTCAATTTACAAATTCATAATTCAATTCCAACGGCTTGTGTTTACACCAACAAAAGAACAAATTAGATTCGTAATATTTCTAAAGAAAACCATCCAATAAATATATTAGAACTATATTTTTCATATGAAATTGGCACCCCAAAATCTACCCCTTATGATTAATTTTATGAGTAATTTATATAAGTTTGTGTCAGTTTTTAAAAGAGTGCTTCATACCGTGAAAGACCTTTATTTATGCGGTTTTCGGCGTAAATAAAGCCTTTTGAACACTAATGCTCAAAAGGCTAAAAGTGGTGGAGATGGCGGTAATCGAAACCGCGTCCAAAATTGGCTTACCAAGGGTTCTACGAGTGTAGTTTATCGTTTAAGTTATCCCCTCACGTATCGGCGACAAACAGCCTATACGCTACGGTATCCTCTAATACCTGACGAGAGCCGAGGCGCTCTATCGTTCATGTTCGCCACTAAGTCGACGCTCTGTCCAAAGCCGTGGCACTCTTTGGGAGAACGCAAGCTGCTAATTACGCAGCGAGAGCTACTGATCTATTGTTGTCAGTTAATTTTAAAGTGTTACTTTTATAGAGGTGCAACTCCTCTACTCGCTGACCAAGGCTCACCAAATCTGTCGAAATCCTTTCATCCCCATATATTATTGTTTCAAATAATGGTTATACGAAGCCTTATAGTAACTGCGGATATAGCCTGCCCTTGCAAGGACGACATAATCCTCGGTTTTTTTATTATAATAAACGGTATCGCCGTTTGCAATAGTTTTATGAATTGATTTTTTATCTAAAATGACCGAGTTAGCCTTTTTAAGATAAGATTCAACGTCACGGCATCCTACGTCATTCTTATGCTTATAAAAATGATTAATCAAATTTTCGGCATCGTAGAAATTGAATTTATACTTATTGCTAAACGACACGTCATAGAACTTATAGGTTTTAACGCAGCACAAGAAAATAATTGATATCAAAGCCGAGGCTGACATAATTATTATAGGCCAAACACCTGTAAAAGTATGCGCCGCAAAATCAAAATAAGCAACAGCTACGGCAAGCGCCAAAAAAATAGCAAAGAAAAACAAGTTGATATTATGCTTTTCACTATACGTCGCTATATATTTGCCGCTGTTTTTATCACGGCAAGACTTGCATCTTTTAGGCAAATCAAGACCCTTTGAGTAATAAAAATCAATTTCATTTTGCGACAATTCAAATTCCCTGCCGCACTGAACACACCTGATTTTCATCAGTAATTGCCTTTCATTGCACGTTCAATTGCACGGTCGGAGTCTTTTTTTGCTTGAACTGCACGCTTATCGTAAAGTTTTTTACCCTTGCAAAGACCTATTTCAAGCTTAGCCCTGCCTTTAAAAATATAAAGCCTAAGCGGAATAATTGAAAGCCCCTGCTGCTGGCTTGCGCCGAAAAGCTTCATTATCTCTTTTTTATGAAGAAGAAGCCTTTTTTTTCGCATAGGGTCACGGTTAAAACGGTTGCCCTGCTCATAAGGCGAGATATGCATACCGATAACAAACATTTCGCCGTCATCAACCGAGCAAAAACTATCCTTAAGATTAACTCTGCCGTTTCTGATAGATTTAATTTCCGTGCCGAAAAGCTCTATCCCGGCCTCGTATGTTTCCAAAACAAAATAGTCGTGATAGGCTTTTTTATTATTTGCGATTATTTGCTTTTGATTTTTATCCAAGTCTATCACTCCTTTTAAACTAAATTAGGCTTCTGCCCTCGAGAGCACGTGAAAGCGTAACCTCGTCTGCATATTCAAGGTCTGCGCCGACAGGAACGCCGTACGCCAAGCGGCTGACGGTAATGCCCATAGGCTTAAGCAAACGGCTGATATACATTGCAGTTGCCTCACCCTCAACAGTCGGGTTAGTTGCCATAATGACTTCTTCAACCTCTCCGCTTCCAAGCCTTGAAACAAGCTCTTTAATACGAATTTGGTCAGGGCCTATATTATCCATAGGTGAAATAGCGCCGTGCAAAACGTGGTATGTACCGTTATATTCATGGGTTCGTTCTATTGCGGCAACATCACGAGGGTCTTGAACAACACAGATTGTGCTTTTATCTCGTGTTTTACTCTTACATATAGGGCACAAATCATCATCGGCGAGGTTGCAACAAACTTTGCATTGCTTGATTTTAGTATGAGCGTCGGTAATCGCCTGTGCAAATTCACGTGCCTGCTCATCCGAAAGGCCGAGAACATAAAAAGCCATACGCTGAGCCGTTTTATGCCCGATACCCTGCATACGCTCAAATTGGTCTATTAAATTTTGAAGCGGTGCAAGGTCAAAACTCATTTTATTACCTCTGTTGATTTGTTCTTTATAATAAGGCGAACAATGTTCGCCCCTACGGCGTCGAAAAGCTTAAGATTTTTGCGAAAGACAAGGAAGAAATTGCGAAGCTGTATAAATATACTGCGAGCAATTGATGACGCTGTATTTCACAAAAAGATTAGCTTTAAAGGCCGGGGATATTGAGACCGCCCGTTACCTTTTCAAGCTCACGCTCAGATTCTTCATCAATTTGGCGCATTGCTTCATTGAAAGCGGCTACAAGCATATCTTCAAGCATTTCTACGTCCTCAGGGTCAACAACCTCAGGGTTAATGCCGATTGCCTTAATTGTGTGGTCACCCTTAGCGGTAATTTCAACCATACCGCCGCCTGAAGTAACAACGTATTCTTTTTCTTCAAGCTCTGCTTTTTTGTTTTCAAGATTTTCTTGCATTTTTTGAGCCTGACGGAGCATATTTTGCATATTCTGCGGTCCGCCGCCCATTCCTTGAGGAAGTCTTGCTTTCATAATTAATTCTCCTATATTTTATTCAAAATTTATTTTAATATTATCCTCTGCCTGATGAATTAAATCCTCAAGCAAATCCCTTTTAGGTGCGTCTGTTGCTTTCTTTTTAAATATTCCAAGCTTATAACTTTGACCTGTCACGTCATAAAGCGCCTGCTTAATCGCCTTTGAATAAGTCGGGGTTTTCAAAAACTGAATGATAGTCGGATTAGGGCTGTCAATCAAGAAATACTCCCCTCTTATATATCCTTTTGAACCTGCAAGGACACCGAACAAAGCGATGTTTTGCTTATGAATAACGTCCATAAAATCGTCCCACTGCTCAAAAAGATATTGACCGGTATCACCTTGCGAAGGCTTAGGCATTTCCTGCTTTGGCACTTCCGGCGCCGACTTAGGCACACTTTGAGCCACGGTTGGGGCAGCAGGCTGAGAAATCGGTGCAGGTGATTGAGCCTTTTGTTCTTCTGCTTTAGCGACAGACGGTGCAGCACTCTGCATAGCTTCACTTTCCTGAGGCTTAGATGCTTCAACAGGTGCAACCGTTTGCTGAGGCTGAGGCTTAACTGCAACCCCACGTGAAACGGCACGTTCAAGCTTAGATATTCTGTCAATAAGCGAATCCATATTAACATCAAGTTTAGGCTCGCAAAGCTTAACAAAAGACATTTCAAGCTCAACCCTTGCATTAGCACCCGACTTGATTTTAGTCAAGGTGTCCTGAAAAAGGTCAAGCGCATAAATAACATTTTCAAGCGTAAAGTTTTCCGCCGAAGAAACAATAGAATTATATTCATCATCGGTGCAAATAATCAAACCACGGCTGTCCTTAACGGTTTTAACAATAAGGAAATTACGAAGATGATTAATCATTTCAACGCAAAGGCGCTCCATATCATAGCTGTTTTGATAAAGCTCTGAAATGACTGACATTGCAGATGAGCCGTCCTGATTATTAATACAGTCGGTAAGCTTATAAAGCGCTTCTCTGCCTGCCAAACCGGCAACCTCGCTTACAAGCGCAGAATCAATTTTTTTACTTCTGCCGGCGCACTGGTCAAGAATTGAAAGACCGTCACGAAGAGCGCCGTCGGCAATACGGGCAATAAGAATTGCGGCATCGTCGCTAAGCTCCATTCCCTCAAGCTCGGCAACCTGTTTAAGCCTTATCGACATTGTTTCGGGCTGAATACGTTTAAAGTCAAACCTTTGGCAACGTGAAAGAATAGTTGCGGGAAGCTTATGCACCTCAGTAGTGGCAAGAATGAATATTACGTGAGCAGGCGGCTCCTCAAGAGTTTTAAGAAGAGCGTTAAATGCTCCTGTTGAAAGCATGTGAACCTCGTCAATAATATAAACTCTGTATTTACCCCTACTCGGAGTGTAATTAGCTTCTTCTCTTAAATCACGGATATTATCAACACCGTTATTTGAAGCGGCATCAATTTCTACTACATCATAAATAGTACCGTTATCGAGCCCCTTACAAACCTCACATTCATTGCACGGCTCGCCGTCAACGCTGTTTTCGCAATTGACTGCCTTAGCCAAAATCTTGGCACATGTTGTTTTACCCGTACCACGAGAGCCTGTAAAAAGATAAGCGTGAGCAATTCTGCCCTCTTTAATCTCATTTTTAAGCGTAGAGGTGACGTGCTCTTGACCGTAAACGTCCGCAAAAACCTTAGGTCTGTACTTACGATACAACACCTGATACATATACACATCACTCCCGCTAATCAAAATTAAATAAATATAATTAAAAGGCAGAAGCAGCTTATTTCATAATGTAACGCACAGACTTGTCTGCGGCACACAGAATAATCCACTTATTGCTGCTCGGTTCCCCGCCTGACAAGGTTCGTAGCATCCCGTTGCACAGGGCCCGTACGCTACACTATGAAATAAGGAATAACCCCTACCTTTTGTGTTAGTATTATACTACATCTTTATTCAGAAATCAAGACTTTTTCTATCTCTGCAAAATAAATATAATGAAAATCCTTTTCAGAATACCATTTATCCTCAACAGTATCATCAATAAATTCCTTAGGGTCAAACTTACTCTTAGCCATTTTTTTACAAACAAGAACAAGCTTTGCCTCTTCAAAGTATGGTGCTGCCTCGTCAAAATTAGGTGTAAGGCCGCAAGCCTCGGTTTTATTTATATCTCTGCCGCTTTTTGAGCCGCAAATACCGTGAACAGCCTGTTTTTTATCAAGAGAAAAGAAGCTCAAAGTAAAATGGTCAAAAGCGTTCATAAATTCCTCGGTATATCTTTGAGGGCGGATATAAACAGTAACGCTGTCCTTGCCCCAAAGCTCGCCCATAGCGCCCCAAGAAACAGTCATCATATTATATTTCTCGCTGTCGCCTGCAGTTACAAGACCCCAATTATTTTTAAGCAAATCAACGATATTTTCCTTAATATCCGTCGCTTTAATTTCTTTAAACATAAAATCACCTACTATAATTTCAATAAAAAAGGGACTGCATAACAGTCCCGATTTTTAATTTTATTTAATAAACTTGATAAGCTCTAAAGCGGCATTAACGTCGCCGTCAACCTTAAGCTTGCCTGTTGTGAAAGCAATTACAGGGTCAAGCTTGCCGTTAATAAGCTTTGTGAAATTAGTTGCATTAACGGTAAGTATTGCATTTCTGTCATAATACTCATAAGGCTCAACGTGAACCTGACCGTCCTTAATTTCAATATAGAAAATACCCTCAACCTTGCCGATAAGGTTAATCTGGAAAGCAAGAGTACCTGAAACAGAAGAAACGTCTGCGTTTAAAAATTTCTTTCTTGTTGCCTGAACAACTGAATCATAAGTCATTGCCATAATAAAAACCCTCCGATATATCTTTCTTACCTCTCTTAATTATCATTATATCACACTTGTCAAGCCATATCAAGAAAATTAACTATATAAAATTTCGCAAAATTCTTTATTTTTTGCGCTTATAAAATTTTATTTGAATAATTAATTATTTTAAGCAAAAATTATAAGTGGTGATATAAAATGATGTTTTTAAAAGCATTTATCGTAGGCGGCTTGATATGCGTTATCGGTCAGCTTTTGATTGACTTAACAAAGCTTACGCCTGCAAAAATTCTTGTTTTATTCGTATGTATCGGCGTACTCCTCGGCGGACTTGGGATTTATCAGCATTTAATAGATTTTGCCGGTGCCGGTGCAACAGTTCCGCTGACAGGTTTTGGCGCTTCCCTTGCAAAAGGTGTAAAGGAAGCGATACAAAAAGACGGCTTTTTGGGAGTTGTTGCAGGTCCGCTTCAAGCCTGCGCAGTCGGCGTTACGGTCGCAATGCTCAGCGCCCTTGCGGTAGCACTTATCTGCCGACCTAAAGATAAAGGGTGAATAAATAAAATAGTAACAACCTTGATTAATAAGGCTGTCCCTATTTTTATTTCAATCGGGTTTAAATTGCAAGACTTAAATAACCACCCTTTTCATGTTTACAAATACCTACGTTGACTAAAATTGCGGCGATAATGGAAATAGGACTGCTTGCGGAATTGCCTTCGCTTTTACCATAACACTCCGTAGCAATGTAATATGAAATCGTGTTTTGCTGACATTTACCGGTTCCTATTTTGCAATAGCAATTTCCTTTTTTAACTTTGCCGCCATTTTTTGCAATAAAATCAACAATACCGTCAAACCATTCTAATTTTAATTTTTTCTCCTTGCCACCATACAAAGCCGTATTGCTATACAAATAAGGCTCTAACCCATCATCTGATAATAACATTTCGTGTGTATTACCTCTTAATTCTGTTACAACCATTTTATTTCCGTTTGATTGATATAATTCTCTTAACGTTTCACTTATCTTTTTGTTCATTGCAATTCTCCTTTACCGATTAACTCTTTATATTTATTATAAACAGACAGCAGCTTTGCCGTTGCCATATTCTTTGTTTTTAAATATTCAATATGTAAGCCAGTTGCATTAAGTGCTTTTTGCAAGCCTTGGAAGCCATATTCGTCACAAATTAAATCAAGGCATAGATCAAGAGCATCTGCACTGAGAAGTCTGTTAAATTCTTCTCCCTTAAGCATTTGAGTAATAGAGTATATATTCATTTTTGCAGTATTGTAATTCATTCCTGTTTGCTCTGAAACCTCTTGTGCAAGCTCATTAATATCCAAATGAACATTATTATATGCCTGTTTTGCTTTTTCGTAGCATAGTCTTGTCATTTCAGGTGTAACCTTAACATTTTTTTTGGGCTGAGCCTCGGCTTGATTATTACTATCCTCAACAATATCTTTAAGCTCACTAACCTCTTCCTCAAGCCTTTGAACTCTTGACATTAATTCTAATATTATTGTTTCGTATTGCATAAAATTTACCTCCGCCGATTTATCATGTTTTTATATTAGCATAATCCAAATTTATTATCAATATAAATTTGCGATAAATTTAGTATAAATCCGAATAAATGCCTGTCGACTTGATATAAGTGGACTAAATATAATCAACAAATCATATAAAAAAGTCAAATTATAGTTTTTGTACGCCGGTTAGATTTTGAGAAAGTGAGATGAATTCTGTGTTTGAGAAACAGGCGACCAATGGTCGCCCCTACAACATCGAATCTTCGATTTGTCGGGGTCCCCGAATGGAATTTCGTTTTAAAACTTTATCAAAGTCAAAAAGGACGATGATTAAAAATCATCGTCCTTTAATATATGTAATATTAAATTACTCGCCCTTCATTCCAAGGAGCTTTGCTTTGCCCTCATATGCATCTTTAGAAAGCTTGATTGAATCGAAGATTGCAGCCTCGATATCATCAGGAGTACAGCCAAGCTCTTTAGTATCATCGGTAGGAATAAAGAGATTCATACCCATAATATCTGCAAGACCTACAGGGTCGATACCACCTTCAACATTACGGGAAGCATAATCCTTACGCATTACGTGGCCGAACAATTGGAAGAATACCTTAGGGCAGTCAACAATCTTACGGTCAGGAATACCGTCCATAGCTCTGTAAACAATCTTAAGAAATTCTCTCCAAGTCAAGTTATAGCAAGAAATGCCGTATGCTCTTGCGCCCTTAACCTGCTCTGCCGCACCTACGATAGCCTCGCCAACCTGGCGAACGGTAAGCATTGCAGTACCTCCCTTTGGATACATAGTGAAAGGCATTTTTTTAAATCTCTGAAGCTGTTCAATAAGGATAACCCAAACAGGACGTCTGCCCGGCTGAGTACCGAAGATATAAGGGAGTTCAAGAACTGCTACGCCCATATCGTCATCGGCATACTTGAAAGCAACTTCCTCCTGCTCAACACGAGAACGGATATACGGGTGCTTTTCGCAAAGCTTCATATCAGGTCTTTCCTTAGCAAGCCAAGCAAAATATGAACCGAGAACAACGCATCTCTTAACGCCGCATTTTTTAGCCATCTTTAAGCAACGGTCGGTTGGGTTGATATTATACTTTTTATAAGCATCATAAACAGGGTGAGGAAATTCAACTCTTTCATCAACACCTGCGGCATAAACAAAAGCGTCCATACCTGTCATTGCCTTTTCAAGCTCTTCATCGCTAAGTTCAAGGAAGTTACCGAATTCGATATCCATTTCCTTAGGAATAGGAGCGCCTTCCGGAAGAGGAGGCAAAGCAATAGTTTTAACTTTATGACCACGGTCAATAAAAATTTGAGCAGCAGCAGAGCCTAAAAGACCTGTACCGCCGAAAATAAGAACATTCATCAAAATATCCCCCTTTAATTATTGATAATATTATAACAACAAATGCGACAATCGTCAACAAAATTATTAAATAAATATAAACTTTTCATATAAATGAATGTTCAATAGTGATTACAACGTTTATTTTATCGTCATATTGCTTAAACAAAGCCATAATATCGTTTAAAATTTTCGTTGTATCGTTATTTTTATCGAAAGGAATTACAAGGTCAAAAATAAGGTTTTTGTGAGTTTCGCCGTTTACGAGTCTGAAATCGTGGAACGAATATTCATCATTATAGCCCTTAATGATTTTTTGTGCTATGGCTTTATATTTATTTACTTCTTCATTATTAATATCAATCGGGTCAAGATGAATACAAATCATAATATTAAGTTGCTTTTGAATTTTCTTTTCCACGTTATCTATAACGTCGTGGATATGAACAATATCCTCATTTGACGGCACTTCTGCATGAGCCGAAGCAATAATTCTGCCGGGGCCGTAATCGTGAACGATTAAATCATGAACGCCGATTATTTCTTTTTCGCTCAAAATCAAATCTTCAATACTTTTAACAAGTTCAGCCGAAGGCGGTTGACCGAGCAAAGGACCGAGAACGTCCTTCAAAACACCGATACCAGAGAAAATAATTGCAAAAGCGACAAGCAAGCCGACAATACCGTCTATATAATGAAAACCCGTAAAATGAGAAATAAGAAGAGAAATAACAGTTGCGCCTGTTGCAATACAGTCATTAAGGCTATCCTGACAAACTGCTTTAAGGTTAATGTTATCGGTAAGTTTATAGAGCTTTTTATTAAAGAAAGCCATCCAAAGTTTAACGCTGATTGCAATAACAAGAACGACAACCGAAACAATACTGAAATTAACCTCTTCAGGCTTAATAATTTTTTCTATTGAGCTTTTTCCGAGTTCAAATCCCATTAAAAGAATAATAAATGAAACGATAAGAGCGGAAATATATTCAAGCCTGCCGTGACCAAAGGGGTGTTCTTTATCGACAGGTTTATTTGCAAGCTTTGCTCCTGCGATAGTAACAACATTCGAAGCTGCGTCAGAAAGGTATTAAAAGCGTCGGCAGTAATTGAAACCGAACCGGTAAGAGTACCTATAACAAATTTCATTATGCACAAAAGAGCATTGCACAAAATGCCGCAAATACCGCTCATTGTGCCGACCTTTTCTCTTCCGAGTGCAGAAGAAACGTCATATTTCCCACTAATATATTTAATTAAAAATTTTGTCAAAATAATCAGTCCCGATAAAAAATAGTACTTATATATTACCATTAATATTCGTTCTATGCAATAAAATTATATTGCGTTTTTTTGATTAAGTGATAAAATAAAGATATATTTCATTGTTGAGGAAAATATTATGATACTTAGAACACCGAGTTTTTACAAAGATTTCAAATGCATTGCGGGTGCCTGCCCCGACTCCTGCTGCCAGGGTTGGGAAGTTGACGCAGATGAAAAATCGCTTGAATATTACAAAACCTTATCCGGCGAAATAAGGCAAAAAATAGACAGTGTACTCACAAAAGACGAGTTTGGAAATACAATTTTTAGGCTTGCCGATAAAAAGCGCTGTCCGTTTTTAAATAATGAAAATTTATGCGATATGCATATTGCGATAGGAGGAGAGCACACGCCTTACACCTGCCGAACATTTCCGAGGTTTATCAACGATTTTGGCGGTACGGAAGAAATGGGCGTATCGTTTTCATGCCCCGTTGCAAGCGATATGATGTTTAATTTAAAAGAAAAAATGACGTTTAAAGACGAGGCAAACGACAGATTGCCTGAGCTTAACGAGATTGATGCGCAGACATATTTTTATCTTGTAAAAGCAAGGAAAAAGGCTTATGAGATAGTGCAAAACAGAGATAAGCGCATTAGTGACAGGCTCAAGGAACTTCTTGAATACGGAAAAGAAATACAAAAGGATTTAGAGGAATACAAAGAGGGCGACGATGATATAGACTTTTTTGAAGTATTTAACAATCCCGAAGTAATAAATCAGCAATGGGTTGAAAAAGTAAAAAACAAAAAAGAAAAACCCATTGAAAACGAAATCTTCAATGAGCAAATTGCAATGTACTTTTTATTCAAATATTTTCTTACAGCTGTTTATGATTATGATGTTTTATCAAAAATAAAAATGGCGATAGTGGGTGTTTTAATCGTTACATATTTTGGTGAAGAAAGTTGGGTTATTCACCTTTGGAGCAAGGAAACCGAACATTCGCAGTATAATATGGACAGATATAAAAAACTCCTCAAAGAGGCAAATTGCCTTAGCTGTGAGGAGCTTGAAAAAAGGTTATATTAAAATTAACTGCAGGAATCGAAAAAAATTTGGTGTTTGAGAAACGGGCGAACAGTGTTCGCACCTACGTATTTTCCCCCATTAAATCTTTGTCATTAGAGTGTTGCAAGAAGCGGCTTTATTTCATCTAATGATGAGATTTGAAAATCAGGAACAATATCGCCGTGTTCAAGACCGTTTGGATTAAACCAGACGGTTTTTATTTTTGCGTTTTTACCGCCTTTAATATCCGATGAAAGGCTGTCGCCGATAATTACCGCTTCATCCGCATTAAAATTTTCAATTTGAGAGAAAACCTTATTGAAAAATTCAACGTTTGGCTTTTCAAAACCGACAACCTCGGAAACAAAAATTCCTTTAAAGCAGTGGTTTATATCTGCGCTTTTCATTCTGCCATCCTGCACTTTTTCAGCGCCGTTTGATACAACATATAAATTATAATCATTACAAATAGAGTTAAGCATTTCTTTTGCGCCGTCAACAAAATAATGACCGTGTGCAAGATTTTCTTCATAAATTGCCGTTGCTTTTTGAGGAGAAGCATCAACTTTGATATCATCAAAAAGAAGTTTATAGCGATTAACTTTAACCTCTTCCCTGCTTATTTCGCCGAGTTCAAGACGTTTCCACTGAGAAATGTTATATTTGCTGTATTTTTTTATAATTTCCTCAGTCGGTTCAATACTAAGTTCGTTTAAGGTTTTTGTTAAAGCTACCCTCTCGCTCATTTTAAAATCAAGTATAGTATCGTCCAAATCAAGCAAAACAGTTTTAATCATATTACACCTTTCATCTCATAAAAGAAAAATTCGCTTGCACCATTATAACAGATACAAGCGAAAAATTCTATACAATTATTTAAAGGTCAGTTTTTGTGACTGCAATTTGCGTGACATTTACTGCAATCACCGCCGCAAACTGCACTCTTGCCTGCCTTTTTATCTTTAACAATTTTTCGTATAATTAGAAAAACAACAAGCAAAACAATTGCAATTACAATAATGTTATAAACATTTGCTTTTAAAAACGCAAGCATACAAATACTTCCTTTCTGAAAACAATCAATAATTATGCCTTAGCCTTGTTCTTTTTTGAAGTCTTAGCGTTGATTGTGAGTCTGTTATCATCATACTTGTTCTTTCTGAAGAGCATATAAAGAATACCTGCAAGACAAATAAGAGCAGCAATAAAGCCGATAACGTTAATGTCGCCTGCAAAAACAAGACCGATTTGATATACAATAAGTGAAATGATATAAGCAAAGCCGCACTGATAGCCAATTGCAAACCAAGTCCATTTAGCATTGTTCATTTCTCTTTTGATAGCACCGATTGCCGCAAAGCAAGGAGCGCAAAGAAGGTTAAAGATAAGATATGAATAACCTGCAAGAGCAGCATGACCGCCGCTGAGATTTGAAAGGTCTTTGCCAAAGTTGACCCAAATCTCATCACCGTTTTCAGCAAGCTCGCCTGCGAAGTGATAAAGAACACCGAAGGTTGAAACAACATTTTCCTTAGCGATAAGACCTGTAACTGCTGCAACGGCAGGTTTCCAACCGCCCCAACCGAGTGGGATGAACAGCCAAGCAAACAAGTTACCAAACTTTGCAAGGATTGAGTTATCCATATCCTCAACCATACCAAAGGCACCGTTTTCTACACCGAAGCCTTGGAGGAACCAAATGAGGATTGTTGCAAGTGTGATGATTGTACCTGCTTTTTTGATAAATGACCAGCCACGCTCCCAAGTTGAACGAAGAACTGTGCCGAGTGTAGGAATATGGTAAGCAGGAAGCTCCATAACAAAAGGAGCAGGGTCACCGGCAAATCTCTTGGTTTTCTTAAGCATAATACCTGAAACAATGATTGCCGCAACACCAACGAAGTAAGCGGAGGTTGCCACCCAGCTTGCACCGCCGAAGCATGCACCTGCAATAAGGCCGATAATAGGAAGCTTAGCGCCGCAAGGAATAAATGTTGTTGTCATAATAGTCATACGACGGTCACGTTCATTTTCAATCGTACGTGAAGCCATTACAGCAGGAACGCCGCAACCTGTGCCGATAAGCATAGGGATAAATGATTTACCGGAAAGACCAAAATGGCGGAAAATTCTATCCATTACGAAAGCTACACGGCTCATATAACCGCAACCCTCAAGAATTGCAAGAAGGAAGAAGAGAACGAGCATTTGAGGAACGAAGCCGAGAACTGCACCGACACCGGCTACGATACCGTCATTAATAAGACCGAAGAGCCACGGTGCAAGATGTGGTTCAAGGAATTTTTCAAGAAGTCCCGGTACCCATTCAGCAAAGAGAACATCGTTTACCCAGTCGGTTCCCATTTTACCAATCCACTGCATTGAGATAAAATACACGCCCCACATAATAAGAGCGAAAATAGGAAGGCCTAAAATTCTGTTAGTAATGATTCTATCAATTTTATCTGATGTTGAAAGCTTACCTTTGTTAGCCTTTTTATATACAGCCTTAATTATTGAAGAAATATAAAGGTATCTTTCATTAGTGATGATACTTTCGGCATCATCGTCCATTTCAGTTTCTGCTGCTTCAATATCCTTTTGGATATGAGCAAGAGTTGTATCTGAAATGTTAAGTTTTTCAAGCACCTTTTCATCGCTTTCAAAAATCTTGATAGCGTACCAACGCTGCTGATTTTCAGGCATATCATTAAGAGCTGCCTCTTCGATATGAGCGATTGCGTGTTCAACAGCACCTGAAAATTCGTGTTGAGGGATTGTTGAAGGACCGTCTGCCGCTTTAATAGCTTCTTCAGCGGCTTCCATAACGCCTGTACCCTTTAATGCCGAAATTTCAACTACCGGGCAAGCAAGTTGCCTTGAAAGCTCTTTAACATTGATTTTGTCACCGTTTTTCTTAACAACATCCATCATATTTACGGCAACAACAACCGGAATACCGAGTTCAACAACCTGAGTTGTCAAATAAAGGTTTCTTTCAAGGTTTGTTCCGTCGATAATATTAAGAACAACATCAGGCTTTTCATCAATAAGATAATTACGTGCTACAACCTCCTCCAAAGTATATGGAGAAAGAGAATAAATACCGGGAAGGTCGGTAATGATTACGTCATTATGCTTTTTAAGTTTACCCTCCTTTTTTTCAACCGTTACGCCGGGCCAGTTGCCGACATATTGGTTAGAACCGGTAAGCGCATTAAACAAAGTGGTTTTACCGCAGTTTGGGTTACCGGCAAGAGCAATTTTAATACTCATATTATGTATATCCTTTCATTTTAATTAATTATCAAGCTGTGTTAGTTTTTGCTAATTTTTATTAGTTTTCACTAACTCTCATTTCTAAAAAAATGGGATTAACTCCCTATCATTCAACCTCAATAAGTTCAGCGTCATTTTTACGAACCGAAAGTTCATAATCCCTGACAGTAATTTCAATAGGATCTCCCAAAGGGGCAACCTTTCTTACGTAAATCTCAACACCCTTGGTAATACCCATATCCATAATTCTGCGTCTTAATGCGCCTTCACCGTGAACACGTTTTACGGTACAGGTTTGACCTACTTTTACTTGTTTTAAAGTGTTCATTCTCTTTCCTCCTTGTATTTATATTTAATTTTAAACAAAAATCTTTTGCGCCATTCCCTCGCTGATTGCGATTCGAGCGCCTTTAACATTAACAATCACATTACCCGAATAAGAAGAAATAACAGTTACATTACCGCCGACAACAAAACCCAAATCAGCCAAATGAGCTTTAACCTCCGGCTTGCCTGCAATACGCTGTATTGTAAATTCTTCACCTACGTTTGCTAAAGTAATCGGCATCATAATATACACATCCTCCGCTTAAGTAAATGATTGTTAGAAGCCACTAACGATTGTTAGCTATCTCTAACCGCTTATATGTTAGCACCGGCTAACTATTTTGTCAAGTAAAAAATATAACTTTTTATAAAACTTGAAAAAAATGCAAAATAATGTTATAATATATTGTGTAATATGTAACAAGCGAAGGTGCAATATGAAAATTCAGGAATCAGCCGAGAATTACCTCGAAACAATATTAGTATTAAAGAATAAGAACGGCGCAGTTCGTTCTATTGATATAGCAAACGAATTAGGCTTTTCAAAGCCAAGCGTAAGCGTTGCTATGAAAAATTTAAGAGAAAACGGCTATATTGAGGTTGACTCGTCGGGCTATATCACATTGCTTGATTCCGGCAGGAAGATTGCCGAAAAAATATACGAAAGGCACACTACCCTTTCAAAATGGCTTGTAAGTCTCGGCGTTGACGCTAAAACCGCAGCCGAGGATGCGTGCAGAATTGAGCATATTATTTCAAGCGAAAGCTTTGAAGCAATTAAAAAGATTGCAAAAATATAATCAAATTTAATTTATAAAGGCAAAAGATAAGCGTTGGAGATTGATTTCTCCAACGCTTTAATTTTATTCTTCTGTTTTATTATGCTTTTTCCTGAGAAATTCAACATTTTCATCAACAAGTTTTTTCTTAAGCGGGTACCAAAACCAAAGTATAAGTGCAAGCAAAATAAAGCTTATTGCCGGAACGAGAGTTGAGATATCAAAAATACCCTCTTTAACCTGCGATTCAAAAGCTGTTGACTTTTTATATCCAATCATTGAGAGAAGCGCACCCGAAAGACCTGAAGTGAGCGCCTGACCGAGCTTACGTGCAAAAGAATAAAGAGCATAAACAGAGCCGTCCTCACGTATTCCGTTTTTAATTTCGGAATAATCTATAACGTCGGTAATAAGCGCCCAAACAACCATCGAGAAAACGCCCAAGCCAAACCAGCAAAGGAATTGCAATGCAACATAAACCCAAACGTTTTGAGGTCTTACAAAGTAAAGAAGCAAGCTTACAACACCTGCAACCATATTAGAAACAACGCTTATTTCAGCCTTTCCGAACTTTGCGGCAAGCGGTTTAGCGATAACAGCGGCAATAACCATACCTCCGCCCATCATAACAACAGAAAGACTTTGGACTTTTGCATTACCGTAATAATTAGGAAATACATAGTTAGCCATTTGCTGAATAGTAAGCTGTGAAATAAGCATAAAGATTGATGCCACAATAATAGAAATCAGCGCACGGTTTTTAACTGCATTTTTAAGCATTACGCCAAGGTTATTTTTCTCAAGTTGAGCATCGGTAGCCTGTGCCCTTACACGCTCGGTAGTGAGAGCATAGCAAAGAAGATAACAAACGACAGCAAGCAAGGAGCAAACTCCTGCAACAACAGTAAACTTAGTGCCGCTTATAACATCATTTCCGTTTTCCTTATTATAAATAATAAGAGGAACAACAGCCATAATAATAGCGCCGGCAAACATACCGCCCATTGTTCTAAACGTTGAAAGCGACTGCCTGTCATTAGGATTATCGGAAATAGCAGAAGCCATAGAACCGTAAGGAATATTGATTGAGGTATAAAATACAGAACCCCAAAGGATATAAGTTACAAACAAATATGCAATCTTAGCAGGCTTAGGAAGCCCTGAAAGCGAGCTTTGATACATTAAAAACGAAACAATTGCAACGGGGCCGCACATTCTTCTGATCCACGGCTTAAATTTACCTGCAGAAGTCATTTTGCTTTTATCGCAAATTCTACCCATTGCTACATCCGTAAATGCATCAACAAACCTTGCAATCATCATAATAATACCAACAATATAGCCGTCAACGTCCATAACATCGGTATAAAATTTCATAAGAAAGCTTGACGAAAGCAAAAAGGTCAAGTCGTTACCAAAATCGCCGAACATATAGCCGATTTTGTCTTTAAACCCAAAAGGTTTAACAATTTTGTCGTTTTTCATATTAATTTTACAATCCCATCTCTTATTTTAGTGAATATTCACAGAATTATAATACTATAAATAAATAATTTTTACAATACTATAATTAGCATAATTAATACAAAAATACGAAAATAAACAGAATTTCCAATTAATGTCTCGTGTCATCGTCAAAACATTCGCAAAAACGAGCAGCAAACGACGGCTCCTCCCCTCCTGCATAAAGGTGACTGATATCGCCGAACTGCTGACAGCGAAAAGTGGCTATACCCTTTTCCCTTTCCTCGGTAATAAGAGTAGTTACGGAAGTAGGCAAGGCAACAAAATTATGCCAAAAAACCATAGGCGAGCAAGACATAATATGAGAAAGCAAAACGCATTCAACGCCGAAATGGCAGAAAAGAACAATTGTATCGTGGTTAGAATTATTAACCTTATAAATATTGCCTTGATGTTCGTAACCGTGCTTTTTAAGAAGCTCGTCAATACCGTTGCATACCGTTTTATATTTACGCTCAACATTGCCATGGCGCATTATTTTAGAGTTGTACCATTCGTTATAATCATAATGCTCAGGATATTTTGTCCATTCACTCGGCAATCTGTCCCAGCAGGAAATATATTTTAAGCCTGACAAGATTTTTCCTTCAAATTCGCAAAGCCAAGGGAGTGTTTGAGCACTTCTATTCATTTTATCAAGAGTATAGGATGCGGTATCCTGTGCCCTGCCAAGCGGAGAACAATAAAAAGTCTTAACGTCAAGCTTAGAAATACGTTCACTTAAAAGTTTTGCCTCACGAACACCCTTTTCGGTCAATGTATCATGTTCATAATCAGGATCACCGTGACGAATAATAATAAGTTTCATAAATATCACCGAGTTCATAATAACATATTTGATAAGTTTTTACAATTATGTTATTATAGCATTATGAAAATTTTAATTGATGCAGACGGCTGTCCGGTAACAATGGAAGCCGTCAAAATAGGAAACGAATACGGCGTAGAAAGCATTATTTTTTGCGACACAAGCCACGAATTTAATATCAATAATGTTAGAGTAATAACTGTTGGAAAAGGTGCTGACAGCGCAGATTTTGCACTTGTAAATGAGGTTAAAACAGGTGACATAGTCATCAGTCAGGATTACGGCTTATCGGCTATGGCTCTTGCAAAAGGCGCAATAATAATCAATCAAAACGGATTAATTATTAACGATTTTAACATAGATACACTTTTAACATCACGTCACCTTGCCAAAAAGGCGAGAAGAGCAGGAAAGCATTTGAAAGGTCCGTCAAAAAGAACGGCTGAGCAAGACGAAAAATTTGAAAAAGCACTGAGAGGGATACTTAATGAACATATTAATCGTGCCTGACAGCTTCAAGGGCAGCTTATCGTCAAAGGAAGTTTGCAAAAGTATAAAAAGCGGAATAGAAAGCGTTGAAAATCATAATATTACTTGCCTGCCCTTTGCAGACGGAGGCGAAGGATTCGGCGAATGTTTAAGTAGTTTTTGTAATGGCGAGATACTTTACACTCGTTGCAGTGACATATATTCAAGAGGTATGAAAGGTCACATATATACTTACGGAAATACTGCCATAATAGAAAGTGCAACTGCAAGCGGACTTCAAAAGAAAAAAGACGTTATGAATGCAACATCTTATGGTACGGGTGAGTTGATAAAGTTCGCTGTATCAAAGGGTTTTGGCAACATTATACTCGGATTGGGCGGCAGCGGATGCTGTGACGGAGGAGCAGGTGCGCTAAGTGCGCTCGGTGCTGTTTTCAGAGATATTGAAGGATATGAAATTGATTACCCGACAGGCAAAGATTTAAATAATATTTACGGTGCAGGCTTCACGGGTATTGTAAAGGGTATTAACTTTACATACGCTTGCGATGTTGACAATGTATTTTTTGGCAAAAAAGGGGCGGCTTATGTTTTTGCAAAACAAAAGGGCGCAAATAACGAACAAATAAAAGAACTTGACGACGGACTGAAAATGCTTAATGCTTTTCTTCCAAGAGATATAAGAGAGGTTAAGGGTGCAGGAGCGGCAGGAGGTATATGCGGCGGTCTTTATTCCGTTTACGGCGGAGAAATAAAAAGCGGATTTGACATACTATGCGAAGCTTCATCCCTTGAGAAAAAAATAAAGGAAAGCGATATTGTAATTACAGGCGAAGGAAAAACCGACAATCAAACGCTTATGGGAAAGCTCGTATATAAAATAAGCGAGCTTTGCAAAAAGTATAACAAAAAATGCATTATTTTAAGCGGAGATATTGAAAATGTTAAACTCGCAGATAAAATGTACAGTCTTGTCGATAAAAACACAAGTGCCTAATATGCAATAGAAAACGCCCAAAAGCTTTTATATGAAAAAGCTAAAATAGTTATTAAAGATATAAATATTTCTTGCAATAAATAAACAAAAATAATATAATAAGTTTGTATATTATAATTACAGATGAAAGGAAAAAAACAATGAAGGTTATTTTACCAAAACACAGAGAATTTCTTATTAAATTTGAGGACGGATATGCACAGGAGGCTGAGGCTTGGGAAGCGCTCAACCAAATCGTTAAAGATTATTCTGTAGACGGAAAAAGTGTTTACAGCGAAACATTTATTGAGGACAACGAGGATAAGGTTAAGGCTCTTCAAGAGAAGTACGAATTTACATACGAAATTATTGAAAAGTAAGCAGGTATTATAATTATGTTGACTAAAACAGCTTATATGGTTGCAACGGCACATCTTGACACTGTTTGGAGATGGACAATTGCCGATACGGTTGAAAAATTTATACCGGACACATTAAGCAAAAACTTTGACCTTATTGAGAAGTACCCAAATTATATGTTTAACTTTGAGGGTGCTTACAGATACGAACTTATAGAAGAATACTATCCAAGGGCATTTGACCAAATCAGAAGATACGTTAAAACAAATAGGTGGAATCCTGCAGGTGCGGAATACGAAAACGGCGACGTAAATATTCCCTCACCGGAGGCTATCACACGTAACATTCTTCTTGGAAATAACTATTTTTATGAAAAGTTCAAGAAAAAGAGCAAGGATATATTTTTGCCTGACTGCTTCGGTTTCGGTGCGCAATTGCCACAAATTATCAATGATGCCGGTCTTTTAGGATTCAGCACGCAAAAACTGTCTTGGGGCTCGGCTTACCCAATACCGTTTGACTTAGGTATGTGGGTCGGCGCCGACGGAAATGAGATTGGTGCGTCATTTAATGCAAAAAGCTACAGATACAAGCTTGACGGCGACGTTCGAGCAGACTTAAGTGTTATTGACGGAATTAACAAAGCTTATGTTGAAACCAATATGAAGCTTCCGTGGGTTAATCACCTTTACGGAACAGGCGACTGGGGCGGCTCGCCGACAGAGGAAAGCGTAAAAAACGTTGACGAAAGTGTAAGAGCCAACAAAGACAACAAATTATTCCAAGTAATAAGTGCAAGAAGCGATAAGGTTTTTACGAAGCTTAAAAGGTACAACAACGGTGCAAACGGCGTATTCATTCCGAGATACAAAGGCGATATGCTTATGACAAATCACGGCGCCGGCTGTTACACCTCACGTACGCAGAGCAAAAGGCTTGATTATCAAAGCGAACAAATAGCGCACAGTGCGGAATTCACTTGTTCATTTGCCTCTCTTTGCGGTACATACGATTATCCTAAGGAAAATCTTAACAAGGCTTGGAAGCGTTCGATTAAACATCAATTCCACGATGACATTACAGGCACATCATTAATAGAAGTTTACAATGACGCTTGGGATGATTATTATTCGTCTATTGCTCAATTTAAAGGCGAACTGACCTCGTCACTACAAGCAATTTCAAGAAATATGGACACAAGCTGGGTTCCTGAAAACGCAGTTGCTGTTTCAGTGTCAAACCCTACGCAATACAGAAGACGTGAAAGCGTTCAAGCAAAGATTAAGCTCAACGTAAACACCCCTTTTGTCAAGGTCATTGACAAGCAAAAAAAGGAAGTGCCGAGCCAGATTATCAACAAAACAGGCAAACATTTTGAAATAGTATTTCAGGCTGACGTGCCGTCATTTGCAATTCACATTTATGCTATTGTTCCGAGTGAGGAAAAGTGCCAAATAAAAACTGACCTTAAGATTAGCGGCCATACCCTTGAAAACAGCAAATATAGAGTTATTTTCAACAAAAACGGTGACCTTGCATTCTTACTTGACAAAGAACTTAACAAGCAGCTTATCACCTCCCCTATTAAGCTTGCGATGCTTCACGATACAGGCTCGCTTGCTTATCCGTCTTGGGAATTAAGAAAAGAAGATATCGACAAGGACGCTTATTGCTATGCAAACACTCCTAAATTTGAAATAATTGAAAACGGACCTGCACGAATTGCAATAAAAATTACAAGAGAGGCCGAATATTCAACGATTAATCAAATTGTTTCTCTATATCCTGACAGCAAGGTTATCAGATTTGACAACGAAATTGATTGGAGAACAAGAAGAACACTTCTTAAAGCTGTATTCCCTCTTGCAAGTTCAAATTATGTTGCAAAATATGATTCGGGTTTAGGATACACGCAAAGAGAAAACAACAGCGAAAAGCTTTATGAAGTACCTGCTCAAAAATGGGCTGACATAACTGACAAAAGCGGTAATTTCGGAGTAAGTATTCTTACAGACTGCAAGCACGGCTGGGATAAGCCTAACGACAACACGTTAAGGCTCACCTGCATTCACACGCCTGTCGGAGCATTTACAAAGGAAACAAGGCAAGATTTACAAGACCTCGGCAGAAACTGCTTTAGCTTTGGAATTTTCGGTCACGAGGGTGACATTGAAAACGGGACTAACCGTGAATCAATGGTATTTGCAAGAAAGCTTATCACTTGTGAAGTAAAAAAGCAGAGCGAAAAGGGCGAATTTTCTCAAGTTGCCAGCCTTTTAAAATTATCGCACGACAATGTTGTTATCAGAGCTGTAAAAATCAGCGAATATGACAAAGACGCTTTAATTGTAAGGCTTAATAATGCAACGGCTATTGAGCAGAAAAATGCGGCGCTGAGTGTATACAGAGAATTTGAAGAAGTTGACGAAGTAAACGCAAGCGAAGAATTTATAAGAAAGCATACACCTGCCGAAAAGAAAACAATCAGAGTTTCATTAAAGCCATTTGAAACGATGACATTGAAAATTAAATTTGCAAAAGCACCGGAGTGTAAGTTCAACAATACTTACTCCCCTATGCGCCTTAATTACAACGTTAAAGCGTTTACAAACTACAAGAATATGAAGTACAACATACTTCAGGGCGGTGGATACTCTCTGCCGATTGATTTAATCAGCAAAAACATTAAAGTAAACGGAATTGATTTTTACATTCCTCACGGCAACAGCAAAGGAAAAACTCCAAGATTTGACGCAGTAGCTTGCAGAGGTCAAAAAATCAGACTTGACGGAAAATATAATCAAATATATATTCTTGCCGGAGCGGTAAGCGAGGAAGATATAGTAGCAACATTTAAAATTGACAGAAAAGAATACAAAGTCAATTTCAAATCAATGACTGCACCTTACAGTAAATGGGATATGTACGGCTTAAATCAGACGGCTCATACCGATGACGAAACAGCATTCGGATACGAATTTACTCATCTTCATCACCCTGAGGGCAATATCGTAAAAAAAGCAAGAATTTATCTTTATTCGCTCAATGTTAAGAATAAAAAGATTTTGCGTTTTCCAGACAATAACAAATTAGTTATATTTGCAATGAGTTCGGCGCAAAAGGAAGAATTTACCAATATTGCAGAAAATGTTATTGACGTTGTTGAGGATAATTATGACTTCGGCAAAATTCCTCCGATTGACAAAATCACCGATAAAACAGAGGCGATAACAATCCGTGCAGGTAAAATTCAAGACCAAAGAAACGGCGGCAAAGGAAAAGGCTTTTTAAGAGATAATATTATAACCAATATTATCCGTTCATACACAAAAAGCGAATGGTAAACATTTAAAGCAGCGATTAGATATACAAAAAATGTATATTTAATCGCTGCTTTTTGTAATGGCATTTTGCTTTACAATTTTGAATTGTTAAAAACGCTGTGGAAAACGTTGTTGAGAATGTGGAAAAGTGACGTTTTTGATATAAATAATTGTTGAAAACTATGTGGAAAATGTTAAAAATGTAAAGGATTTTACTTGACAGGAAAAGTTTTCCACTTAAAAGACAAGAGTTTGATAAAATATACATATTGACAAAAACACAAATAAATGAAAAAACGCACTTCAAAACGAAGTGCGTTTTTGTTATATATTAATGATTATTTCTTGAAGAAATTAACGATTTCGCTGAAAGCATCGTCATCATTATCATTGAATGTTGAAACAGGAGAAGTAGCAGCTGCTGAACTTTGAGCAGGAGCAACCGGAGCAGCGATAGGAGCTACAGGCTGCGGAGGAGCAACTTCCTTGTTTGCAGTTGTTGACTTGATAGGAGCGCCGGGGCCCTCGTCACCAAAGCGGGTAGCAATAACAGTGATAATCATTTCGTCCTCAAGTTCTTCATCAAAGTTAGCACCCCAGATGATTTCACAATCAGGATGAACTGCAGCGCTTACGATTGAAGAAGCAGCATCAATCTCTTCAAGACCGATATCTGTTGAAGCTGTGATATTGATAAGAATACCACGTGCGCCATCAATAGAAGTATTAAGAAGAGGTGAAGAAATAGCCTGCTGAGCAGCGAGTTCTGCTTTATCCTTACCCTTAGCACGGCCAACGCCCATATGAGCATAGCCTGAATCCTTCATAATCTCAGTTACATCGGCAAAGTCGCAGTTTACAAGACCTGTTGCATTAACGAGGTCAGACACTGACTGAACACCCTGGCGAAGAACATCATTAGCGATTTCAAATGCATTGAGAAGAGTAATCTTTTCTTCAGTAACATATTTTAAATTTTCGTTAGGAATTACCATGATAGAGTCAACGTACTGAGCGAGCTCTTTGATACCTTCCTGTGCCTGCTTCATTCTTCTGTTACCTTCGAAAGCGAAAGGAGTTGTAACAACTGCTACAGTAAGAATGCCGAGGTCTTTTGCGATTTTAGCTACTACAGGGGCTGCACCGGTACCTGTTCCACCGCCCATACCGGCAGTGATAAATACCATTTCTGCGCCTGTAAGTACGTCTGTAAGAGCTTCTCTGCTCTCTTCAGCGGCACGAGTACCTACTTCAGGCCTTGCACCTGCACCCATACCTTTAGTAGCTTTTTCGCCGATAAGAATTTTATGTGTTGCTGTTGACTTTGCAAGAGCAGGCTTATCAGAGTTAACTGCTACAAATTCAACGTCTTGGATATTACAGTGTACCATACGGTTGACTGCGTTTCCGCCGCCTCCGCCGACACCTACTACTTTAATTTGTACTACTTTTGAGTCATCTGTATCGATTTCATAACGTCCCATTGCAAGATTCTCCTTAATTTTATTATTCTTAGTCTATATTCCCCTATAGGCTTTTGTTACTATCATATTGTAACAATATTGTAATTAAATTGCAATACTTTTTTTGAATTATTCTAAAAGTTTTTGACAATGTTTTATAGTTATATTTTATGTTGTTTGTTGTTTTTGCACAAATTCCAATAATATTCACGCTAAGTGTAAAGCCAACTTCTTCACAGCTATTCTTCTGTAAAGTATATTGCCTTGTCAGTTGTTATTGTCATTGTACCTGTAGCATTAGGATTTGAATCATTAAGTTTATCGCAAGCCGTAAGTCCTTTCATAATCTTACTGTCTAAATCCTTGCTGTTGCCGAGTTTAAACGTAATTCTATTGTCATAAACAACGTAATTTTCACTTATATTTTTACTGTAAATAGCAGTAATTTCAGTAAAATTATTATCTTTAATACTTTTTGCAAGACGTGCAAGACAAGTGCCGACATCGGAATTTTTAAATTCTATTTTATGACCCGCAACAGCGCTTTTTATATCCGTTTTGTTAATAACTGTACCCGTCGCCATTTGCGCACCCTTTTCAAGTACCTTAAAGTTATCGTCGAGTAAGATATATGTATTATCATCACACAAAAGCGAATAAGAAGGCTTTGCGTCGGTTATTATAATTTCTATTGTATCGGGTAACTTTCTTTTGATTTCAGCCTTGTAGACGTATGGCAGGTTTTCTTCAATCCTTTGTGCCGCCGATTCGGTATCAATTGTAAAAAGATTTTTACCCTTTTGAATAATACATTGTGATATTATCTTATCCTTTGAATAAATCTTACTGCCTGAGCTTGTTATATTGTTTATTTGGAAAAAAACCGTCAAGCAAAGTATTGCTCCGATAGCAATAATAACAAGAATTGCACCTATCCAACTAAGCGTTTTTCTGAGCTTATTTTTCTTTTCACGCCTTTTTGTTTCCCTTTGGCGACGTTCAACCCTCGTCATACCGTATTTCTCACTTTGACGTGATTTTTTTTGCTGAGCCTGAATAATCTTGTTTTGAGACTCCCTATATAGTTTTGGAGGCTCAATACCCAAATCAAAAAATTCATCATCAATTTTTGACGGCTTTGAATTTCTGTTATTCAATTTCTTTTTTGCTTGTTTTTGCCTTGGTTTCTCCTTCATTTTTACTCCTCTTAATGTCAGCACCTATTGATGAAAGTGCGTTTTCAAGATTTTCATATCCTCGATCTATATGCTCTATACCATATATATTGCTTTCCCCGTTTGCGCAAAGAGCTGCAACAACAAGTGCGGCTCCGCCACGTAAATCAGTTGCGTTAACGTTTGCCGAATGTAACTTATCAACACCGTTAATAACGGCGATATTATCCTTAATTTCTATATCTGTACCGAATCTGTTAAGCTCACTCACATATCTGAATCGATTTTCAAATATTGTTTCCTGCAAAATAGATGTCCCTTTAGCAAGTGCAAGAGCAACTGCCACAGGCGATTGAGAATCGGTAGGAAAGCCGGGATAAGGCATTGTTTTAATACTTCTTACCCGCTTTAGCTTTTTGGGTGAAACAAGAGTCAATGAATTATCCGACAAATATATTTTACAACCCATTTCTGTAAACACAGGAAAAACGGGAGATAAATGACTTTGTCTTATATTATTAACAGTAAGTTCTTTCGAGCAAACAGCTCCGAGCGACATATACGTTGAAGCAAGTATTCTGTCGGGGATAATTGTATGTTCGCACGCATCAAGCCTTTTTACACCGTCAATAACTATAGTTGACTCCCCCGCACCGTATATTTTAGCGCCGCAATGGTTTAAAAAATCGGCAAGATCGCTTATTTCAGGCTCACGTGCAGGATTTACAATAATTGTCTTTCCTTTTGAAATTGCCGAGGCAATAATTATATTTTCCGTCGTACCGACACTTGGAAAAGGCAATATTATTTTAGTGCCTATAATTGAAGTTGCACAAGCATTAATTGACGAACCGTTTACGCTGACGTCTGCGCCCAAATCGTGAAACGCTTTAAGGTGGAGGTCTATAGGCCTTGTGCCTATTTCACAGCCGCCTGGATAAAAGATTGACGCCGAGCCTTTCCGAGAAAGAAGAGCACTCAAAAATATTATTGACGAGCGCATAGTGCGCATAGTGTGCTCGCTGATTTCGTTTTTATTAACCACGCTTGCGTCAACCAAAACGGTACTTTTTTCTCTTTTGACTTTGCAACCGAGCGATTTTAATATATCAAGAGTTACTCTTACATCGCTTAAATCAGGGCAATTATGTATAACGCTTTCACCCTTGATTAAAAGTGTTGAAGCAAGGATTGGCAAGGCAGAATTTTTAGCGCCGTGGACAGAAATTTGCCCTGAAAGCTTTTTACCGCCGCTTATTTTAAAATATTCCATTTAATCACCTCTGCACGATATTCTATGCAAAAGCGATTAATTTGTTATTTAGTTATTTTGCAAGGGATATGATGATATCTGCAATTCTCTCTCTTGCATCGGTTATTGCCATATTCTTTGCATTTTCTTCAATTTGAATTAGCTTTGCAGGATTTGAAAGCATTGAATCAATAGCCTCTTTAAGTGAAGCGGTTGTTAAATCCTTTTCCTCAATAATTGAGCCTGCGCCACGGTTTACAAGCGCCATAGCGTTGTGGAACTGATGGTTTTCTGCAACATAAGGCGACGGAATGAGTATTGAAGCTTTACCAAGCGCCTCAATTTCAGAAAGGCTTGAAGCGCCTGCTCTGCCGATTACAAGGTCAGCGCCCGACATACAGGTATCCATATCATCAATATACTGCCTAACCTCAACATTTCCCTTTACCAAGCCTTTTTTGCCGTCAACAAAACCGTTTTCTTTGAATTTTTCAAGAAATTCACCGCCGTTAGTTCCGACTGAATGAATATGGTAATATTTATCGTTATTTGCGCTTTCAAGAAGAATGTCAAACATTGCGTCATTAAGCGGCTTTGCACCGAGTGAACCGCCGAAAGAAAGAACAAGATATTTTCCGTTTGGTATACCAAGTTTTTTTCTTGAAATATCTTTACGTGCTTTAAGAAGTTCGCCACGAACAGGAAGCCCTGTAACAACAACCTCATTTTTAGGCTCAAGATGCTTTTTAGCATCTTCAACGGTAAGCATTACTTTATCCACTTCTTTTGCAAGGGTTTTATTTGTAATGCCGGGATAAGCGTTTTGCTCGTGAATACAAGTAGGAATATGCATACTTACGGCGGTTTGGAGCACGGGACCCGATACATATCCGCCAAAACCGACTGCTACGTCAGGCTTAAAATCCTTAATTATTTTCTTGCAGGCGCTGTTTGAAGTCACCAGCTGACAAACGGTTTTGATATTATGCACGATTGCTTTTGGCGCAAATGAACGGCGAAATCCTGAAATCTTGATGGTTTTGAAATCAAAGCCTGCGTTTGGAACTAAGCGTGATTCCATATGGTCTGCCGTGCCGACAAACAAAATTTCACTATCCGGATATTTTTCTCTTATATATGACGCTACTGCAAGAGCCGGGTTAATATGGCCTGCAGTACCACCTGTTGCAAATAATATTTTCATTTTTGACACCTATACCTTTTGTTGATTTGTTTTTCTTGAAACAGACAGAACTACTCCTATTTCAAACAAGAGCATAAAAATTGCCGTGCCGCCGTAGGAGAAAAACGGAAATGCGAAGCCGGTGTTGGGAAGAGTATCGGTAACAACAAGAATATTCAGCACTACCTGAAGTCCTATTTGGGCAACAATGCCGATAATAAGAAGCGAGCCGAATTTATCTTTACATCTTGAAGCGATAATCAAGCCCCTGATAACAAGTGCGGCAAAAAGTGCAATAATTATTGCAGCGCCTAAGAAACCAAGCTCCTCGCATACGATTGAAAAAATAAAGTCGTTTTGCGGCTCGGATACATAGAGATATTTTTGCTTTGAATTGCCGAGTCCTACACCGAAGAAACCGCCCGAACCGATAGCATAAAGTGAATTGTTTGTCTGCCATCTGCCGTTCAAAGGGTCATAGTCTTTATCAAGCCAAGCAACAATTCGTTTGCCCGCATAATTTTCAATAAGTGTCGGAAAACTGACGACAAGGAAGCCTAAAAGAACAATTACCGCCAAACCGAATGCAAACAGCTTCCAATCGCTTCCGCCTGCAAACATAAGGCAAGCGCCGATAAAAAACATTAATATTGTGCACGAAAGATGATGTTCAAGATAAATAAGGCCACAAAAAATTGCAATTATTCCGATAGGGATTAATATGCCGTATTTCATTGTTTTCATCTTTTTATAATATTTACTTATATAAACCGCAAGGGTTAATATAATCGTGAACTTAGCAAGGTCAGACGGCTGAATGGTAACAGGTCCGAGTGGTATCCAGCGTTTGAAGTTCTGAACATTTGTATGATGAAAAAGAACAATTACCAAAAGCGCTATCGTTACAACGAATACAGGTTTATATATTGCTTTTAATATTTTATAATTTATTTTTGACATCAAAAGCATTGCAACAAGTCCTGCGACTGCAAACAAGATTTGGCGAATAAAATAGTAATATGAACTGTCCTTATAATAATATGCGTACGGATAAGATGCTGAAAAGAGCATTATTAAACCTATTGTTAAAAGTGCTATTGTTAAGCCTAAAAACGGAATATCAATGCTGCCGGTTAAAAAATAAGTATCCTTAAAGCTTTTCCATTTGCTTGGCTTAACCACTATTTGCTCATTATTATTTGGCATAAGAACACTCCTTTCAAGTTTTTTAATTTATATTATTTTGCGAAATTTCCGAAATAGAGAAGAAGAACACCGATTACGCATCCGATTGCATTAACGAGTGAAAATACAACGCAGATTTTCTTTTCCTTCCAACCGCACATTTCAAAATGGTGATGAATAGGCGCCATTTTGAACACACGCTTACCGTGAGTGATTTTGAAATAGCCGATTTGAATAATATCACTCATAGTTTCGCAAACATAAACAATACCGATTGGAAGCAGTATAATCGGGCATTTGCACATATAGCCGAGAGCTACAACCATTCCGCCGAGGAAAAGCGAGCCTGTATCGCCCATAAATGTTTTGGCAGGATTCCAATTCCAGCAAAGAAATCCCAAAACACCTCCTAAAAGAGTGCCTGAGAAAATTGTAAGACCGGCAAAGCCCTGAATATAGCCCAAAACTATAAACGCAATTGCAACAGTAGACGTTACGCTTGAGCAAAGGCCGTCAATGCCGTCTGTAAGATTAACGCTGTTTACACAGCCGTAAACGATAAATATTGAAAGAATCCAAAATACAACAGCAGTAAATATGTTCTTTTCAAAATTAACTCTGCCGATAAAAGGAATATACCAACTTGTATTATGAGACATCCAAAGAGTTGCTATATATCCCAAGGTGACGATAAGTTGACCGAGTGTTTTTTGCTTAGGTGACAACCCCTCGTTTCTTTTAAGTTTAATTTTCGTAAAGTCATCAATAAAGCCGACTGCGCCGCAACCGAGTGCCAAAATTAAGCCGGCAAGCAAAAGAACAAGTTCACGGCCGTTCATTATTGATGAATATTCGCTTTCAAGATTACCACCCGAAAGGTGATAAATCAATACAGTCAAAGAAAATGAAATAGCGATACCGATAATAAACATAAGACCGCCCATATTAGGTGTGCCCTGCTTTGATTTGTGCCACTTAGGACCGATGTCAAGAATAGTTTGACCGAATTTTAACTTGCGAAGCCACGGGATAATTACAAAGCCTAAGCCTGCGGTTATGCCAAAAGCAATTACAACGCTGATTATTAATGCTGCTGTACTGTTCATTTATTTTTCCCACCTGTCATACACGTTATTTATTACATCCTCAAGCTTCATACCTCTTGATGCCTTGAATATTACTGCATCACCCTTGTTTGCAAGCTCGAAAAGTTTATTTGAAAGTTCTTCTTTATTATTAAAATAAAATGCGCTTTTCATTCCGTTTTCTTTAGCGCCGTCTACAATATATTTTGCATCATTGCCAAAAGCCAAAAGAAAATCAATTTTATTATCTGCCACGGCTTGACCGACTTCATAATGAGCTTTTTTTGAATAATCGCCAAGTTCCAGCATATCGCCCAAAACCGCTATTTTTTTATTTGCCTTTGTATTGGCAAGAGTTTTGATTGCCGCATTCATTGAATCCGGGCTTGCATTGTAACAATCCTCAATAGAGGTTATGCCGCCTACGGTTACGCTTTTTTGCCTCATTCCGGCAGGAACGTAATTCGAAAGAGCGTCAGCCGATTTTTGAGAGTCAATGCCGAGAGTTATACCGACAGCAAAAGCCGCAAGAGCGTTATATACATTATGAATGCCGATAGTAGGAATTACGATATGTTGCGAGCATAAGTAAACCTTAGCTGTTACACCGTCGATTTGAGGAATTGTTTTTGTGATTGTATATTCAACGTCAAATGAGGTTGAGCCGTTTTCTTCTTTGATATTTTTTGCTTTATAATTTGCGCTTTCGCTTTCAATACCGAACGTGATTACGTCATATTTTTCCATAATCTCGTCTTTATCAAGAATTGTTTTAAGCATATCGTTATCAACATTAATGATAAACGGTGAGCCTGCTTCTAAGCCGTCAAGAATTTCAAGCTTTGATTTAAGTATGCCCTCACGTGAGCCGAGATTTTCAATATGCGACACACCGATATTTGTTATCATTGCAATGGTAGGCTTAGTAGCAGTTACAAGTCGGTGAATTTCGCCAAAATGGTTCATTCCCATTTCAATAACCGCCGCCTCGGTGCTGTTATCAATTTGAAAAAGCATTTGGGGCAAGCCGATTTCGTTATTTAGGTTCCCTTGAGTTTTGATTGCGTTAAACTCTGAATTAACTACAAGATAGGTAAATTCCTTTGTAGTTGTTTTGCCGACCGAGCCTGTAAGTGCAACAACAGGGATATTAAATTTTGAACGATAATAGGCTGAAAGGTCAAGAAGTGCTTTTGAAGTATTCTCAACTTTTACAAACGCTCCGTTTACCTCAATATCCTCACTAATCATTACAGCGGCGGCGCCAAGGCTCAATGCTTCGTTTGCAAATTGGTGCGCATCAAAGCGTTCGCCCTTAATGCAAATAAAAAGGCAACCTTTTGTGATTTTTCTTGTATCAATACAAACAGCGTTTATTTGAACGTCAAAATCCGTTTTAGTATTTAACGCTTTGGCAATTTCTTTTAATGTTAAAGCTTCCATAATTTATTTCATTTTACCGAGAACCTCGGCAATAACTTCTCTTTCGTCAAAATGAATTGTGCCTGTAGGCAAAATTTGATATGTTTCGTGACCTTTACCTGCAAGGAGAATAATATCGTCCTTTTTAGCATGAGTAATTGCATATTCAATAGCCTCGTGTCTGTTTTCAATAACAGTGTAAGGCGTTTTGATATTTTGCATACCTACAAGAATATCATCAATGATTGCACGTGGATTTTCACTTCTCGGATTATCTGACGTTACAATGCAGTAATCGGATAATTCTGCGGCAATCTTACCCATCTTAGGGCGCTTTGTTTTATCTCTGTCTCCGCCGCAACCGAAAAGGGTTACTACTCTGCCCTTTGCAATTTCCTTAAGCGAGGTAATAATATTTTCAAGTCCGTCAGGTGAATGAGCGTAGTCAATAATGATTGTGAAATCTCTGCCGCTCGGTACAACTTCAATTCTGCCCTTGACTCCTTTTGACTTTGCAACTGCCAAAAGAACATCCTCAAAATCAATACCGAGTGCAAGAGCACATGTTACTGCGCAAAGAGAGTTATAAACCGAAAATCTGCCCGGAATGGGACAAATACATCTGCCTATAGAATCATTTGAAACAATTTCATATTCAACACCGCTTGACTTAAACTTAACGTTTTTTGCGGTATATGTTGCATTATTTGTATCAACTGCATAAGTAACAACCTTGTCAAAATTAAGGCCGTCTATAATTTTCAAGCCGTGTTCGTCGTCTGCATTTGTTACTGCGATATCGGAATTTTCAAAAAGCTTACGCTTTGAATTGAAATAATTTTCCCAAGTTTTGTGATAATCGAGGTGGTCTTGAGTAAGATTTGTGAATGCTCCGAGAGTGAATCGAAGTCCGTTAACTCTGCCCTGTGCGAGTGCTTGAGATGAAACCTCCATAACGCAGTATTCGCAATTTGCTTTTACCATAAGCGAAAACAGCTTTTGAAGCTCATACGGGTCAGGAGTTGTATATTTAGCAGGATAAATCTCATCGCCCACCATATTTTGAACAGTTCCGATAAGTCCGACTTTTTTGCCGACATTTTCAAGAATTTGCTTAATCAAAAATGTGGTAGTTGTTTTTCCGTTTGTGCCTGTTAAGCCGATAAGCTTTAATTTTTCGGCAGGGTTACCGAAGAAATTAGCACAAATAGGAGAATAAACGGCTCTTGAATCTTCAACAATAATTTGACTGTCAAGACCGAGATCGTGGTCAACGACTACTGCAACAGCACCGCTTTCAAGCATTTTTTTCGCAACGCTGTGTCCGTCAAAGGCAGCTCCTTTAATGCAGATAAAAAGTGAGCCGTCTTTTACAAGACGTGAATCCTGCGTAACGTCCAAAACGTCAACGTTTTCAAAATCGTTTTTAACGTCAATTCCCTTTAATAAATCTTTAAGCTTCATATTAATACCCCATATCTTTTAGTCTAAAACAGACTGTGTATTTTTAAATGTGACGGTAACTACCGTTCCTTTTTCTACCTTTGCCTGCGTTTCTTCACTTTGCCTATATGCCACAACAGTTCCGCTTGACATACTGTTACCTGCGATTTGAATATTAAGATTACTGCTTGAGGCAAGGTCCTTAGCCTCGTTAACGGTAAGCCCGTTAAAATTAGGAACAATTACCGTTTGTTTTTCGGAATCATCGGTATAAAGATAAACCGTACCGCCGTTAGGAATCGTATCTGCACCCGACGGGCACTGCCTTGTAACGGTTGAATCATCGCCGACAACAACGAAGTTAAGATTGTTTTCTTCAAGCGTTTTTTTAGCTTCGTCAAGACTTTTGCCGACTACGTTAGGAGTCTGCTTTGAAAGGTCTTTCATTTCAGAGTCATTATATTTTGGCTCAATACCGAGAACATTCATAGCCTCTTGAGTAACCTGTGCTGCAATAGGAGCGCAAAGAGCACCGCCGCCCAAATCCTGGTTTGGCTCATCAACGATTATAAGCATTGCAATCTCAGGGTCGTCACTCGGAGCAATTGCGCCAAACGATACAATATATTTATCGCCCTCGCCATTTTTTGACTCACCGAGCTTTGTTGAAGTACCTGTTTTACCGCCTACGCTGTAACCTGCAACGTAGCCGTTTTTACCTGTACCGTTATCAACAACCGATTTCATCATTTTTCTGACTTTTTCGGATGTGTCTGCACTGATAACCTGCCTTATTTCCTTGGTTTGAGTCTTTTTAACCGTTTTGCCGTTTGCATCGGCAATACTTGACACAAGATAAGGCTGTAAGAGTTTTCCGCCGTTTGCGATAGCACAAAGACCTGTGCAAACCTGAATAGGAGTAAGCGAGTTTGTCTGACCGAAAGAAGCAGACGAAAGCTCAACTATTCCGTATTGGTCCTCTTTGTAATATTGTGGAGAAGCCTCACCCGGAAGGTCGATATTTGTCTTTTGCGTAAAGCCGAAGGCATCAAAATATTTAAAATAATTATGAACGCCTAATTTTTGACCGATTGTGATAAAAAACGGGTTACAGGAATTTTCAAGTCCCTGAGTAAGAGTTTGTGTTCCGTGGCCGGGGTGATAGTGGCATTTCATTTTGTATTTGTCAACTTGGATAGAGCCTGTGCAGTTATACGTTGTATTCAAATTTACAACATTTTCCTCCAAAGCGGCAGAAGCGACAAATGTTTTAAAAACAGAACCGGGTACGTATGTGTCGGATACTGTAAAATTGCGCCACTGATTTTGAACAGCAGCACTTTCAGCCTCCTGCTTTGCTGTTTTATCGCTGAGCTTTTTAATCGCTTTTTTGTCCTTGCTGTATGTAAGCTTATAAGGCTCGTTGCAATCGTAATCAGGAAGGGATGACATCGCAAGTACAGCGCCTGTGTTACAATTCATAACAACACCGTAAGCGCCCTTAGCCTGATATTCGTTCATCGTTTCTCTCAAGCCTTTTTCAAGATAATACTGAATGGTTTGATTGATTGTGAGAACTATTGAATCGCCGTCTGTTGCGGCAATGCTTGTTTCATAGTCGTTTGCGATATTGTTGGACTTAGCATCTTTTGCGGTAATTATTCTTCCGTTTGTGCCTGTAAGCTGTTCGTCATAATAAGCTTCGATACCCGAAAGACCTTGATCGTCTGCGCCTGTAAAACCGATAACGCTTGAAGCAAGTGTGCCGTAAGGATAATATCTTTTTGTTGTTTGTTCTGTACCGATACAGCCGCCCAATTCGTTTTTCGACACAAATTTTGAAAGTTTCTCTTTTATGTTATTTTCGACTTTCTTTTCAACAAGTTCATAATGATTTTGATGAGTTGTTCTGTCGTAAAACTCTTTTTTCTCATCTGCGTCATAACCGAAAAGATTTGCGAATTCATCAACAATCAAATCTCTTTGCTTGTCTTTAATGTTGAGCGGGTCGATAAATACATTCCAAACCGAAGCCGACTGAGCAAGCACGTTACCGTTTGAATCATAAATCGTTCCACGCATTGCCGTGATTTCCGTATCCTTAAGTTGCTGTGTTT
>ERZ772871.337-NODE-337-length-53654-cov-5.51641_pt1 | contig 53654 bp, 46 predicted proteins | sample MGYA00511899_ERZ772871 | MGnify/ENA primary metagenome ERZ772871 (study PRJEB29015, sample SAMEA2737693) | human gut metagenome | biome: human gut; feature: human-associated habitat; material: faeces | place: China | collected 2012 ... | reverse complement strand
GTTGGTTGATGAAACGGTGAAGATGGATTTCAATATGTGGTTTTGAAGGTATGTTTGCACGAGTGGCTCAGTGGTGGAGTATCGCCTTGCCAAGGCGAGGGTCGCGGGTTCGAATCCCGTCTCGTGCTCTCAATGATACAAAAAAGGAGATATCCGTTGGATATCTCTTTTTTTGTATGTTCGAGCCCTGCCGGGTTCGAACGGTCCGAATGTCTCCGCTCCGCTCCGGTCGTCGCAGGCGAACGTCCCCCGGACGTTCTGCGACGTCTCGTGCTCTCAAAGAGATAGAAAAAAGAGTCATCCGATGGATGGCTCTTTTTGTATGTTCAAGCCCTGCCGGGCTAGAACGGTTCGAATGTCTACGCTCCGCTCCGGTCGTCGCAGGCGAACGTCCCCCGGATGTTCTGCGACGCCTCGTGCTCTTTTTTATAAGGATATCCAGTGTGGATGTCCTTTTTTTGTGAAAAAATCATTTACCAGCGGTGTCTATTATAAAAAGTTGCTTGAAAAAGTTTGCACTTTATCGAAAAAGTCACTTGAAAAAGTTTATATTTTATCAAAAAGTCATTTAAAAAAGTTTGTTATATCTTATATAACTCCCTTGAAAAAATGAATATTCCGTTGTACTCTATAGAAAAGAGGTGAAATCATTATGCTGAAAAGAAAAATTGAAAAAAAATTAATCGCTTGGAAAAACACAGAAAATCGAAAACCATTGATTATTAAGGGGTGCAGGCAATGTGGCAAAACATTTTCTGTTCTTGATTTCGCAAAGAAAAATTATAAAAATGTTGTGTATTTGAATTTTTTTGAAAATCCAGACTATGTTGCTGTATTCTCAGGCTCTCTGGAAGTAGATACGATTGTTATGATGCTCTCGGCCTTACTTGGTAAGGAAGCAGTCTTTGAAAGTGGCAATACTGTTTTAGTCCTGGATGAAATTCAGGAGTGCCCAGAAGCTCGAACAGCTTTGAAATTTTTTCGCATGGATGGGCGTTACGATGTGATAGGTACGGGATCACTTTTGGGTGTAAAAGGATATGGAAAAGAACCAAAATCGGTCCCAGTTGGGTCGGAAACGGTAATTGATATGTATCCACTGGATTTTGAAGAATTCCTGTGGGCAAATGGAATTGAAACTCCGGTGATTGAACTGTTGAAAACATGTTTGCAGAATGAAAAAACAGTTCCGGAAGCATTGCACAAGCGTATGAAACAGTTGCTCTTGCAGTATACAGTTGTTGGCGGCATGCCGGATGTGGTACAGACATTTGTAAGCACAAAACAGATGGACGAAGTTCTACAGATTCAACGAGATATTGTTCGGTCATATGAAGATGATATGATAAAATACGCAGAAAAAAAAGATAAATCAAGGATCAAAGAATGTTTTCAGTCTATTCCTAAACAACTCAGTAAAGAAAATAAGAAATTTCAGTATTCAATTGTCAAAAAGGGATCTACCGCTTCAAAGTATGCTGGAAGCTTGCAATGGATCGAGGATGCAGGTATTATTGTGCGCTGTTATAATCTTAGTATTACGGAACTGCCTTTAGACGGAAATGCAGAAGTAAATACATTTAAAGTGTATATGCGCGATTGTGGTCTGTTTGTCAGCATGTTGGAGGATGGTACGCAATACGATATTCTTCAAGGAAATCTTCATGCTTATAAAGGAGCAGTTTTCGAAAACCTGATTGCTGATATTTTCAGTAAAATGGGAAGAAAACTTTACTATTTCCATAAAGACAGTGGACTTGAGGTGGATTTTGTGATCCGTTATAAAGGTGAATGCACATTGGTAGAGGTAAAAGCATCTACAGGTAATACAAAAAGCACCAGAACAATCCTGAATCATCCTGAAAAATACCATGTCAGTCATGCAATCAAACTTGGAGACTATAATGTTGGACGTGCGGAACAGATACTTACACTTCCACTCTATATGGCATTTTTGCTAAAAGAAATATAAAAGTGTGCATCTTCTTCGGGGAGCTACGTAGCACTGACTTTATCTAGATATTATACTTCGCAATATATCAAAATAAAGCTGATATATTGCGAAGTGATTGTCTCATCATTCTGCTATTCGATCTGTTTACTTCTCCTTTTATGTCTTTCTGTGTTTGGGAATCTCAAAAATCCAAATTTCGACATCTTGTGCAGGAAGAATTGATTCTGCTGTGAAATCCACTTATAATTTCAGATATAAAAGCTTCAATAAAATATATAATCTTACGGAGGAACTGTTTCATGCCAGAAGAAAGATACATAACGATCGTCTCAGAGAGGAAAACGATCGCTTTAAGAGTGAGTACGATCTTATATGTTCTGATGAATGGAAAATACGCAAATATCCATGTGCTGGGAGACCAGGTGTATCGGACGACGATGACGCTTGGGGAGATCGAGGAGAAGATCGGGGACGGATTTTTGCGGGTGCATCGCGGCTGCCTTGTGGCTGTCATGGCAATTCACAATGTCACGGATACCATCAATCTCAGCAATGGGGAATCCCTGGGGTATACGGCCCGTAAGAAAGGGGAGATCATGAAAACACTCCGGAATGCTCAGCAGGACGTGATCCGGGGATTTCAGAATCATGGAGTACCGATGACGGACGATGAGTACCATGACTATTACCGCAGTTTCGATCAGCTCCCATTCGCATTTACGGATATCGAGATGGTATTTGATGAGGAGAAACGAGCAGTTGACTGGATCTTCCGCTATGGAAATCCGGAACTTGCGAGGCTGGAAAAACTGCCGTTAGACCGGCTGATAGGAAATTCATTCGGAAGTCTTTTCAGCAATATGGATTCCAAATGGCTTCGAAGCTATGAGCGGGCCGTCCTTTACGGGGAAAAACTGGAGCTCATCGACTACAGCCCGGAAATCGATACAAATCTGAAGGTCACATGCTTCCCGGCTTTTCCGGGGCATTGCGGCTGCATCCTGTTCAATATTTCGGAGATCGAATTCGTGAGGAGCAGATAGCAACGATTCGTTCCCATTACGCGTCTATTCGTTCCAAGTCTATTGATTGGCAAATGAAAAAATTGTAGAATACAGTCAGATATTTGAGCTGATGAAAAGTTCGATATATTTAGGAAAAAATGCCTTATCATGACAGGAAAAAGGAGATGGCAGTATGAGAAAACGACTTCAAAGAGCAGCCGCGATCGGAATGGCGGCAATCCTGTGTATACAGAATGCGCAGTTCGGTCTGACAACATTTGCGGATGAGCTTTCCAACTTCGCGAAGATGGAAGGAATTATGAACGCACAGGAAATGCGCGTGACACCATCAGATGCTGCAAAAAATTTACCAGATGGAACGCTTGGCGAGGATAGTAGCACAGGAGAAAACGGAGAGATAAAAGAAAATCCGGATGGAAACTCTGAGGGTTAGGAAAATGAGCAGGGTGATGCGGAGAAAGCGAGTGCTTCTGACGCGAAGAAAGACCCTGTAAACAGATCGGAGAAAAGCCAGATCCTCTCCTGGGACTGGGTCGACGGGGAAGAGTATTTCGTGGAAGGAAAGATCCTTCTGTCGGTAGGGGAGGAGGATCAGGTATCCTTTGACGAGCTTATCACGATGCTCCCGACTGAGATCAGCGCCGAGGTTCTCAGTGAGGAAGAGACTGCGACTGCAGAGACGATCCAGATCAAGAACTGGACCAGCGGTGCTTACGTGCAGGATTCAGAGGGACTCTGGCCGACAGAGGGCGAATTTACCTTTGCGGCTGTTCTTCCGGAAGAATATGAGCTGGCGGAGGAAACGTCGCCGATAGAAGCTGTTGTCAGCCTGGATGGGGATGCGGTGATGGAGATGGAGGAGACTGAGAAGCAGGAAATCCTGCGCGTAGCTGCGCAAGATGGTACAGTTGTCAAATATTATTTAGATAAAGATGGTACATTACAGAGGGATGATACGAATATAGAAGGAGTTACTGTAACACAGGATTCCGCACCCGGGAAATTTCAAGTAGACTTGTCGAATATTAAGCTGCGACGCCTGATCTTCAAGAATAAAACGTTCGAAGTTAGTTTATCGGGGAATGTCTGACTTGAGTCGGCTATAGAGGGGAACGCCGCTCCATTAGTAGTTACAGATAAAGCTAATGTTGAAATCAATGGCTCAGGAGAAATGCAAATTCGTTCTAATGCGTCCACTGGTATTTTAATAGATCCTAGTTCGTCCTTAGCGACAAATCTAAATATAAACATAGCGGCAACGCGAGGATATACAGATGAAGCAGGCAGTGTGGGTGTTATTTTGGTCTCTGGAATTTTTCAGATAAAAAATGGAAAAGTAAGTGTTTCGGGGAATAGTAACTATGGACTTCTAAATGGAAATAAGGTGACAATTGATACTGGTGCATGTTTAGAATTACTGGATTCTGCAGGAATGTATAATGATTCCAGGTCTACCATTGAAAATAATGGTACACTAACGGTTAACGGTCATTCTTATATGGGGAGCTCAGCTACGATTGTAAATAATGGCAAATGGATTCAGAACGAATATGTACAGAAGATAAGTCAAGATGCCACTACGAATGCTGGTATAAAAGTTGGACCAAATGGAACAATAGAAGGAAGCGGATCAATAGATGCTAAATTGCAGCCTGATGCCGGATTTACATCAACTGCAGCAACTCAGACAATCACCTGGATTTACGAAACTGATCTAAGCCAGTTTTTCACTAATCCGAGAGGGCAGACAGTAACATACGCTTTAAATGGAGATTATGATTCGAGTATAAGCAGGATAGAAGGGAACATACTGTATATTCAAGAGGAAGGCGGTGCGGGAAAGGATTATTCCATCACGGCGACAGCACAGGGAGGTTTTTGGTTAGAAAAGAGTGTGACCATAACATTGACGGTTCGTGGTAAGGCATTGGAGGGAGTTACAATCATACCTTATGAAGGTACATATGATGGAGAGCCGCATCCAATGGTGGAAATACGTGGTGTAAGTAGTCAAGCTAAAATCAAGTATAAAGTGTGCCGTTTTACCGGATATGATAGTAGTGGAGCCAAGCTATATCAGGGAGACTGGATTACTGAGTGCCCGAAAGTGACAAATGTGTCTGAGGCGCCTCCGGAAGACAGCGATGATATCTATAAGGGAGAAAGGTTATACATCCATATTAACGATGGTGGAAAAGAGTATCGGACACAGGAAGAAGATCAGATTACCATAGATGATACTAAGTATTTTAAAGTAAAGATTCATCCAAGAAAGCTTTCAGCTTCAGATATAGAGGTAACAGCGGAAAGTCCAGTATATGATCCGAATGTATCAGGGGGAAAAGATGACATTAAATCCTTTATTACAGTGAAATATAAGGGGCAAAAACTAGATGATAAGTTTTGGAAGGTATCAAAGATCACTCATTTAGAATCAAATGGAACGAATAAGAATAGATACGGAGATGGTGGAAATTATACAGTAACCCTGAATGCTCCAGCTGAGTATTACCCTATTAAAATATCAGTGCAGACAAAACCTAATAATTTTATTGGAGACAGGTATATCACCTTTACGATTCAAAAAGAAAAGATTCATCCGATTGTATATAATCATGAAGAAGTAAACAAAAAAGTGTATGATGGAACGACAGATGTTCCGGAGACTATATTAACCCAATTTGAAGCTGCTCCACAATATAAGTTTTATGCTGAAAATGCCGACAATGTGAATCGGAGCAGTATACTGAGATTCAATCAAGGTAGTGGTGGAACTGCTGTTTATTCATCAAAGAATGTCGGAGCAAATAATGATGTCATACTGTCTGGTCTGGAGTTGGGATACTGGGTGGTAAATAACTATGAACTGACGACCAACCAACTGACTCTCTCGGGCGAGATCACCAAAGCAACGCTGGATTCCACTTCTAAAGTTGAAGCAGAAGCGTCTTTGATCTACACCGGAACAGCCCAGAAACCTGAGGTTGTATACGACATCAAGGGAATCGCAGGAAATTCCAGTAAGAATATTCCTGCGGAGCGAAGCACAAACGCTGAGAATGATGGAACGACAGCGAATCCGATCGATGGTGTAGAGATTCTTTATAAGGTGCATAATGCAGAAGATGGCACTTACAGTACGGAGGTTCCTTCATTTAAAGAAATCGGTACTCATACCGTGGATTACAAGGTCACATCCACAAACTATGAAGATCTGACAGGTACTTTTGATGTTCAGATCCAGAAAATGAACCTCGCTGATGCCTATGTTGGATTTGAAGATTCTTCACCGGTTTACACCGGTTCTGCTCTTGATCCGGGTGTGACTGTAAAAGGATCGGAAACTTCGGAAGATATCGTATCAGGAGAAAATTATACCGTTAAGTATCAGCGAGTTCAGGACGTATCGGGAAATACAGTAACAGAAGAGGCAGTCACAGCGCCTACAGAAGCAGGAACTTACAATGTGATCATAACGGCGAAGCAGGAAAGTACTTTTTGTAGAGGGGCAAAGACGGTAGAGAAAGGAGTTACCGTTCTGCCGAAAGCGCTCTCAGATACACAGGGAAAGCCGACGGTATCGATATCGATGACACCGGGATCCTTTACCTATGATACGAAAGTACATCAGGTTAAAGATGAAAACATTGTGGTGACAGACACGGATAGAAACGTGACTTTGACACAGGGAACCGATTACGAGATCACACCTCCGTCAGATCCGATTCAGACTGCAAAGGCATATATCTTTAGCTTTACGGGAAAGGGAAATTACACAGGCAGCTGCACGAAGAAGATCGAGGTCAGAAAGGCGGATCTTACAAACGCAAAGGTTGAGATCAACGGTACTTACACTTACAGCGGAGAAGCTCAGGAGCCGGGTAATGGAGATACGACTCAGGTACAGGTAACTCTGGATAATATTCCGGTAAATTCATCCGAGTACACGCTGGGATATGCAAACAACACAGCAGCTGCAGAGGCCAGCAGCAATGCAGCACCGACGGTTACCGTGAAAGCAATCGCTGATGGTAACTATCAGGGAGCCGTAAGCAAGACCTTTACGATCTTGCGGAAACCTCTGACGGTGACAGCTGAGAATAAGAAAGTAACTTATAAAGAGGACGCACCGGAGTTTACGGCAGTTTATGACGGATTTGTCGGTGAAGAAACGTTAGCAGGCGTTGGCGGAACGATCAGCTTCCTTTGTGAGTATGAGAACGGAAGTCCGGTTGGCGATTATGAGATTTAGCCGGAGGTTACCGGTCTTGCAAACTACGAGGTGACTGCAAATAAGGGAACACTCAGCGTTCTGCCGAGAACCCCTGAATTTGTGGATTCCAAAAATCTCTATACAACTCGTGTCTATGACGGAAAGGCAGTAGATTTGGCTCCGACAACAGACGGCGATGGCGACATGAGCAGTGTGATCACGAACAGAGAGACGAACGAAGTCTTAACGTCTGATCCGGTTGATGTCGGGAAATACCATGTTGTTTACAGTTTTGATGCCGGAAAGAATTACAGTGTCGGAAGTGTAGCTTATGATTTTGATATTACACCGGCTCCATTAAAAATTACGGCGGCAGATCAGAAACTTTCGTATCTGGATGAGATTCCGGAATATACGGCAGATTATGATGGTTTTGTAAACGGCGAGAACCTGGAAAGTGCCGGAGGAACCGTTCACTTTGATTGTTCTTATCAGAAGGGAACAACAGTCGGTTCATATCCGATCAATCCGGAGGTTACAGGCCTCAAAAACTATGAGGTAACAACAGAATCCGGAACGATGACGGTTGAAAAGAGAACCCCGGTTTTCACCGATTCCGCAAATCTGTATACAACTCGTGTCTATGACGGAAGGGCTGTGGATCTGACTCCGACAACGGACGGGGACGGCACGGTGAGCCGCGTGATTACGAACCGGGAAACGAATGAGGTCTTAACGTCTGATCCGGTCGATGTGGGAGAGTACCGTGTGGTTTACAGTGTTTCGGAAGGAAAGAATTACACAGAGGGAAGTGTTTCCTACGACTTTGCGATTACACAGGCTCCGCTTGTGATCACTGCAGAGGATAAGAACGTTGTATTCGGAGCAAAAGCACCGGAGTATACAGTTGTCTATGATGGATTTGTAAACGGTGAGATGGAAGCGGTTCTTACCGGAACTCTGGTTGTAACCTGCGATTACACAGTGGAAAGTCGTGAGTCTGCTTATGAGATCGTGCCGTCCGGACTTTCTGCAAAGAACTACGCGATTACCTGGAAGAATGGCGTTCTGACAGCACGCTATCCGGAGAGTGACAGTGACGACTATGAGGAAACTTCCAAACCGGCGAACAGCAAGATGCCGGAATCAGGAACCAACAATCCGGGACAGGGAGCGACCGCGAAGGATGCGAAAAAAGGCTATGTGAATGAAAATTCCGGTATTGTTTCCGGAAAGACACTTACCGAAGAGATGTTAAAGAATGACAACGGAAGCCTGAATGATGGCTACAGTCACTGGATACAGACAAACGCAGGCTGGTGGTTCCGCTACGCAGACGGAAGTTATCCGAAGGCAGCGGGAGCAGTAAATTCCGGATCTGGCAATTCTTCGGCAGCTCAGAGTTATGAGTGGATTCAGATCGATGGAAACTGGTGGTCATTTGATTCGAATGGCTATCTGGGTACCGGATGGATCGTTGATCCGGTTTACAGAAACTGGTTCTACGTGGATGCCAACACCGGAATGAAGACCGGCTGGGTCCAGATCGACGGAAAGTGGTATTACTTTAATCCGGTTTCCGACGGAACAAAGGGAATCATGTTCGCGAACCGCATGACACCGGACGGCTGGTTTGTCCGGGAGGACGGAAGCTGGGATGAGAAGCGGTAATGATACCGAAATCAAGCTCCCATGAAAATTGAAGAAAGACAGGAAAAGGTCGGCACGGGAAATGTGCCGACCTTTTTTCGGATGCAAATCCCCGGAAAACACTTGCAATCCGGCCATTTTCTGATATACTAAACTACATTAACGCTTTATTAAACTAATATAGCAGACTAAAATGAGAGGAAGTATGAAAAATGAATGGAGCAATCATCGGTGTTTTTCTTGTGATCATTGCCTATCTGGTGATGATGCTGGCAATCGGTTTCTTCTATTCTAAAGGAAACAATGACTCCAGCGATTTCTATCTTGGCGGAAGAAAATTAGGACCTTTTGTGACTGCAATGAGTGCGGAGGCATCGGATATGAGCAGCTGGTTGCTGATGGGACTGCCGGGAGTGGCTTATCTCAGCGGTATCTGTGACGCATCCTGGACTGCGATCGGACTTGCCATCGGTACCTATTTAAACTGGCTGATCGTGGCGAAACGCATCAGGAGATACAGCGCAAAGACGAATTCGATCACACTGCCGGATTTCTTTGCAAACAGGTATCGTGATGATTCGAAACTGTTATTGGGAATTTCCGCAATTTTTATTATTATCTTTTTTGTCCCGTATACAGCGTCCGGATTCGCGGCATGTGGAAAACTGTTCTCCACATTATTCGGCATTCCGTATACGGCGGCTATGCTGATCAGTGCTGTCGTCATTGTCGGTTATACAGCACTCGGCGGATTCATGGCGGCGAGCTTTACGGATCTGATCCAGAGTATTGTTATGACGATCGCGCTTGTCCTTGTGGTATGCTTCGGCGTATCCATGAGCGGCGGTGTCAGCACAGTTCTTGAAAATGCGAAAGAACTGCCGGGCTTTTTATCGTTAACAGCTACATATAACAGCGAGACAGGATCCGCTTCCTCTTATGGAACCATAACAACCGTCTCTACTCTTGCCTGGGGGCTTGGTTATTTTGGAGTTCCGCATGTGCTTCTCCGCTTTATGGCGACGGAAAACGAGGAGAATATATCACTTTCCAGACGCATTGCGACGGTATGGGTCGTAATCTCTATGGCAGTTGCGATCTTTATCGGCGTTGTCGGTTACAGCCTCTCAAAGAATGGCGTGATGGCAGAGTTAAAGGGCTCCGCTTCGGAGACGATCATCATTCAGGTTGCGACACTCTTAAGCCAGCATGGATTCCTCGCGATCGTGGGTGCGGGAATCACACTTGCCGGAATCTTAGCCTGCACGATGTCCACCGCAGATTCCCAGCTTCTTGCTGCATCTTCCGCTGTTTCTGAGAACCTGTTAAAGGGGATGTTTGGCGTAAACCTTACGGAGAAGAGAACGATCCATGTTGCCCGAGCGACGGTCCTCTTTATCGCAGTGATCGCAGTATTTTTGGCGGGAAATCCGGACAGCTCCGTATTTGGAATCGTGTCCTTTGCGTGGGCTGGATTTGGCGCTGTATTCGGACCGGTGGTCCTTGCGGCACTATTCTGGAAACGTTCCAACAGGAACGGTGCTCTTGTCGGCATGATCGCAGGCGGAGTCATGGTATTTGTATGGAAATACTGCGTTCGTCCGTTAGGCGGCGCATGGAATGTGTATGAGCTTCTTCCGGCATTTATCGTTGCTGTGATCTGTTTAGTTGTTGTCAGCCTTGTGACCGGTGAGCCGTCAAAGGAGATTCAGGAGGAGTTTGAGGAAGTAAGAGCAGGAAAATAATTGCCGGAACAGATCGGTGAAATCGGAAGAAAAGACTGGAAAATTCAGGCGAAAAGAACTATAATACGCATTAAGAGACCTGACAAGTAGGCTTTTGTCAGGTCTTTTTCCTTACTATAACATTGGAGCGAAGTAACTGTTCAGCAGGTCTGTGCACTGCTGCACTGATCATGAGAAGGCCTGGAATGACAGGCTCTGTAGATGAAGAGAATGAACAATTACATGAACTTTGGAATAAAAGAAAAGGAGATTGTGGACAATGGATGAATTACAGCAGAAAATTGTGGATTATGTAGAATCAAACGGCAAGACATGTCAGCAGATCGCACTGGAGATCCATGAGAAGCCGGAGGTCAGCAACTATGAATTCTTCGCTTCCAAACGTCTTGCGGATCAGATCAAGAGTGTCGGTTTTGAGGTCGAGATGCCGGCGGCAGGTCACAGAACGGGCTTTGCGGCGAGCTATAAGTCTGGGAAACCGGGTCCGGTCATGGTATTTCTTGCGGAGTATGATGCTCTTGTAGGCCTTGGACACGGCTGCGGACATAACCTGTTTGGTGCGACATCTGCTCTTGCGGCAGCGGCATTAAAGAGCGTGATCGATGAGGTCGGCGGTGAGGTACGTCTCTACGGAACTCCTGGCGAGGAAGGCGGAGAGAATGGAAGTGCAAAGGGAAGTTTCGTCCGTGAGGGCTACTTTAAGGACGTCGATGCGGCACTTTCCGCACATCCGGGCGTTGGCCATCAGCTTACCTCAAAGACACTAGGCTGCGTACCGATCGATATCGAGTTCTGGGGCAAGGCATCCCACGCGGCTGCGGCACCGGAACAGGGAATCAATGCCCTAGACGCATTGATCCAGACATACAATTCCATCAATGCCCTGCGCCAGCATTTAAGCGATGATGTGCGTATCCACGGAATCATCGTAAATGGCGGACAGGCACCGAACACAGTACCGGATTATGCGGCAGCAAAATTTTATCTGAGAGCGGCTGCATCCAGCACCTTAAAGGATGTGTACGCGAAGGTAGAGCGGATCGTGGAAGCTTCCGCAATGGCGATGGGCGCAAAAGGCAGCATGAAGCCGTACCAGAACTGGGTAGAGAATATGGTGCCGACTCCGTCCTTCGATGCAGTTTATGAGAAGAACCTGAAACTGTTCGGCGAGACAGCGAAACCGGCAGGAGACCGCATGATGGGATCCACCGACATCGGAAATGTTTCCCAGGTTGTTCCGGCGATCCAGCCGACCATCAATATCAGCGATGAGCCGATCAAGGGTCACAGCAAGGAAATGGTTGCTGCGGCATGCTCACAGAAGGGACTGGATTCCATTCTTCTTGGCGCGAAGGTGCTTGCATTTACAGCGTTGGATCTGATCCGCGAGCCGGAAACATTAAAGAAGATCAAAGAAGAACATGCCTATGAGGTAGAGCATCAGGCAGACTGATCGAGGAGAAAAATATTATGAAATATCTGATCATCGGTGCAGGAGGCACCGGAGGAATTCTTGGTGCCTATATGACAAAGGCGGGAAAAAACGTGACGCTGATTGCGAGAAATGCTCATCTTGCCGCTATGAAGGAACATGGACTTACCGTCCGCCATCTCTGGGATGAAACTGTGGAGACGATCCCAGTGCAGGCGGAAAATATGGAATCTTATGAGAAAAAGATCGAGACAGCAGGGGAGGAAGAAAAGCCGGATGTGATCCTCGTGTGTGTCAAGGGATATTCCCTGGACAGCACGGTACCTTTTATCCGGAAGATCGCAAAGAAGAGCACGATCGTGATCCCGATCCTCAATATCTATGGAACGGGAAGCCGCCTGCAGGAAAAGCTCCCGGGAATTCTTGTAACAGACGGCTGTATTTATGTGTCCGCGAATATCGAAGGACCGGGTGCCCTTGTGCAGCACGGAAAGATCCTGCGGGTCGTATTTGGCGTCAAGGAAAAGGGCAAGTTCCGGGAAGAACTTAAGGAGATTGCGAAGGACTTTAACGACAGCGGAATATCCGGAGAACTCTCTGAAAATATCCGCCGGGATGCCCTGGAAAAATTCTCCTATGTATCCCCGATCGGTGCTGCAGGCCTTTACTATCATGCCACAGCGGCAGATTTTCAGAGAGAGGGCGAGGAGCGCGAGGCGTTCAAGGCGATGATCCGCGAGATCATGGTGTTGGCGGAGGCGATGGGGGTTCCGTTTGAGAGAGACTATGTGAAAGTCAACCTTGAGATCTTATCCCATCTCGCACCGGAGTCCACGACATCCATGCAGAGAGATGTGATGGAAGGAAAGCAGTCAGAGATCGATGGGCTCGTATATGAGGTGGTCCGCATGGGCGAGAAGTACCATGTTCCGATGCCGGTATATAAGAAAATTGCGGATGAGCTGAAAGAAAGATAAAGAATACTTGCAAAAGGCGGATGAGCTGAAAGAAAAATAACAGAAATTCAAAAGCGAATAGAATCGTATAAAAATACTGCGTGCAGATTAATTTTGCAGGCAGCATTTTTTTGCGTGTGCCTTGCGGCGCACGTTTCTAAGTATGATGAACTTACCGCCAGTCTGCGTTGAAAGTCCACAAGGGGTGTTGCGATTGCCGACACCCCCAAAGTTTATATCGTGAGACATAGTATTGTTATCGATAAAAGTCATAACTGTTATTGAAAAAATGATAATTACAATTCTTGAAACATCCAAGTTAATTCTTTAATGAACTCTTTGGCAATAGGAGAAAGCGTATAGTCTTCATGTCGGATCCAGCCAATTTCAGAAGTAATTGTGCATCCATCAATTAGAAAAGAACGTAAATTTTTGGGAGTTTCTATTTTCCGGTAGCCCTGTTTTAAATCAGAAGACACATAATAAGCATCTGTATGTTCAAGAGTATCATAAATAATAGCACGGGATCCAGCAATAATACGATTTTTGTTTTCTGGGATTCCTAAGCGGGAAAAAATATCAGAAAATGGTCCGGAATGTAAATTAGGGTGAACAACCATAGGATAATCTGCCAGCACAGATGCGGGAATAGAATCTTTTTTTTGATAGAATAATGGATTGCCGCACCCAACCATAATACATATGTTAACTGTGGTTAAAGGAGTAAATAAAATTTTTTTGGCAAAAAACTGGCGCATGTAAATTTGCTTATAACAATCCCAAATGCGTACAATTCCTATTTCAACTTGCTGATTAGAGACATGCTCAATGGCCTCATCCCCAATTCCGTCATAATGATATATATGAATACCAAGAGAGTGGTAATGCTGATATAATTTTGCGCAAATAGGAGCGATAAAACGAAAACCATTGCTGGAAACAGAAAATGAAATTCTCTCATCAAATTTTTTTTGCTTACAGACCTGCTCTAATTGAGTCATTTGTGAGCATATTGGTGTGATATAAGAAATAAAATCACGTCCAAAAGAAGTTAACTGGATTCCTCGATTATTTCTGAAAAAGATGGATTGCCCAAGCTCTTCTTCTAAATTTTTTATGGAAGTGGAGAGTGTGGATTGAGAAAGAAACATTGTGTTAGCAGCCTGATTGAATGAACCACATTTCGCTACTTCTAAGACATATTTGAATTGTTCAAAAGTCATAGATTACCTCCAATATTTTGATAACTATAATCAAAATATTAAATTAACAGTTTGTAATTGTCAAGTGATATACTTAATGCAGTGAAGAGGTCGACAGTCTTCGGATGTTACAGGAAATTACTGGCAAAGAAAGGAAAAGTGTATGGCAAGTGTTTTAGATTGGGCGTTGATTATTATTTATATGTTGTCTATGGTTGGCGTGGGTATGTATTTTAAAACAGATGACAGCATGCAGGACTTTGCGGTTGCAGACAAAAAACTGGGACTTTCTGTAATGACAGCGACTATGCTGGCGACTGCAGTTGGTGGGGGCGCATTAACCGGAAGTGTTGGTAATAGCTATATGAACGGAATTGTTGAAGTTCCGAAAATTATTATTTTGCTTTGCATCAACTTATTTATGGGACTATTTGTAGCAAAGAAGATGAGAAATATCGGAGGCTTTACAGCACCGGAAATGTTGGGAAGAGTATATGGAAAAAAGTGTCAGACACTGGGCGGTCTGTTTTGCGCAATATATATGATGGGAACAGGACCAGCTATGCAGTCGATTGCGCTTGGTACATGTATTCACCTGCTGCTCGGTGTAAATATGAAAGTTGGAATGATTATTGGTATGGCAATTATTTTGGCATATACGCTTTCAAGTGGAATGTGGGGAGTTGCAATGACTGATTATGTTCAGTTTATTTTCCTTGCAGGAGGTGTTTTACTTGCTACAGCTATTGTATATAGCGGAGCAGGTGGTTGGTCAGGAATTACATCATCAGTTCCCGCAGAACATTTACAGTTAGATACATCTGGAGCCATTAAATTGATTTGTGCCACATCACTTCCCGTTCTCATTGATGGAAACAGATATTCAAGATTCTTTTCTGCGAAAGATGCCAAAACAGCTCAGATCAGTACACTTATTGCTGCAATTCCACAATGTCTTCTGTTAGTTATGTCTTTAGTAATGGGATTGGCTGCGGTCGTTTTACTGCCAGCAGATCTTCCAAAGGATATGGTATTTGCAACATTATTGATGCAGTATCTTCCAACAGGAATTAAAGGACTTTGCATTGCAGCACTGATGGCGGCGATTATGTCTACTGCAGATTCGTATATGTTATCAGGAGCAACTAATATTTCTGTGGATATTTATAAAACTTATATTAATCCAAAAGCAACGGATAAACAAATGTTGATCGTTACCAAAGGGGGTATTTTAGCAGTCGGTCTTCTCGGATTGTGTTTTGCGTTACTTCTTCCGGATGTAATGTCGGTCTGGACTTTAAGTTCAACAGCATATGTAGGCGGATGTCTTGTTCCAATGTTATATGGAATTTTTGGAAGCGGGAAAAAATCTTATACAGGTGCTTTAATTTCTATGATTGGCGGCGGGGCAGTGGCCTTGATCTGTGATTTAAATAAAATCGTTATATTTGGATTACCGGCAATTGTCTATGGTATTATTGTGAGCGCAGTTTTGTTTTTTGGAATTACACCATTTGCAAAAGATGCCAAAATTGTAGATATCCGCAAGTAAGTTGAAGGAGGATGTAAATGGATATTTTAGTATATGGAAGTATTGTTATCATGGCAGGATTTGTGATCTGGATGATTTTCCAATTCATGAAGGAATGGCCTAATTATTCAAGGAAAAAGGGTAGAAAGGAAGAATAATCTATGAATTGTATACAGGAATTAGAGGCGCAGAATCTCCAGGATTCCTGGAGTGTCCTATATTTTGGACTGGCAGAATATCTTCTAAATCAGTCAGAACAAGGTGAGGAGCTGGTGAGAAGTGCTGTCCGTACATATGGGGAACTAGTAGGAAATAGAGAGCGCGAACAGCAGAGAAAGAAAGGAATAAAAACAAATCTGCAAAATTTTTATATATGGCCACAGGTACGTTTTGAAGATCCAAGATTATTAGAAAAGCAGCAGAGGTTAAATGAGCAGGTAGCATTAACAGATGTGATCAGATGTCCATTTGCATCTAGTGCAAGAAGGTATGGAACAGAAAAAGTGGCAAAATTGTTTTGTGAAGAATTTACAGCGGCTTGCATCGGAGCATATACAGAAAATATTGCACAGGTCAATATTTCAGAAGTACTCACAGAAGATGAAAATAATCGTTGCAGAATAGCTTCTTACTTTAGACCTGCCAATTCTAATGACGATTATAAAATGCATTTTAATTCATTTGAAGAGCCTAAAACAGATGTATCGTGTGTGAACCAGACGATGAAGGAAGCTGTGAAAAAATGGAATATATGTGCGAGATTTATGGTACAGGCATTTTGCAAAGAGAATTCAGAACAGAAAGCAACAGAACTGACAGCATATAAAATTGCAGAGTTTCTAGAGTCAAGATCCAAAAGTATGGAGCAGACATTAGATTATAGTTTTGTAAAGCGGAACTGTGCGCTTTCAATAGATGAGTTTGTATATTTCCGAAAAAAACTGGAATGTTTGTTGAAATTAAAAGGGGAGGAGTAACCATGTATACAAATAATCAATTGGAAGTGATTCATCTTCAGGATAGTTATACAATTATGTATGCATTGCTCGCAAGAGAGATTATGAACGCTCTTGGAGAAAAGGGGGAACGAATCGTCCGCGAAGCAACGAGGCGATATGGCAAAGACCGTGGTCGAACTCGAAGAGAAAAGCATGAGGCACTGGGTGTAAAAATTAATATGCATAGTCTGTTTGCCGTATGCAGTGATCTGCCGTCAGATCCGAGATTTCGCAGGGATCGCTTGAAATTGACAGATGAAGAACGAAATTCACATACACTTGTTTGCCCGATGGCAGAAGTTTGGGATCAATATGATGCAAGAAGAATAGGAAGAATTTATTGTGAAGAATTTCATCGCGCATGCTATCAGGAATATGCATTTGGTCTGACTCAGGTTAATCTGGCACAGACCCTGACACAAGATGGGGATGGCTATTGCGATTTCCACGTTGTTTTGAGAAAGGCAAATGTTCCGTCCGACAAGAAAGCGAAGTGTTTTGCGGAATATGATCCAGGTTATAAGGTCCCTCAGATTGACGGTTCAGCTGAAGCAGGTAAATCGGGATTCTCTTCATTATGTGTAAGAGTTTACTATTATATGCTGGAAGTTTTATATGAGGAATGTTCAGATCAGGCGGTAAAAGTAATGACAAAGGCACTTCATGTATGGGCGGAGGATGCTGCAGAACATTTAATACAGGAGTCAACGGAAATGCATCAAAAGCTTAGCAGAGAATTTGCAGATAAACATTTTCCATTATATGTAAATATGGATGATGATCCACTGTGGAATAAGTATGACCGTTATGGTGCTAAAGAATTGTTGAAAACAGAATTTTATAAGAATTTTTTTGAAAGATTAGGAATTTAAAAAAAAGGACTGGCAAAAAGCATTACGGTGTTTTGCCAGTCCTTTTTGCCTCAGTGCTTTATTTTGTCACGAATATACCGCAAAAAGACAGAATATTTTAATGGTTGGGCAGTGTAGGCGTTTACATTATGAAGTCTGCAGACGGCGGGGATAAAACTAAGATTCCTGCGGAACATCGGCTTTTGTCACTTCAAACCAGAACACGGTTTCTTTTTCGTCGGAATCCACCCCATATTTCATTCCGTGGGCATTTAAGATCGTGCTGACGATGGAGAGTCCGATCCCGGTACCCATGCGGCGGCCGCTCTGGTGCTGGCTTCGCTGGTAGCGCTCCCAGATGATCTTTTTGTCCTCCTCAGAGATCGGGGTGCCGGGATTCGTTACGGAAAGCTGGACGGTGTGACTGCCTTTGGATTCCAGGGAGACGGTAATGGTATCGCCTTCCGGAGTATGATTGATGGCGTTGTAGAGTAGATTCCGGAGTACCTGACTGAGCTTTAACGGGTCGGCATATATAAAAACAGACTCTTTGGGTGCTTCAAAGCGGACCTGGATCCCGTAAGTCGCGGCGGCTGCCGCACAGTGGGAGGTCTCGGATTCCGCTAAACCTGTGAAATCAAAGGATTCCGGGCGGAGCCTGATATAGCCGGACTGAAGCTGGGAGTAATCTAAAATATCATTTACCATCTCACTCATCCGGTTGGATTCCTCAATGATAAGGTCCAGATCCTCGTTTCTGGCCGCCTCATCTTTCCAGTGAATGTCCCGGACAAGTTCTGCATAGCCGGAGATCACGGAAAGTGGAGAGCGGAGCTCATGGGAAACATTAGCGATGACTTCCTTTCGAAGAACATCGACGCGGGCCAGAGCCTGGCCGAGAAGTCCGACAGATTCCGCCAGTTCGCCGAGCTCATCCTGGCGGTTTACATCGGCGCGGGCGGAAAAATCATTTTCTGCGAGCCGGTCCACCGTGTGTTTGATTGCAAAGATCGGCTTTGTGAAATATCCGGAGCCCACGGCGGCGAGGATGGACGCGGCGATGGTCAGGACCACGGTGAGAATGATCAGCTGCATCCGGTTGAAGGTAAAGGCTGTATCGGTACGGATCATATTTTCAATCAGAAGATAGGCGTTCTCACCGGCGTAGGTGACAGGGATCCCAATATGGATATTGATTATATGGTGATCGCTTTTTAATACGTTCTGATAGATCTGGCGTGCCTTAACATTGGAAAACTCGTCGGAATTTCTGATGAATTTCCAGATGCCGTATTCAGGCTCATTCTGAACACCGGCAAGGAGATGGCCATAGCTGTAAATATCGGTGAGCTCCCCTGCATCGTCTACGAGAAAGATCGTTCCGTCGATCATCCGGCTCAAAAAAGGCAGAAGACGATCATCTTCCGTCAGGTCCCGGTTTGTCAGGTCGCTCATAACCGGCTGCAACTGTTTTAAGGAGTTGGACAGAGCTGTCTCCGCATAGGTATGTTCGAAGAAAAAGACCTGAACAAACCACATGCAGGCTGCGGTCAGGACAACAAGCCCCATCATCATGCCCCAGAGCTGAAACATCAGACCGGGGCGTTTTTTTCTGTGAATAGCTTTCGGCTCAGATTTTTTTGTTTCATTGATATGTTCCATAATTTTCCTTTATCGGTAATTGCTTTTCAATTCCAGTCAGTATCTGAGGTGTGCCCGGCGGGAGCAGTCAGACAGAATTACCGGATCACGGCATCAGGATCAAATTTATATCCGACGCCCCATACGGTCTGGATCATGGAGCGGTACGGGCCGAGACGGTCACGGACAGATTTAACGTGGGTGTCCACGGTGCGCCCGTCGCCGCAGTAGCTGTATCCCCAGACGTCCTGAAGAAGCTTGTCCCGCCTCATGACAGTTCCGGGATTTTTTGCAAGCTCCAGAAGAAGGTCAAATTCCTTCGGAGCAAGGATCAGCTCCTTCCCGGAGATGGAGGCGGTGCGGGAATCCGGGCGGATCTCAAGCTCTTTATATTGATAGGAGAGAACAGTACTTTTCTTTCCGTTGCGTTTTAAGACCGCGCCCACCCGCGCCATGAGCTCTTTCGGGCTGAAGGGTTTTGAGACATAATCATCCACTCCGAGACCAAAGCCTGTGAGCTTATCGTATTCTTCGTTTCTTGCGGTCAACATGATCACCGGAATCTCGCTGGTCTTGCGGATCCGCTCTAACGTTTCGAAACCGTCGAGTCCCGGCATCATAACGTCCAGGATCACGAGATCGAAATGATCATTCTGCAATTTTTCAAGTGCCGCAAGTCCATCTGCGGCCTCATCACATTCATAATGCTCCACTTCTCCATATGTCCGAACCAGTTTCCTGAGACGGATATCGTCGTCAACGATCAATAGTTTTGACATTAATATTGTACCTCTATTCTATAATTTCATGAATTACACGTATATTTAATAAAAATATACACTTTCATTTGCAGACAATCGGTTTGGACATAAAAGTTTTTTCAACATTTGTGTCATAGCCGGCTGGCATTTCTATCTAAAGATATATCATAAAAATCCCATCTGTGAAAGAGTCCTCACAATTTCCTGAAAATTTCCTCACAAAGTGTTCACAAATGACTTTTATATTATTGGCTATAACATTCAAAGAGGCAGAAAACAACAAGGATCATCAGGAAGGGAGCATATAGGATCATGAAAAAAAGGAACATCATCCTGTGTACGGCAGCAGGAGTCGTTGTAGTTGCAGCGGCAGCAGGTGTAATCGTGATGAAAGGAAACTCGTCGGGCGGCGGAATGCAGGGTGGTATGGGCGGCCCCGGCGGTGGTCCCGGAGGAATGGGCGGTATGCAGCAGGAAAGCCAGAATACCGTGGTCCGTGCGGAGGAGCCGGAGACAGGAAGTATTTATCTGACAACGGAGCTGACCGGGACGGTGGAACCGGATGATGTGGTCCATGTATACGCAAAGGCGTCCGGAGATATCACGGCGGTTTATGTGAAGGCGGGCGATACGGTCACGAAGGGTCAGGTCCTTTTTACGATCGATACGGAGCAGGTTGCAAATGCGAAAAATTCTGTGGATTCCGCGCAGGTAAATCTTCAGAAGGCTCAGAGTGATCTCGCAAGAATGCAGATCCTCTACGATGGCGGCGATCTCTCCGAACAGGAATATGAACAGTATACAAACGCGGTGAAGACGGCACAGCTCCAGTACAATTCCGCGAAGACTTCCTATGATCAGCAGGTCAGCTACAGCAGTGTGACGGCTCCAATCTCCGGAAAGGTGGAAAGTTGCAGCGCGGAAGTTTACGACCGGGCGAATATGAATGGGGAGCTCTGCGTGATCTCCGGCGAGGGCGAGAAGAAGGTGACATTCTATGTCACCCAGAGAATGCTGGAGAACCTTGCGGTTGGCGATTCACTGACAGTAGAAAAGAGCGGAAATACATACAATGCAATGATCGATGAGATCAACACCATGGTGGACGATTCCACAGGAATGTTTAAGGTAGAAGCGCAGCTTACCGATACAGACAACAACGCGGCGACGGGAAGTACCGTGAAGCTCACCGTTACGACGGGAAAAGCTGAAAACGTCATGACGATCCCGGTGGATGCTGTGTATTACAGCGGAGGAAACGCTTACGTCTACCTGTATGAAGATGGAAAGGCGAAAAAAGCGTCCATCGAGGTCGGAATCAACGATGACGATTATGTGGAGGTCATAGACGGACTTTCCGCAGATGACCTTGTCGTGAGCACCTGGAGCAACAATCTGTATGAGGGCGCAGATATCCAGCTTTCCGGAAGCAGCGACAGCCAGGCAGTTCCGGAAGGAGCAGGTGATCAGAACAGCCAGGCAGCCCAGAACGGAGAAGCTGGCGCACCGGATGGTCAGGCAGCTTCGGACGCAGCAGGCCATAACGGCGGAGCAGCCCCGGCAGGTGAGAATGCCCCGGCAGACAGAGCAGGCGGCGAGACACCAGCCGCAGATAACAGCGCTGCCGGCAGCAGTGCATCACAGGAGGGCTGATCATGGGACTTACGAGATATGTATTAAAACGTCCGGTCACAACGATCTTAGCACTGCTCTGTATTCTTGTGTTCGGTATCTCCTCCGTATTCAGTGCCACACTGGAGCAGATGCCGGATACAGATCAGCCGATGTTAATCGTGCGTGCATCATATTCCGGAGCGACACCGGAAGACATGGATGAGCTGGTGACAAAGCCCATCGAGGACCAGGTCAGTACGCTGGAGGGCGTAAAGAGCATGTCATCTACCTCCAACGAGGGAAATGCCATGATCATGCTGGAGTATGATTACGATCAGGATATGGATGATGCCTACAATGAACTGACACGTTCCTTAAACAGCATCCGCGGACTCCCGGAGGACTGTAATACCAGCATCATGGAGATGAACATGAACGGTGGAAACGACATCATGCTTTCCATCACTCATGACACTCAGGAAGACCTCTACGACTATGTAGACCAGAACATCACACCGGTATTTGAACAGCTTTCTACAGTTGCCCAGGTGGAATCCATGGGTGGTTCCTCCGAGTATGTGAAGGTGGAACTCGATCCGGTAAAGATGAAACAATATAAAGTGACGGTGAACCAGATCACAAGTGCCATGGCGGCGTCAGATCTCTCCTATCCGTCCGGATCCGCGGAATACGGCGACCTCTCCCTCTCCGTCACAACATCCGCGAAGGCCGGCACACTGAATGATCTGAAAAAGGTTCCGATCACGACCCAGAGCGGAAAAATCGTCTATCTGGAAGATATTGCCGACGTGTACACCACGGAAGAACAGATGGGCGGTGTGTCCCGCTATAACGGACAGGAGACCATCTCCATCTCCGTATCGAAGAAGCAGGACAGCTCCGCCATGAAGCTTTCCTCAGATGTAAAAGAAACGGTTGAATCTCTGGAGGCAGCAGATTCCGGACTTCATATCGAGATCGCCCGCGACAGCGCCGACAGCATCAAATCCTCCCTCCTGGATGTGGCTCAGACGATGGTTCTGGCAGTTATTATTTCCATGATCATCATCTGGCTTTTCTTCGGTGATATCAAGGCATCCCTGATCGTCGGAAGCTCGATCCCGACCTCCATTCTGGTATCCCTGATCCTGATGACGAGAGTCGGCTTTACCTTAAACGTCATTACCATGAGTGCCCTGGTTCTCGGCGTCGGCATGATGGTCGACAACTCCATCGTTGTTTTAGAGAGCTGCTTCCGGGCCATGGATAAGATGGATGGGCGCGGGTTCGTGGAGTACGCGAAGGCGTCTTTAGAAGGTACCGGTCTGGTTGCCATGTCCGTCCTCGGCTCCACCCTGACGACCTGTGTCGTATTTATCCCTCTTACAACCCTAAACGGAATGAGCGGTCAGATGTTCACACCGCTCGGCTGGACCATCGTATTCTGTATGAGTGCGTCCCTGCTTTCTGCGATCACGGTCGTTCCGCTGACCTATATGCTGTATAAGCCAAAGGAACGGGAAAAAGCACCGTTATCCGGTCTTATGAAGCTGCTTCAGTTCGGATACCGGAAGCTTCTTCCGACGGTACTGAAACATAAAGCCATTGTTATGCTGGGATCGATCGGACTTGTCGCAGCCACACTCTTCCTCGCGAGCGGCATGCAGAGTGAGCTTATGACATCCGATGATAACGGTACAATCTCCGTGACGATCACCACAAGACCGGGTCTTCTCGATGAGAAGGCGGATGATATCCTGACTCAGGTGGAATCCATCGTCAGCAGCCACGAGGATGTGGATTCCTACATGCTCCGTTACAACGGCAGCAGCGGAACCGTCAGCGCTTATTTAAAGGATGACAGGAAGATGAGCACGGATGAGATCGTTGCAGAGTGGGAAGACGAGATGGCAGGTTTTGCAAACTGTACGATCGAGGTCGAGGCGTCTGCGTCCATGAGCTTTATGGGAAGACAGAATGATTATGAGGTGATCCTTGACGGTTCTGATTACGACACGGTGAAGGAGACCGCGGACAAGATCGTGAGCGAAATGGTTGCCAGAGATGATGTAAAGAATGTCCACTCCGATGTGGAGAACACGGCTCCGGTTGTATCCATCAATGTAGATCAGGTGGCGGCTTCCGCGGAAGGTCTCACGGCGGCATCCATCGGACAGCAGGTAAAGCAGATGCTTGATGGAACTGAGATCGCGACCCTGACCATCGACGGAAATGAGGTCAGCGTCAAGGCAGAATATCCGGAAGGCATGTACCGCACGGTCGAGCAGGTAAAGAACATGCTGATCACGACAGGAAGCGGCGGAACCGTAGCGGTTTCCGATGTGGCGGATGTTGTCTTTAAGGATAACCCATCCTCCATCTCCAAGACCGATAAAGCGTACGAGGTTACGATCACGGCGGATTATGTAAACGGAAATGTGAAGAACCTCATCGACAGCGAGGTGGTCCAGCCGAATCTTTCCTCCGGAGTGACCATCGGTACAAACTCCAGAAACCGTATGATGGCGGAGGAATTCTCATCCCTGTATCAGGCCATCGCAGTCGCGGTATTCCTGGTATTCGTAGTCATGGCGGCCCAGTTCGAGTCCCCGAAGTTCTCCTTCATGGTCATGACCACGATCCCGTTCAGCCTTGTCGGTTCCTTCGGACTTCTGAAGCTGACCGGCACGACCATCAGTATGACATCTATTTTAGGATTTCTGATTTTAATTGGTACAGTCGTAAATAACGGTATCCTTTATGTGGATACGGTCAACCAGTACCGGCTGACCATGGATCTTAAGACTGCCCTTGTTGAGGCCGGAGCGACACGTCTCCGCCCGATCTTAATGACAAGCTCCACCACGATCCTCTCCATGATCCCGATGGTGCTCTCCACAGGAAGCAGCGCGTCCACGACGAAAGGTCTGGCGATCGTAAATATCGGTGGTCTGACGGCTGGTATTCTGGTTGCATTATTCATTCTTCCTGTTTACTACGCGATCATGAACGGTAAGAAGGAGAGAAAGGTACTGGATATTTAAATTGGGGTTTAAAATAAAAGGTCATAAAAGAGGATTAAATTAAGGATTAAATTTAAAGGTTTCATTAAAAAAGGTTTAAAAGGATAAAAAGGTTTTGGGAACACCCTGGGGGGAATTTATCCCCAGGGCGGACCTGTATCTGCCGCAGAAAGGAATGGATATCAGCATGAAGAAATGGAAGATTGCAGGCTTGTTCGCTATGGCACTTATGATGAGTGTGACGCCGCTCCAGGCGTTCGCGACCAGCCCGGAATTTGCATATACAGCGGAAAAATGGGCATCTCTCCAGGATAACAAGCTGGAATACGGGGAGATCGCGGATCTGATCCACGAGTACAACACGACAGTCCGCCAGAATGAGTTGGACTACCAGAAATATAAGGGAAAGACCAGCACGGATATCGCAAAGGAGTATTATGATTCCGCAAGCGAGGTATCCGAGCGGATCAGCTACCCGGACGATGACAGCGCAAACTACGCGGGACAGATCGCCCAGGCGTTAAACAGCGAGATCTCCGTGGATAACCTGACGGAGCAGGGCGATAACAACGTGGATGACGGTGAGATCAAGCGCCTTGGATATGAGCAGGCGGAGAAAAGCATCGTGCAGCAGGCACAGAAGCTGATGATCTCCTATTACAGCGGAAAGGCATCTCTGGATACCTTAGAGGACGCAGTGACTCAGGCAGAGACCACATACACCCAGGCGCAGACGAGAAAATCCGCGGGAATGACCCTGCAGTCGGAGGTCGACAATGCGGCGGAGGCGGTTACAAATGCGAAGGCGTCCCTGCAAGCCGCGAAGAGCAGTTTAGAGCAGACGAGACAGCAGCTCATTATCATATCAGGCTGGAACTACAATGATTCCGTGGAGATCGGAAGTCTGCCGGATGTGGACACCTCCGCAGTTTCCTCCATCAATGTGGATTCAGATATCCAGACAGCCATCGCGAACAACTACAGCATTAAAATTACGGAGCGCAGACTTGCGAACTCCCAGTCGGAGAACAACAGAGCGACTTATACAAGCACACTGTCGAATCAGAAAGACACGGTTTCCACAAACGTGAAGAACGCCTACAACAGCCTGGTACTCGCAGAGGACAGTTACGAACAGGCGAAGACGAGCTATGAGCTTGCGGAGAAGGAACGGGCAGCAGCAGAGCTAAGACTCTCCGCCGGAACCATCACAAAGAAGACATATGCGAAGCAGGAATCTGCCTGCCTTTCCGCGAAAACTTCCATGGAATCCGCAAAGTTAAGCTTTCTCACCGCGAAGGTCACATATGACTGGGCAGTGGCAGGACTGGCGTCGGCGTCATAAGTTTCTCTTTGCCGGGAATGATTCCTGTCACAGCAGAAAAACGCAAAATGGCATGGAATGTAGTTTGGGAATGAGTTGATGTGAGGTGAAAGAATGAAAACATATAAAAAATGGATGGGCGGTCTGCTATTCGGCGCGGCAATTTTCGCGGCAGCCGGAGGTGGGAACAACGCGGACGGTATCCCCGGAAATATGCATGGATTGATCGCCGGAGCGTTCTCATCCTGCAAAATCGTATCCTACGCAGCGGAATCCGATTCCGTAGATCCAAGCCAGATCACGAAGATCGAGTACAGCGATCTACGGGAACTGATCAAAGCGGGAAACTTTTCCTATCTGCAGAGTCAGGACAGCCAGAACCGCCAGAGTGCGCCCTATGAAAAGATGCACGAGACGTTAAAGGAAGAGTACAACTACTTGAAAAAGATGGCGGACTCCTATAAGAATGACGGCGACACAGAAATGCAGGCACTCTACGAGAATAACGCGAAGAACATCCGCACTTCCATGGCGCAGGTGCAGTCTACGATCAACCGAATGAATTCTGCAAGTCAGGAGAAGACCATGGAGGATCTGGCGGATACCCTGACGGCATCGGCACAGAACCTGATGAACTCCTACAACCAGATGGCAGCCAATGTGGTGGCGATGGAAAAAAATGTGGAGGCGGCGCAGAGTTCCTACGACGCGGCGGTGAAAAAACGGTCGGCTGGTCTCATCAAGGATACGGAGCTGGAGTCGGAGAAGAGCAGCCTGGAACGGCAGCAGAACTCCCTGGCATCCCTGAAAGAGCAGCAGAGTGAATTGAAGGAAAGTCTTCTGACGCTGCTTGGACTTTCCGGGCGCACCGATGTGGAGATCGGCACAGTCCCGGATCCGGATATGGCGGCGATCCGTGCAGTTTCTGTGGAGAATGACCTTCAGACAGCCATCAGCAACGATCCCACCTGGGTCAGCGAGATGAAATCAAAGGTCACCGGAACGGATAACCGGGAGCTCAGAAAGCAGCGGATCAGCGAGGCATCCCAGAACGCGGAGATCAGCCTGAGATCCACATACGAGAATCTTCAGAATGCCGTATCCCAGTATGAGGCAGCGGAGAGCGCCTATTCCGCCGCAAAACAGGCGTGGGATACGGTGCAGAAGAAGCAGGCAGCAGGCATGCTCTCAAAGAATGCCTACATTTCCGGTGAATCCGCATGGCTCTCCGGCGAGGCGGCAATGAACACGGCGAAATTGAACCTTGTTTCTGCCTATGAGTCCTATGTATGGCGGGTGGCCGGTGTTGAGACCGGCGCGTCTGCAGGCGGCGCAGCCATGTCCGCCGGAGTTTCCGGCGGTGGCGGGGCACCGGCCGGAAGATAGGAAAGCGGAAGAGATCTGCTGAACCGTTATAGAAATTTCTTCATACAGTCCCGGAGATTTTCTTCCATCCCGGTGAGCTCATTGGCGATCTCCATGACAGCCTTTGACGCACCGGAATACTGATTTTTATAACCGCATATGGTCTTGATCCCCATATTACAGCCGTCAGTGACAATACTGGCGGCTTCTTTGTCACCGCCTTTTGCCATCATGCGCATTTCTGTGGACATCCAGGACCAGGCGGAGGCCATTTTCCCCGGCTCTTTTCCCTCCTCCTCCATGGCACTTAAGGTCTTTTTGATCTTTGCATCCAGCTCCTGATGCTTTTCATAGCTTTCCGTGATATCTTTCCAGAGTTCCTGATCCGACACCATATCCCGGATCTGCCCCAGGCTTTCCGCAGCCATTTTGCAGCCGGAGTCACATTCGCGGAGAAGATTGACTGAGTGCTCTTCCATCATTGATCCATCCTTTCCATAATAATTGCCATGCAGTTTCTTCAGACAGCTGATAAAAACAACAGCCATGGATCTGTCTGATATTCATCTGCAAAAAAAGTATGAGAGATACAGGGGAAAATTATGCATGGCACTTCTGGAATGTCACTGACATGTCATAAGAATTCAAGGGCAGTGGAACGTATTCTGCCGCAGACAGAAAAACTTAAGAAAATGAAAAGCAAAGGACAAGAGGGATCAGTTGAATCCAGCCCCTATTTATGTTATGATGTTAACGTTCGAAAACGAATTATGCTGAATACTGGAGGAAAAGCTTGGAAAAGACAGAAGCAGAAAAAATTCTGAAGGAAAAACTGGAAACCGCAGAGAAGATCCTAGTGGGGATCGGCTCTGAGTGGAAGAAAAAAGAAGGCACGGAGGAGGAAGAGGTCCTTCATGCCGCCGAAAAGTTAAAAAATTTTCTGGATGGAAAAGATTATTATATCATAACTTCACTGTCCGGTGAGGATGCAGACCGGCTGGGCTTTTCTGCCGGTCATATGGCAGTTCCCCATAGCGTATCCTTTACGGAAGAAGCGTGGAAGCATTATACCTTATGGCTTTCCTGCACCCTGAACCGGAACACGGTGCTCCTGGAGTTGGGGGAAAACTATAAAGATCCGTCCCTGATCCGCTGGCCCTTTGAGAAGACAGCAATGTTAAACAATAAGGCGTATCTGTTCCGGGTTCACAAGATCTTTTCTCAGGTGCCGGAAGAGCTTTCTGGGAAATCATGTCCGGTGGCGGAGGTATCGTTTAAATTAGTGGATGATTTCTTAGAAAGAGTGTAACTGTTCAGGAGGTTTGAGCACTTGCTGTGTTGACGGTAAGAAAACATAAAATTATGAAGGTACTGAAGCGTTACGAATAAATACAACAAGGAGGAAATATGTCTGCGATCGCAAATGACTGGTTGGTCCCTATGAGCGGGGAATTCAAAAAGCCGTATTACAGGAAATTATACGAGACCGTAAAGAGCGAGTACGAGACAAAGGAAGTCTACCCGGCGCCGGATGATATTTTCAACGCCTTTGCGTTTACACCGCTCTCAAATGTAAAAGTGGTGATCCTTGGACAGGACCCGTACCACGAGCCGGGGCAGGCGCATGGACTGAGCTTCTCCGTAAAGCCGTCGGTGGAGATCCCGCCGTCCTTGGTCAATATCTATAAGGAACTTCATGAGGACTGCGGCTGCTATATCCCGAACAATGGATATTTAAAGAAGTGGGCAGATCAGGGTGTGATGCTCTTAAACACAGTCCTGACAGTCCGTGCCCATGCGGCAAACTCCCACAAGAATATCGGATGGGAGGAATTCACGGATGCCGCGATCCGCGTCTTAAACGAGCAGGACCGCCCGATGGTATTCATCCTCTGGGGACGCCCGGCGCAGATGAAAAAGCCAATGCTGACGAATCCGAAGCATCTGATCCTCGAGTCACCGCACCCGAGCCCACTGTCCGCCTACCGCGGATTTTTCGGCAGCAGACCGTTCAGCAAGACAAACAAGTATTTAAAAGAGAATGGAATCGAGCCGATTGACTGGCAGATTGAAAATATCAACTAGCAATCCGGCGTGCGTCAGCGGGTTCGGAAAAATGCGCCGCAAGCTTGCTTGCAGAAGCATTTTTTTGAACCTGTTGACATAGGGCGGATGCCCGAAGCTTCTTGTTTTCATGACAATGAAAACAAGAAGACCGCACGCTATATTCAAAATATAAAGCATAGGAGTGAATATGAGCAACTTTATCGAATTTCTAAAGATCGTTGTATTCGGTGTCGTCGAAGGTTTCACCGAATGGCTTCCGATCAGCAGCACCGGACATCTGATCCTTGTGGAGAATATCGTCCACCTGAATGTATCAGAAGAATTCATGAACGTGTTCCGCGTCGTGATCCAGTTAGGCGCAATTCTCGCGGTACTGGTCCTGTATTTCAGACGCCTGAATCCATTTGATCGGGGGAAAAAACCGGCACAGAAGCGTGCCACATGGCATCTATGGTTCAAAATTATCATCGCCTGCCTTCCGGCTGCAGTGATCGGAATTCTGCTTGACGAAGTGCTTGATAAGTATCTCTACAATCCATATGTGGTTGTGGCGATGCTAATCATCTACGGTGTCATTTTTATTGCCTTCGAGAACCGCAACCAGCACGCGGAATTCCGCATAAAGAAAGTATCCCAGATTAGTTACCAGACCGCATTTTACATCGGCCTCTTCCAGCTCCTCGCGCTGATCCCGGGTACATCGAGATCCGGCGCAACGATCCTCGGTGCGATGATGCTTGGCTGTTCCAGAACCGCCGCATCGGAGTTCACCTTCTTCCTTGGAATTCCGGTCATGTTCGGCGCCAGTCTCTTAAAGATCCTTCACTACGGCCTGGCATTCTCCGCAATGGAGCTCTTCTTCATGGCAGCTGCCATGGTGATCGCCTTCGTCGTTTCCATGTACTCGATCCAGTTCTTACTCGGATATGTCAAAAAACATGACTTCAAATTCTTCGGATACTACCGCATCGTCCTCGGTGTGATCGTCCTGATCTATTTCGGACTGACTGCGATCCTGACAAAATAAAGAAAAACAAGAGTTTCCCGGAATCCATCCGGATGGGTACAGAATAGCAGCCCACCGATGGATTCCGGGATTTTTTTTGCGTATTACAAAAACACGGGAATTGTGACGCTATTTCACAGAACCGTGCATGTTTCATCACACTTTCATCACATTTCACTGGTACACTATGTCATGTAGTTAAGGAGAGGAAAGAAAAAGAGAGAGTCCTTAAGTACAAAAAGAAACATCGAAAATTTCAACACAGAAAGGAGATTCCTATTATGTATGATGAAAATAAATGGAACGAAGTAAATAATGAAAACGAAAAGAAAAATAATGAACAGCCGGTAAACACGCAGAACACTCAGAACACCCAAAACGGAGCCCAGCAGCCTCAGGGTGAGCATACAGGAAGACAGGTCTACGGAAGACTTGGTTCCGGTACACAGAACGGTCAGCCGTATAACGGAAATCCGAACGGCCAGAACGGTTACTACGGCGGGCAGCAGCATTACGGAAACCAGAACCAGTACACGAACCCGTATCAGCAGTACGACTATTATCAGGGACATGGACAGAATCCGAACGGAAACGGAAACAGCCACCACGCTTCGAAGAAACACTCCTACGCCAAGACGACAGCTCTTGTCACGGCGGCAGCGCTCCTCTTCGGTGTCGTATCCGGCGGAACGATGTACGGAGTCAACCGTGCGGCCAACACCCTGTTGCCGTACCAGAGCTCCCAGGTAAACGAGACCATCGGGCAGACGACCCAGATCCCGGCAGCGAACACATCCACAACTTCCAGCAACGGTGTTGTTATTGAGGATGTCTCCGCGATCGTGGACGCAACCCTTCCGTCTGTCGTATCGATCACAAATACCCAGGTCTACCAGAGCAACACCTGGTTTGGACAATCCCAGACCTACGAAGTCCCGAGCAGCGGTTCCGGCATCATCGTCGGACAGAATGACTCCGAGCTTCTGATTGTTACAAACAACCACGTTGTCAGTGATTCCGAGGGACTTACCGTGACGTTCGCGGATGAGAGCACTGCGGACGCGGCCATTAAGGGCACAGACTCCGAGGCGGATCTCGCAGTGATCGCAGTTCCGCTCGACAAGGTCTCCGCTGACACAAAGGGCAAGATCAAAGCGGCGACACTCGGTGATTCCGATTCCTTAAAGATGGGGCAGGGCGTTATCGCCATCGGCAACGCGCTTGGACTTGGCCAGAGCGTGACAGTCGGACATGTAAGCGCGTTAAACAGAGAGATCAAAGTTGACGATGCGACTAAGACCGTCATCCAGACAGACGCAGCGATCAACCCAGGCAACAGCGGCGGAGCTCTCTTAAACTCCAAAGGTGAAGTTATCGGCATCAACGAAGCAAAGTACGCGGATACAAGTGTTGAGGGCGTCGGCTACGCGATCCCGATCTCCAAAGCAAAAGATATCATCGATGACCTCATGACAAGGACCACAAAGATCGCTGTTTCCGAGTCTGAGCAGGGCTATCTCGGAATCCAGTTACAGAACATTGATGAGTCCATGGCAAAGATGTACGGAATGCCGCAGGGTGTCTATGTCTACAAGATCATGGAAGACTCCGCAGCCGCAGGTTCCGATCTTCACGAGAAGGACATCATTACAAAGCTGGATGGTGAGAAGATCTCCAACTACGCAGACCTTGCAAAGCTTCTGACTTATTATAAATCCGGTGATACTGTAACATTGACTGTCCAGTCTCTTGTAAACGGCAGCTATCAGGAGAGAGAAGTCCAGGTAACCTTAAAGCAGCGTCCGGCTGAGTCTGACAGTGAAAATAGTCAGAGCCAGGGCGGACAGCAGGATCAGAAACCGGCACAGAGCCAGTCTAAGATCGGAAAATAATAAAGAGTCGATATAAAATAGAGAAACAAGACCGCCTCCCTGGAGTGATCACGGGAAAGGCGGTCTTGTTTTGTAAAGGTATAAAGGTTTTATCGAAAAGTTCCTGAAAACATGTTTACAGGAAATTCATGAACGTGGTCAGTACCATGGAGTTGAAGAAGTCAACGAATAAGCTTCCTACTAACGGTACGATGAAGAACGCTCTCGGAGCAGCACCGTAGCGCTCAACGAGTGCTCTCATGTTTGCCATCGCGTTCGGGGTAGCGCCCATACCGAAACCGCAGAATGCAGTTGTCATGGCAGCGGCCTCATAGTCACGTCCCATAACGTTGAATACAACGAAGTTCGCGAACAGGAACATAACAACGGTCTGCACAAGCAGGATGACGATCATCGGAAGAGCAAGGGCTGCTAACTGCCAGAGCTTTAAGCTCATCATAGCCATGGAAAGGAACAGATTTAAGGAAAGTCCGCCGAGGGCATCGATCTCAACCATCGGAAGTTCTTTATGCTGAACATCCCAGATGTTACGGATCGCTGCTGCTGCCAGCATGGCGCCGATATAGGTCGGGAATGTTAAGTGGCATACGTCTTTAAAGAATGTAAAAATAAGAGTACCGAGACCGATGGCAACTGCTAAAAACATAGCGGATGTTGTGAATTTCTGACCGTCAACGGCCGGCATAACCTCTGCTGTTTCATTTCCCTCAGCAGCTGCTGTGGATTTTAAGTGAAGCTTTTCAACACGGGCACGGGCGATCGGTCCGCCCATCATGCTTCCGGATACGAGTCCGTAGGTAGCTGCCGCAAGAGCAACTGTTGTAGCGCCTACAACGGCATAATCTGTCTCAAGAAGCGGTCCGAAGGAACCGGATGTTCCGTGTCCGCCTACTAACGGCATGGAACCCATACATAAGCCAAGGAGCGGATCCAATCCAAATGCTGCTGCAAGACCGCTGCCGACTGCGTCCTGAACGATACAGATGGCGATTGCCAGACCCAGGAACATAAATACCTGTATGCCGCCTTTTTTCAACAGACGGAAGCAGGCTGTGAATCCGACGCTGCAGAAGAAGATCGTCATGAAGACACTCTGTAATGTTGTGTCAAAGGAGAGTTCCAGAATTCCTGCTGCGTATAACGCCAGATGAGCAAAGGCGAATACGATACCGCCGGCAACCGGTGCCGGGATGCAGTACTTACTTAAGAATGAAAGTTTGTTGACCATGAGTCGTCCGAGACAATAGACGAGAGCGCCGAGGGCGCAGGCCTGGTACATGTCGAGCTGTAAAGTGATCATAAGATTTACCCCCTCTTATATAGTTGTTCACCAGGTAACGGTTCAGTGATTTCACAGTTGCGGTCAAGCCTGTGTTACTTACGGTCGATGCAGGAATGTGCTGACCTGCCAAACAGTTACTTAGTTGCTACAATTCCATGTTAAATTCAAACTACAAAAAACATCAAAAAAATACAGAGGGCAGAGTTCAGATACTGTTAAGGCGAAAGACGATTCTGTCAGAAAATTTACACATGGTTTTTCGGTTGCGGGAAGACTCAATTTGCATTATAATAGGTTATAATTCTGTAAAAACAGGCAGAAAACGCGTGGACAGGCCGCGGCCTGTATCCATGAGAAACGATAGAAGGTTCAGGGAGAAAAAATTTGGAAGACAACAAAAATAACGGATATGAGAAGATCTGCTGCATGTGCAGACGGACGGAGAGTCAGGCAGGAAAAATGATCACGCTGCCGGGCGGATTGCAGGTGTGCCGGGACTGTATGCAGAGATCGTTTGATATGATGATGGGAAGCGGTATGGACTGGACAAAGATGTCCGGGATCACGCCGGAGCTGTTGAAAAATATGTATCTGAATCCGATGGGAAGCGGAGATGGAGCGCAGAAGCAGGAGAATACCGGAACTGCTGCGGGTAAGAAAGATGACGTGAGCGAAGCGGAAAAACAGAATTCTGTGGATAATCCGACTGAAGCAGACACGGATGAGGACGCAGAGCAGACCGTTGTGGATGCTGACGAGACCGAAGATGGCGATGATTTCGAGGAGGACGGTGACGGATCAGAGGGAATTCCATTGGGAAATATTTTCGGAATCCCGGTGGGGCAGATCGACCTCGGCGCCCTCATGGGCCAGGGCCATAAGCGCAGGAAAAAGAAGAAAAAAGTAAAAAAGGAGCTGTTTAAGCTCAGCGAGATCCCGGCCCCCCATGCGATCAAGGCACAGCTCGACGAGTATGTGATCGGACAGGAGCAGGCGAAGAAGGTGATCGCTGTCGCAGTCTACAACCACTATAAGCGTGTATTTTCCAAGACATCCCCGGATGCCGGGAAGTACGGAACCGATATCGACATCGAAAAGTCAAATATCCTGATGATCGGACCTACCGGAAGCGGTAAGACGTATCTCGTAAAGACTCTGGCGAAGCTCCTCGATGTGCCGCTTGCGATCGCGGACGCCACATCCTTAACAGAAGCAGGTTATATCGGTGACGATATCGAGAGTGTTCTCACAAAGCTCCTCGCAGCGGCGGGCGGTGATGTGCAGAAAGCGGAGATGGGCATCGTGTTCATCGACGAGATCGATAAGATCGCAAAGAAGAAATCCACGAACACCCGCGATGTCAGCGGCGAGTCCGTGCAGCAGGAACTCTTAAAGCTTTTAGAGGGTGCGGATGTGGAGGTCCCGGTCGGAACAGGACAGAAGAACGCCATGACCCCGATGGAGATGATCAACACAGATAATATCCTCTTTATCTGCGGCGGCGCCTTCCCGGATCTTGAGAATATTATCAAGGAGCGTCTCACCAATACGACGTCCATCGGCTTCGGCTCCGATCCGAAAGACAAGTATGATAAGGATCCGAACCTTCTTTCCAGAGTTACCAATCAGGATCTCAGGGAGTTTGGCATGATCCCGGAGTTCCTTGGAAGACTTCCGGTGACTGTGACACTTCAGGGATTGACAAAAGACTTCCTCGTACGGATCTTAAAAGAGCCGAAGAACGCGATCCTGAAGCAGTATAAGAAGCTTCTCGCCATGGACGAGGTAAATCTGGACTTTGACGATGACGCTCTGGAATGGATTGCAGAGCAGGCGTTAAAGAAAGATACCGGAGCCAGAGCACTCCGGGCGATCATCGAGGAGTTCATGCTTGATATCATGTTCGAGATCCCGAAGGATCCGGAGATCGGTTCCGTGACGATCACCCGTGCGTATCTGGAAAAACACGGCGGCCCGCGGATCGAGATGCGGGAGTATTCCGCACCGGAGAAGAAGGAAGCTCTGCCCGGACCAGTGGAAGCGGCAGTGAATGCTAAGGCGCCGCAGGTGCAGTAAATGCAGAAAGGCTGAAAATAAAACAGCGGATGATAAAGAGTCCGTGCAGTTTTTGCAGGGCGGCGTGATTTGAATTATAAATTCCGTAAACGTAAAAATGCCTCATACAGATCCAGTGTTCCATATCCGTATTCACGGTTCGGGTATGTGAGCGCTGGATTTCTTTGTGCTCCGCGGACGAAGATGGATTTTAATACCGGAGTGTTGAGGTACGGATAACTTCCGTTAAGGAGACCCCAGTGCAGCAGGATCGCCGCGGCTCCGGCGAGATGGGCGGCGGCGACGGAGGTGCCGGACATTCTCGTGAGGCGTATTCCCGAGGCGGATGCCCCTAAAATATTGACGCCCGGAGCAGCGAGATCCGGCTTGATCTGCCCGGAACGGCTGTAACCGCGGCTGGCATGGATGTAGATACTGTTCCGCGTGTGGTCATAGGCTGTGACGGTGATGGGATACTGGGCATTTCCGGGATCTGTGATGGTCGTGTCGGGATCCGGGCGGAGAAAATAAGTCTCATCCGAGATGAAACCCCGTACCGGAAGCCAGAGATGAAAGGTTTCCCGGATGTCCAGAGAGTTCCGGATCAGGATCCGCCAGATCCCGGACATCGGTCTTTCAAAGCGCATGAAGATAAACTGGCTCCCGGCGCTCACGTCGGCGATCTGGGTGTAGACAGTGATCTGAGTCTGCTCCAGAAGAAAGGACAACGTGTTCTCGCCCCGAAGTGGAACGGGGATCTCCTTTGCTACTTCCCCGGTGGGCGAGATAAAACCCACCGTGTAGACACCAACCTCATTTGCCCACAATTCCATGGAAAATCCCGTTTCCTGTTCCCCCACACGAAGTTCCGCTGTGATCTCATCCGTATCGGCATTCATGACTGCCTGAAAGTGGTGTCTCGCTCCTGTTTCATTTCCTGCGGCGGTGATGACGGCGGAACCATTTGAAAGGCTGACCTGATTTAAATACTGTCCGAGTCGGCTCGTTCCCATGTGGCTTCCCATATTGGTGCCGAGGGCGATACAGACGACAAGAGGCATGGAGTATTCCCGCGCGAGAGCGTAGAGATAGGAGACGCCCATCAGGATATCATTTTCCTGATATGCGTCAGCCCCGTCCCGGATCAGGTAAAAATCCCGGAGATACTGTTTTGCTGGTTTTAACTTCACCATGGCGATGGATGCCCGCGGAGCTGCCCCGGAAAATCCGGCGCGTTCGTCCCGGTTTCCGGCGGCGATGGAGGCGAGGAAGGTTCCATGCCCGTTTTCGTCCCGGGTTGGAACGATGGAGGCAGGATCATCGGAATTCAGGGCCAGATTGATCTGGGCAGCAGTATATTGGCAGCCGTAAAGGACCGGGAAGAAGGATGAGGTTTCAGAAGACGGCGGGAGTGTCTGGTCCCATATCCCAATGATTCTGGTACTCCCATCCGCGCTCCGAAACAGAGGATCCATATAATGGATCCCGGTATCCACAAATCCAATAAGAACTCCTTCCCCCTGATTGTTCAGCACCGGAAGCTCACCTGCCGCTGTGATCCCAGCAGCATCCATACTTGTGACATCTAAAAGACTATATAGTTTCGGAATTGCCGAATATGTATAGGAGGTATAGGAAAAGGATGTTATCGTGGAGAACGGGATATAGACGACCGCCAGCGTGGAATTCACGAAATCAATGCAGTCTGTCCCCTGTGATCGCATAAAGTTCTCGGGAGAGGTAAAATAGGGCGCGATAAAATCTGCAAACTCTTCCGATGCGACAGAATTTCTACATGCCATGGCTGATACTCCGCAGAAAAATGGTTTATACTGTATATGTATCCAGAATGCAGATAAGACCCGGATCCAAGAAAGATATGGACGGACTCTTTAAAATGTTGTAAGATGATACAAGGGATAGAAGATCAAAAATCCGACGCAGGGCTGCCCGCGGAGGGATTTCTGTATCTGGACCCGGCATCATATCAGTTTAGAAAGGAAAGGGGAATCGCAATGTTTGGATTTTTGACATTCGGAACGACGCTTGCGCTTACAGATCTGGCTGTGAAAAAAGAGATCGAAGCCAGACCCGATGAAGAATTCCCGAAAACTGTGAAAGAATCAGGCGGTCTGATCCGCCTCTACAAAAACCACAATCCGGGCTTTTCCTTCGGATTCATGAAGGAATACCCAAAACTTGTGGAGATGGTCCCGGTCTGCATGCTGTCGGCGGTAGCCGGTGCATGGGCGTATGTGATCGGAAAGAAGGGACGTGTGCTGGAGAAGACGGCGCTGACCCTGGTGCTGGCCGGCGGAGCGAGCAACCTTTATGACCGGCTCAAACGCGGATATGTGGTGGACTATTTCAGCATCCAGTGGAAGAAACTGAAAAAAGTGGTCTTCAACCTGGGTGATATCTTCATTTTTGCCGGATCGGCCCTGTTTGCGGCAGTCCAGCTCGTGGAGGAGCTCCGCGAAATTCTTCCGAAAGAAAAAATCTTTCTTAAGGAAGAAGAGTAATTCAGGCAGCAGGACACAAAATCCAGCTCACCCATGCTGCAAAACACATCGGCGCAGAAAAGCCGGGACAATGAGGAGAACAGTTTATATGAAGAAACAATATGATTACCTGTTAGTGGGCAGCGGCCTTTTCGCCGGAGTTTTCGCGTACTACGCAAAAAAAGCCGGAAAGACCTGCCTGGTTCTTGAGAAGAGAGAACATGCAGGCGGAAACATCTACTGCGAAAATATCGAGGGCATCAACGTACATCGTTACGGCGCCCATATCTTCCACACCAGCAACAAGGAAGTCTGGAACTTTGTGAACGGCCTCGTGGAATTCAACCGCTACACAAACAGCCCGGTTGCAAACTACAAGGGCGAGATGTATAACATGCCGTTCAACATGAACACCTTCAGCCGCATGTGGGGAATCTCCACTCCGGAGGAGGCAAAAAAGATCATCAATGAGCAGAGAAAGGTCATCAAGGGCGAGCCGAAGAACCTGGAAGAGCAGGCCATCAGCCTTGTGGGAACCCATATCTACCAGAAGCTTGTCAAGGGCTACACTGAGAAACAGTGGGGCAGAGACTGCAAGGAGCTCCCAGCCTTCATCATCAAACGTCTCCCGGTACGCTACACCTACGACAACAACTATTTCAATGACCTTTACCAGGGAATCCCGATCGGCGGCTACAATAAGATCACGGAAAAGCTCTTCGAGGGCTGTGAGATCCGCCTCGGAGCCGACTACCTGGCTGACAAGGAGAAATATGACGCCCTTGCGGACAAGGTCGTATATACAGGAACCATCGACAGCTATTTCGACTACTGCTTCGGAAAACTCCAGTACCGCAGTCTGCGGTTTGAGACGGAGATCTTAGACTGCGACAACTATCAGGGCAATGCGGTCATCAACTACACCGACCGCGAGACTCCGTACACGAGGATCATTGAGCACAAACACTTCGAGTTCGGAACCCAGGAGAAGACAGTCATCACGAGAGAGTACCCGGCGGAGTGGACCGAGGGCATGGAGCCATACTATCCGGTAAACGATGAGAGAAACCAGGAATTATATAAGAAATACGCGGAACTCGCTGGAAAAGAGAAGAATGTGATCTTCGGCGGAAGACTCGCGGAATACCGCTATTACGATATGGATAAGGTTATCGAGTCCGCCCTGTCCTGCGTGAAGAAGGAATTTGGAAATGAATAACCGGCCGAAAACGCCTCACGGGTTCGCCAGACTCATCATTGGCGACGGATCCGCGGTATCGGAGCAGAAGAACATCATCTGGAATATGATCGGAAGCTTCCTCTACGCCTTTGCGTCCATGGTGCTCTCTATCGCGGTGGTCCAGCTTGCGGGCGAGGACGCGGGCGGAGTGTTCACCTTCGCCTTTACCACCTTCGGACAGCACATGTTCATGGCGGCATACTTTGGGATCCGCCCGTTCCAGATCACGGATACCGGGGAGAAATATACCTTCGGCGATTATCTGGGACTGCGCCTCATCACCTGCGGTCTCGCGATCCTTGTGGGCTTTGGCTACGTCCTTGTCAGCGGATATACCTTTGAGAAGGCAGCTGTCGTTTTTCTGATGGTGGTCTACAAGGTCATCGATGCCCTGGCGGATACATACGAGGCAGAATTTCAGCGGAGCGGAAGACTGTACCTGACGGGAAAATCCAACGCGTTCCGGACGATCCTCTCCGTAACCTGTTTCCTCGGAAGTCTCGCGGTGACAGGAGAGCTTCTGACGGCCAGTATCTGGGCAGTCGGCGCGCAGTTTATGGGATTTTCCCTGTTTGATTTCCTTGTGATCCGGGAACTCCCGAATGTGACATGGAAGTCGGGGCGCGGAAAGAAATTCCAGCTCTTCCGGGATAATATTCTGTTATTTTTCTCGGTGGTTCTGGACTTCTATATCTTTTCCGCATCAAAATACGCCATCGAGGCCCATATGGCAGACCGTGATCTCGCAGTCTACGGCGCGATCTTCATGCCGACCAGCGTAATCAACCTGGTTGCCGGCTTCGTGATCCGACCGTACCTCACAAAGCTCGCGGTGGACTGGGAGACAGGCCACTTAAAAGCATTCCGGAAGATCATCATGAACCTTGCCCTGATCATTGCGGCCCTGACCGTTCTCGCGGTGGGCGGTGCGTGGTTATTGGGAATTCCGGTGATCAGCCTGCTGTACCCAAACTTAAGAGAAGGACTTTCCACCTGCCGCATGGCGTTGGTACTGATCATCATCGGCGGCGCCCTCAATGCATTCATGAACCTGTTTTACTATTCCCTTATTATCATGCAGAAACAGAGGTTCATCATCCTGGGCTACGCCTTCGTCAGCGTACTCGCGGTGCTTTCTTCCGGCTGGTTCGTCCGGATGGGAGGAATCCAGGGAGGAGCCTTCGTATACATGCTTTTGATGGCGGCACTGATGGTATTCTTTGGAATTTTCTCTGCAGGATTTATGAAACAGAAAGAGAGAGCTCAAAAACACGATGAAGGTTGATGTGATCATCCCGGTCTATGGTCCGGGAAACAGATTGTTGGAATTATTTGACCGGCTGGGACGCCAGACCGTACCGGTGGACCGGCTGATCATCATGAATACAGAAAAGTACCTGTGGGATAAGTGGACGGAGACCCTGGAACCGGGAAGACTCCCGGAAAATCTCTCCGTGTACCATGTGACGAAGGAAGAGTTTGACCATGGCGCTACAAGAGACGCAGGGATCGGGCACTCCGATGCGGATGTCTGTGTCTGCATGACCCATGATGCGCTTCCAGCGGATACAAATTTGATAAAAGCCCTGACGGACGCACTTTTCTCCGGGGACGATATCGCTGTGGCATATGCGAGACAGCTTCCGGCAACGGACTGCAATATCATCGAGTGCCACACGAGAGATTTTAACTATCCGGACAAAAGCCGGGTCAAGAGACTTTCAGACCTCGACACCCTGGGGATCAAGACCTACTTCTGTTCCAATGTCTGCGCGGCATATAAGCGGGAGATCTATAGGAAACTCGGTGGTTTTATCCGGAAGACGATCTTCAACGAGGACATGATCTTCGCGGCGAAGGCCATGAAGAATGGATACGCGGTTTACTACGCGGCGGACGCGAGAGTGATCCACTCCCATAACTATACGGCGTCCCAGCAGTTCCACAGAAACTTTGACCTGGCGATCTCCCAGGCGGACAATCCCGACGTATTCTCCGGGATCCGGTCCGAGGGCGAGGGCATCCGCATGGTGAAGGACACAGCCCGCTGGCTCGTAAAGACGGGGCACGCGTACCTCGTCCCGAAGCTTGTGGTGGACAGCGGATTCAAGTATCTGGGGTATCTTGCCGGGAAAAGGTATAAGAAGCTGCCAAGAAAATTGGCAGTAAAGCTGTCTATGAACCGCAATTACTGGAAATAGAGCTAAAAATTATGTAAACTGACCTGCTGCCTGCTTCTATATGCAAATGGCGGCGCAGTGGCACAACGCAGAAAAAAGTTGTCATTCCGCCTGTGGGGTGGTATGATGTAGTGCGGAAATGCCGAAAAATGGCGAAAATACAGCGGTGTGCAGGAAAAGCATATATTTCTGCTTCAGAAATGAGATGGGTATATGCCGAAAGAGAAATATTGCAGCCGTAAATTTATAAAAATGTGAGGTAAAAAACTATGGGAAAGATCAAAGTTTCTTCCTGTGAAACAGATGGAATGGTAATCGAAGGCCTTCATGTGATCGAGCCGACCGTATTCAACGACGAGCGCGGATACTTCATGGAGACATACAACCAGAACGACTTCAAAGAGGCTGGACTCAACATGGTATTCGTACAGGATAACCAGTCTATGTCCGTAAAGGGCGTACTCCGCGGCCTTCATTTCCAGAAGCAGTTCCCGCAGGGCAAGCTCGTCCGTGCGGTACGTGGAACAGTTTTCGATGTAGCCGTTGACTTAAGAACACACTCCAAGACATACGGAAAGTGGTTCGGTGTTGAGCTCTCCGCAGAGAACAAGAAACAGTTCTACATTCCGGAAGGTTTCGCACACGGCTTTGTCGTTCTCTCCGACGAGGCAGAGTTTGCCTACAAGTGCACCGATTTCTATCATCCGGGTGACGAGGGCGGACTTGCATGGAATGATGAGACGATCGGCGTAAAGTGGCCGATCACACCGGACATGCAGCTCATCATCTCCGAGAAAGACCAGAAATGGCCGGGATTTAAAGAAATTTTTAAATTCGACAGATAGTAATAAAAGACAGCTCAGCAGCTTTTTGTGATGCATAGAAGAATGTGCAGATAACCTGATTAAATCGATTTTTTATATGAGGTTAGAAGCAATATCAAAATGAAAAGGCGAAAAGCTGAAACGTTATAATTGAAAAACTCACACTTAGTCTCCAGTCGGGACCGCGCGAAAAGCGGCCCCGCCCCCGGAGACCAGAAAGGTTGTTAAAGCGTGAATTATCTGACTTCATTACTGAAGGAGCTGGTGGCAAAAAGAAAACTGATCTGGGAACTCTCCAAGGCAGATTTCAGAAAACGTTTTGTCGGCTCCTATTTTGGCGTTGTCTGGATGTTTATCCAGCCCATCGTCACCGTCCTGATCTATTGGCTCATCTTCGGTCCCATCGGATTCAAGAGTGCGCCGCCGGTGCCGAACGCCTCCTATGTCCAGTGGCTGGTTCCGGGTATCGCCCCGTGGTTCTTCTTCTCCGAAGCCTTAAACTGCGGAACAGGATGCCTTCAGGAATACAACTACCTGGTAAAAAAAGTAGTATTTAAGGTGGAGATCCTGCCTGTGATCAAACTGATCTCCTGCCTGTTCGTCCATGCATTCTTTGTTGCAATCATGTTCATCGTATTCCTGGTCAGCGGCAAAAGACCGCAGATTTCCTGGATCCAGATCATTTATTATTCCTTTGCCGCATCCATGTACGCCCTGGCGCTCACCTATCTTACCAGCGCGATCCAGGTATTCTTCAAGGATATGGCACAGATCGTCAGCATCTGCCTGCAGTTCGGCATGTGGCTGACCCCGATTATGTACAGCGAGCAGTTATTCCTCGACAAAGGTCTGACGATGGCTCCGATGATCCTGAAGCTGAACCCGTTTTACTATATTGCGGCGGGATACCGTGACAGCATGCTGACGGGAGACTGGTTCTTCATGCGTCCGACACTGACCGTGTATTTCTGGGCAGTGACCCTGATCACCATGTTAGTGGGACTCAAAGTATTCAAGCGGCTCCGTCCGCATTTCTCAGATGTATTGTAGGAGGAAACCATGTCTGCCAATGCGATTACAGTAAAAGACGTGACGAAGGTGTACAGGCTCTACGACAAGCCGATCGACCGCTTGAAAGAATCCTTAAGCCTGACACATAAAAGCTATCACAAAGACTTCTATGCCTTAAATGGTCTGTCCTTCAACGTGGAAAAAGGACAGACGGTGGGCATTATCGGAACGAACGGTTCCGGTAAATCAACGATCTTAAAGATCATCACCGGTGTCCTCACACCGACCACAGGCCAGGTGGACGTTGAGGGAAAGATCTCCGCACTTCTGGAGCTTGGTGCCGGCTTCAACATGGACTACACCGGAATCGAAAATATCTATATGAACGGCACGATGATGGGCTATTCCCGGAAGGAGATGGATGAGAAGCTGCAGGATATCCTGGATTTTGCGGATATCGGCGATTTTGTCTATCAGCCGGTGAAGACATACTCCAGCGGTATGTTCGTCCGTCTGGCGTTTGCGCTCAACATTAATGTGGAGCCGGAGATCCTGATCGTCGACGAGGCCCTGTCCGTCGGAGACGTATTCTTCCAGGCAAAATGTTACCGGAAGATGGAGGAGATCAAGCAGAGGGGAACAACGATCCTCATGGTTACCCACGATATGGGCAGTATTATTAAATACTGCGATAAGGTCGTTCTCTTAAACAAGGGCGAATTCATCGCGGAAGGTGAGCCGGGCCACATGGTGGATCTCTATAAGAAGATCCTGGCAAACCAGCTGGATTCCTTAAATGAAGAACTGGAGAGCGATTATTCCGGCGGGATGTTAGGCGATGAGAAAAAGGCGAAGGCGGAGGAATCCCATTCCGACGGATCCCTCATGAAGGATAAGATCACCATCAACACAGACCGCACCGAGTACGGTGACGGCCGGGCTGAGATCTTCGACCTGGGACTCTTCGATTCGAAAGGAAATCTCACAAACCTCCTGTTAAAGGGAGAGATGTTCACGATCAAGGAGCGGATCCGCTTCCATGCGCCGATCAAGAGTCCGATCTTTACCTACACGATCCGCGATAAAAAGGGAACAGACCTCACCGGAACGAACACCATGTACGAGGGATGCGATATCAAACCGGTGGGGGATGGCGATGTCTACGACGTTTCCTTTACCCAGAAGATGACATTACAGGGCGGCGAGTACCTGCTCTCTATGAGCTGTACCGGCTTCGAGGGCGAGGAACATGTGGTCTACCACCGCCTGTACAACATTGCAAACATTACGGTGATCTCCAACAAGAATACGGTCGGCGTCTACGACATGGAGTCTGAGGTGGAGACATCGCTCACAAGGGCGTAAAAGCGGGAGAAAAAGATGAAGGATTACAGTTATGAACTTCTTGACCTGCTCGAAAAGTATAAAGGAGATGCGGAGGCGGCACTGCGGGGTGAAACAAGCCCGTGGTGTCTCTACGCATTTTCGCCGTTAAGGGAAAACCTTTTCGAGTGGCTGGAAATAGGAAAAAAGGACCGGGTTCTCCAGGTCGGATCCGACTACGGTTCCTGTACCGGGCTGTTTGCGGAGCGCGCCGGTGAGGTGGTCGTTCTGGATCCGTTGGATGAGAACTTGGAGGTGAACCGGAAAAGACACGGAGAGAAGGAAAATCTCTGCCTGGTCCGCGGCGAACTTCCAAAGGCGGGAACAGAGTCTCTTGGATGGAAAGAGTACAAGGGAAAAGAGCGTGCGGCAGAAGAACTGGATGCTCTCTATAAGGATGGCTTCGACTATGTGATCCTGCCGTCCATGCTCTCCGGGACAGAGAAAAACGGGGCGGCAGATCTGCTGGCAAGAGCAGCTGCTCTTGTGAGACCTGGCGGAAGGCTTTTAGCGGCAGCGGAGAATGAGTCTGGTGTCCGCTATTTCATGGGAGCGGAGCCATTTGAGCACTCCTTCCTGGAGGTGGAGTTCCGTGGTCTGTTTGAGGACTTAAAAGAGAAATTTGGCGGAACCGCAATGCTCTACTATCCGGTTCCGGACTACCGTTACCCGGTGACCATCTACTCCGACGGCTATCTCCCGCAGACCGGCGATGTGACGAACATCTCCGCCCGTCTTGACGGACCGGGACTCTGGTTCGGAAACGAGGAGAAAGCCATGGCGAACGCATGCAGAAATGGGGATTTCACGAAATTCACGAACTCATTCCTTGGCATGTGGGAAAAGGGGAAGGCATGAGACAGATTTTATTTGTAAAATACAACCGGACCAGAGCGGCGCAGTTCCAGTTAAAGACAGAGATCGTGCGGGAGGACGAAGTTCTCACCGTTGAAAAAACGGCTCTCACAGAGGCTGGCGAGGCGCATATCCGCTCCTTCGGAGAAAAATATGAGAAGATCCGTGATCTGAATCCTGCCATCCGTTTCTTGAAGCCGGAATGGAAAAAGGATAAGAAGACGGTCTCCTTCCAGTACTTAAACGGCAAGACGGTCGGGGATGCCCTGGGCGAGGCTATCGTTATGGGCGAGGTTCCGTATCAGGAGCTTGAGACCGTGATGAAGGTGCTGTTCCCGGGAAATGCAGACGCGAAAATCTTTGAGGCGACACCGGAGTTCGAGACGGTATTCGGAAAAGTTCCGATGATCGACGATAAGGCAGCCGCGGTCTCCAATGTGGATGGGCTCTTCGAGAACCTGATGGTGCCGGAAAACGAGAACTGCATCTACGGAATCGACTATGAATGGGTATTTGATTTCCCAATCCCGGAGAAATTTTTGAAATACCGCGACCTCTTATATTTTTACAGACGCTACGAGAGAGTCCTCAACGTAAAAGAAGAGGATCTCTATGCCCATTTCGGGATCACAGGGGGAGAACTCCAGATCTTTGACGGCATGGAAAAGGCGTTCCAGTCCTATGTCCATGATGCAGGCTCCTTCGGCTACATGAAACAGTACGAGCAGCCGACAAAGACCGTGGAATTTCTTCTTGACCGCGAGAGCGAGCTCTACAAGGTAAAAGACTGGTGCGAGAACTTAAAGCAGGAGATTTCCGAGAAGGACATCACGATCATGAAGCAGCAGGAAGTCCAGCGTCTCACAAACAATCATGTGACGAACCTGGATGCCATCATCGCCAGCCTGAGAAGCGAGAACGCGAGAATGGCGGGAGATCTGCAGTACCTGTCGAAACATGAGGCGATCATGTGGAAAGTTCTCCGGAAATGCCACCGCGCTGTGGATAAAGTCATGCCGAAGGGCACAAGAAAGAGAAAGATCGCGGGGTACTTCAAGAATACCGTCTTCCATCCGGGAAAATACGGAAGGCTGTATTTCACAAAGGACGGAAGAAACAGGATCCGCGGCGACTTTAAGATCGGCGCCGGTTACTTAGAGCATGGAAAACTCCATTTTGACTATGTGGAGCACCCGACCGTGTCCATCGTGATCCCGGTCTACAACCAGATCCACTATACCTATGCCTGCCTGCTCTCAATCTTAGAGAACACGAAGGATGTGACCTATGAGATCATCATCGCCGATGACGTGTCCACGGACGCGACTAAGGAGCTGTCCCTGTACGCGGAGAATCTCGTGATCTGCAGAAACAAGACGAACCAGGGTTTCCTGAGAAACTGTAACCAGGCAGCGAAGGCGGCCCGCGGAAAATATGTGATGTTCTTAAATAATGACACACAGGTAACTCCGGGCTGGCTCTCATCACTCGTGAACCTCATCGAGTCTGATCCGACGATCGGTATGGTTGGCTCCAAGCTGGTCTACCCTGACGGACGTCTCCAGGAAGCGGGGGGAATCATCTGGAGCGACGGCTCCGGCTGGAATTATGGACGTCTTGACGATCCGGAGAAGTCGGAATACAACTACGTGAAGGATGTGGACTATATCTCCGGTGCGGCGATCCTGTTATCCAATGACCTCTGGAAACAGATCGGCGGTTTCGACGAGCTGTTTGCACCGGCGTACTGCGAGGATTCCGACCTTGCCTTCGAGGTGAGAAAAGCCGGATACCGCGTAGTCTACCAGCCATTGTCAAAAGTCATCCACTTCGAGGGCGTCTCCAACGGTACCGACGTAAATGGAACTGGTCTAAAGCGCTACCAGGTGGAGAACAGTAAGAAGCTAAAGGAAAAGTGGGCGGAGGAGTTCAAAAAGCAGTCTGTAAATACAGGCAATCCGAATCCGTTCCGTGCCCGTGAGAGAAGCCAGAAGAAGCCGGTGATCCTTGTCGTGGACCATTATGTTCCGACCTTCGATAAGGACGCGGGTTCCAAGACTACTTACCAGTACCTCAAAATGTTCGTGAAGATGGGATATTCCGTGAAATTCCTCGGAGACAACTTCCTTCACGAGGAGCCGTACTCCACAACACTTCAGCAGATGGGCGTGGAGATCTTATATGGGCCGGAGTACCAGGCAGGTATCTGGGACTGGCTGACAAAGAATAAAGATGAGATCGATTTTGCGTACCTGAACCGTCCGCATATCGCCATCAAGTATGTTGATTTTATTAAGAAGAACACCAATATCAAGGTGATCTACTACGGACATGATCTGCATTTCTTAAGAGAGTACCGGGAGTACGAGCTTACCGGCGATATCAAGAAGAAACGGGAGTCCGATTACTGGAAATCCATCGAATTCTCCCTGATGGAGAAGGCGGCGGTCTCCTACTATCCGTCCTACGTGGAGGAGGAGGCGATCCACGCGATCCATCCGGAGTACAAGATCAAGGCGATCACAGCCTATGTCTATGAGAAATTCCTGGAGAATATCGACAAGGACTTCGCAAAGAGGGAGGGACTGCTGTTTGTCGGCGGCTTCGCGCATCCGCCGAACGCGGACGCGGTTCTCTGGTTCGCAAAGGAGATCTTCCCGCTGATCAGACAGAGGATCGACGTAAACTTCTATGTGGTTGGCTCTAAGGTGACAGACGAGATCAAAGCGCTTGAACAGCCGGGAAGCGGCATCATTGTCAAAGGCTTTGTCACGGAGGAAGAGCTTGCGTCTCTTTATTCCACATCCCGCATCGTTGTGGTTCCGCTGCGCTACGGCGCCGGAGTTAAGGGCAAGGTCGTTGAGGCAGTCTACAATGGAGCTGCCATCGTCACCACATCCATCGGTTCCGAGGGAATCCCGGAGGCGGATCGCGTCATGAAGGTTGCCGACGGACCGGAGGCATTCGCTGACGAGGTAGTCAAGATGTATCAGGATCCGGCAGAATGCCGCAGAATGTGCGAGGAGACCCAGAAATACATTCGCGAGTACTTCAGCGTTGAGGCTGCATGGAAGGTCATCGAGGAGGACTTTACGCCGGAGAAAAAGAGATAGGACTTGGCTGTAAAGTCATATATGGAATCGAATATTGTGATAAGACTCTGCCGGGAATTTATTTCCCGGCAGTCTGTTCACATGAACGAAAATTCCGGCAAAAATCCGGCAGATCCGTCGTGCATGGTGTGAAAGCCTGTGGAATGCGGTTGAAAAGGAGAATATAGTGAAAAAAGACATTATTCATGAAAATTCCAACAATCACAATAAATACATAAATAACGAAAACAGCGGTGAAAAATCCGCGGAACAGGCAGGAGCTGTGCTTCGCGCGATGACTGTGGATGATATTTCCGCTGTGAAGCAGATCGAACAGACCTGCTTTTCGGATGCCTGGTCTGAAAAGCTCCTCTCTGACCTGCTTGAGAGTGAGTGGGACGAGGCCTGGGTGCTGACAGATACAGACGGCACCAGGATCGGATACGCGAATTTCCGCTTCCTCGCCGGCGAAGGTGAGCTCATGAGGATCGCAGTGCTCCCGGAACACAGGGGCTGTGGGGAGTCAAAGAAACTCATGGACCGTTTGGAAATCTCTGCAAAGGAAAAGGAAGCGCCGGACCTGACTCTGGAGGTGCGCGCCGGAAACACACCTGCCATAAACCTTTATAAATCCTATGGTTTTCAGGCGGAGGCTGTGCGGAAAAATTACTATCAGAATCCGGTGGAGGATGCCCTCATCATGTGGAGACGTTCCGTTCCATCGATTCCCACTTAAAATCATGAAAATATCCGCTATACTGTAGGGGACTCCGGAAGAGCCGGAGATAAAGAAGGCGGAGGAAAAGAAACGATGAGAAAATACGGAAAAGATGGCAGGCTGGATTGTGTGATCTGCAACCGCTGTGGGAAAAAACTGGCGGTGAAACATGGGATCGTGCGGGAAGGTGTGTTTACATCAGATCACAGATGGGACTTCTTTTCGGAAAAAGACGGGGAGATCCACCATTTTGACCTGTGCGAGGATTGCTACAACGAAGTGACAGCGGAGTTCCGGGTTCCGGTGGACGTGGAGGATGAGATCGAGCTGCTTTGAAAACGCAGGCGGTATGCGGCAGAAATGCCGTTATGCTGAAACAGGTTCAGACCAGATTGCGCTGCAAGAGCATATTTGAATGTTAGAAGCGGGTACGGGCGGTTGTCTGTACTCGTTTTCTATTGCCGGGTATTCAGAAGAAGCTGACGTCGGCAGTTCTGTACTTCTTGGTCACTGTACACGGGTAGGAATTTTCTGAACTGAAAATTCCGTACAATACAGTGATGGTAATGGATTTTGCCGATTCGGAATGCGAAGCATCGGCAAAATCAGTTACTGTTTGCGCGGCGTGAACAGTAATACTTCTTGCGGTTCCTGCCCAGGAATCAACTTCCATCTCTTGCATATGACCTCCGCTTTATGGTATGATACGTGCAGACTGGATAAATATAAACTTTTATTATCATAGAATGCAGAGGAAAATACATGTTAGATATCTGTTTACTGGGAACCGGCGGCATGCAGCCGCTGCCGTACCGCTGGCTAACGTCCATGATGGCGCGCTGCGATGGCAGCAATCTGCTGATCGACTGCGGCGAGGGAACCCAGATCGCATTGAAAGAAAAGGGATGGAGCCCGAAGCCGGTGGACGTGATCTGCTTCACCCACTACCATGCCGACCATATCAGCGGACTTCCGGGGTTTCTCCTGACCATGGGAAACGCGGAGCGCACGGAGCCGGTACTTCTGGTGGGACCGAAAGGTCTGGAACGTGTCGTTGGTGCCCTGCGCACCATTGCGCCGGAACTTCCGTTCCCACTTGTGTTTAAAGAACTCACGGAGCCGAGAGAAAAATTTCAGGCGGGTCCCTATGTGGTGGACGCATTCCGCGTAAACCACCGCGTGACCTGCTATGGATATCGCATTACGATCCCGAGAAACGGCAAATTTGATGTGGAACGGGCGAGAGCCCAGGAGATTCCGCAGAAATTCTGGAGCAGACTGCAGAAAGGCGAGACCATCGAGCACGAGGGTAAGATCCTGACCCCGGACATGGTGCTGGGAGAAAAGCGCCGCGGAATTTCCGTTACCTACACGACTGACACGCGCCCGGTTCCGGCAATCGCCGAATATGCCGCGGACAATGACCTCTTTATCTGCGAGGGCATGTACGGTGAGAAGGAAAAAATTGCCAACGCGCGGGAGAATAAGCATATGATGTTCCAGGAGGCGGCAAAGCTCGGTAAAGAGGCGAATCCGCGGGAGATGTGGCTGACCCATTACAGCCCGTCCTTAATGCATCCGGAGGAATATTTAAACGAGATCCGGGAAATCTTCCCGAAAATTAAGACTGCCCGCGACGGCTGGTCTGCTGAACTTGGATTTGATGAGGATTAAGAAATGAAGATACACAGTGTTGAAGAAGATGTATATATACTTGCAATCGAGAGTTCCTGTGATGAGACAGCGGCCGCTGTTGTAAAAAACGGCCGTGAGGTGCTTTCTAACGTGATCTCATCCCAGATCGCGCTCCACACACTTTACGGCGGGGTTGTACCGGAGATCGCGTCAAGGAAACATATTGAGAAGGTAAATCAGGTGGTTCAGGCTGCTTTAGACGAAGCACACATGACATTAGATGAGATCACAGCCATCGCTGTGACCTACGGACCTGGTCTTGTGGGCGCGCTTCTCGTGGGCGTTGCGGCGGCAAAGGCTATCGCTTACGCTGCAAAGAAGCCGCTGGTGCCGGTTCATCATATCGAGGGACATGTATCCGCAAACTTTATCGAGCACCCGGATCTGGAACCGCCGTTTGTCTGCGAGATCGTGTCCGGCGGACATACGCATCTTGTGATCGTGAAGGACTACGGTGAGTTCGAGATCATCGGACGCACAATGGATGACGCGGCGGGAGAGGCATTCGATAAAGTTGCCCGCGCCGTAGGTCTTGGCTACCCGGGCGGCCCGAAGGTCGACAAGGCGGCAAAAGAGGGAAATCCTCATGCCATGGAATTTCCGCGGGCAAAAGTCGGCGGATCCCAGTATGACTTTAGCTTCAGCGGCATGAAATCCGCTGTATTAAACTATATCAACCAGGCGGAGATGAAGGGAGAGACGATCTGTGTGCCGGATCTCTGCGCTTCCTTCCAGAACGCGGTGGTGGATGTTCTCGTGAGCCGTGCCGTTGCGGCAACAAAGGAGTTTGGATACAAGAAGCTCGCCATTGCGGGCGGCGTTGCGTCAAACTCTGCCCTGCGCGCAGGCATGAAGGCGGCATGTGAGAAAGCCGGAATCGAATTCTACTATCCGTCACCGATCTTCTGTACCGACAACGCAGCAATGATCGGTGCTGCGGGATACTATGAGTATATCAACGGAGTCCGCGCAGGCTGGGACCTCAATGCGGTGCCGAACCTAAAACTGGGAGAGCGGTAATGGAACAGGTGAAAACAGCAGCCATCGTGCTGGCAGCAGGACATGGAAAGCGGATGCACAGCAAGGTGGCAAAGCAGTATCTTCTCTTAAAGGGGGAACCGGTGGTTGTTCATGCCCTGCGGGCCTTTGAGAAGGCAGGGATGGATGAGATTATTCTGGTGGCCGGAGCAGACGAAGTGGAATTCTGTAAAAGGAATATCGTGGAGCAGTATGGATTTACCAGAGTGAGACAGGTCGTTGCGGGGGGAAAAGAACGGTATGATTCTGTCCGGAATGGACTTTGCGCTTTAAAGGCCGTAGGATTCGCAGAGGACGGTATCGTTCTGATCCATGATGGTGCAAGACCGCTTGTAAACGGAGAGATCATCGCGAGAGCTGTGGATGGTGTCCGGGAGTTTTCTGCCTGTGTGGCATCGATGCCGGTTAAGGATACGATCAAGGCAGCGGATGCTGAGGGATTTTCTGCAAGCACGCCGGACCGCAGTACCTTATGGCAGATCCAGACACCTCAGGCATTCCGCTTCGGTCTGATCTACCGCGCCTACGAGAAGGTATTTGCACCCGGAACAGACCGCAGCCGTATTACGGATGATGCAATGGTAGTGGAACTGATGACGGACACAAAGGTGAAGTTTATCGAGGGAAGTTATTCAAACATCAAAGTGACAACTCCAGAGGATATGATCATCGCGGAGGCTCTTTGTGCTCATAGGGTACAATAGATTCTTTCTATAATAGAAGATATGGATCTGCCAGTGGCAGTCAGAGAAAGGCGTGGTCTTCCGGGAAAAGGAGATCACGCCTTTCTGGCTGAACAGATAAAAAGAATTTTAGTACCTATTCAGTACCTTCATAGTTACACGCAAAAATCCATTCCAGATCAGCTTCGCTGATGGGATTTTTGCCCTCCAGCCTATGTTTTCTTACGGTCAGCGCAGCAAGTGCGCAGACCTACTGAACAGTTACGAATTTTAGACTTTTAGAAAAATTCTGAAAAAATTCTTTTCAAAAGGAGAAATGAGTTTATTGGATATATGACATGAGAATACCAGATGTTGATGATTGCAATGCATGGGAATAGCATATTTTGTATACAATTAGAAAAGAATAAAAAAACGAAAAAAACTTGGAAAAATGCTTGACAAAAATGGTATTGTGGGGTATTATTAATGAGCACGTTTGAGAGAGCGCTTTGGAGAGATATCGAAGTGGTCATAACGAGGCGGTCTTGAAAACCGTTTGTCCGCAAGGGCGCGTGGGTTCGAATCCCACTCTCTCCGCTAACTGTACTGCGGAGCCAGAGAGATGAGTTCCTGGTGCAGAACTGAATAACGATCTTGCAAAAAAGCAAGATGTGAGTCAACCAATGCAGAAGTACCCAAGTGGTTGAAGGGGCTCCCCTGGAAAGGGAGTAGGTCGTTAGTAGCGGCGCGAGGGTTCAAATCCCTCCTTCTGCGCTTTAACTTATGAAGAAAAACTCCTTCAAAAAGTTAAAAAAGTTCTTGACAAACCGGAAACGGTATGATAGAATAAACGAGTTGCTGCTGA
>ERZ772871.332-NODE-332-length-54445-cov-18.6412_pt1 | contig 54445 bp, 38 predicted proteins | sample MGYA00511899_ERZ772871 | MGnify/ENA primary metagenome ERZ772871 (study PRJEB29015, sample SAMEA2737693) | human gut metagenome | biome: human gut; feature: human-associated habitat; material: faeces | place: China | collected 2012 ... | reverse complement strand
TGTTTTTAAGGTTTGCTTTATTAAAAGCTGTTCGTTCATCTTTCGATGACTTGAATTATTCTCTTATGAATCTTTCAAGGTTATTCACTGTTCAGTTATCAATGTTCTCTGTTGTTTTCAGCAACTCTGATATGTTATCATGATCATCTGCGCTTGTCAACAACTTTTTTATTTTACTTCGCTTTGAAGTGGTTTGTTATCACTTACTTGCGACAGCTTGTTAATAATAACAAACCACATTTCATTTGTCAACATCTTTTTTGACAAAAAATTACATTTTTTATGACATATCTTTTACGATCATAAATACATGTTTTACGACATATCTTTTACAACCATAAATACATATTTTACGACATATCTTTTACGATCATAAATACATGTTTATAACATATCCTTTTTGATCAAAAAATCAGATCATACCTTCTTTGATCACATTATGATCGCGCAGTACTTTTTCAATGACAGTTCCTTTTACCACACGGAGCAATGGTTTCTTCAATGCGTTTAACGGTCCCGGCAATGAGATCTCAAGCGGGGACTTTCCGTCCATGAGTTTTACGCTGCTGTCTAAGAGTTCGCGGATATCATAAACGCTTCCCCAGACCTCAGGCACACCACGGTCTACACCAAGCAATCCATAAACAGCTTCCATTGCAGTTCTCACAGAATACTCTGTTGTGAATACGGTATCTCTCGGAGTCTCTGCAAACTGTCCTAAGAATGCAAAGTTCACGCAGCCGTCCGGGATGACATCCGGTCTGTCCCCTTTGGTTCTTGGCATAAAGAATGCTGTGATATATGGCATCATGGTTGGAACACAGATGGCACTGTGTTCTGCCAGCTCTCCGATTTTTTCTGTCGGAACACCCAGATGATAAAGCCACTCTTCTGTGATCTCTTTTCCGGTACATTCTTTCATTGGTTTCTTAATATAATCGCCCGGTACATCGGTAAATAATCCATAAACCCATACGCAGACCTGATTTTTATCCTGCTCTTTGAACTGTCCCTGACGGTTGATTGTCCAGCTTAACAGCCAGCTTGAATCCTGGCAGCTCACGATACCACCTGTCACAACTTTTCCGGTTCTCGGATCTCTCTTACAGATATCCATAATATAAGGAATGATCTTATCATCTAATGTTGTGACGGTTGCAGATTCCCAGTTTGTTTTTGCAATATCAGAGCAGAATTTCTCCGGGTGTCCGAATGACGGATCCTGTTTTGCAATATTTTTCCATAAATTCCAGCAGCCGCTTGTACGAACCTCGGCATCGCCGTTTGGCGCATGATTCTGGTCTCCGTAAATCGTTCCCTCGGTACAGCTTCCGTTTGTGACAAATACGAGATCGTTTTCCGTTAATGTGATTCCCTCTTCCACACCTTTTACCTTACACTCGATTGTTTTTGCCACTTTCTTTCCATCTTTGATCTCAAAAATAACATTGGTCACTTCTGTATTAAACTGGAAATCAACACCTGCTTCCTCCAGATATTTCTGCATCGGAAGGATCAGTGATTCATACTGATTGTATTTTGTGAATTTCAGTGCTGAGAAATCCGGCAGTCCGGCGATATGATGAATAAAACGCTGGAAATAAAGTTTCATTTCCAATGCACTGTGCCAGTTTTCAAATGCAAACATGGTTCTCCAATACAGCCAGAATGTGGAGTCAAACACCTCCTCATCAAATACATCCTCGATCGTCTTATCGTAAAGATCCTCGTCTTTTGTCATGAAAAGTTTCATGATCTCCATGCAGCCTTTCTGACTTAAGTTAAATTTTCCATCAGTGTGCGCATCTTTTCCCTGTTTTTCCGTTGCACGGCAGAGAGAATAGTTTGGATCTTCTTTATTTAACCAGTAATACTCATCCAGAACGGAGACTCCCGGTGTCTCAATGGATGGAATGCTCCGGAATAAATCCCACAGACACTCAAAATGATTTTCCATCTCACGTCCGCCACGCATTACATAACCTCTGGTCGCATCATAAATGCCATCACATGCTCCACCTGCAATGTCCATTGCCTCCAAAATATGGATGTGATCTCCCGGCATCTGTCCATCTCTTACCAGAAAGCAGGCTGCTGCCAGAGAAGCAAGACCACTTCCTACTATATATGCACTTTTTTCGTCAACCCCCTGCGGTTTCTTTGGTCTTGCAAAAGCTTCATAGTTACCGTTGGTATAATAAATGCCTTTGCTGTTTTTTTCATTTTTCCCACGCTCTGTGTTGCGGTATTCCTGCTCAGGCGCATTTGCTGCCACTTTTTTCACCTCATTTTTGACGTTATTCTTATGATTCTTTGCGGCAAGTGCCACGGCTCCTGCGCCTGCTGCAAGTGCAGCTACTCCAAGTCCAATGTTTTTCTTTTCCATGGTTCATTTCTCCTTTCATCGATCCTCTTTTTAGGCGTTTGCGAAACTCAATTTTATGTTATGAATATTACGAAAAGTTAACAAGATCAACGAAAACACGCTTCCGCTACGTGTCACTCGCAACGGTACTGCTCATTCTTCGCAGTACTTCGCAAATTCATTTATAATCTGCTTCGCAGATAGGAATTTGCTCACACTTGAATCACTTTCGCACGGTCTGTGCAGTAAATGCACAGACCTGATTGAAATAAGTCGTTCCTGCCTTCTAAGAACCGGCGATTCCCCAGTGTTTTCTTTTGCTCTTGTCACCTTTCCGTAATTCAATTCACATTTTCTAGGAGTTTCGCAATTGTCTAATTTTTTTTTGATGTCTCTATGATAGCTTGCCCCAAAATGATTGCCAATTTACAAAAAAGGTGAAATGATAAAAATTTTATCACTTCACCTTTTTTGATAAAAAGATCGTTTTCATTTTATTGTCATGAATTACATTTTTTCCTTCACCTGTTCAAAATTACGGATGGAATTGGCAATATTGCCATGTAACGTCACTGCGAGCAGATCTACGATTTTCTGATAATCCTCTTTCATTCCACGGTCGATCCAGTCTAACATGATTCCGACAAAACCGTATTTGTAAAAATCAGCAATAAACTGTTTGTCTGTTTCCGGCAGATGATCTCTGGAACATTTTTCCTCGACAACATCCGCAATCAGCTGGTATGTCAGTTTGTATAGAAAGCTCTCAATCTTTTCACGTTGCACCGAATGATAGACGTTCATAATAAACGGCTTGTTTCCCAGCACTGCCTCAAAAATCTGGGCAAAACCCTCCTGCCAGGTATCGTAAGTTTTCTTATCCCGAAGGGCTTTTTTACCGTCTTCCACACATGCCCACTCCACCAGATCATAGATATCCTTGAAATGATAGTAAAATGCCATACGGCTGATCCCACAATCATCTGTCAGATCTGCGATGGTGATCTTATCAAAAGGTTTCTTTTTCAAAAGCTCTTTCAATGACGCTTCCAGTGCGATCTTTGTTGTGTTTGACATACACTTCTCCTGCAAATTTTTATCTTGACATAAATTGTTAGTAAGCTTACAATTCTTCTGCCTGCTACAATTTTATATATATTTGTACAAATAAGCAACTTTTTTATGGCTGCTATTATAATAATTGAAAGAGAGTTTATCAACATGACACAGAAAAAACAAATGACAAATCCACTTGGTACCGATAGGATTTCCACGCTGGTGGCACGTTTTGCTGTTCCAAGCATTATCGCAATGCTGGTCAGCGCCGTTTACAATATCGCTGACCAGCTTTTTATCGGAAATGCAGTCGGCACGCTCGGAAATGCTGCAACCAATATCGCCTTTCCACTCTCTATGCTCTGCACTTCGCTGGCACTGCTTTTTGGGATCGGCGGAGCAGCAAGCTTTAACCTTCATATGGGCGCTGGACGAAAAGAGGAAGCTCCTTATTATATCGGCAACTCCATCACTATGCTGCTCTCACTCGGATTTCTTTTACTGCTTATCACCGAACTGTTTTTAAATCCGCTGTTAGTGCTCTTTGGTTCCCCGGCAGATGTACTCCCACTGGCAGAGCAATATGTCCGCGTCACAGCGGTCGGTTTTCCATTTCTGATCTTAACCATCGGAAGCGGTCACCTGATCCGTGCGGACGGCAACCCGAAAATGGCAATGTTTGTCACAGTTTCAGGTGCTGTCATTAATATTGTCTTAGACGCACTGTTCGTATTCGGTTTCCAATGGGGAATGTACGGTGCTGCCTGGGCGACTGTCATCGGACAGATCATCTCCGCTGCGATCGCGATCCGTTACCTCATGCATTACCACACTGTGACATTAGAAAAACAGCATTTTATCCCTTCCGGGAAAGTTCTCGCACAGATCTGTTCCCTCGGCATGTCCTCAGGCATTAACCAGATTGCCATGATGATCGTGCAGATCGTCATGAACAACCTGTTAAAACACTACGGCGCACAGTCCGTTTATGGCGAATCCATCCCGATCGCCTGTGCCGGAATTGTCATGAAGGTAAACCAGCTTTATTTTTCTATTATTATCGGACTGTCCCAGGGAAGCCAGCCAATTGAAAGTTTTAATTACGGTGCAAAGCAATACAAACGGGTGAAGGACGCTTTCCTTCTCGCAGCGTCAGTCGGTGCGGTTGTATCCATTATTTCCTTTTTGCTGTTCCAGCTTTTCCCGAGACAGATCCTTGGTCTGTTCGGAAGCGGAAGCGAAGAATATTTTGAGTTCGGTGTCAACTATTTCCGAGCCTTCCTGTTCTTCACCTGGTTAAACTTTTTGCAGCCGATCTCCTCGATGTTTTTCAGTTCCATCGGAAAAGCGTACAAGGGAACTTTCCTCTCCCTGACCAGACAGATCCTGTTCCTGCTGCCGCTTATCGTTGCACTGCCGCATTTTTTCGGCATTATGGGCGTACTTTATGCAGGACCGATTGCCGACCTTCTGTCCTTTGCAGTCGGTCTTAGCATGGTGATCGTTGAATTCAAACATATTAATAAGCTGGAAGCTGAACTGGCTTAATATTATCCTTTACCCCAACACCTTCTCCAGCTCCTCCACAACGATCTTAAGAGCTTTTATCCGGGCATATTTCTTGTCGACAGACTCTAAAATATGCCACGGAGCATAGGAGGTGCTGGTCTTTTGGATCATCTCATTGACCGCTGTCTCATACGCATCCCATTTGTCACGGTTGCGCCAGTCCTCGTCTGTAATCTTCCACTGTTTTTCCGGTGTATTCTGTCTCTCATTAAAACGCTCAAGCTGCGTATCTTTGTCGATCTGCACCCAGAATTTAATGATCACAGCACCCCAGTCGTGAAGTTCTTTTTCAAATTCGTTGATCTCATTGTAAGCACGCATCCAGTCATTTTCACTGCAAAATCCCTCCAGACGCTCCACCATCACTCTTCCGTACCATGTGCGGTCAAAAATAGCGATATGTCCTGTTTTCGGCAGTCTCGTCCAGAAACGCCACAGGTAATGTCTTGCTTTCTCATGAGGTTCCGGGCTTGCGATCGGATGAACTTCGTAACCGCGCGGATCAAGTGCTCCTGCGATCCGCTTGATGTTGCCGCCTTTTCCTGCTGCATCCCAGCCCTCATAAGCGATGATGACCGGTACTTTTTTCCGGTAAAGACGGTTGTGCAGTTCTCCAAGCCGATTCTGCAATTCTTTCAATTCTTTGCGGTACTCGTCCGTCTCAATCTCTTTGTCTAACGGCACTTCTGCCAAAAGTGGCATCCGCACTAACGGAAAAACATTCTGCAAAAGAGGTACTGCCAGCTTCTGATTACTCAGCGCAATCTCGATTCCCTGTGTCAATGTCTCTAAAACCTGAAGTTCCGTCCATTTTCTCGACTTTGCATCAATAATGTACCACGGCGCAGACGGCATATTTGTGTTTTTCATATAGGAAGAAAATGCCTCTTCGCACTTCTCATAATGCCGGTTCTGCCAGAGATCATTTTTGCTGACACGCCAGACCGTATCTTTTTCATGCTCTAAATGTTCGATCCGTTTTGCCTGTTCTTTCTCCGAGATATGCAGGAAAAATTTCATGACCAGATAACCGTTATCTGTAAGCTGGCGCTCAAAACGTCTCACACTCTCGATTCTTTTTGCGTAATCCTCATCGGAAAGTTTTCCGTGCAGCTCGTCTTTTACGATCTCATCCATCCAGCCCGAATCGAGAAATACGAATTTTCCTTCTTCCGGAATTCGTTTGAAATAGCGGTATAAAAATGGCTTCCGGCACTCCTCCTCACTCTTTTCCCCCATCGATTCCACCTTGAAGAAACGTGGATCGATATTCTGGATCACCTGGCCGATCACGGAACCTTTTCCGGCAGTTCCCCAGCCTTCCATGAGCACAAGTACCGGTATCTTCTGCTCTTTGATCAAAAGCTGCTGTTTTGCCAGCTTTTCTTTTGCAGCGGCAAGGCGCGCTTTGATTTCTTCCTCATCCGGTTTTTCCATTGCTTTCCATTCCTGAAGCATAAAAAATCCCCCTTCTCTTACACTTTTTCATCATCAATCCATATCTCCGCGATCACGTTCCGAAGATGCACGGATCTCTGCCTGTTACTCTGTTGTCATTCTTCTTTTAGTTTCTCTCAAAATTTCCGAAACATCAAGACATTTTCACACTTTTTATATTTTTTTCAGAATTTGACAGTTTTATTCTTCTACCTATATTTTCGTATACTTGTTTTCTTTTATAAGCGTTTCTTATGAATCAGTTTTTTCTCCCTATTTTTTTGCATAAATGCAGGAAAACAGGAAAAACCTCCTTGCAATTTGTATTCTTACACGATATAGTTGAATCAACAATTTCGAGATGAAGTTTGCAGGAAAACGACGCAAGTCTACCGAAGGAGTAACACTCTCAGGTGCCGGTCATACCGGTGCAACTGTAAATGGATCGACTCTCTGGAGACACCCGGATGAACCGGGGGCCGAAGGTGCAACATACGTTTTCGTATGAATCTCTCAGGCAAGCGGACAGAGAAGATATCTTAATTGCACACATAAGATTTCATTTTATATGAAGTTTTCTGATTATGTATCTTCCTATCCCATATATTTTTATATGGGATATTTTTCTGTCAGTTCATCCTGTTTCCGGTCATCATCCCATTTTCATTGCAAGATATTTTTCTGTGATACTGCATGCACTCGATGTATATATTGAAAGAAAGATAGAGGATTAGAAACATGTGGAGTGTAATTAATGATTTTCTTGTCAATGTTGACAATTTTGTCTGGGGTGTGCCATTAATGGTGCTGATTATGGCGGGCGGCCTGCTGCTTACGGTGCGCCTCGGTCTGTTACAGATCCGGAAGCTTCCCCTTGCGCTGAAATGGATGATCCAGAATGAGGAAGAGGCAGAAGGCGAAATTTCCAGTTTTGCAGCTCTCTGTACTGCTTTGAGCGCAACGATCGGTACCGGTAATATCGTTGGTGTTGCAACCGCTGTCTGCGCCGGCGGTCCGGGCGCTCTGTTCTGGATGGTCGCAGCCGCTTTTCTCGGAATGGCTACCAAATATTCCGAAGGACTTTTAGCTGTCAAATACCGTGTCGTTGCTCCTGACGGCCACAGCCTTGGCGGTCCTTTCTATTATATTGAACAGGGAATGGGAAAAAACTGGAAATGGCTTGCGAAGCTTTTTGCATTTTTCGGCGTCTGTGTCGGACTTTTCGGTATCGGAACTTTCAGCCAGGTCAACGGTATCGCAAGTGCGATCAACGGTTTCTTTGATCCGGACAATGCACACTGTGTCAAGATCCTTCCTTTCCTCGGAGAATATTCCTGGTCAGTCGTAATCGCATCCCTGATCCTGACGGTCTGTGTCGCAGCCGTATTGATCGGCGGTGTAAAACGGATCGCAAGTGTGAGCCAGATTGTTGTACCATTTATGGCGATCCTTTATTTTGCTTTTGCCGTTATCCTGATCATCTGCAATATTACTGAAATTCCTGCAGCTATTAAAGTGATCGTAACCGCTGCTTTCACACCGAAAGCTGTTACCGGCGGTGCTGTCGGAAGTATGTTTGTCGCTATGCAAAAAGGTGTTGCCCGCGGTATTTTCTCAAATGAGGCAGGACTCGGAAGCGCCCCGATCGCAGCTGCTGCTGCACAGACAAAAGAGCCTGTCCGTCAGGGACTTGTCAGCATGACCGGAACTTTTATCGACACGATCGTAATCTGTACACTGACCGGACTCTCCATCGTCTTAACCGGCGCATGGCAGGTCGAAGGCTTAGAAGGTGTGGAAGTCACCACTTACGCATTCCAGCAGGGACTTCCTTTCCCTCCGGCCGTGTCCTCTTTTGTATTAATGCTCTGCCTTGTATTTTTTGCATTTACAACGATTCTCGGCTGGGATTATTACAGCGAACGCTGTCTTGAATATTTAAGCGGCGGTAATTTAAAACATGTGAAAGTCTACCGCTGGATTTATATTTTTGCAGTATTTATCGGACCATATATGACCGTCAGCGCTGTGTGGACGATCGCTGATATTTTCAACGGACTAATGGCTCTGCCAAATATGATCGCACTGTTCGCATTGAGTGGGGTTGTTGTCAAGGAAACAAAAGCGTTTTTTAAGAAACAGAGTTAGCGTTACATTTAGGCAATTGCGAAACTCCTTGTAGGCTTCTTTAAATTGTGAAAAATTAACAAAAACATTCAAGACACGCTCTCGCTACGTGTCGCTGGTAACGGTACTGCTCATTCTTCGCAGTACTTCGCAAATTCATTTAAAATCTGCTTCGCAGATAGGAATTTGCTCACACTTGAATCACTTTCGCACGGTCTGTGCAGTAAATGCACAGACCTGATTGAAAAAAGTCGCACCTGCCTTCTAAGTACCGACCGCTCCCCAGTGTCTTTCATGTCTTTTGTTAATTTCTCACAATTCAATTTAGGTTTTCGAGAGTTTCGCAATTATTTAATGTGTCACATTATAAACTTAGTTGCCATTTTTAGCTTTGTGTTTTGGCTAAAGCCATACGAAAAAAGCTGTAAAACTCAATGCGAATTTTACAACTTCTATATAAATGTGTGCTGATTACAGAGATAAAAGTGTGCAGGATTTTTGAATTACATTATGTAAAGATATGCGAAGCAGCCGTTCTTCCATTACTCCGCATATCTGAAAAAAACTAGTTGATGTAGTTAGCTGCTGCTCCCATATAAGCGATTGCTTCATCAGCTGTCAGATACTGACCTTCCATAACAAGGGAAAAATCTGAATTTGCAATTGCAACGGAACCGTCATCTGCTTCTACAAATACTGCTGAGAAATCATCACCTGTATAAACATCTGTTGTGCTGATCTCAGTCCAGTCAATGTTATCTTCATCTGTAACATTTGTTACATTAGAATCATCATATGCTCCACAAAGGACATCTCCCTGTCCATCCTGTGGAACGATCATTAATGAAACATAGCTATATCCATCCGGATCTCTAAAGAGTGTGATCACATACTCTGTATTATCATCATCCACTGCATATAATGCTGCATCAACAAGATCCGCTGTTACATCAAGAAGGGAAAATCCTTCTTCCTCTGTTGTGTCTGCTGCTTCTGCTGCATCTTCCACATCAACTGCATCCTCTTCTGTATCTGCTGCATCATCAGATGCTGTGTCTGTTGTAGTTGTCTGCTGATCATTGTCAGCTGGTGCTGCTGCATCTGATGAACCACCACATGCTGTAATATTAAGAGCCATTGCTCCAACAAGTAATGCTGTTAATAACTTTTTCTTCATTTGAATCTCCTCTTTCTATTATTCATATTTTTGATAAAAATAGAATTTTTTTTGTAAATTTCCTGCCCACTTTTATCTCTGTAATCAGCTTATTTTTCATTTTAAAAAATTATTTGTGCAATGCCTTATCTGGCATGGTTACTTTTTCTTTTCGCAAAAATTCCTGCAAGTCCTGCGCATGAAACCATCAGAAGTGCTGTACAAAGTGCCATGCTGAAATCTTCGCCTGTCTTTGGAGATTTTGCACTCTGGTCAGCGTTTTCGGCTACCGTAAAGTTTGTTGCCGCTGTTCCATCTGTCCAGACAAGTTCAAAGGAATGGTTTCCTGCTGACAGACTCTTAAGGTATTCCGGTTTGAAGGTAATAATGGTAGATCCTTCTGTGACCGTATAGTTGACCGGATCAACCGTTACTCCGTCCACCTTGACCTCGCGGAATTTTGAAACCTCACCGCTTCCTCGGATTGCAAGGCTTCCATCTGTATTCTGTGTCCATGAGCTGCCCGCTCCATCCAAAATATCATATGTTACCTGAGCCGGTGCCGAAGATGCCGAAGATGCAGGAGCCGTTGTGGTTGATGCTGCCGGTGTTGATGTCGCCGGTGCCGGATCCGGTGTCGGGGTTGTTACTTCCGGTGTCGGATTTGGAGTCGGGGTTGGGGTTGGTGTTGGTTCCGGTTTTGGATTCGGCATCGGATTTGGATTCGGTTCTGGGGTGCTATTCTCTGTCACATTCAGTGTAACTGGATCTGATGTATCTGAACCGCTTTGATTGCTTACCACACACTGATATTGATATCCATTAAATTCTGCACTAGCTACATTAAACTTGTAACTTTCACTAGTTGCTCCATCAATATTAACAAATCCTGCATTATCATTTTTATTAACCTGCCACTGATACTTTAAATCTGTACCTGTTGCATTTACTGTAAACGTTGCCGTTTCCCCGGCTTTCACGGATGCAGGCTGTGGCTGGGTTATGATCTTCGGTTTTTCAACAACCGGTGGCACAACATCCTTTGCTTTGAAGGAAACTACTATTGTGTGATTATTTGTTACATTGGTAAAAGTATAGGTATTGGAAGGATTTTCTACTTCTGTGCCGTCCACTTTTAAAGAAGCTATCACGTATCCTTTATTTGGTGTAATTGTGAATTCCTTATCCTTATCCTTGTTAACACTTACTGAACCGCTTGGTGAAATTGTTCCGTTTCCTCCTGATACTGTAGCTTGAATTGTATAAGTTGCTGCTGCCTTTTTTTTCAATACAACTTTGTTATTTTCATCAATAGTTGTTTCATAATCACTATTATCAGAAGAAAAACAGTTTGCACTTACGTCATCACTTGTAATCGGAACCGCAGAAGTATCTGTTGGTGCAATCGCTGTAGTTACGCCTATCCTAGCTTCGCTTGTCAGTCCACTTGCGGACACCTGTTTGCCTTCGCAAAGATATAGATTATTATCTATTTCTCCAACTTTATTTTTAGTAATATTTACCGTACCTTTCATATTAAAAGATCCTGTCGATGCAAAATATACTCCTCCACCATCCGATGTCGATTTATTATCGGTTATTTCACCTCCGAACATATTAAAACTGCCACCATTATGGCAAAAAACTCCACCACCACAATCTTCGGAATTGTTGCCAGAAATAACTCCACCATACATGTTGAATTCGCTACCATTATTATACACACCTCCGCCACCACAATTGTAGCAATTAGCTGCAGTGGATCCTATATTACCAGTAATTGTGCCACCGTACATGTTGAATGTACCCCCAATACTATTAACACCTCCGCCGTATATACCAGTATTCCCAAAGATTGTTCCCTCATACATTTGAAAGTTTCCTCTATTATTACATATACCTCCGCCGTACATACTACCAGTATTCCCAGAGATTGTTCCCTTATACATTTGAAAGGTTCCACTATTATTACATATACCTCTGCCTGTTTTACTCTCGCTATGAGTAATTTTTCCGGTATTTACCTGACAATCTGTAAGAATAAACGCATTGCCAGAATCTATGACAATAGTGTCACTGTCACTTGCATTACAAGTAATGCTGTGTCCATTCAGGCATAATGCTACGTCATTTGAACACTTCCATGCACTATTGATCGTCACATCTTGCGTCAGATAGTAATATCCTTCTCCAGTTATATCATTAAGATTAGAAATTCCTTTCCATGTCTGTTCCTTATCATGCGTATGACCTTCAACCGAAAGCTCCTCTGTACCGCATACGCAATGCTTATGCTCAGGATTCTCCGCCGTTGTCACGTTCTGCTCACTTTCCCCTTCAGCCTTCGCATGCACTGTTCCACCCGGTACTGCCGGAACAAGTCCTGCCACCATTCCGAATATCAGTAAACCGGAAAGTATTTTTGCAATGCCTTTGCTCATTCTCTTTTTTCTTATCATGTGTACTCTCCTCCTGCTGTAGTTACAAAATCCAAGATTTCATGTGGCATTCCATCCACAGGTCTAATATCAAATGCTTATCTTAAGCTGCTCTTTTTTCTTCTTACAAAAATTCCTGCAAGTCCCACACATGATACCAACAGAAGTGCTGTACAAAGTGCCATGCTGAAATTTTCTCCTGTCTTTGGAGATTTTGCACTCTGGTCTGCGTTTTCGGCTACCGTAAAGTTTGTTGCCGCCGTTCCATCTGTCCAGACAAGTTCAAAAGAATGATTTCCTGCTGACAGACTCTTAAGGTATTCCGGTTTGAAGGTAATGATGGTAGATCCTTCTGTGACCGTATAGTTGACCGGATCAACCGTTACTCCGTCCACCTTGACCTCGCGGAATTTTGAAACCTCACCGCTTCCTCGGATTGCAAGGCTTCCATCTGTATTCTGTGTCCATGAGCTGCCCGCTCCATCCAAAATATCATATGTTACCTGAGCCGGTGCCGAAGATGCCGAAGATGCAGGAGCCGTTGTGGTTGATGCTGCCGGTGTTGATGTCGCCGGTGCCGGATCCGGTGTCGGGGTTGTTGCTTCCGGTGTCGGATTTGGAGCCGGGGTTGGAATCGGCGTTGGCTCCGGATTCGGTGTCGGTTCCGGATTCGGTGTTGGTGCTGCATCTTCTGTCACAGTCAATGTAACGCAATCTGAAATGGTATGACCGGTATGACCGCTTGGAATGCTTACCATACACTGATATCGATATCCATTATATTCTTTACTAATTGCATTTAACGTGTAACTTTCACTAGTTGCTCCAGCAATATCAACAAATCCTCGATTATCATTTTTGTCAACCATCCACTGATAACTCAAATCTGCACCTGCTGCCTCTACAGTAAACGTTGCCGTTTCTCCGACTTTCACAGATACAGGCTGTGGCTGTTTTGTGATTGATGGTGCTTCAACAGCTGTCTTTTTTTTCAATACAACTTTGCTATTTTCATCAATAGCTGTTTCGTAATCACTTTTATCAGAAAAAAAACAGTTTACACTTACGGAATCACTTGTAATCGGAACCGAAGAATCGTTTATTGGTACAATCTGTGTAGTCACGCCTATCTCAGCTCCGCTTGTCAGTCCACTTGCAGACACCTGTTGACCATTCCAAAGATACAGATTATTAGGTGTTGTTCCAACTTTATTTTCAGTAATATTTACCGTACCACTCATTTTAAAAAGTTGTGACGATGAATAACATACCCCTCCACCATACGATTCTGAGCTATTACTGGTTATTTCACCTCCGGACATAGTGAATGTGCCCTTGTTGAAGACACCTCCTCCACCAACAGTGGCTGTATTATTAGTAATTTCTCCTCCGTACATGTTGAATGTTCCTTGATTATATACTCCTCCACCATACTCAGTTCCATACGTTTGTTCTGCTTTATTACCGGTTATTGTGCCTCCGTACATAATGAATCTGCCAGCATTATCATTATATACTCCTCCACCATTATTAGCAGTATTCGAAGTGATTGTGCCTCCGTCCATAGTGAATGTGCCAGCATTATCTACTCCTCCACCGTTATTAGCGGTATTCGAAGTGATTGTACCTCCGTACATAAAAAACATGCCGGGATTCTTGACCCCACCATTGTTACCGGAAATTGTTCCATTATTCATGAAAAATCTTCCTTTATTATAAACACCTTCACCGCTCACTCCTTCCTGATGAGTAATAGTTCCAGTCCCCTTACAGTCCGTAAGCGTAAAGTCAACGTTTTGTATTATAATAACAGCATTATTACCATTTTGGCCGTCAGTCGCTTCAGTCGTGCGAGTAATGCTGTGTCCATTCAGGCATAGATTTACGTTTTTTCGACAAGTCCATGCACTTGTGAGTTTCACATCTTGCATCAAATAGTAACTGCCAGGTCCTTGGCTGTCTATTTCACTAAGATTATTAATCCCTTTCCATGTCTCTTCCTTATGCTTATGCCCTTCAACCGAAAGTTCCCCTGTGCCGCATATGCAATGCTGTGTATGTGCTTCCGTTGTCACGTTCTGCTCACTTTCCCCTTCAGCCTTCGCATGCACTGTTCCACCCGGTACTGCCGGAACAAGTCCTGCCACCATTCCGAATATCAGTAAACCGGAAAGTATTTTTGCAATGCCTTTGCTCATTCTCTTTTTTCTTATCATGTGTACTCTCCTCCTGCTGTAGTTACAAAATCCAAGATTTCATGTGGCATTCCATCCACAGGTCTAATATCAAATGCTTATCTTAAGCTGCTCTTTTTTCTTCTTACAAACATTCCTGCAAGTCCTGCGCATGAAACCATCAGAAGTGCTGTACAAAGTGCCATGCTGAAATCTTCGCCTGTCTTTGGAGATTTTGCACTCTGGTCAGTGTTTTCGGCTACCGTAAAGTTTGTTGACGCTGTTCCATCTGTCCAGACAAGTTCAAAAGAATGATTTCCTGCTGACAGGCTCTTAAGGTATTCCGGTTTGAAGGTAATGATGGTAGATCCTTCTGTGACCGTATAGTTGACCGGATCAACCGTTACTCCGTCCACCTTGACCTCGCGGAATTTTGAAATCTCACCGCTTCCTCGGATCGCAAGGCTTCCATCTGTATTCTGCGTCCATGAGCTGCCCGCTCCATCTAAAATATCATACGTTACCTGAACCGGTGCCGCAGCTGCCGGTACTGTTGTGGTTGATGCAGCCGGTGTTGTCGTCGCCGGTGCCGGATCTGGTGTCGGATTTGGATCCGGTGTTGGGGTTGGCTCTGGATCCGGTGTTGGTGTTGGCTCCGGATTCGGTGTTGGTGTTGGCTCCGGATTCGGATTCGGATTCGGTGTCGGTTCCGGATTTGGTTTTGGTGCTGGAGTCTGAGTTTCATCCCTATAAACAGCTTTAATGCGAGATGGCGATATTTTGGTTGTCACAGTAGTTGTAGCATTGTTTACATCCGCAATGACTGCATCACCCGATATCAGTTCCCACTTATCAAATGCTTTTCCAGTTTCAGGTGCATTTGCCATGATTGTAATGGTTGTATTATCTGCATAATTACCTGAACCTGTGCCGTTTTCAACCGTTAAAGCGTACAATGGAATCAATGAAGGATCTTTTAAGTTCATGACAACATATCCTTCGGAATTCATACCTGTTTCATATGCACTGTTCTCCGAAACAAAATAGTTTTCTTTTACAATATCATTCGTAATAGTCACCGGAGTTATTCCGCTTTGAACTATTTCTTTATTCACACTGATTCTCACGCCTGTAGCCAGTCCCGATGCTGATACAAGCTTGTCAGAAGCAAGATACAGATTAGCTTCTGTGTTTCCAGCTATATTCGGTGAACCAGATAGTATCATATCACCATCACTGTATACACCACCGCCCTTGCCAGAAGTATCTGTCAGACTATTCCGGCTCACAGTACCTCCATTCATGACAAATAATCCTTCTGCGTTATCACTGCTGTTAATGTGATAAACATGATGCCATATTCCTCCTCCAAGCTTTCCTGCCTCGTTACCAGAAATAGTTCCACCATTCATGGTAAATATTATTTTATAATTATTCTCCGCATAGTTTTCTACACCGCCACCGCCTTTAGGAGCCTTATTATTGTTGATAGAACCACCATTCATAGTGAATGTACCGTTGAAATTAAATACACCACCACCTCCACCATATGTATCCGTAGAAACATTATCACTGATAACCGCATTGTCAGACATAATAAATTGTCCTTCCCAATTGCATACACCAGCTCCGGATCTTTCTGTAGCGTTACCAGAGATTAATCCACCTGTCATAGTAAATGTACCACTAGTATAATTAAGAACTCCGCCTCCGGCACCACCGCTATGGTTTTCATTAATTTTGCCACCAGACATGGTAAAACTTCCACTATTATATATGCCTCCACCCAGTCTTGCATTATTATCGAAAATTAAAGCACTGCCTGACAATTCAAATCTACTTCTGTTATACACGCCACCGCCATAATCATCGTCAGCGTCATTATTTAAAATGCTACCGCCAGACATAGTAAAACTTCCATCATTGTAGACACCGCCTCCATTGAACTGACTATAATATCGATCATAGCCATAGCCATAATCGTAACCATAGTCATAGTTTCCTTCATCTGCATTAGCGTTAACCTTAACTGAGTTACCGGAGATTGTGCCCTTATACATGTAAAAAGTACCGCTGTTATAGACACCACCGCCTTTATATTCTTTTCCATACTCGCTTGAATATTTCGAACCTGTCACAGCATTGCCGGAAATATTTCCACCATACATGTAAAATGTTCCATTATTACATATGCCTCTGCCTGTTTTACTCTCGCTATGAGTAACGCTTCCGGCATTTTCCTGACAATCTGTAAGGATAAATGTTTTGTCGTTATTTATGACAATAGTGTCACTGTCACTTGCATCACAAGTAATACTATTTCCATTCAGACAAAGCTTTACATTATAATCACATATCCATGTAGTATTGAGAGTGACAGGCTGTGTCAGATAATAACTGCCATCCTGTATTATCCCATCCAGACTCGAAATCGCAATCCAAGTTTCATTTTGGCTATTGTCCTGTCCCACTGAATGTGTGTGTGAAGTATCTGCCATCGCTGTGACTGGCATCATTCCCATCAGCATCATGCCACTGAGCAGGAATGTAAATATTTTTTTCTTCATAGAATTTCTCCCTTGTATTTCTAAACCCTGCTTGTAATCTGTTTTGCTTTCATCTTATCTGACATTGTTTCTTTTTTCTTCTTACAAACATTCCTGCAAGTCCTGCACATGACACCATCAGAAGTGCTGTACAAAGTGTCCTGCTGAAATCTTCGCCTGTCTTTGGTGATTTTGCACTCTGGTCAGCGTTTTCGGCTACCGTAAAGTTTGTTGCCGCTGTTCCATCTGTCCAGACAAGTTCAAAGGAATGGTTTCCTGCTGACAGACTCTTAAGGTATTCCGGTTTGAAGGTAATAATGGTAGATCCTTCTGTGACTGTATAATTGACCGGATCAACTGTAACTCCATCCACCTTGACCTCACGGAATTTTGAAATCTCACCGCTTCCTCTGATTGCAAGGCTACCATCTGTATTCTGTGTCCATGAACTGCCCGCTCCATCTAAAATATCATACGTTACCTGAGCCGGTGCTGCAGCTGCCGAAGATGCCGGTGCCGTTGTGGTTGATGCAGCCGGAGTTGATGTCGCCGGTGCCGGATCCGGTGTCGGGGTTGTTGCTTCCGGTGTCGGATTTGGAGCCGGCGTTGGGGTTGGGGTTGGCTCCGGATTCGGATTCGGCGTCGGTTCCGGATTCGGTGTCGGTGTTGTCTCACTGTCCTTATAGGTTGCTTTAATCGTAGTTGGTGCTATTTTGGTTGTCACAGTAGTTGTCGCACTATTCTCATCAGCAATAACTGCGTCGCCATACATCTTCACCCACTTATCAAATACTTTTCCATCTGCAGCCGGATTTGCTGTAATCGTTACAACAGTACCCTCCACATACGTTCCATTACCTGTACCATTGATAATTTCCAAGATATAAACAGGCTTATCTGCATCCGGAACTGTTACCACAAAGGCTGGACTTTCCTCATGATTTTTATCCCCTTTGTATCTTACCTCGTAGGTTCCTGCAGAAAGTCCGGTAATCTCTTTGCCGGTGCAGTCTATATATGAGCTGTCCCCGGATTTACGGTATTCCATATTCTCATTCACGACTGTAATCTTACCGTCACTGCCACCTGCGGTAGTAGGTTTCTCTCCCACCAGACCAGTAGGAGCATTCTGCGATGCTTTTGTGATTTCCCAGTTAAAAGTCTTTTCGTTTGCTGTTCCATCTTCCCATGTTTTGCCAGCAGACGGTTTTATAATCACCTCATAAGTACCTGCATCTGTTGCACTATTTGTTCCACTAGCAACTATATAATTTTCACCTAATTCAATACCAGCATGTTCTGTTCCATCATATGTAAATCTGTTTGGGACAGGATCCTGTACAATAGGTAATTTTTCTTTGCATTTTAATACAACTCCATCTACCGCATTCGTACCTATTTCGTAAGCACTATTATCAGAGAAAAAACAGCCTGCACTTGCAGGATTACTGGTAATTGTAACCGGAGAATCATCTGTTGGTGAATTATATGTAGTCACGCCTATTGTTTCTTTTCCTGTCAGAGAGTCTGTTTGCACCGTTGTTTCCCGACCAAGATATAGATTATTATCTCTGTTGTCTCCAACTTTATTTCCAGTAATCTCTACCTCACCACCCAAAGTTATTGCATATCCTCTTGCTACTAAAACACCGCCTCCATTTGAAATAGCCGTGTTATTGGTAATCTTAGCCGTACCACTCATTTTAAAAGGTTCTTGCGATGCATGCTGTACTCCTCCACCATTCTTTTCTGATTTATTACGAGTTATTTCACCTCCGGACATCTCAAATGTGCCATCCTCATTACATACCCCTCCACCATACTCTTTTGTTTCATTATCAGTTATTGCTCCTCCAGACATCTCAAATGTGCCACTTCGATTATATACTCCTCCACCATCACATTGTGATTTATTCTGGGTTATTGTACCTCCGGACATAGTGAATGCATCTGCGTCATTATACACTCCTCCACCTGACGCATTTCCTGACATACCGGCTGATTCATTACCGGTTATTGTTCCTCCGGACATAGTGAATGTTCCACTCTCCTTATAGACACCTCCACCATACATTGCTTTATTTCCACTAATCGTTGTTCCATCAGACATAGTGAATATGCCTCTCTTGTTGAAGACGCCTCCACCAAAATTAGTGGTAGTATTATTAGAGATTTCGCCTCCAGACATCTCAAATGTGCCATCTTCATTATATACCCCTCCACCATCATTTGTGGACTTGTTACGAGAAATAATCCCACCGTTCATGGCAACTTTCTTTCCTCCAATAAATACACCGGCACCGTTCTCTGCTTCATTATCGCTGATTTCGCCGCCGTACATCTCAAAGTTGTACTCATACTCTCCTAAGTGAGAAACGTATACTCCTCCTCCAAGATCAGATGTTTTATTATTGCATATCATTCCATCGTACATCTCAAATAGGGACTGAGCATTAACACCACTACTGTTGTTACCGGAAATCTTTCCATTATACATGATAAAAAATCCAGCATTATAAACACCTTCACCGCTTACTCCTTCCGCATGAGTAATAGTTCCAACCGTTTTCTGACAATCCGTAAGGGCAAAACTAGTGTTTCTGTTTATTTTAATAACAGCATTCCCACCGAAACTACCATCAGTCGCTTCAGCATTGCGCGTAATACTGTGTCCATTCAGGCATAATTCTACGCTATTTGGGCATTCCCATACACTGTTAATCGTTATATCCTTTGTCAGATAATACTCACCCTTTTTCGTTATTTTGCTAAGATCGTCAATCCCTGTCCATGTCTGCGTCGTATGATGATAGGTATGACCTCCAGCCGAAAGTTCTCCTGTACCACATTCGCAATGTGTATGCGGAACATTCTCCTCACTCTGTTCTGCTGTCACGCCCGGCTCACTTTCCCCTTCAGCCTTCGCATGCACTGTTCCACCCGGTACTGCCGGAATAAGTCCTGCCACCATTCCGAACACCAGTAAACCGGAAAGAATTTTTGCAATTCCTTTGCCCATTCTCTTTTTTCTTATCATGTGTATTCTCCTCCTGCATTTGTTTATTTTTTCACAATATGGCACTTTACCATTTTTTTCATTTTATCACAGCGTTCACCCAAAACCCGGATTTCGGCGTGAGTTGTAACTATATGGCGTGAATTGTAAGATGCAGGCTTGCTTTGCATTTCCGAATTTTTTATAATGGATGTATCATAACTGTGAAACAAGGAGGACTGCCACATGCTGCTTCAGATTTTAACTTATACACACCACTTAACGACAATGCTGTTTGGCATTTTTCTGTCCGCCTTTTTTCTCGGAGTAAAACAGAATAAGAAAAATGTCTGCATTCTTCTTGGCGGTGGAGCAGTATCCGGACTTTTCTTTCTGATCTGCAATACGGTATTCGGTTCGTTGTTCACGGAAGCCGTCTACCCGATTTTCGTGCATCTGCCGCTTTTTCTGCTGCTGGTGTTTTATTACCGTTTCCGCTGGCTGCCTTCCATAATCTCTATTATGACCGCCTATCTGTGCTGCCAGTTCAGCAACTGGGCAGGTATTTTTGCCTTATCCCTGAGCGGATTGGACTGGATTTATTATCTAGTAAGGATTATCGTGACTGTTGCCGTTTTCGCTTTCTTAAGCCGGTATCTGTGCCAGACTACCGCACTGCTTTTTGCAAAATCTGACCGGGAGCTGTATATCCTCGGGGCAATGCCATTTGTCTATTATGTGTTTGATTACTCTACCACAAAGTTCTCCATGCTTCTCTACTCCGGAAATAAGGTGGTCGTGGAATTTCTCGCATTTGCCATGTGTATTTCCTATGTCATTTTCCTGTTCGTCTATTTTCAGGAATATGAGCTGAAAAACCGCGCTGAACAGTACGGTCAGCTTACCAATATGCAGTTGAACTCCCTGCATTCGGAGATCGAGCAGGTCCGCAGCAGCGAACAGCGCATGAAGATCCTGCGGCACGACATGCGCCATCATCTTGCCGCCATCCAGACTTTTATCTCCCAGCAGGAACCGGAGCGCGCACTTGATTATATTCAGGAGATCAATAAGCAATATGACGACACTGTCATCCACTCTTTCTGCAGAAATGAGCTGCTGAATTCGGTTCTTTCCATTTACCAGACACGGTTTGCGGAAAATCAGATCGTTTTTGACGTACAGATCCAGACTTCGCAGACACTCTGCTGCTCTGAGATGACTTTCTGTGCGATCCTTTCCAACCTTCTGGAAAATGCCATGCATGCGGTCACGAAGCTCCCTGTGGAAAAACGTATCGTGCATCTGAGCATTTTCGAAAAGGGAAACCACCTTCTGATCCTGCAGAAGAATCCGGCTTCAGAGACACCTGTTTTTTCAAACGGTATCCCGGTTACAACGGCAAAGAATCACGGTATCGGTGTCCAAAGCGTCATTTATTATGTCGAGAAGGAACATGGACAGTACCAGTTTTACATGGAAGGTGAGGACTTTGTAGTCCGCATTATTCTTTAAGCGAGGAAATTTATTATGGTAAAGATTGCGATTTGTGATGATGAAACTGAATTTTTGGATCTGCTTTCAGACAGTCTTGATTCCTGGTGCCGGGCGCATCAGCTGACACTGCAGCTCTACCGGTTCACAAACGGTGACGAACTGATCTCCGCACACAGGGCTTATGGCATGGATCTGATCCTGCTTGATATGATCATGCCCCTTTTGAGCGGCATGGATACCGCCCGCGAACTGCGCCAGCATGACCCGCACGTTCCGATCATTTTTCTGACTTCCTCACCGGAATTTGCGCTGGAATCTTATGAAGTCCGCACTTTCTGGTATCTGTTGAAACCTCTTGACGAAGTGCGTTTCCACGCGGTCCTTGACAGCTGGTACGAAGTCCACAAGGCTTCCATGGCTCATTTCGCGGCAAGAACAGATTCCGGCTACCAGTCGATTTATTTTCAGGATGTCGAATATCTGGAAGCGCAGAATAAGAATGTGTTAGTCACATTGAAAGACGGCTCGGTGATCTCCATAAAAGAACCCTTTCACCAGTGTGAAACAATTTTCACAGTGGAAAAAGGGTTTTATAAATGCCACCGCAGCTATATTGCAGCGTTAAGCTGCGTGGAAAAGTTCGGTAAAACCTCTCTCTTCACAAAATCCGGTGCACAGATTCCGATTTCAAGAGACAATTACGCTAATTTTAAGGATGTTTATTTTTCCTATATGTTTCCGCAGGAATGATCCGGCTATTGGATCCCGAAGGACGCCAGTTTCATGTCCTCGTTGAACGCCAGTGTGTAATGCACCTCGATGTTCTCATATTCTGCAGTCACGTAAACGGCTGCGATATGCGCACCTCTCTGTATGATCTCCGCATCCTGCATTGTTTCAATTGAAACAAAATCTCCCCAGTCTTCCGAGATCCGCGCCTTGCCCTCGTCCATGCGCTCTTTGTTCATGATCTCCTGCATGTCCGGGACAACAAGGCTTTGCAGGCTGTCAAAATCCTCTGCATTCAAAAGCCCTATGATTTTTTCCGCCTGTGTCTTCACTTCCTCTTCGCTGAACACTTCACTCTCTGCCAGCGCTTTGTTCTGCGGCTGCATCCAGTAAGTTGCAACGGATGCTGCCACAAGGATCACTGCGACAATGATGATGTTGCGGATGCGCTTTTTCTTCTGCTCCGGTGTCAGCACTTTTTTTGTTTTTATCTTACTCATTTTTCTCTCTGCACTTTCTTTTTTCTGCATATTAGTCCCTGATCGCATCCAACGCATTCGAAATATCTGCGATCAGATCTTCCTTATCCTCTAAACCGAGACTTATCCGGATCAGCTCTGCCGGAACACCTGCCTCTTTCAGCTGTTCATCTGTCATCTGTCTGTGTGTGGAGGTTGCCGGATTCAGACAGCAGGTTCTTGCATCTGCCACATGTGTCTCGATCGCTCCAAGCTTTAAGTTCTGCATAAAAGCAGACGCAGCCTCCCTGCCGCCCTTTAATCCGAATGAAACGACACCGCATCCGCCGTGTGGCAGGTATTTTCTGGCACGTTCATAGTATTTGCTGGAAGGCAGACCCGGATAGTTCACATAGGCTACCTTTGGATGTTTTTCCAGAAATTCTGCAACTGCCTGTCCGTTTTCCACATGCTTAGGCATACGCACGTGCAGCGACTCCAGTCCAAGGTTTAACAGGAATGCGTTCTGTGGCGACTGGATGCATCCGAGATCACGCATAAGCTGTGTTGTACATTTTGTGATGAATGCGCCCTCATTGCCAAATTTTTCTGCATAGGTCACGCCATGGTAGCTCTCATCCGGTGTACAAAGTCCCGGATATTTGTCTGCGTGTGCCATCCAGTCGAATTTTCCGCTGTCAACGATCGCACCGCCTACTGCCGCACCATGTCCATCCATGTATTTGGTGGTGGAGTGTGTCACAATATCCGCACCCCACTCAAATGGTCTGCAGTTGACCGGAGTTGGAAATGTATTGTCTATGATAAGAGGTACGCCGTGCGCATGTGCCGTTTTTGCAAAGAGCTCAATATCTAATACTGTCAATGCCGGATTGGCGATCGTCTCGCCAAACATCAGCTTTGTGTTCGGACGGAATGCAGCGTTTAACTCCTCCTCCGATGCGTCAGGAGACACGAAGGTTGCCGTGATCCCCATTTTGGCAAGCGTAACTGCAATGAGGTTGAAGGTTCCGCCGTAGATCGAGGATGATGCCACAATATGGTCTCCACTCTCACATATGTTGAATATGGCAAAAAAGTTCGCTGCCTGTCCGCTTGAGGTCAGCATTGCGGCTGTGCCGCCTTCCATTGCGGCGATCTTGGCTGCGACATGATCATTGGTCGGATTCTGCAGCCGTGTATAGAAATATCCGGATGCCTCAAGATCAAACAGTTTTCCCATGTCCTCACTGGTGCTGTATTTGAAAGTGGTAGACTGGATGATCGGGATCTGCCGCGGCTGTCCATTCTCCGGGGTATATCCTGCCTGTACACATTTTGTGCCTATTTTATAATCGTTCATTTTATTTTCCATGCCTTTCCGCAATCTGCCCTTCGTATCCGGCAGTCACATTATTATCAAACTGACCTGCGCCATGATCTCTGCTGCAGATCATCAGTATTATTACTGTAGCATTATAAGCGCCGTTTTTCAAGAATTGTTTTTCCTGTCTGCCCGGAAGTAAAACACTTGCAGAAGTATGCTATTTTCGATAGTATATAAGTATCAGATGTACGGATACAGGTTGAGTCAGAACAGGTAGTTGTCTGATCGATCCGGTAGATAAAAGGAGGCACCCTCATGACCGAACAGGAGATCAAGGATATTTTACAACAGCAGAACCACTTTTTTTCCAGTGGCAAAACGATTCCGGCGGAATTCCGACTGAAACAGTTAGAAAGTTTGAAGGAGGCTATGATCCGCCATGAAGCCGACCTTGCTGCGGCATTGAAGGAGGATCTCGGAAAGAGCCGTATGGAAAGCTATATGTGTGAGATCGGGCTGACACTGTCCGAGCTTACCTGGATGCAGAAGCATCTCCGCAGCCTTATGCGCAGCAAACGTGTTTCCACCCCGGCCGCCCAGTTTGCAGCAAAGAGCTTCCGTTCCCCTTCCCCTTACGGAACCGTGCTGATCATGAGCCCATGGAATTACCCGGTGTTACTGACACTCGATCCGCTGATCGATGCCATAGCAGCCGGAAATACTGCGGTCGTAAAACCAAGCGCCTACGCCCCTTGCACGTTCAATGTCATGAAGACCATGATCGAAGAATGTTTTCCGGCACATTATGTTGCAGTGGTCGATGGCGGCCGCGCAGAAAATCAGGCACTGTTACAGCAGCGTTTTGACATGATCTTTTTCACCGGCGGAAAGACTGTCGGACGGGAGGTACTCCGCCATGCGGCTGAATATTTAACCCCTGTCACGTTAGAGCTTGGCGGAAAGAGCCCATGTATCGTTGACTCCACCGCTAAGATCCGGCTTGCCGCAAAGCGTATTGTCTTCGGCAAGTATTTAAACTGCGGACAGACCTGTGTTGCGCCGGATTATATTCTCTGTGACAAGCGCATCCGTGATGAGCTTATCACTGCGATTTTAGCTGAGATTGAAAAGCAGTTTGGGAAAGAACCTCTGAAAAATCCGAATTATGGAAAGATCATCAACGAAAAGCATTTTGAACGCATTCTCGGGCTGATCAATGGGGAAAAGCTTGTATACGGAGGACAGTCAGAGCCTGAATCGCTCCGCATTGCGCCTACCGTTCTGAATAATATTACGTGGGACGACGCTGTGATGGGCGAAGAGATTTTTGGACCACTGCTTCCGATCCTCACCTTCGACACATTAGACGAAGCGCTTGATACCGTGGAATCCCACCCTCATCCTCTTGCGCTTTATTTTTTCAGTGAGGACAAGGCTGCACAGAAGAAGGTCTTAGATACCTGCCGTTTTGGCGGCGGCTGTATCAATGACACGATCATTCATCTTGCAACGAGCGATATGCCATTCGGCGGTGTCGGTGAGAGCGGCATGGGCAGCTACCACGGCAGGGTTGGATTTGAAACCTTCAGCCATTACCGCAGTATTGTCGATAAGAAAACGTGGATGGATCTGCCGATCCGGTATCAAAAATATACCGGATTGAAAGAAAAGATGATGCGGATGTTTTTGAAATAAGGGGAGATTATTGATAAAACTGTAATGCAAGTTCATTATAATGCAATATGTCTTCCACTTCTGCAAGCCGTGTCCGGATTTTTTCTGACGCCGGCTGTTTTTCAAGATTTTCTTTGATGCCTGTGTATATGAGCTTTTCTTTTTCAAGAAAAGTTTTCAACACAGGATGGCGGTTTTGCAGGAGTAATCCACCATAGAGATCTGAAAGTTTCAACTTTTCCAAAGCTTTCTGTGCATTTTCACCCTGATACTGCACTTTCATCATCGGATAGAATTTTCCATCTTCATACACCATGTCCTCTGCGAGAATGGTATATCCCTCTTCCCTTAAGAACTCACGGACACGCTCGATCTCGGACTGCGGCTGCAGGATGAGTTCTTTTGCAGACTGACAGACTTTTTCCCCGTCTTTTAAAATATGCATGACAAGTCCGCCTCCCATACCGGCGATGAGGACAGCTTCCACCTCGCCGGCTTTTAAAGCTGCCACGCCGTCTGAGAGACGTGTCTGTATGTATGCCTGCAATCCATATAAAGCAATATGTTCTTTTGCCCGCTCTAACGGTCCTTCATTGATATCCATGGCAATTGCAGCTGGAATTTTCTTCTGCTGTAACAGATAGATTGGAATATATCCGTGATCTGTTCCAACATCTGCCAGTGTATATCCCTGTGTGACAAGAGCTGCGGCTGTCATTAAACGATTTGAAATCTTTACCATTTTACTCTAAGTAATCCTTTAATTTGCGGCTTCTGCTTGGATGACGGAGTTTGCGGAGCGCTTTTGCTTCGATCTGACGGATACGCTCACGTGTTACATTGAACTCTTTTCCAACTTCTTCCAGTGTTCTTGCACGGCCGTCCTCCAGACCAAAACGGAGTGTCAGAACTTTCTGCTCTCTCTCGGTCAGTGTTCCAAGTACTTCCTCCAACTGCTCTTTCAAAAGGGTAAATGCGGCTGCATCGGCCGGAACAGGCACATTATCATCCTGAATGAAGTCACCTAAGTGGCTGTCCTCCTCCTCACCAATCGGAGTTTCCAGAGAAACCGGCTCCTGGGAAATCTTTAAGATCTCACGCACACGCTCTACCGGCATATTCATCTCTGCTGCAATCTCTTCCGGACTTGGCTCACGTCCTAACTCCTGAAGTAACTGTCTGGAAACACGGATCAGCTTATTGATCGTCTCAACCATATGAACCGGAATACGGATCGTTCTCGCCTGGTCTGCGATTGCTCTTGTGATTGCCTGACGAATCCACCATGTTGCATAGGTAGAAAATTTATATCCCTTGCGGTAGTCAAATTTTTCCACAGCTTTGATCAGACCAAGGTTACCTTCCTGGATCAGATCGAGGAACAGCATACCGCGTCCCACATATCTTTTTGCAATGGAAACAACCAGACGCAGGTTTGCCTCTGCAAGACGTTTCTTTGCCTCATCACCCGCATCAAGATCCTTCTGTAAATTCTTGATTTCTTCTTTGATCTCTGCAAGTTCTTCCTCTGTTGCATTCTCTTCTCTGCTCTTTAAGATTGCGATTTTTTCCTTTGCCACAGCACCGGCTTCCATGTTCTTTGCCAGCTCGATTTCTTCCTCTGCACTTAAAAGAGGTACTTTACCGATCTCCTTTAAATACATACGGACCGGATCTTCAATGGATACGCCATCCGGCACGGAAAGGTCGATTTTTTCCACTTCAATCTCGTCTTCATCATCTACATCGAGTAAAATTTCATCATCAGAATCATCATCTGTGATCCGAAGTACATCGATATTGTTTGCTTCCAGAAAATCAAGAATTTTATCAAACTGTTCTGCCTCTAACTGCATGTCCGCAAAGAAGTCGCTGATCTCCTGGTATTCCAACATGTTCTTTTTCTTTTTGGCCAAGGCTAACAGATCTTTTAACTTCTGCTGAAACTTTTCTTTTGCAGCTTCATCCATCACTGCTGCTTCTTTTTTTGTTTCCTTTACCTCTTTTTCTGTCTTTTTTGCCATTTTGTTTCATCCTCTCAAGTTTTCTACTATTTTGTCCCTAATCAATGGAAATATGCAATTTCTCCAATTCTTCAAGGTCACGTTTATCTGTTACAAGCTGCATCAGACCAGCCATATCTGTCGGTGCCAAATGCTCGGACCGATACTTGATACTGTTTTGTTTGATGCGGATAATGGTCTCTTTCAATGCCTTCTCCCGGTCTTCTTTTGACTCGACCTCATGGATTCTTGCATTGAAAAGCGCCGCAATCTCTTTCTGTGCCTCCTCATCAGGAAACATGCTGACGATCTTCGCCGGGTTTGCTTCTCCGCTCTCCTCAAACTGCTGGAATAATACTTCAGCTACCTTATGATATATCTCCTCCGTAAAATCCTTCGGTGCGATATATTTTTTTATCTTATGATATAATCCGGTATTCTCTATGAGCCATGTCAAAAGAAGTTTCTGGGATTGCTTCATCCCATCTTCTTTTTTGATTCCTCTGGCGGAGGCATTTTTCTCATTGATACCGGTTTTTAACTGGGTTGGTTGTTTTCGGATGCCTTCCATCTGCATTCCGTATTTACCGACAAGCCGCTGTAAATCCTGCGTTGGCAGCATATATTTTTCCGCGACTGCCTGAACATAAATATCACGCTCGATTTTTTCCGTGAAGGAGCAGAGTTTCTTTGCCACTTCATGATAAAAGGCTGACTTGCTCTCCGGATCTTTCATGTCATACTGCTGTTCTAAAATGCGTATCTCAAACATAAAGCTGTTCTCCGCATGATCGATACGATCCTGATACGCCTCTGCGCCCAGAGCCTTGATAAATTCATCGGGATCCTTGTGTGGGCGCATGTTGATCACTTTTGTCGTAATCCCTACTTCCTTTAAGATTGGAATTGCCCGGAGCGCTGCTTTCACCCCTGCGCCGTCACTGTCATAGGTTAAATACACTTCTTTGGTGTACCTTTTTAACAGATTCGCATGTCCTGCCGTCAGCGCAGTTCCAAGTGATGCCACCGCATTGTCAAATCCTGCCTGATGCAGCGCGATCACATCCATATATCCTTCACACAATAAAAACTGTGGTTTCTTTGTGGTCCTTGCAAAATTAAGTCCATACAGATTCCGGCTCTTATCAAAAATCGGTGTTTCCGGTGAGTTTAAATACTTCGGCTCTCCATCGCCCATCACCCTGCCACCGAAACCGATGACTTTGTTGTGGACATCCATAATCGGAAACATGGCACGGTTCCAGAATTTGTCATAGCCGCCGCGTCTCTCATCGATCGTCACAAGCCCCGACTCTTTTAAGATCTCATCCTCATACCCTTTGGAACGGAGATACCGGTATAAGTCATCACTGTACTGATCCGAATATCCCAGACCAAACTTTTTCATGGTCTCCTCAGACAATTCTCTTTTCTGGAAATAAGCGAGTGCATGTTTTCCACGGTCATTCCGCAATAATGTATAGAAGTATCTGGCTGCCTCTTTGTTGATCTCCAACAGCCGCTGTTTTTTATCTGCCTCTCTCTTCTGTGCGGCAGAATATTCCTGCTTGGGCAGGGCAACACCCGCCCGGTCTGCCAACGCTTCCATTGCCTCCCCGAAGGTAAAGTTTTCATACTGCATCATGAACGTGAAAACATTCCCTCCGGCTCCACAGCCGAAGCAGTAGTACATTTGTTTATTCGGAGAAACAGAAAACGATCCTGTTTTCTCATTATGAAAAGGACACAGTCCAAAATAGGTGCTTCCCTTTTTCGTCAGATGCACATACTGTCCGATTACATCCACGATATCATTTCTGGAACGCACTTCTTCAATTATATCATCCGAAAAATATGGCATACTGCGTGTCCTCCTTTCGTTTTAATATCTATTAGCCAATTGCGAAACTCCTCATAGTCTTCTTTAAATTGTTCAAAATTAACAAAAACATTCAAGACACGCTTTCGCTATGTGTCGCTCGCAACGGTACTAAGAAGCCAGACACAACTTACCGTTGTATCTGCCTTCTAAGTGCCGGCGGCTCCCCAATGTCTTTCATGTCTTTTGTCAATTTCTCACAATTCAATTTAGGTCGTTATGAGTTTCGCAATTGTCTATAATACCCATCAACCTTCCCACGCCGCAGGCTATATTGGCTTAATATCCATCTACCTGCCAGGCCTGCGGCAGGAAGTATTCGCTGAATTTGGTGATGGCATATTGGTCGGTCATACCTGCGATGTAATCGCAGATCACGCGCTCCGTCTTTTCCCCTTCATCAAGCATGGCGAGGTATTTTTCCGGCAGAAACTCAATGTGGTCTTTGTAGAATCCAAAGAGCTGCCGGATCATTGCCTTAGCCTTCACTTCCTCACCCTTGGCAATTGGATTTGTGTATACATGATCGAACATAAAATGGCGCAGCTCAAACATGGCTTCCTGAATATCTGCTGACATCCGGATGTCATCCTGATCCATGCTGTTCATGATCACGTTATGTATGAGTGTATTTAAGCGCTGTTTTGTGGTAAAACCTAATGTTTTCCGGATCTCTAACGGAATATCATCCTCCGTCAGAATCTCTGCACGGATCGCATCATCCACGTCATGGTAAACATAGGCGATTTTATCTGATAAGCGGACAACTTTTCCCTCTAAAGTATGGGGCATCGACTTAGACTGATGATTTAAAATACCGTCCCGCACTTCCCAAGTCAGATTTAATCCCATACCGTTTTTCTCAAGTTTTTCCACGATACGGACACTCTGCTCGTTGTGCCGGAATCCGTCTTCACAGATTTCGTTTAACACATACTCTCCGGCATGGCCAAACGGCGTATGCCCCATATCGTGTCCCAGTGCAATTGCTTCCACCAAATCTTCATTCAGACGCAGCGCTTTCGCAATCGTTCTCGCATTCTGCGATACCTCTAAGGTATGGGAAAGTCTTGTCCTATAGTGATCTCCCTTCGGTGTCAGAAAAACCTGTGTCTTATTCTTCAACCGCCGGAATGCCTTACAATGCAGGATTCTGTCCCTGTCTCGCTGAAAAACAGGCCGGACATCGCACTGTTCTTCCTCGCGTTCCCTGCCTTTCGTGTTCACACTGAGCGTTGCATAAGGGCTTAATGTTTCCCGCTCCATTTTTTCAAGTTCTTCCCGTATTGTCATATGTATCACCTCTCTGATATCTGACAGTCTCTCCCGAAGCACCATATAAAAAATCGTTTCAATAAAATCTCCATATTTTTATTATTCGGCAGGATTTTTCAATTTCCTTTATTTTTTATAAAATTCATACAATTTTTTTATTTCAGATAATTCATGGCATCTAAAAGATTGCTCACACCGACCAGCCTGATACCTTTTACTTCTGTCATGGATTTTCTGCAGACTTCCGGTAGAATACAGACCTCAAAGCCAAGTTTTTTTGCCTCCTGCACCCGCTGCTCTGCCATATTTACCGCGCGGACCTCACCGCTTAATCCGACCTCGCCAAAACAGATGGTTTTCTCATCGATCGGTTTGTCCTTGTAACTTGAGATCAATGCAAGAACAATGCCAAGGTCGATTGCCGGCTCATTCATTTTGATTCCTCCTGCGATATTCACATAGGCATCACAGTCACCCAGCTTTAAGCCCAGTCTTTTTTCCAGAACCGCCATCAAAAGATTGACACGGTTAAAATCCGTTCCTGCCGCTGTTCTTCGCGGAATACCAAAATTACTGTGACATACAAGTGCCTGCACCTCCAAAAGGATTGGTCTAGTCCCTTCCATGGAACATGCCACAACAGAGCCGGACGCTCCCTCCGGCTTGCCGCTCAACATATATTCAGACGGATTTTCCACTTCCACAAGTCCGTCCTGCCGCATCTCAAATACACCGATCTCATTTGTGGAGCCAAAACGGTTTTTTACACCTCTTAAAATACGGTAAGCCGCATGCCTGTCTCCCTCAAAATAAAGCACGGTGTCTACCATGTGTTCTAACACCCTCGGTCCTGCCACCACTCCCTCTTTCGTCACATGTCCCACAATGAAAATGGAGATTCCCATTCCCTTTGCGATCTGCATCAAAACACCTGTGGACTCGCGCACCTGTGATACACTGCCCGGTGCCGAGGAAACCTCTTCGTTAAACATCGTCTGGATGGAATCGATTACAACGATCTGCGGTTTTTCCCGGTCAATGACTGCCTTTATGGTGTCAAGATTTGTCTCACACAGCAGTTTCAGACTGTCCCCGAAATTTCCGATACGCTCTGCACGGATCTTGATCTGCTGCAAAGATTCCTCCCCGGAAATATAGAGCACTTTTATGTTATGCTCCGACAGATTCCTGCACACCTGAAGCAGCAATGTGGATTTTCCGATTCCGGGATCGCCTCCCACTAACACCATGGAACCCTGCACAATACCTCCGCCAAGTACACGGTCTAATTCTTTCATATCGGTTGACACACGTTTGTCATAGGTCATCTCGATCTGGGACAGTGGCAGTACCTTTGCCTCTGACGCTGTCGCTTTCTGCTTTGCCAGTGTGCCCGCACTCTTTTTGTCCACCACTTCTTCTACAAATGTATTCCATTCCTTACATCCCGGACACTGCCCCATCCATTTGGACGATTCGTATCCGCAGGACTGGCAGAAAAAAATACTTGTTTTTCCTTTTGCCATAAAACCTTCCTTTATTGACATTAAAAGGAGTTGCCGTTTCTGACAACCCCTTATCATTTCTTAGCATTTCTGAATCTGAACTTCTACCGGTTTCTCTCCAAGTTCCACACTGACGGTCAACTTGCCACCGAGATTTGTTTTCATCTTACCTGCGCTTGCTCCGTCCACTGTAATTTCATACTCAGTCTCTTCTTCTAACTCCAGTGTGATCTGAGCATCTTCCGGTCCTTCCACGGAAAAAGAAATTCCTGTGTCCGTTGCATTCAAATGATATGCCGCTGTTCCCGGTACGGATTCATAAACAAACATACCATTACGCTCCAGCTTGGTGATGTCTTTGTAAGTTTTTACCTTATAAAGATCTCCCTGATGCCCGAAGTTATCAAGCTTTGCCTTTGCATCCAGAGTGTAATCTCCAAAACTGATCGTTCCATCTGCTTCTGAACGAATTAATTCACTAATAGCGCTCATCTTTTCCTCCTGTGGTACAGTCCTTCTCTGCCTGCTGCACCGTAAAAATTTTGTAAAATCATTATAGCTCAACTACATTTCGATTGCCAGCATTTTCATCATTTTTAAGGATTTTTTTATTTTTGTGTTACTGTTCCTTTACTTCAAAAACAACTGCATTCTTTTTCGTAGTGACGATCACTTCATCACCCTTTTTCACCTTGCCGTCTAAGATTTCTTCTGCAAGCTGATCCTCGATCTCATTCTGGATTTTGCGGCGGAGTGGTCTTGCTCCATATTTCGGTTCGTATGCTTTTTCCACAATATAATTTTTCACGCTGTCACGCACATGAAGTGTGATATCCATCTGGCTCTTACAACGGTCTGTCAGATCTTTCAACATTAATGTGACGATCTGTTTCATATCATTTTTGTTCAGTGAACGGAATACGATGGTCTCATCAATACGGTTTAAGAACTCCGGTTTGAAAATCCTGCGCACTTCCTCCATCACACTGTTTTTCATGCGCTCGTAATTCTGCTTTTCATCATCAGAAGATGCAAAACCAAGTTTTTTCGGTTCCACAATGGACTGTGCTCCTGCATTTGATGTCATGATAATGATCGTATTTTTAAAGTCCACCTTGCGTCCCTGGGAATCCGTGATATGTCCATCGTCTAACACCTGGAGTAAAATATTAAATACATCCGGATGCGCTTTTTCGATCTCGTCAAACAAAATCACGGAATACGGATTTCTGCGCACTTTTTCGCTGAGCTGACCGCCGTCCTCATGTCCGACATATCCCGGCGGGGAACCGATCATTTTAGAAACACTGTGTTTCTCCATGTACTCCGACATATCAACACGTATCATCGCCTGTTCATTGCCGAAAACAGCCTCCGCCAGTGCCTTGGAAATCTCCGTTTTACCTACGCCTGTAGGTCCTAAGAACAGGAACGAACCGATTGGTCTTCTCGGATCTTTTAAACCGACACGTCCACGTCTCACCGCTTTTGCCACAGCCGTCACAGCTTCTTCCTGACCAACGACACGTTTGTGCAGCGTTGCCTCTAATTTTTTCAGGCGGGCTGCCTCGCCTTCTGCCAGTTTCTTCACCGGAATTTTTGTCCAGCCGGAAACAACATCTGCCACATCATCCTCTGTGACAGACAGATTCTTTCTGCGGATCTCACGCTGCGCTTTTTTTGTCTGCTTCTCAAGCTCTGCTTCCAATGCTTCTTTTTCTTCCTTGCACTGTTTTGCAAGCGCAATATCGGAATTGCTCAGAGCATCCTCTAACTGTAATTCTTTTTCTGTGATCTGATTTCTCAATTCCGCAAGTTTCTCTGTATGGTTAGACACGCCAAACCGCGCTCTTGCTGCTGCTTCATCCATCAGATCAATTGCCTTATCCGGCAAAAAACGGTCATTGATATAGCGCGCTGACAGGCGGACTGCCGCCTCGACTGCCTCATCCGTGATCTTTACATGATGATGTGCTTCGTATTTACCGCGAAGCCCTTTCAAAATTGCAACTGTCTGTTCCTCGCCCGGTTCCTCCACCGTCACAGGCTGGAATCTTCGCTCTAGTGCAGCATCTTTTTCTACATATTTGCGGTATTCTGTGATTGTCGTTGCTCCCATGATCTGAATCTCACCACGGGCAAGTGCAGGTTTTAAAATATTAGAGGCATCGATCGCGCCCTCTGCGCCACCGGCACCGATGATTGTGTGAAGCTCATCGATAAACAGCAAAACATTTCCTGCTTTTGTCACTTCCTGAATCACTTTTTTGATACGCTCTTCAAATTCTCCACGGTATTTTGAACCAGCCACAATACCGGATAGGTCTAAAGATACCACTCTTTTTCCCTGAACAGAGTCCGGTACAAGGCCGGATACGATACGCTCTGCGATTCCTTCCACGATAGCCGTTTTACCAACTCCCGGTTCTCCGATCAGACATGGATTGTTCTTCGTTCTTCTGCTTAGAATCTGAATCACTCTCTGGATTTCTTCCTCACGTCCAACCACCGGATCCAGTGCACCTTCCGTTGCAAGCTGTGTCAGATCTCTGGAATACTGATCCAGCGTCGGGGTTCCCTCATTATTTTTCTTTTTTCCCGGACGGCCATTCTGAAATTCTTCGCGGTAAAGATTTGCATCTTCCCCCATCGCAATGAGAGTGTCCACAAAGACTTTCTGCATATTGACGGACAGCGTTGTCAGTAATCTGGATGCAACACAGTCTGTCTCTTTGATCATGGCAATCAGAATATGTTCTGTTCCAATGGCATCTGCATGGAATCTGACTGCCTCCTTCTCTGCATTCTCAAGAACTTTTGCTGCTCTCGGTGAATAACCATCTGATTCTGCTACTGCTGTTCCCTCCGCCGGAGCGATCAATTCTTTGATCAGATCTACAATTTTATCTAACTCTACACCATTCTCATTCAGAATTTTTGCCGCTACTCCTGAATTTTCCTTCAATAGCCCAATCAGTAAGTGCTCGGTTCCGATATAATTATGATGTAATGATTTTGACATTTTGCCGGCGATATCAATCGCTTTTTTGGCTTTTACAGTGTATGGTAATTGCATGTTGTCTCCTCACATTATTTATTAGGTGATTGCAAACTCTCCTTAATCTATCTCAAATTGTTCAAAATCAACAAAATTTTCGAAAACACGCTTCCGCTACGTGTCACTCGCAACGGTACTGCTCATTCTTCGCAGTACTTCGCAAATTCATATAAAATCTGCTTCGCAGATAGGAATTTGCTCACTCTTGAATCATCTTCGCACGGTCTGTGCAGTAAATGCACAGACCTGATAAAAAATGTCGCACCTGCCTTCTAAGTACCGGCGGTTCCACAGTGTTTTCTCAAGCTTTTGTTGATTTTTCACAATTTAATTTACGTTATGAATGATTTTCGCAATTACCTACATTCTATTTTATATTATAAATCATTTAGGTCGAAAACTTCCATTCCTTTTTCATTTTTCACAGAAGTTTCATTTTTTTGCGGCACATCCATTTTTTCATTTTCTATAGGTGATTTTTTCTCGGACTTTTCTTCTGTCACTGATTTCTCAGAAGTGGATGGAATTTCATCCTCATAATCATTCCATTCGCGGTAAGCCCTGTTGATCGGATGATCTTCCTCGATGTACTCTTCCTCGTCATCGAAATAATCGTCCTCATCCTCATTTTTTTCTTTTTTGCGGAATCCATGAAATTTTCCCAAGAGAGGTTTTTTCTCGGTTTCTGTCTCTTCGTTTGCTTCGTCGTCCTCGTCCTCTGGCTCGTCAAGCTCCGGATCGTCGTCCTCTGAGAGTTCGTCTTTTCCTTTTTTCTTTCTGCCAAAGAGCATGATATTCAGTATGACCACAACTGCGATTGCCAATACAAAAATAAGCACAGCGATCATGTTTCTGGAAAAGGATTTTGCATCTTTATATTTCTTTGAGAGTTCATCATACTCGCTCTGCAATGCCGCAAGGTCATCCGAAGAAGAATCTGCTGTCTCGGTGATATTTCCGTTTACACGCTGGTAAGTACCCTCTGCCGCATCATACTGATACCAGCCTTCGGTTCCGTCCTGATTTACTGCATAAAAGATATAGAAATCAGACGCTTCCTCTCCATCCTCTGCCGGAAGCTGGTAAGCGGTCATCACGGTATTTTCCGGCATTTGCAGAGACACCTGCACATAACTCTCCGGCAGTACCGAATCGAGCGGTGCCAGAAGTGGGATCGCATAACTGCTCTCCCCTGCTGTAAACTTCATAAAGTCATAAACAACATCCCTTGTCTCATCATAAATAAAGAATCTGCCGGTTGTTGCATCCACATTGTCTGTTTCCAGATAGATCAGAGAGATCGTTCCCTTGTTGAATGTCAGACCTCTGCATTCCGCTCCCCGGAAATTAACCGTTGTTTCCGTAAAATCAGCCGGAATCTGTTCCTCTGTAAAATTGTCTGCGATATGGTAGGTTGTGTTATTGATCACAACGTCTGCCGCCGGCACCGGAGTTTCCGTTGCATCCACTTCCTCGGTGTCTCCCTGATCCCCGCTGTCATCATTTCCGTCGTCACTATTCCCACTGTCTCCGTTTTCACCGCCTGTAGTTGTCGTCTCACTTCCGGTGGTTCCTGCAGCCTGTCTTGTCACAGTGATTTTATAAGTGGCTGTTGTACCATTTTCTGCTTTTACGACAATCTGAACAACGTTTGCCCCAACTGCAAGATTCGTATTTCCAGTCACAGACTCAATCGTTGCCTTTTCATTGACCGGTGTTGCACTCACTGCAATACTTGTCACGGAATTATCAACCGTTGCCGTGTACTTTGTGGTGCTTCCCTTAAAAGCCGGAGACAATGTTCCCGGTGAAATCGTCAGTGCCTTTAAGGAATTATCTGCGGATAAAGCTGCCGTATTGCTTCCAGTATTGTTGTTACTTCCTGTTCCAGAACTGCTTCCATTTCCCGCATTTCCATTGCTGCCTGCTGCTTCGTTTTTGACCGTTACAGAAGTGCTGCTGCCTGCCATGGAATCCAATTCTTCTTCGGTACCGTAAATAACACCATCCGTAGCAGAAAGCGAAATAGAAGCTTTTCCCGCACTGATTGCTTTTAATGTCACACTGAAGCTGTCACTCGCTACCGAAATACTTCCGCCGCCACCGCCATAAGTTGCATTACAGCTCACAAACTCCAGAATGCCGGCATCATAGGTCAAAACCATATTGGCATATGCACTGTCCCCGGATGCACTTAATGCTTTTGCCGTTACCGTCACAGTCTGTCCGATATTCAGGGAACCGGCAGACACAGCGATCGTTGTTTTTCCGGAAGCCGCCTTGGCATGCATCTGCGGTGTCATAAGGCAGATGCATAATGTTAACAGTGTAATGATCACACCTAATTTCTTTTTCATTTTACTCTCCATTCTTATGTGTGAAAATTGTATTTTCTCACTAAAATAACTCTTTCTATCCACACAGCCCTGTTACTGTTCAATCTGTGCTGCATTTATAATATGTTTCTGCAAAAGCACAAGGTCTTTTACGGAAACTTTTCCATCTCTGCTTATATCCGCAGCCGCTGCATACGCACCGGAAAGCTGTGATGTTCCAAGAATCTGTTTCTGCATCATGACCAGATCGACCACAGAGATTTTTCCATCTCCATTGATGTCACCGTAAATGACAACGTCATACTGCTTCACCAGTGTTCCATTTGCATGTACTGCAATTTTATTACCTGTTCCGACTGCACCGGTATTTTCTGTGCCATCTGCTTTCAGCACTTTGACCGTGCCGCTTCCCGCTGAGATATTGGCAAGTACAGAAGAAGCGCCTGTTCCCGGTGTAATACCTGTGATCACGGTATCTCCCAGTTTATAGGAGGTAGAAACGGATACGCCGTCCGCAACCGTTGTTCCACCACTTTCCGGTGTCTGGGTATTGTCTGCTGCCGGCTGCTGTCTTACCACATTGATCGTGTAGGTTTTTGCCGAACCGCTCTGTGACACACAAGTTACGTTGATCGCATTATTTCCATAATTCAATGCATAAGTTCCCGCTCCGGAAACTCCCGCTTTCGGTGCAACTGCCGAAGCACCTACATTGATCGAGCTTACCTCGGTTCCAACGATCACGGAATAATCGGTTACTGCTCCCTGGAAAGACGGTGTCAGTCCATATCCGCTTACGCTGAGAGAAGAGAGCCAGTTATTCGGATTACCACTGTCTGAAAACGTCACTGCTGACTCCGGCATATTGCTATACACCGGAATACGGAATATAAATCCCTGTGATTTATCCGCATAAGCGGTGCTCATTGTTTTTCCTTCTGACATTGCCGCCTGCACATTTGTCATGTACTGATGTGAGTATATGCTGTTCATATTCACCACATTAAATTTCTGGAAATATAAGGTGTTCTGCCCTTTTTTCACATAATTATTTCCAACGATACCAGCTCCACCATTAATTGATTTATAAATAGAATTCCAGTCGTTATTTTTCGCATAAATCAATCCGTTGACCGTCGCAGACGCAGACGATGTCGTATATGCTCCGATATTAAAGTAATTGTAATATCCATTATAGCCAGAGTAATTGCCAGAGATCAAAGGACTTGTCCCCTTATTTCCCTGCTCCTGCTTACATCTTGCAGCCAGATGATAAGGACTGACACTCAAGTTCTGTCCCACTTCCATGAAAGTATCTGCATAGCTTCGCGATGCTCCGTCTGTATCGCTATAGTTTCCACTCATAAAACTGCCTGACAGAATATTTCCAACTCCTGTTACGTTCTGATATGGCGCATATTCTAACGTTTCAAACTGAAAAATATACGTGTCATTCAGGTAATTTCTCGGATCCATGCAATATGCTATGTAATTGGAGGAGGCACTTACCCAGCCTGCTCCGTCATAACCATACCATTTGTTGGTCGCCCAGTCATAAGCACCCGTCTCCGTTGACTTTCTCGCATCATTGGAAGAACTCTGCACCAGATTCCTTCCGACAACACTCTCATTTGCAATGACGGTATTCCAGTCCAGTCCGGTCTGTACCGGAACGAACTGCCAGTCTGGATACTTCTGGTGCAATGCCAGAAGCGAATTACAGTAACTGTCCGGAAATCCCGCTGCTTTTAACGATGCAACATACTCATCATCCGTCACCGTTGTGGTGTCTCCCTGCGATCCATCCGCAGAAGTCTGTCCGGTTACCGCAAGGTATGTTCCACAGATCCACCCGGCATAATCCACCCCATCTTTATTAAACGTCACATTATACCAGATTGTCCCATTCGTTGTTGTCTGTCCCAGCACATTCACCGTCTGGTCTCTTTTTACCATGGTCACCGGCGAATATGCCGTGCTTGCTCCGGTTCTCACGTAAACGTTGCCATTGGTGTTCGTGACCACTCCGACCGCTCCCTGTGCCGAACTGTCTGTGATCGCACTTCCGGAAGAGGTATCTTCTGTTGAAAGCGTGATAAAATCTGACCGGATATATCCGGTGGATGCCATTCCATTATAGGAAATCTGTACCTTGTACCATTTCATTCCATCGGAGCCATCCACTTCATCTATCACACGGACTGCTGTACCCGCAGCTAAAGATGTGATCTTGTCCCCATCTACCGGAGTCTTTCGCATCTGTACCGGTCCATCATTCAAAACACCCGCCGTCTCCGTATACGCATAACTTTCCAACGGTTTTACCGTAATGACCGCAGCCGCTGCTGTCACACCAAAAATCGTTGCAAAGATAAAGCTCCGCCATTTTCTCTGTTTTATATTAAGGTTTCTTCTCATTTTTCCTCCAGATGCCTTCGGTATTCCCCAAAAAGACACAGTAAATCAAGTTTATTATATTTAATTCACGATAGAGCGTCAACCTTAATCTGGTAAATATAGTAACTGATATGTATGATACAGCAAAGTGCTCAGATACTGTCTGAGCAGTAACGATGTTTTGTCCTTTTTTCCACATTATCATTGTTCAAAACTAACAATAATCCCCACAAAAGTCCTCCGATAGCCAGAAAGCTTCCCACGATCAAAGGCAGGTTATAAACATAAATCTTTGCCCCAGCCAGCACAACAATGCCAGCTACCATTCCAAGCGCTGCGATAAATGCAACAATACCACATGTAAAAATAAATTCATAATCCAACTTTCTCATCCTTTTTTACCTCCCATGGAAAACAGCTTTTGTCATCAATATAAACATCCGCATAAATCTTTCTTCCGTCTGATCCGTACCTTTCGATAATCTCCGGCAGATTCTCATTCACCGCATCAAATTCCAGTTCCCACTTCCTGCACCATTCCACTGCTTCCTCTAACTGATTTCCACAGCGGCACGTCCACAAAATAATTTGGCGTCCCTGCCTTCTCAATCCTTTCAGCAGTTCGATCAGTGCTGTATTCGGCTGTCCGATCTTAGGGAAGCAGTCCGTACAAAGTGTTCCGTCAAAGTCTACCGCAATAATCTGATATTCCGTTTTCATCTGCCATGCTCCTCACTTTCCGTCATTTTGCCCTCTTGCTGCTTCCCATTATCCATATTTTCTGTCCATTAATTCGGACAGAAAAAGACCACCTCACGAAAAATTTCATGAAGTGGTCTTTTTACCTTTCATATATTTTGTTTTTTACGCAAATAATTTTTTCACCATTTCCGCATCAAATACAACCTGTTTTACATGATCCACTTCAATCTGATACAGTGCATTGGCTGCGAGGTGCTCTGCTGCCTGCTCCAGATCACGGATTCCCGATGTATTCTTATACTGCTCGATCAGTTCATCCAGTCCCTCCCCAGTCAGAACAATCTCACCCTGCAATAATCCGATCCTCTTTAAGACTTTTGGCAGTGCAAATTTGGAGAAAATGATTTTTTTCTCTTCCTGCGTGTAATCCGGGATATCGATCACTGCAAAACGCGACATCAGCGGGGCACTGATATCTTCTTTTACATTGGCGGTCGCGATCGGATAGACGCCGCCGGTCGGGATCATACATTCCATATAGTTGTCTGTAAATCCGAGATTATCTAATAAAGTAAGAAGCACGTCCGCCGGATTGCCGTTTCCTTTTCCGGATGCTGCCTTGTCAAGTTCGTTAATGATGAATACGAGATTTGACTCGCCTGCCATCGAAAATGCATCCATAATAATACCCGGCTTTGCATTTCCGTAGATACGGGAACTTCCGGTCAGCTGCTCCGGGTCATTGATGGAACTCATATCAAGTGTCGTCCACGGCAGTTTTAAAATCCTTGCCACCGCATAGGCAATCTGCGATTTTCCGGTTCCTGCCGGTCCGACAAGCAGAAGTCCATACGCTGGAAGTGTGTGTGTGCGGTTGATCTGGATGATAGTCTCCATGATACGCTGTTTTACTTTTTCCATTCCGTACAGTTCTTCGTCTAAAATCCTGCGCGCCTCCACCGGATCGATTGCTTCAAAATAATTATTTTTCCACTGGATATTCGTCATAATGGAAAGTGCGCGCTGTGCGTGGCGGCGTTCCTCTGCAGACACTTCGCTGGAACGGGCGACTGCTAAATTTCTCCTCGCCCACAGTCTGATATTGTCCGGCATGGTTCTTCCTGCGCAGTTTAAGAAATCCGAAATACTCTGGATGCTGGTAAGCTTCATGCTGTCACCGCTCTCGTCTAACTCTTCGTCCTCATCCTCCTGCTCCGGTGCACTGCTCGATAAAAGGCGTTCCATCACATACTGTAAAAATCCATCCGCCGCAGAGAGTTTCGTTCCACCATGAAAAGCATTTTCCCTGATCTTGTACACGACATAGCCGTCCGCCCTGTTTTCCCCGGACAAAAGAACGTTGATACGGTTCTCCCCAAGCCATTTGATCAGATTCACAAAACGTGCATCGATCCGCAGGATATTGGAACGGAATGTCTCGTCCTCCTCCTTAAACTCAAATGCTGTCCACTGGCTCTGGTTGCAAAATACTCCGGTGGAATGATGGCTCCACTGTTTTTGCTGATTGTCTAACACCAGGATCGGATTGTCCGGTGTTTTTTCGGAACTGTCTGATGTAAATGCGGTATATGTACATACAAACGCTTCTTTTTCCTCTGAAGCGCTGCTGAAATCAAAAACTGGCATACTTTTTCTCTCCTTTATTCTCCGATACTCTTTTTCTGTACTTATCAAACCATAAAATAAAAAAATTTACAAGGAAGTTTTTCGATATACTTCCTATAAATATGAAACTTCTGCTATTCCTGCTAAAACTAATCATGGTCATATGAATACTGTAACAAATATTGACGTTACTGTTCACTCAGCACCTGAATACCATGCTGTTCAGGTGCGTATGAACGTGATGTGGGTGTGAGCAGCCCTCTTTTGCGAAGCAAAACTTTATATGGGGCTGCGAAGTTACAGTTCGCAGGGTAACCTGTGAACTGTAACATATTGACAATAGGGGTAACTGATTCTATAATTCAATAATAGGAATTATTACTAATTTAAGGAGGTTATGAAATCGCAAGGCATGGCTTTGTATGCCGTCCGATTTCATTAAAATAAATCATGGAGATAGATATTATCGGTTTGATCAGTGCCTGTTCCTATGCTCTCGACTGCATCGAGGCAGAACTGGTGAATATTAAAAATAAACATGGAAAGCGAGTGGCCTATATCAGTGTGCGCATGGGGCAGTATTTTGATCTGCCGGAGGATGCCCTGCAGGATCTCGCAATCTGCGCCCTGCTGCACGACAATGCCCTCACCCAATATATTTCCGAGGAATTGCAGAAGCATTCTGCAAAAGACCTGACCGCTGACCTTGTGGCAAACACTACAAACCTGCATTGCATCTACGGTGAACAGAATCTTGCAAAAATCCCTTTTAAAACCGATGTAGCCAACGCAATCTTATATCATCATGAGCATGCGGACGGCACAGGACCATTTCACAAAAAATGGGATGAAGTTCCTCTGTCTGCGCGCATTATCCACCTTGCCGATGTGGTGGATATCATCGGGCACAGCGGTGCATTTGAAACACAGAGATGGGATATGGTAAAACAGTACCTGATCCGGCATACGGATAAACTTTTTGACGCCGCATGTGTGGATGCTTTTTTCCATATATTTTCAGATAACGAATTTGCAGCTTTCAGGGATGACTCCTTTGAAACGAAACTCTGGGAGATCGTTCCGAGAGAAAAACAGACCTTTGACTGGGAAACCTGCAAAAATATCGCCGACTTTTTTGCGCAGATCGTCGACTATAAATCTTCGTTTACAAGCAGACACTCCATTGGTGTTGCAGAGAAAGCCGCCGCATTTGCAGCGTACACCGGCTACGATTCCACACAGGTTCAGAAAATGTATCTGGCCGGCGCACTTCATGATATCGGCAAAATGGCAATCGACAATGATATTCTGGAAAAACCGGATAAGCTGACCGATGAAGAATTTTCTAAAATGAAAAACCATGCAGGTTATACTTATCTGATTCTGTCCAATATCAACGATTTTGAAGACATCCGTGACTGGGCTGCATTCCACCACGAAAAACTGAACGGAAAAGGTTATCCTTTCGGCAAAACTGCCGCCGAATTAAACGAGCCGGAACGCATTATGGCATGTATCGACATTTATCAGGCGCTCACCGAAAGCCGCCCTTATAAGCAGGGCTTTTCGCATGAAAAAACCTGCGATATTCTTGATGATATGGCAGATAAAGGTTTTATTGATGCCGGCATTGCACAAAATATCCGCGTCTGCTTTCAGGATACAATGATCTGATTTTTTGTGTTTCATCTTTACGAAAACATATTTTTTCGTTACAATATGTTGTATATATGAAATCACAAATCATGATCAATGAAAGGAATTAGTTATTATGTCAAATCCAATTGTTACAATCGAGATGGAAAACGGCGATATCATGAAAGCAGAGCTTTATCCTGAAATCGCACCAAATACTGTAAACAACTTTATCAGTTTAGTAAAAAAAGGGTTTTATGACGGCGTCATCTTCCACCGTGTCATCAACGGTTTTATGATCCAGGGCGGCGATCCGGACGGAACCGGAATGGGTGGCCCGGGCTATGAGATCAAAGGAGAATTTTCCCAGAACGGTTTCAAAAATGACTTAAAACATTCTGAAGGAGTTTTATCCATGGCAAGAACTATGATCCCGGATTCTGCCGGTTCCCAGTTTTTCATCATGCACAAGAACTCTCCACACTTAGACGGCGCTTATGCTGCATTTGGTAAAGTGATCGAGGGTATGGATGTTGTCAATAAAATTGCGGAAACAGCAACTGATTACTCTGACCGTCCGTTACAGCCACAGGTAATGAAAACCGTGACAGTTGAAACTTTCGGGGTTGATTATCCGGAACCTGAGAAGTGTTAATTTAACAGAATTTCAGACATCATAAAAAAAGAACTAGTTTTTGAGGGGGCACCTCAAAAACCAGTTTTTTTATTGATCCATACTATTCTCTATTTTACACACTCCAAAATGATTTTCTCACACCTGTCATATCCCAGCTGTGAACTGTTCAAGGATAACGAATAATTACCTGCCATTCCCCATTTCTGGTCTGTGTAGAAATTATAGTTTGTTCTGCGCCTTTTATCTGTTTCGGTTATCATTTTTGCAGCATCAGCTTCTGCGACATTGTATAGTTTACAGATACGCTGCACTTTTTCCGGCATATCCCCGTGTATAAAAACATTCAGCACATCCTCCCGGTCTTTTAAGATAAAATCCGCATTTCTTCCTATGATCACACAGCTTTCTTTTTCCGCAATTTTCAGGATCACGTTTCTCTGTGCTTCATACACCATATCTTCCACGGATTTTCCTGTGATATCACGTCCGGAAAATGCATAGGCAAATAAGCCTTTCTTCGGAGACAATTCCGCATTTTCACGGATATATTCCGGTGAAAATCCTGACTGCTCCGCAATCTGTCCGATGATATCCTTGTCATAATAGGAAACCCCAAGTTTCTTTGCCACTTCTTCACCAATAAAGCGGCCGCCGCTTCCAAACTCTCTGCTGATCGTTATGATTCTCTTTTCCATAACTGACTCCTCCTTAACTTAAACTTTCTACCTTGTTTTTTCTGATCCTCTTCAACAATACATATCCCACCAGACATGCGGTAAGCTCGGTGATTGGAAATGCCCACCAGATCAACGAAACTCCCATCTGACCGTTTCTGACAAAAACAGAGAAAATGCCGGCCAGCGGTAATATAATTATAAGCTGTCTGAGCAGCGAGATTACAAGTGATTCCATACCACCGTCCAGTGCCTGATAAATTCCCTGATATGCCACATTGATTCCCGCAAAAATAAAGCTGATGGAGATGATTCTCATCGCTCCGATGAAATACTCTCTGGATTGTCCCGCATTAAATAACGTCGCAAAAGCACCCGGGAAAATTTCTGTGATTGCCACACCAACGACCATAAGTACGATCGTATAAATCAGTCCATACCTGATTCCGTCCTGAATCCTCTTTTTGCTATGCATTCCGTAGGCGAACGCAATGATCGGTGTGATTGCATCCCTGAGTCCAAATGCGAGGAACAATACAAACTGCTGCACTTTATAGAACAATCCATATGCGGTCTGTGCAGAAGGACTGAATTTTAAGATCAGATTCATCACATAAACCATGATAGACATCAATGCCTGTGCAATGATCGCCGGAAGACCGATCGCATAAATTTCTTTTATAATTCCAGTATCAGGCTTCATGTATCCCACACCATGTTCAAACTCTTTATTTAATTTCATATGAAAAATAAATAATAATGCTGCCGATGTGACCTGACCAATTACAGTAGCATAGGCTGCACCCTCCACGCCCATTTCAGGAACCGGTCCGATACCGTAAATCATGACCGGATCTAGAATTATATTTACGACCGCACCTACCACCTGACCGATCGTAGAATAAATGGAACGTCCGGTCGCCTGTAATAATTTTTCAAATAATGAGAAGAAAATGATTCCAAATGAAACCACACAGCATATTCTTAAATAACTCATTCCCATTGAAATCACTTTCGGATCAATGGTCTGTGATGAAATGTATGCTCTTACTCCAAAAATTCCAAATAAGAAACATACCACATAAATAATTACTCCGAGAAATAAACTATTGCCCGCCACTTTTGCAGCTTTTTTGGCATTTCCCTGTCCGAGTGTCCTTGCGAGAAGCGCATTGGTTCCGACGCCCGTTCCAATTCCTACTGCCACCATAAGCATCTGTACCGGGAACACCAGTGTCAGTGCGTTAAGCGCCGCTTCACTTCCCACCTTCATGTTTCCAACAAAGGCACTGTCCACAATGTTGTAGACCGCCTGCAATGCCATCGATAAGATCATCGGTATTCCCATCTGCACCATAAGCCTATTGACCGGCATCTCCTTCATTTTGTTACTTTCTGACATACATCCTCCTTGTTTTTCCGAAGGAAAAATCCGAACTCCTTTGAGTGAGGAGAGGATTTATCCTCCTTGTTTGCGAAGCAAATGCGACTGCCCTTGCAGGAGCAGAGGATTTGACCTCCTTGTTTTGCGGCACAAAAAAAGTGTGTTCCTATCACAATAAGCTGGACTTACGCTGATAGGCTACACACTTTTTTCATGTCTTTCTATTAACTTTAAAATAAAAAAACGAGTAACATAACTGGATTTACGCTAGTCTGCTACTCGTTCAAAAATTATTATATTTTTCTTTTTGGGAAAAGTCAAACAGAATTTTGTTACAATTTTCTCGGTCTTTGACTTTTTCCAAAATTGCAATATATGGAACCACGAAATTTGTGCAGACGCTATCTGCACAAATTTCCGATCTGGATATGTCTCGGCAAATTTTGCCATGTATTTTAGATTACGAACAGAATATCCTTTACTCTCCGGGAATGCGATTCTAATATCAGTGGCAAGATTGTCAATAAACTTGTTCCCCCATGATTTATGCTCATTGATCACACAACCTATATCATGATACTACCCAGTCAATATACATCTTTTCACCAGGGATCCGTTCCACAGGCATAGATGTTTTCGAAGTACCATAAGTATCTACACCGCCTCCACCAAGAAGTGAGTTGTTTGCTGCATTCACGATTGCCTGTACATCTGTTACTTTTGTTATATCACCCTTTATCGTCTTAATCAAATACATTGTTTAATGTTGGTTCCTTTTCTATCTCGCCATCTATTCCATACATTTTCTTGAATGCATCAATGTCTGCTTGATTTTTAATCCGTATAATCTTCTGTACGCTTTCTCGGTCCTTTCATATGATTCTTATGAGAGCTGCGTCTTGCCTGCTTATTAAGATAACGCTCCATAAGCATCTGGTTAATATTCTCATTCGTGTACCATTTACCGGATTGGTGAATGGCATATTCCACAAAGGGTCAACCTCTGTCTTTCCCTTTTGTTTCGTTACATAACTTCTTGTCTGTGCCACAGTTATTTCACTCCTTAATATATCTTTCATATACCCTTATAGCATAATCTTTCTCATCGCATTTAAAATCTCATCAACATCATCATTTGAATTATCTTTTCCAAAAGATATCCTAATTGTTCCTTTCGCATAATCGTCTGGAACACCTATTGCGTGAATAACATGGGATATTTGTGTATTGACACCATCACATGCGGAACCTGTTGATATACAGATTCCCATCAAATCTAGTCTGTGCAATAAAGATTCTCCTTCAAAATCCCTAAAAGAAAGATTCACATTCCCAGGAATTCTCATGTCAGCTCCATTTCTTATGAAATCAAGTTTCATATCATATAATCCACTCATCAACCGATTTTCTAGAGCATATACTTTGTTCATATGTTCATTAATATGTTCACAATTATTCTTCAAAGCGATTGCCATTGCCACGATACTAGCTACATTCTCTGTCCCTGCTCTATATCCGGATTCCTGACCACCACCATCTACAAAAGGAAATATATTCGTTCCCTTTTTGATATACAAAAAACCTATTCCTTTTGGTCCATTAAATTTATGTGCAGATGCAGATAACAAATCAACTCCAAGCTCGTGGACATCAATTTTCACATGTCCTACAGCTTGAACCGCATCTGTATGAAACAAACAATTATGCTTGTGTGCAATTTCTGCTAATTGAGAAATAGGTTGTATTGTTCCTATTTCATTATTCGCAAACATTACAGATATGAGCCTCGTTGATGTATCAATCTTTGATTCTAACGCTGTGACATCTACTACTCCTCTACTATCAACACCCAAATATGAGACTTTCCCACCACAACGTTCTAATGCAATACATGAATTTAATATCGCATGATGCTCAATTGCAGATGTAATTACATGTCCGCCACATGATGCAATTTTAATTGCCCAATTATCACTTTCTGTTCCACCAGAAGTAATAAATATTTCTTCTGGATCCGCTCCAATACACATCGCAATTGTTTCTCGTGCTTCCTTAATTGCTTTTTTTGAAGTACGTGAAAAACTATATGGCTGCGACGGATTTGAAAATGCATCCAAAAGAAATGGCTTCATTGCTGCAAATGCTTCAATATCCAATTTTGTTGTAGCCGCATTGTCTGCATAAACCATTTGCCACATCTCCTTTAAATAAAGAGAGTACACCCCTCTTCCTTAAATTCTTCTATCTTTTCTAATAAATCCTCCACCGAACACCCTAGGTAATCAGCCAAACAATCCATACAATAAAACGTTTTCAGCTGATTGCCCAACATTTTTTTATTAATACCAATTGTATTCTTATCCAGTGGTGACTTCCTACATGCCAAACATTCTTTTTCCATTTCTAAACATCCTTTACCATCAAGAATGGTACATCCTTACCCTTGTACTCTGTATCAATCATTCCCTGTTGAAGCTTTATTATGCGACGCATTCTCATTGCTGGCGTTAAACAGTAATCCGTAAAATCCTGTCGGTCAACATCATTCTCGCTTCTCACATGAGGAAATAAAAGCTTCAAATATGCTGTTGCAATTCTTTTTATTGCTTCTGTATCTCTCGTATCCGCATGTTCTGGAACCTCAACAATCTTTTCTACAATTGCTCTATAACTTGTATCATTTCTAAGTTCATGCAGAATAGAACAGAAATATTCTGAGTTAAGTGCCCATCCTGTAATTTTTAAGCTATCATTCATTCGAGGAATATCCCAGCCTTTAACAAATCCATGAATTCTATCCAGCAATGCTGTTTCCTGAAACAATGTAGGAAGTTCTGACAACATATACTCATATTCATTCATATTCTCTTCCTTAATATTTCCAAGGAAAACCACTCCTGCATCCGATTCACCATCATATCCGTTTGAGTTAAACTTGCCGTATTCCAAATATCCTTGTAGTATGGAACGCATCTCATTTTCATCCCCAAAACTTACCAACTTGACTTCGTCAATGGCTACATAATCAGGACCACAAATAAAACCTGGCTTTCTTCTAGATGCATCATAAAACATCTTTGATCTAGTTACTTTTCCTCCATCTGTTAACATTCCGTACTTACTGACATGCCCAAACACATAACTCTTACCGGTTCCCTTAGGAGCTAATTCGATAATGTTAACTCTCTTTTCAACAAAAGGCAGTAAGCGTGTTAACATCGATAGCTTTTGTAATTCTGTTTCATAACCATCCGCATTATAGTCAATAGCTCCCAATACTACATTTATCCATTCTTTCGTGGTAAAGTGACTCCTCATTTCTTTGTAATAATCTAAATCTACAGTATATGGGCAAAAATTCTTAAATCCTACTAACTTAATCTTTCCTGGTATTTTAGGTTTAACCGTATCATCTGGTTGCCTATAGCCAAGTTTAATAATTCCCCAAACTTCTCCACTTTGAACCAACTCATCTTTGTACAATTCCCAAATTGATGGTTCAATCATTGTTTCCTTGTCCGTCACTCCAAAATCAGGTAATGAAAATGATATTTCTCCTGTCTTAATATTTATATCCACAGTAATCTTGGTTAGTAATTGAACTGTTTCATTTTCATAAATGATTTGATTTTTTATTCTCATCCAATCTTCCTTTTTGGGAATATATTTCTTTATAAAAGCCGAAACCTCATCCATGTCAAATTGTCCTGAATCATCACAAAAAGTTTTCAACAGATAATCTCGTAAAAAGGCAGGTAAACCAAGTGATGAGAAGAAATTATTATTTCTTAAATCTTTATATACAACCATTTCTTCAAAATAGTTACGTAACTTGTCTTCCACTATTTTCTCCTCCTTTAGTCAAACAGACTTACTTCAGTAAATCCTTTTTTCTTCACTTCAAACAAATTATCTCTAGACAAAACATCTGAACCATTCACTATTTCAACCGAATATACCCCCTTCTTTGTACAGCCAGGCAATTCAATTTTATAAATATACTTATCCTCAGTCGAAACAGCATCATAATATTTATCATTAACCATCACACCAATGTTGCTACTGATTATTCCCACATATATTTTAAGAACAGGAATCTCCATTGCTGCAAGTGAAACAATCCTATATTCTTCAAGTATGAATGCCTCAATCCCTTCAATTTTCCTAGTGATTTCAATGATAGGAACTGCGACCTCTTCAAGTGTTGCGCCACCATGTACCTCTACATTAGCTTTACGACCACCTCTAAACCTATCATAATTCGCAAGTATCCAATATCCTGATTCTTCAATAGCAAAATCTGGTTTTGTATTAATCTCATTTTTAGGACAGCATCTTCCGGAATGTACTCCACTTGTTTCCATTTGCCATATATTTTCCGTTTCATGCAACACAGCTAACCTACTTGCACCGTGATCCGAAACTATAACAGCTTTCTCATATTTGTTATTTATGATGGAAACTCGAATTTTACGTAATAACTCGTCGATTATTTCCAATTCTCTAATCAAATAAATTGGAGTCTTCACTTTTTCATAATCAAAGCTGTCTTCCCCATGATGCTTAATTTCATCAAGTTCTTTAATAGAAGTAACCGGACATCCCATATCATTACAAACCTGTAGAAACTCCTTATTATAACATGTTAACGAGGGTAGCTCGCACCTTCCACATGTGATATTTACGGATAATCCATACTCATTGCATTTCGTCTGAATAAATCCCAAGTATTCAACACCTAATGCATCGAAGAAATAAGCATGGGTCCCCGCCAAATCAATCTTATCGAATATCTGTGTTCGAGGTTTTAATACACTTACAAAGTCTAAATTCAAAGCCTGTTCTTCGACTATTACCTCAAAACTTGGCAAGATTCTATTGATTACCTTTTGATACTTATAACTTTCAAAATATGTATTCAACAAATCTTTATTAAATCTGTAATGAGATAAGTACGCAGCCAAATTTGGAAATACCACATTCAAGATATTTACTAATTCATTGGTAGAATACTTCTTTCCATACACGTCTAACCAATCAATCACTTTTTCCTTTTCAGGCTGAGTCAAGTCTGTTAGATAATAAATAGCCTCTTCTTGCTTAGATGAAATAACTTTACAAAAATCAACAGCTTCATTTAGATATTGAGTGTAAAACCTAAGTATTTCTTTTCGTTCTTCATACATTTTAGGAAAATTAACATTTTTTCTATCAATTGTAATCAAAGCTCTGAACAATGCCTGGGGTATTTCCTTATAACTTGTTATACCTGTTATCGCATATGTCAAATAAGAATTATTCTTCGATCCTAAAACAGTAAGTGCAATATAATACAACCATTTTTTTGTATCCGAATAGTTTGGATAATTCTTTATACATTCAACAAGCCCACCAATAGAACCAAACTGACTTTCAACAACAAAAGAAAAATCAGACGAACCCATTATTTTTAACAGTTCATTCCATTGATTATCATTGCCAATACTTTCCGGTGCATTTTTTAGTCTAGAATCTTGTAAGCACAGAACATCATACCCATTACTCAGCTGTGATATATGGATGAGTGACATCTTAAATATCTGTTTGTTTACATCCGTTGCAATATAAATAGTATTTTCCTTACTTGTATCGAATGCCTCTCCCACTTTTTCAAAGCCAATGTATGCTCCATAAAAGGCTTCTGCCAAAGCAGGCGAAATCATACAGATACTAGAAGATTCATCAAATTCACTATCAACAATACATATCTGTCCTCTTTCAAGAAATCTACTATCTGAATATTTCATATATTCACGGCATTGATATGTAACAATGACTGCATGACCTTTAATTGTTTTCGAGACTATTGCCTTTAATGTATTCTTTAATACATTTTCTCCATACAGTTTTAAATAAGCCGATAAATTCACAAGAAAAAGATTTCCTTCATTATTTTCAATTCGATTTGACATTTCTTCGAACTTCATAGTGCCATCCTTTCCACAAAACTCACCTGCAGAGAGGATTTCATTTTTTCCAACATTAAAGTGATGCAGAAAAGACTTCATATCACTTTTGTTTGGAAAATCCACTAAAATCGGCCACCGCTTATCCGATGCCAATAGAGTTTCAATTCTCTTTTCAATTTTATCAAGAGTCATAAACTCACGTCACCTCACAATCAATTGTTTCCTTTAATAATCTCTACCCCAACCACAATATTATCTTCTATTAACTGCTTTAGATATTCTTTAACCTTGTCCGCTGGCATATCATCAATAATCTTCTTTGCCTTTCCATAGCCGGATTCCATATGTCGAGTAGACTAAGACCTCTCAATCTTAGCCCCTCACAGATCCGTACGTGCGGCTTTCCCGCATACGGCTCCTCATAGTAACATTCGCTTCAATATAAACAATAGTACGTTTTAGGTTTTGCTAACGGGTAATACTTGAGCATTTCCACAAATCCATTCCATGTGTATGCCCGTCTACAACCTCTCCGATTCATGGCTTTGAATAGAAACTGTTGTACTCTATGCAGGAATGTTGTTATCTTCCGAAAATTCCATGTAACACCATAATACCGATAGTGTCCAATTAGTTTTACATTCAACTCTTTAATTATTTCTCGCATTGGTCGATTTCGATTATCGTAAATCCAGTTCTTGTATGCTCTAACCTTTTGCTCAAACTTCTTTCTTGAAGTCTGTACCTTTGGTACGAAACCTCCCTTTCGAGTTTTGCTACAGTAGAAGGTAAATCCCAGAAAATCAAATGTTTCAGGCTTACATTCTCCTCTTGCTCTACGATTCTGCTCTGCAAATCTCCCAAATTCAATCAGTCTGCTTTTACTACTTTCCAACTCCAGTCCAAACTTTTCCATTCGTTCCTTTAACTCTTTATAGTATCTTTCAGCTTCTGACTTATATTGAAATCCTGCAACAAAATCATCCGCAAAGTTGACGAGAAAACACTCTCCCTGCATTTTCCTTTGCACCACCAGCTTAAACCACAGCGTCAGCACATGATGCATGTATATATTTGCAAGCATCGGACTCATTACTGAGCCTTGTGCCGAACCTTCCTCTGTTGGCTCGAATTTTCCTTGCTCCATTATTCCTGCTTTAAGGTATTTACGTATCAGCCACAATAAGTTCCTATCCTGTATATTCCATTCAAGGAACTTCATCATCCAATCATGGTCGATATGGTCAAAGAAACCTTTGATATCGGCATCTACGATATAGCTGATTTTTCCATAGCTTATCCGTTGGTATACTTCTTTTATTGCTTCGTGACACCCCCTATTCGGTCTGAATCCATACATGCAGTTTAGGAATCTCGGTTCATAAATAGCTCCCAGTATTTTCTTCACTGCCATTTGTACAATCTTATCTTCATAGGAAGCAATCCCTAATGGTCGTTTCTTTCCATTTCCTTTAGGTATATATACCCTCAGTGACGGAAGTGGCTTAAAGGATTTGTTTTTCAACCTCTGTACCAGTTCCTTGATATTTCTATCAAGGTTCTTCCCATACTCATCCTTAGTTACCTTGTCAATTCCGACTGCTTTGTTCCCATCTAATTCCTTATGGCATTGCTTTAGCATATCTTCATTTATCAAGTGGTACACTGATGTAAATATAGGATGTTTTGATGTTGCCGATATCTCAGCTATTCTTACTAATTTCGTTTCCATTATTTCCTCCGTCCCTGAGTACGGATAATGTGTCCTCAGTAAGACCTTTACTATGCAATCCCCTTCCCTCCATCGGCATTGCCCGATTTCTACAGTACTATGGGAT
>ERZ772871.308-NODE-308-length-57792-cov-27.3143_pt1 | contig 57792 bp, 50 predicted proteins | sample MGYA00511899_ERZ772871 | MGnify/ENA primary metagenome ERZ772871 (study PRJEB29015, sample SAMEA2737693) | human gut metagenome | biome: human gut; feature: human-associated habitat; material: faeces | place: China | collected 2012 ... | reverse complement strand
CTATGGAAGAGGGCCTGCGTTTCGCTATCCGTGAGGGTGGCCGTACCGTTGGTTCTGGCGTTGTTGGCAAGATCATTGAGTGATTTTGACCCTTCGCGCCTTTCCTAAGGCTAAAGGTTAAACTTACGAGAGACCTTCCCATTCCGGAGAGTGGAAAGGTCTCTTTTTGTTTTAGATCTTCTGTCCGTAAGGGCAGGGGATTTTTTTTGCGGCATGTCACAACTCTTTGTTTACAAAACAAGGTTGTTCTGGTATACTGAAAAAGGAAATGCTGGAAAAGTCCTATCGGCTGGTGCTGAAGGGATTCAGCAAAAAGAAGCAGCGAGAACTTCTGGAAGTGGTGAAAAGTAATGCCGTTTGATTATAAGAAAGAGTACAGGGAATTTTATCTCCCACCGAAAAAGCCGCATCTGATCACGATACCGCGTATGAACTTTGTGGCCGTGCGCGGCAAGGGCGACCCGAACGACCCGGCCGGGGAGTATCAAGCGGCAATGGAAGTGCTGTATGGCATTGCCTTTACCATCAAAATGAGCTATAAGGGCAGCCACAAGATGGACGGCTATTTTGAATATGTGGTTCCACCGTTGGAGGGCTTGTGGCATCAGAAGGGCGTGGATGGTGTTGACTATGCACATAAAGAAACATTTGAGTGGACATCTATGATCCGACTGCCAGAATTCGTGACGCCGGAAGCGTTTGACTGGGCGGTACAGGAAGCAACGGCAAAAAAGAAAAAGGATTTTTCCAAGGCGGAATTCCTGACCTATGACGAGGGATTTTGCGTTCAGTGCCTGCATATCGGCCCTTATGATGAAGAACCGAAAACGCTGGCGCAGATGGATGCCTTTGCCGTAGAGCAGGGGTATATGCTTGATTTTTCAGAGACACGCTTCCACCACGAAATTTATCTGAGTGATCCTCGCCGCGCTGCACCGGGAACACTGAAAACAGTTCTGCGGCATCCCATACGTGAAAAATAAAAACAGGAAAATTCACAAATGATGTCGCTTTTATTTGGCAGATGTGCTATACTGATTTTATCTGTAGAAACACATTGAATGGATAAGGGAGGAGAGAACTTCATGCAGCATGAAACTGTCATCGTGCTGGACTTTGGCGGCCAGTACAATCAGCTGATCGCGCGCCGCGTCCGCGAGAACAATGTCTACTGTGAAATCTATTCCTATAAAACCGATCTGTCGGTTATCAAGGCAAAGAACCCCAAGGGTATCATCTTTACCGGTGGCCCCAACAGCGTTTATCTGGAGGATTCCCCCACGATCGACCCTGAGATCTTCAACTGGGGTGTGCCTGTGCTGGGCATCTGCTACGGCAGCCAGCTGATGATGCATCTGCTGGGCGGCCATGTCTGCCGCGCACCGGAGCGCGAGTACGGCAAGACTGAGGTGTTCGTGGACACGAACAGCAAGATGTTCACCGATGTGCAGCCCTCCACTATTTGCTGGATGAGCCACAACGACTATATTGAGCAGGCAGCGCCCGGCTTTAAGATCACTGCTCACACGGTCAACTGCCCGGTAGCTGCGGCAGAGAACGCTGAGAAGGGCCTGTACGCGGTCCAGTTCCATCCGGAAGTGCTGCACACTGCGGAAGGCAAGAAGATGCTGCGCAACTTCGTGTACAACGTCTGCGGCTGCACCGGCGACTGGAAGATGGACTCCTTTGTGGAAAACAACGTCAAGGCCCTGCGTGAGCGCATCGGCGATGGCAAGGTGCTGTGCGCCTTGTCCGGCGGCGTGGATTCCTCCGTTCTGGCAGCTATGCTGGCTAAGGCCATCGGCAAGCAGCTGACCTGCGTGTTCGTGGATCACGGTCTGCTGCGTAAGAACGAGAAGGAAGAGGTCTGCTCTGTATTCGGCCCGGGCAATGCCAACGGCTTTGATATCAACTTTATCTGTGTGGATGCCCGCGAACGTTACTTTGCAAAGCTGGCTGGTGTCACCGAACCGGAGCGCAAGCGCAAGATCATCGGCGAAGAGTTCATCCGTGTGTTTGAAGAGCAGGCCAAGAAGATCGGCAAGGTGGATTTCCTGGCACAGGGTACCATTTATCCGGATGTCGTTGAGAGCGGTCTGGGCGGTGAGTCCACTGTTATCAAGAGCCACCACAACGTCGGCGGTCTGCCCGACACCGTGGACTTCAAGGAGCTGGTGGAGCCGCTGCGCAACCTGTTCAAGGATGAAGTGCGTCAGGCCGGCCGTGAGCTGGGCCTGCCCGAATATCTGGTCAGCCGTCAGCCGTTCCCCGGCCCGGGTCTTGGCATCCGCATCATCGGTGAGGTGACCCCGGAGAAGGTGGCAATCGTGCAGGATGCCGACGCCATCTGGCGTGAGGAGATCGCAAAGGCAGGTCTGGATAAGGAGATCAGCCAGTACTATGCAGCCTTGACCAACATGCACAGTGTGGGCGTCATGGGCGACGAGCGCACCTATGATTACGCTGTGGCGCTGCGTGCTGTGACCACCACCGACTTTATGACCGCGGAGAGCTATAATATGCCCTGGGATGTTCTGGGCACTGTCACCAGCCGCATCGTCAATGAGGTCAAGCATGTGAACCGCGTGTTCTATGATTGCACCGGTAAGCCGCCGGCAACCATCGAGCTCGAATAATGGAATTACGTGAACTTTCAACGTTGCTATGAGCAAGATCGAAAGAAAAATCGCGCTGTGACATTAGTTTGACATTAAGCTGCGAAAAAGCACACAGAATTATAATTCAACGAGCCTTCGCGGTTTAATATTTGAGAATAATTTGAAAGACCCCTGAAAGTGACGAGAAATCGAAACTTTCAGGGGTCTTTTTGACATTATTGACATTAAGAAATGACCGTGACATTATCGAAAATAAGGCGCTGTTGCCTGACAGTGGGGTGATAATGGATCTTGAATCCGGCGGCACGGGCAGAGCATCAATGTGTAGCACGATTGCACAGATGAATGAGGAATTTTCCTTCAACGGAAAGCTGGAAGAGCACCTGCGAATCGGCTTTAATTTGGAATTTTTGAGCGAGGCTTTGAAGTCGATGGAAGGAGACGAGGTCAGCGCATGGGTGGTCGGCCATCTGTCCCCCGTAGCCAATGCAGAAACCTGTGTTTGGCTTGTAAACTTTCAGCTGATTCATATTTTCCATTCGTGAACATGGCTCAAAGGGATAACCACAAAAATATAAACCTTTTATGAAATCCTCTTGACAAAGTGGGAACGGGCAGTATAATAAAAATGAACATTGTTCATATTGAGGGTGACCACATGAATACAATCGTAACCTCCAAGGAAGATATCTTAAAAAACAGCCGTGAGCTTATCCGGGAAAAGGGCTGGGCGGCGGTCAGTATCCGTTCTGTCGCCTCGGCATGCGGGGTCTCGGTCGGCTCGATCTACAACTATTATGACTCCAAGGCTGAGCTTATCAGCGCCACGGTCGAGAGCGTCTGGTGCGAAATTTTCCACCGCCCGCAGGACGAGGCTGTATTTCAGGATGTGCAGACCTGTGTCAAATGGATGTACGAGCGCATGGCCTACGGCTGTGAGCAGTATCCTGGATTCTTCACACTGCACTCTCTCGGCTTTATGCAGGAGGACAAGGCCGATGGCAAACGGCACATGCAGCAAATCTGGCACCATATCTTAAATGGTCTGTGTACGGTGCTGCAACAGGATACCAAAATCCGTCCGGACGCTTTTAACGCGCAATTCACCGTTGAAAAATTTGCCGATGTTCTATTTTCGCTGATGCTCTCTGCCTTGCTGCGGCAGGACTACGACCCCGCCGCTGTGCTGGAAATCGTGCGCAGAACCTTATATTGACTGCATTTTCTTCCCACACTGCTGTGGGAATTTTATAATGTCCAAAATGAACGCTGTTCACTCAAGGGAGACACTCATAGGAAAGTTCATCGCAATATCCTGTTGCTGCTCGCCTGTCTTGTGTGGAGGAATGCAAGCTTCAACATCCTGCGCTTTGGATGCAGCTTTGCCGAGCAAGCCCTTGATGACCGTAAAAACGAAGTCGGCCCTGCAAAAAAATGCAGTGTTACAATAAATTTGATCTATCAACAAGGAGCAATCAACTATGCAAGCAATCGTAGAAACTGTTTTTGATGCTGGGTATCTGGTATCCGTTATCACCATCGGTATCCTGATGATTTGTGGCTGCAAGGGCAACCACCAGTTCAAACTGTTCGGTCTGATGGCTGTCGTTCTGGGTGCCGGCGACTCGTTCCATCTGATTCCCCGTGCTCTGGCTCTATGCACCACGGGCTTTGAAAACTTTACCGTTCCTCTGGGTCTGGGTAAGTGGATCACCTCTGTGACAATGACTGTCTTTTATGTGCTGCTGTACTATGTCTGGCGTGAGCGCTACCGGGTCAAGGGCAACAATGGCCTGACTGCCGCCGTCTACGGTTTGGCTGCCGTGCGTGTTATCCTGTGCATGATGCCGCAGAACCAGTGGCTGAGCGCCGAATCCCCGCTGTCTTGGGGCATTTACCGTAACATTCCTTTTGCACTGATGGGCCTGCTGATCATCGTGTTGTTCTACCGCAGTGCCAAGGAGCATGACGACTCGGCTTTTCGCTGGATGTGGATGACCATCGTGCTGAGCTTCGGGTTCTACATTCCCGTTGTTCTTTGGGCCAATACCGTCCCCATGATCGGTATGCTGATGATCCCCAAGACCTGTGCCTATGTGTGGACCGTTCTCATCGGTTATTCTGCTATGAAGAAGGAATGTAAGTGATTTGTTCACAGTACCGATTCATTAAATAAATTGCTTCGCAAAGATCCAAGCTTACCGAATTGGAATGATCTTACCTGATAAAACTGGATCAGGTAAACTTGCAAGCCCCCCCGCCAGTTCATCACCGGCAGGGGGCTTTTTATGTGTGTACGGGTAGTTTAACAGAATACTTGATGTTTGCCGCGATTACGACGCATCCAGCAATTCGTCCGGGTCCTCGATGGCTTCTTCGATGGTCTCTTCCTCAGGAGTGGGTTCATCGACATCGGACGGAGCGAACAGGTCACGGATGAAGTCGCGCAGGAGGACGAGGTTGTTGTCAAGGTCGGCATCCTCGCTCAGCAGCTGCTGGATCATATCCGGCTTATCGGTGATCAGGTCGTCCACGCCGATGCTCAGCAGTTCGCTGGCATCCTCTTCGCGGTTGACGGTCCATGCGGAGATCGTCTTGCTGCGCTTATGAATCTGCTGCACCATACCGGAGGTGATAAAGGTGGACTGTACGCTGAAGAAATCTGCGGCAGGCAGGTCGTAATAACTGCCCACGCCCAGTGCAAGGATATAGCCGGTCCGGATCTCCGGTGCCAGCTCCTTGACCTTGCAGAGGGTTTCATAACTCTGCGAGGTGATGGTGCAGTCCTGCGCAAAGCCTTTTTCGCGGATGATGCGGATGGTTTCCGCTTCCAGCTCCGGGGTGGCGGCATTGGGCTTGATCTCAATGTTCAGCTGGATCTTACCTTTGCACAGGTCCAGCACTTCTTCCAGTGTGGGAACTTTGGTACCAGTGTACTTCTGGCCGAACCAGCGCCCGGCATCCAGCTTGCGAACCTCGTTATAGGTCAGGTCGTAGATGTTCTCGTTGCGGCCGGTGCAGCGGCGCAGGCTGGTATCGTGGGTCACCATGACCACGCCGTCCCTGGTCATCTGCACATCCAGCTCGGCCCACTCGCAGCCCTGATCGATGGCCAGCTGGAAAGCGGGCAGGGTGTTTTCCGGTGCGGCAGCGGAGTAGCCGCGGTGCGCGGTGACTACCGGCGCAACGCCGCCCAGCATGGAGAGCAGCTCGTCGTCTCTGGGCAGGGCAAGGTAACAGAATGCCAGCGCAAAGGTGAGCAGAGTAGCACCCGCAACCGATGCACCCAGAAGCAGCCTGCCGGTGGAACGGTGATGCTTTCCGCTCTGGACCGGCTCCGGCTCAGAGCGGAGAGATTCCCGCAGGCGGCAGTGCAGCATGGCGAGGATCGTGCACTGCGCCATGGTGATGGCGCAGTCGATCAGGAACTGGAAGAAAGGCATCTCAATGGCCAGCGCCGCGCGGGACAGTGCAAACATGGCCTGTGTGCTCTGCAGCCCGACCGCGATGATGATGCCGTACAGCGGCACGGCAACCGCTGCCGTCAGCAGCAGGGAACGCAGGACGAACGAGAGGTTCCAGCGCAGCAGCAAAAGAAAAGCACGGAAGACGCGCCTGCGGATGCAGCAAAAGCTTTCCTTTACCGACTGCCACAGGCTTTTGCGCTCCAGCACGAACAGCGGCAGCACTAGCACCCAGCTGACACAGAGGAACAGCAGGGCAGCACCGGCAGCCAGATAGAGCAGGTAATACCGGCTGTTTGCCCGGATGACACCCATGATGTATTCCGGCACGGCAAGCTGCGTGATATAATTATAGGCGAGGAAGAAGTTGGTGAACGGGATCAGCACGGCACTGTAGACCAGAACGAGCCAGTTCTGCGGCAGGAATGCGTGGCGGATATCTGCAAGAGAGGTGCGCAGCAGGGCAGGCAGGCGGATCGTTTCGCCCTTGCGGGCAAGATCCAGCCCATGCAGCAGGACGGAAAACTCATACAGCGCCCAGAACGCGGTCAGGATGGCAATGAGCGTGATGCACAGGATGATCGCGGGGGAGGAAAAGATATCGGAAGCATTGTTGTTGCTCAGGTAGTGCATGGGTGCGAACCGCAGCGTGAGCGACCAGAGCTGCTGCATCAGGGGGACGAACAGCAGGTTCGTTGCAGCCTTATACAGGACGATGACCGCGAGCAGGGGGATCTCGGCGCGGCGGATGATAGCCCGGGCGGAGTGCTTCATGGAGTTGTAGGTTTCGTTGGAGGCGCGGAGTGAAGTGAGCAGATCTTTCAATTTGACATGGCCTTCTTTTTATATTCTGCAAAATGACCCGCCCAGAAGCTTCCCGGCGGGCTGTTCTGCGAAAAAAATTTACATATTAAATATAGTGTAACATAACTTCTTATAAAATAAAATGCAGCAGGGGCAGACAGAATCCACAAAATTAAAAGAGAATTTTTGGCAGCTGAGTGTGCGGCGCAAAATGCCCGCAAAAAGGCGAGAAAGCGGAGAAACGATGAATCGTTAAAAAATTGTAGAACTTTGCGCGACAGATGTTGATTCGCATGGACTTTTATAGAATCTCTTGCATTTTTATGGAAAATTCAGTATAATAAAACTAATTTTGAAAGCTCACACAGACAACCAGGAGGTCTTACCATGGCTTCAAAGATCAATAAGGGAGAAATCCTCGCCAAGTTTTTTGATGACGGGGAATACACTGCACTGTTTGCTGACGGTGCAGTGAGCGCTGCCTGCGGCTATGCGGCAGGTCAGCAGGCTTACGCTGTTTACCAGAACGGCGAAGCTGTTACCGTAAAGGATGTTGAAAAGAACATCAAGGTTCTGGAGATGGCAGCTCAGACTGGCTGCCCGGTCGTCACCTTCTACAACTCCGTCGGCGCAAAGCTGGCTGAGGGTCTGGACGTGCTGACCGCCAGCGCAAAGCTGAATGCGCAGATCGCAAAGGTTTCCGGCGTGATCCCGCAGGTGGCTGTTGTTCTGGGTGTCTGCGGCGGCACCAGCGCACTGAGCGCTGCCAATGCAGATGTCTGCATCATGGCTGAGGGCGCAGAGCTGTTCTTCACCGCTCCGTTCACCTCTGCTGCCAAGGGCGACAAGGTGGCCGATGCCGGCACCGCAGCCGCCGCTGCAAAGGCTGGCGTGGCTGCCATTGTGGCACCCACTGCTGAGGAAGCTGCCGAGAAAGCTGCTCACATCGTGGGCCTGCTGCCGGCCAACAACCTGACCGGCCCTGCGATCTTTGAGTTCGAGCAGCCCACTGCTGCTCTGGCTGCCGGTGCAGAGCCTGCAAAGGCTGCTGCTGCCGTGGTCGATAAGGACAGCGCTGTGGAGCTGTATGCAGGCTTTGGCAAGTCTGTTTACACCGCATTTGCAACCGTGGGCGGCAACGCTGTGGGCGTTGTGGCCACCGGCAAGAACCTGTGCCACAACTGCGTAGCCAAGGCTTCCCGTTTTGTGCGCCTGTGCGATGCCTTCAGCGTGCCGGTGATCACCATTGTGGATACCGAGGGCTTTGTGCCCAGCGCGACCGATGACATTGCAGGCGGCATCCGTGAGGCTGCCCGTCTGGCTGCTACCTATGCCGACGCTACCACCGCAAAGGTGGCTGTGCTGGCTGGCAAGGCCGTCGGCCCTGTTTACACCGCTCTGGCTGCTGCCGATCTGCGCATTGCCGTGGCTGGCTGCACCGTCAGCGCACTGGAACCCAGCGCAGCGGTCAGCGTCCTGTACAAGGAAGAGATCGATGCTTCCGACAACATCATTGCAGCCACCAACGCAAAGGCTGCTGCTTACACCGCCGAGGTGTGCAGCGCAGCAAATGCAGTTGCCTGCGGCGCTGCTGACCTGACCTGCGATGCAGCCAATGTGCGTGCAAGCGTTGTTGCCGCGCTGGAACTGCTGAGCACCAAGCGTGCTGCCCGCCTGCCCAAGAAGCACGGCAACATGGCTCTGTAATCGTCTGTATAAATCTTTTTGATACGATTTTGATTTGGAGGATCCTTCCATGAAGTACTACAATATTACCGTCAATGGCGTTGCTTACAGCGTCTCCGTGGAGGAGACTGCCGCTGGTGCTGCTCCGGTTGCTGCTGCAGCTCCTGCCGCACCCGCTGCTCCTAAGGCTGCTCCGGCTCCCGCTGCTGCTCCCAAGGCTGCTGCAGGCGCTGCTGGTGCCGTTGCCGTCAAGGCTCCCATGCCCGGCAACATTCTGGATGTCAAGGTCAAGGCCGGTGCATCTGTGAAGGCTGGCGACGTGCTGGTGATCCTGGAGGCCATGAAGATGGAGAACGAGATCGTTGCTCCGCAGGATGGCACTGTGGCTTCCATCAACGTCAACAAGGGCGACACCGTCAACTCCGGTGACGTTCTGGTTTCCATGAACTAAGGGAGAGGTGACAATCATGGCCAAAAAGCCGATCAAGGTTACTGAGGTCGTCCTGCGCGATGCCCACCAGTCTCTGCTGGCCACCCGCATGACCATGGATGAGATGCGTCCCATCCTGCCGGAAATGGATAAGATCAACTACTTCTCCGTGGAGTGCTGGGGCGGCGCTACGTTCGACAGCTGCATCCGCTTTCTGGACGAAGACCCGTGGGAGCGCCTGCGCATCCTGCGCAAGGAGCTGCCCCACCAGAAGCTGCAGATGCTGTTCCGCGGCCAGAATATGCTGGGCTACCGCCCCTACGCAGACGATGCCGTTGAGTACTTTGTGCAGAAGTCTGTTGCAAACGGCATCGACGTGATCCGTATTTTCGATGCACTGAACGATCCGCGCAACCTGCAGACCGCCATCAAGGCAGCCAACAAGGAAGGCGCTCATGTGCAGGGCTGCATCAGTTACACCCTCAGCCCCGTGCACAACAACGAGTACTTTGCAGCCTACGCCAAGACCCTGGAAGAGATGGGCGCAAACTCCATCTGCATCAAGGATATGGCCGGTCTGCTGACCCCCTATACCTGCTACGATCTGGTGAAGAAGCTGAAGGAGACCGTCAGCATCCCTGTTGACATCCACAGCCACTACACCGCAGGTCTGGCTTCCATGTCCATCCTGAAGGGCATCGAGGCAGGTGCCGACATCATCGATACCGCCATGAGCCCCCTGAGCCTGGGCACCAGCCATATGCCCACCGAGAGTCTGGTCGCTGCCCTGCAGGGCACCGATTACGACACCGGTCTGGATCTGAAGCAGCTGAACGTTGTGCGCGCATACTTTGCAAAGCTGCGCGAGAAGTACATTGCCAACGGCCAGATCAGCCCGAAGAGCCTCGGCGTGGATGCAAACACCCTGCTGTATCAGGTGCCGGGCGGCATGTTCTCCAACATGCTCAAACAGCTGAAGGATGCCGGCAAGGAAGATAAGCTGGACGAAGTGCTGGCAGAGATCCCCCGCGTCCGCGAGGATGCAGGCTATCCGCCGCTGGTCACCCCCACCAGCCAGATCGTTGGTACGCAGGCTGTGTTCAACGTGATCCTGGGCGAGCGCTACAAGATGGTCACCAAGGAGTTCAAGGGTCTGGTCCACGGTGATTACGGCAAGACTCCCGCTCCCATCAAGCCCGAGTTCACCAAGAAGATCCTGGGCGACGAGCAGCCCATTACCTGCCGCTTTGCTGATACTCTGGCTCCTGAGATGGACAAGCTGAAGGCAGAAGCTGCCAAGTGGGCAACGCAGGAAGAGGATGTGCTGACCTACGCAATGTTCCCGCAGGTGGCACCCAAGTTCTTTGAAAAGCGCAATGCCAAGAAGCAGGGCGTGGACGGCGACCATGTGGACTACACCAATCAGTCTCATCCCGTCTGATCTTTCATAACGGATTCAGGGGCTTCCCGCTTTTGCGGCGGGAGGCTCCTTTTTGTGTTTTGCACCGGATCTGGCCCCAAAAATGGGCGGCGGCTCATTGACATGAAAATCCATCCATTTTATAATGAGTCAAAATGGATGCAGCCGACACCCGGGCATCCCCGGAAAAAGAAGAGGTGATCTGCATGAGAAGCATCACGGTACAGCGCCTTGCGGAATTTACAGAGCAGGATTATGAATTTACCTTCGGCATCACCCGGAAGGAATTTGCCCAGATGCTGGAAGCACTGAATGCGGCTTATTGCAAGGAGCACCGGCGCAGGCCGCATTTTACCAAGATCACAATGCAGGATAAGCTGGTGCTGACTTTGCTCTACCGCCGCGAGTATCGCAGCATGGAGAACATTGCGGCAGAATACGGTGTCTCCCGCGATACCATTGCGGACAATATCCACTGGGTGGAGCGCGCACTGCTGAACGCAAATCTGCTGCAGAACAGCGTGACCTGCGTATATAAAACCAACTGAAACAGGCTCTGATACAGGATCGGAAGATTTTGTATCAGAGCTTTTTTGCTTTGCACCGTGTATTGCGGCCGGTTTTGGCGGCGGCACGCAACAGTGCACCTTGAATTTTGGGCCGAAGAATAGTAAAATGAAGCTATATGTATCGTAACATGGGTTTGTGTACCCAAAGGCGGATACGTATACCGAAACTTGTAAGCTGAAACACTGAAAATGTAAGAACAGGAGAGCGTTATGATCTTAAGCATGACCGGCTTTGGCCGGGGGACTGCTGTGCGCAATGGCCGTGAGATCACGGTGGAGCTGCGCAGCGTGAATTCCCGCTACTTTGAGTATTCTTCGCGCATCCCGCGCACCTGCAGCTATCTGGACAGCCGCCTGAAAAAGCAGCTCAACGAGCGCATTTCCCGCGGCAAGGTGGAGCTGAGCATGACCGTGCAGAATGTGGACGCTGCCGATACGGTGGTGGCCGTCAACATGGAGCTGGCACGCAGCTACCAGCAGGCCATGCGGGATATTTCGGAACAGCTGGGTGTCAAGAACGATATCTCTGCGGGCGTGCTGACCCGTTTCCCGGATGTGCTCACCACCCGCCACGCGGATGTGGACGAGGAACAGCTGTGGGAAGATGTTTCTGCCGTTACCGCACAGGCGCTGGACCGCTTTGTGGAGATGCGCGCCGCCGAGGGTGCCAAGATGAAGGCAGACGTGGAAAACCGCCTGAACTTCCTCGAGGAGTGCGTGGGCAGGGTGGAGACTTTGAGCGCAGGCCGCGTGGAAGCCTACACCAACCGCCTGTACGAAAAACTCAAGGTCATTCTGGAGGACCGCGATATCGACGATGCCCGCGTGCTGACCGAGGCCGCTATTTTTGGCGATAAGACCGCTGTGGATGAAGAGACGGTGCGCCTGCGCAGCCACATTGCGCAGTACCGCGATATCCTCAAGCTGGACGAGCCGGTGGGACGCAAGTTGGACTTTTTGACGCAGGAGCTGAACCGCGAGACCAATACCATCGGCTCCAAGTGTCAGGATCTGGATATCACCCGCATCGTGGTGGATATGAAGGCGGAGATCGAAAAGATCCGCGAACAGATCCAGAATCTGGAGTGATACAGAAAATTCGGAGGGGTTTATGAAGCTCATCAACATCGGGTTTGGCAATATGGTCAGTGCAGGCCGTGTGGTGGCAGTGGTCAGCCCGGATTCCGCCCCGGTCAAGCGCCTTGTAAAGGAAGCGCGGGAGCGCGGAATGCTGATCGATGCATCCTATGGCCGCAGCACCCGTGCAGTGCTTATCATGGACTCCGATCATGTGGTGCTCTCGGCGCTTCAGCCGGAAACGGTGGCCAACCGTGCGGCAGGGCAGGAGGGCAAAACACCAGCAGAGGAGGAACAGACCCATGGCGAACGATAAATATTTGTTTGTGGTCTCCGGCGCGGCCGGTACCGGCAAGGACAGCGTGGTGAAGGCACTGCGCGAAGCACACCCGGAGATCGAAAAGACTGTTTCCGCCACCACCCGCGCACCGCGTCCCGGTGAGCAGGAGGGCGTGGATTATTATTACCGCACCCGGGAGCAGTTCCAGCAGCTGATCGAAAACGATCAGGTGGTGGAGCACAACTTCTACAACGGCAACTACTACGGTACCCTGCGCGAGGAAGTGGACAAGCGCCTTGCAGCCCGGAAGGTGGTCGTTCTGGTCATCGATGTGCACGGCGCAGCGAACATCCGCCGCATGTTCCCGGGCGCGACCACCGTGTTCCTGCTGCCGCCGTCGGTGGAGGAGCTGGAGCGCCGTCTGCGTGGCCGCGGCACCGAGACCGAGGACAGCATTCAGGAACGTCTTGCCACCGCTCGGCAGGAGCTGGCCCAGCAGGATAAATTCACCCTGAAGCTGGTCAACGACCAGGTCGATACCTGCGCCGATGCACTGTATCAGGCCATCTGCCAGCGCATTGGTGCCGCAGAATAACATTTTGAAGGAGCTGGACGAATGCCCAAAACGGTAGGCGTTGCCGTCAGCAATGCGACCTTCCACTTTGATAAGCTTTATACCTATGCCGTCATGCCGGATCAGCAGAATGCGGTAAAACTTGGCAGCATGGTGCTGGTGCCCTTTGGCCGCGGCAGCCGCGCCCGCATGGGCGTGGTGCTGGCCTGCGATGCCGAACCGGAAAGCGCGAAGCTGAAATATCTTTTCGACGTGGCCCCGGCATCCGCCTGCCTGACCCCGGAACTGCTGCGGCTGGTGCACTTTTTGAAGGAACGAACCTTCTGCACCTATTATGAAGCGGTCAAGGCAGTCATTCCCTATGGTGCGCAGTACAAGCCCGCTGTAGCGGCAGACGGTGTGACGCCGGTGCTGCAAAAGCAGCTCACCCGCCACACCGAGAACTCCTACCGCCTTGTGGGCGGGCTGCCGCCAAAGCCGAAGCCGACGGCCAAGCAATTGGCGGCAGTGGCGCTGCTGGGCGGTGGGCCGCGCACCCTGAACGAACTGGAAGACAAGGGAATCAGCCGTGCCGTGCTGGATAACCTGTGCGCCAAAGGCGTGCTGGAATGCAGCAAGGTGAATAAATCCATCGACCTGTATTCGTCCATTCCGCTGAAAAACGAGCCGATCACCCTCACGCAGGAGCAGCAGACGGCTTACGATGCTCTGCTGCCAAAGCTGGAAGATGATGCACCCCACTCGGCGCTGCTCTACGGCGTAACCGGCAGCGGCAAAACGCTGGTGTTTTTAAAGCTCATTGCCCGCTGTCTGGAGCAGGGCAGGCGTGCGCTGGTGCTGGTGCCGGAGATCAGCCTGACCCCGCAGATGATCCTGCGGCTCAAGAGTCAGTTTGGCCGCCGGGTGGCGGTGCAGCACTCTGCCCTGAACCACACCGAACGCCTTTTGCAGTGGCAGATGATCCAGGACGGCGGCGCAGACATCGTGGTGGGTACCCGCAGCGCCATCTTTTCGCCGCTGGAAAACATCGGGCTCATCATCATCGATGAGGAGCAGGAGCACACCTACCGCTCGGAATCCGCGCCCCGCTACTCCGCCCACGAGGTGGCCCGGCAGCGCGCGGCGGAAAGCGGTGCATTGCTTCTGCTGGCAAGCGCCACCCCCAGCACCGAGAGCTTTTACGCGGCCCAGCATGGCCGCACCCAGCTGGTGCGGCTGACCCAGCGCTACGGCGGCAACCCGCTGCCCACGGTGCAGATCGTGGATATGCGCGCAGAGCTGGCGGCAGGCAACCCGCGGGAGATCAGTCTGTCGCTGGAAGATGCCATCCGCCGCAATCTGGATGCAGGCAAGCAGACCATTTTGCTGCTGAACCGCCGGGGCTACCAGACCATGGCCCAGTGCGAGGACTGCCGCGAGGTGCTCAAGTGCACAAAGTGCAGCGTGCCGATGGTGTACCACAAAGCGGCGCACAAGGTATTGTGCCACTACTGCGGCAGCCAGATGGAACCGCCCACTGTGTGCCCCGCCTGCGGCGGCAAGCTGCAGTACCGGGGCTTCGGCACCCAGAAAGCCGAGGAAGAGCTGGCAAAGCTGTTCCCGGATGCGCGGGTGCTGCGCATGGATCAGGATTCCACTGCCGCAAAGGATGCCCACGAAAAGCTGCTGGCAAGGTTTGCGAACCACGAATATGACATCATGGTGGGCACCCAGATGGTGGCCAAGGGACTGGATTTTGAGGATGTGACCCTTGTGGGCGTGCTGGGCATCGACTCGCTGCTGTTTGCGCAGGGCTTCCGCGCGTATGAGAACGTGTTCAGCCTCATCACGCAGGTGGTGGGCCGCAGCGGACGGGCCAAAGACCCCGGCTTTGCCATCATCCAGACCACCGACCCCGATAACCCGGTGCTGAACCTTGCCGCCGCGCAGGACTACGATGCCTTTTTTGAGCAGGAGATCGCCTACCGCAAGCTGGGCCTGTACCCGCCCTTCTGCGGGCTGTGCGTCATTGGCTTTGCAGGCGCAAAGGAGATCGAGGTGGCACGGGCGGCGGCGCGCTTTGCGGCCCTGCTGGGCCAGCAGGCGGCAAAACAGCCGGACCTGCCGCTGCGGGTGCTTGGCCCCACGCCCGGCAGCATTGAAAAGATCAACGACACTTATCGCTATAAGCTTACCATCAAGTGCCGCAACGACCGCCGCTTCCGCGACCTCGTGCGCAGCACACTGGAAAGATACGAACAGGAAAAACTTCCGTCCAAGGCCACCGTTGCGGTGGACCTGCACTCGGACGGTGACATCTGATTTGGAGGTACCATAAATGGCAATCCGTAACATTGTAAAAGAGGGCGATCCCATCCTGAACAAGGTCTGCCGCCCCGTCACCACCTTTGATGACCGTCTGGCTACCCTGCTGGACGACATGCACGAGACTATGATCGCCGCCGACGGCGTGGGTCTGGCCGGCCCGCAGGTGGGCATGCTGCGCCGTCTGTTCGTGGTGTGGGACACCACCGACGCGCCCGAGGAGATCCCCGAAGATTACGAATATAAGTTCATCGACTTTGTGAACCCGGAGATCCTGGCCGTATCCGAGGAAGAGGAGACCGCCTACGAGGGCTGTCTGTCCTTCCCGGGCCACAACGGCGCTGTGACCCGCCCCGCCGCGGTCAAGGTGCGCGCACAGGACCGCCACGGTGAGTGGTTCGAGCTGGAAGCTGAGGATCTGCTGGGCCGCTGCATCCAGCACGAGAACGACCATCTGGACGGCATTACCATCATGCAGTCCAGCGAGTATTTCTATGAGGATACCGAAGAGGGCAAAAAAGCTGCCCGCGAAGCGAAAGGAAACAAGTAATGCGCATTTTGTTCATGGGCACGCCGGATATTGCCGCAGAGTGCCTCAAAGCCCTGTATGCCGCCGGGCATGACATCTGCGCGGTGTACACCCGGCGGGACAAGCCGGTTGGCCGCAAGCAGGTGCTTACCGCACCCCCGGTCAAGGAAGTGGCCCTTGCCCACGGCACGCCGGTGTTCCAGCCCCGCACCCTGCGGGACGGCAGCGAGGACGAGAACATCCGCGCACTGGCCCCGGAGCTGATCGTGGTGGTGGCTTACGGCTGCATCCTGCCGAAGTCTGTGCTGGAAGCGCCGAAGTACGGCTGCATCAATCTGCATGTCTCCCTGCTGCCCAAGTACCGCGGCAGCGCCCCGGTGCAGTGGGCCGTGCTGAACGGCGATGCCGAGACCGGCGTTTCCATCATGCAGATGGACGAGGGCCTTGACACCGGCGATGTGCTCTGCTGCGAGAAGATCGCCATTGACCCGGAGGAGACCAGCGGCCAGCTGTTTGACCGCGTGACTGCCGTGGGTGCACGGGTGCTGTGCGAGGTGGTGCCCGCCATCGCCGCCGGAACGCTGAAACCCCAGCCGCAGGATCATGAGAACGCCTGCCTTGCACCTATGCTGAACAAGGAGATGGCAGAGTTCCGCCTGACCGAATCGGCTGCCCACATCCACAACTGGGTGCGCGGCATGAACCCGTGGCCCGGTGCATGGTTCGTCACCTCCGGCGGCAAAAAGCTCAAGGTGATGGAGTGCCGTGCCGTGGAAGCTCACGGCGAAGCGCCCGGCACCGTGCTGGCCACAAAGCCGCTCACGGTGGCTTGCGGTGAGGGGGCCGTCCAGCTGCTGAATGTGGTGCCGGAGGGCAAAAAGCCCATGGACGGCACCGCCTTTGCGGCCGGTCAGCGCCTGAAAACGGGGGATATCCTCTGATGGCGGCGAATCCCCGCGCGGCGGCAGTGGCGGCGCTGGTGCGGCAGGAGCAGGATGGTTTTTCCAACCTTGTTCTGGATGCCGAACTCAAGCGCCAGCAGCTGGAAGGCCGCGATAAAGCTTTTGCCAGCGCCATCTTTTACACGGTGCTGGAACACCGGGGCACGCTGGACTATATCCTGTGCCAGTTCCTGCCCAAGGGCCTTGCCAAGCTGGATGCACCGGTGCGCGAAATATTGCGCGCGGCGCTGGCGCAGGCCCGCTATATGCAGGTGCCGGTGTCCGCTGCGGTGAACGAAGCCGTCAAGCTGACCCGTGCCTTCAAAAAATCCAGCGCATCCGGTCTGGTCAACGCCGTGCTGCGCAAGGCGTGCAGCTACGACCTGAGCACCGCAAGCTTCAAAAACGAAGTGGAGCGGCTCATGGTGCTTGGCTCTGCCGGGCGGGATGTGGCGGAATTTCTGCACAAAAACTACCCGGACGAAGCACTGGATATCCTTACCTACAAGGCCGACGGCGGCATGACCAGCCTGCGGGCGAACCCGCTGAAAGGCAGTGCCGATGAGCTTTGTGCAAAGCTGATGGCTTCCGGCGCAAAGGAAGCAAAGCGGGGCATTGTGCCCGGCAGTGTGCTGGCCCGGTTCGAGGGCAGCCCGGCGGAAAATGAGCTGTTCCGGCAGGGGTACTTCCATGTGGAAGGGCAGGCCAGCCAGCTGGCGGCGCTCTGCGTGGACGCACAGCCCGGAGAAACAGTCATCGACCTGTGCGCCGCGCCCGGCGGCAAGACCATCCTGCTGGCCGAGCAGATGCACAGCACCGGCAGGCTTTACAGCTGCGATGCCGCCGAGAACCGCGTGGGCCTGATCCGCACGGCAGTGCAGCGCATGGGCCTTACCAATGTGGAAGCCCTGTGCAACGATGCCACAAAGGTGAACCCGGCCCTGCCGCAGGCCGACCGCATTTTAGCGGATGTGCCCTGCAGCGGCCTTGGCATTCTGGCAAAAAAGCCGGATCTGCGCTACAAAAAGCTGGAACCGGCCCGCGAAGCTGAATTATTGGCCACGCAGTCGGCCATCCTCGATACGGCGGCACAGCTGCTGAAAGCGGGCGGCAGGCTGGTGTACTCCACCTGCACCATCGACCCGGCAGAAAACCAGCAGCAGATCGCGTCATTTCTGGCCCGCCACCCGGAGTTTACGGTGGTGGAGCCTGCCGCAGCGCTGCCCGCCGGGATGACAGCAGGGGAGCACGGCGCGCTTTCGGTGCCCACCCGTACCGGCATGGACGGTTTTTTCCTGTGTGCCATGCAGAAAAACGGGGAAAAGCTGCAATGAAACAGGTGGCTTGTTCGTAAAAAACAATAGGAGAACACAATGGAACAAAAACGCTGTATCTCTTCCTTTACGCTGGCAGAGCTGACCGCTGAACTGAAAGCGATGGGTCAGCCGGGCTTCCGGGCAAAGCAGATCTTCCACTGGGTGCACCAGAAGCTGGTCACCGAGTTTTCTGCCATGACCGACCAGCCCAAGACCCTGCTGGCAAAGCTGGAAGAAAGCTTCTACATTGCCGCGCCCAAGATCGAGCGCAGGCAGGAAGCAAAGGACGGCACGGTAAAATATCTGCTGCGCATGGCAGACGGCAACTGCATCGAGACCGTCGTGATGCGCTACCACTACGGCAACACGGTGTGTGTGTCCACGCAGGTGGGCTGCCGCATGGGCTGCCGCTTCTGCGCGTCCACCCAGGCGGGCCGCGTGCGCGATCTGGAAGCAGGCGAGATCTGCTCTGAGATCTACACCGCCCAGAAGGATATCGGGGAGCGCATTTCCCACATCGTGCTCATGGGCATTGGCGAACCGCTGGATAACTTTGACGAAGTGATGAAGTTTCTGGAGAACATCACCTCGCCCGAGGGCGTGAACATCGGGATGCGCAACATCAGCCTTTCTACCTGCGGTCTGGTGCCCAAGATCGACCAGCTGGCCGAGAAAAAGCTGCAGCTGACCCTCTCGGTGTCGCTGCACGCACCCAACAATGAAATTCGCAGCGGCATGATGCCGGTGAACGATGCCTATCCCGTGGAAGTGCTGATGCAGGCCGTGCGCCGCTATCAGGACACCACCGGCCGCCGTGTGAGCTTTGAATATTCCATGGTGCGCGGTGTCAATGATTCCGATGCCTGCGCCAAACAGCTGGCAAACCTGATCCGGGGCATGGGTGCCCATGTGAACCTGATCCCCATCAACCCGGTGGACGGCAGCCCGTACTCGGCCACCGATGCAGCCAACGTGCACCGCTTCCAGCAGAAGCTGGAGAGCCTTGGCGTGAACGCTACGGTGCGCCGCCGCCTTGGCAGCGAGATCAGCGCCGCATGCGGCCAGCTGCGCCGTGACGAAATGAACGGGAAAGCGTAAATATTAAAGGGAGAAGCCTATGAAACTTGCAGGAAAAACGGATGTCGGCAGGGTCCGGCAGGATAATCAGGACGATTATCGCGCAGGAGAACTGCCCGGCGATGCCGCATGGCTGCTGGTATGCGACGGCATGGGCGGTGCACGCGGCGGCAGGGAAGCCAGCCAGAGCGCGTGCGATGTGATCGAGCGCTGCTTTCAGGAGCAGTATGCTTCCAAGTGCCTGCCCGGCGAAGAGGAGACCTTTTTGAAAAAGAGCCTGCTCAGCGCCAACCGCTTTGTGTTCCAGAAGGCCCTGCGTGAGGAATCGCTGGCGGGCATGGGCACCACGGCTGTGTGCGCACTGGTGCGCGGCGGCAAGGTGTTCCTGTGTCATGCAGGCGACTCGCGGGCGTACCTGTACCGGGACGGCAGGCTTGCCCAGCTCACCCACGACCACTCCTATGTGCAGGAGCTGGTGGACTGCGGCACCATTACCGTGGAGGAGGCCGAGCACCACCCCCAGAAGAACATCATCACCAAGGCGCTGGGCGTGGACTACCGGCTGGACTCGGAGTTCACCACCGCACCGCTGCAGAAAGGGGATATCCTGCTGCTGTGCTCGGACGGCCTGACCAATGCCGTGCCCAGAGAACAGCTGGAACAGCTGCTGCGCACCGGCAGGTTCTACGACCTGCCGGACCTTCTGATCCGCACGGCCAACGAGAACGGCGGCCCGGATAACATCACCGCGCTGCTGCTGTGTGTGGAGGAGGTGCGCTGATGGACAACCTGATCGGCAAAAAGCTGGACGGCCTGTATGAGGTGCGGGAGCTGATCGGTTCCGGCGGCATGGCAAACGTCTACAAGGCGGTCATGCTGGGGCACAACGGCCCGGTGCCTGCCGGTACCGTGGTGGCGGTAAAGGTGCTGCGGCAGGAGTATATGCACGACCCGGACCTTGTGCGCCGCTTTAAAAATGAATCCAAGGCCATCTCGCTGCTGAACCACCCCAACATCGTAAAAGTGTACGATGTATCGGTGAATGATGATCTGCAGTATATCGTGATGGAATATGTGGACGGCATGACATTGCGCGAGTACCTTAACCAGCGCGGCGGCAGGCTGACCAACCGGGAGACCGTGCACTTCATCTCCCAGATCTTAAAGGCGCTGGAACATGCCCACGCCAACGGTGTGGTGCACCGGGACATCAAGCCCCAGAACATCATGCTTTTGGACAACGGCCAGCTGCGCATGATGGATTTTGGCATTGCGCGCATCTCCCGTGCCGAGAACCAGTTGCTGAGCGGCAAGGCTATGGGCAGCGTGCACTATATCAGCCCGGAGCAGGCCAAGGGCGATGAGACCGACTGCACCAGCGATATCTACTCGGTGGGCGTGATGATGTACGAGATGCTCAGCGGTCATCTGCCCTTTGATGCAGATGACATGGTGGAAGTTGCCATCAAGCAGATCTCCGATAAGCCGAAGTCTTTGCACGAGATCGCGCCGGAGGTGCCGAATGCACTGGTGGAGATCACCGAAAAGGCCATGGCAAAGCTGCCGCAGAACCGCTACGCATCCGCCCGCGAAATGCTGGATGCGCTGGACACCTACGTGCACAACCCCTCCGTGATGTTCGAGTACAAGTATATTACAGAAGATGCTCCCGAAAAGGTGGTGAAACGTACCATGAACCAGAACCGTGCAAACCGTCAGGCCGAAAAGCCTGCGCCTCGCGGCAAAAAGGCCGCACCGCGCAAGAAAAAGCGCACCATCTTCCTGCCGGCACTGTTCGGCGTTACCATTGCATTTGCACTGGCGTGCCTTGCGCTGTGCTGGATGATCCTGAACGATTCCTCCAACCTGATGAACAACAAGGCCGATATCACGCTGGGCGATTATATCGGCATGACGCAGGATGAGGCTGCTGCCACCGAGCAGGTGGTCTCCGGCCAGATCAGCGTTACCTGGGAGCAGGAGTACAACAGTAACTATGCGGCGGGCTATATCTATAAGCAGTCGCCGGTGTCCGGCCGCACGGTGCGCGAGGGCCAGAATGTGACCCTGACTGTGAGCCTTGGCACCCAGTACGTTACCGTGCCGGACCTGACCAACTATGTGCAGGCCGATGCAGAGCAGCAGCTCAAGGAGCTGGGTGTCTCGGTGCTGGTAACGCAGGCTGTGGATACCTCTGTGGCATCCGGCGCGGTGATCCGCACCGACCCGGCGGCGGGCAGTCAGGTGGCTGCAGGCAGCACTGTGGTGATGTATATCAGCCGCCCGCAGGTGGCAACCACCACCAAGGTGCCCTCGCTGACCGGCATGAGCACCGCTGATGCCCGCACCCTGCTGGTGCAGAACCATCTGGGCCTTGGCAGCCAGACCGAGCAGTACAGCGACCAGCCGGTGGGCACTGTCATCAGTCAGAACCCGGCGGCAGGCTCTACCACAAAGCTGAACGGCCGCGTGAACATTGTGGTAAGCGCCGGGCCGGAGCCTGCACCGGAACCGGAAGCACCCAGCGACAGCACCACCGGCGGCGACTGGTGGAGCGGCCTGTTTGGCAGCAGCTCCTCTTCTTCCAGCACCGAGACCGGCACCGAACAGGGCACAGCGGGCAGCGGCGACTCTTCGCAGAAACCGCTGACCGACTGGTGGTCCTCGCTGCTGAGCTGACGGAGGCGTGCATGAAGGGATATATCACAAAGGGCATCGGCGGCTTTTACTATGTAAAAACGCCGGAGGGCATTGTGGAGTGCAAGCCCCGCGGAATTTTCCGCAAACAGAAGATCACGCCGGTGGCGGGCGATGAGGTGACGCTGGAGACCGAGAACGGTGCAGCCGTCATTGCCGAGATCGCACCGCGCAAAAATGTGTTCGTGCGGCCTCCGATGGCAAATCTGGATGTGCTGTTCCTTGTGGCCAGCACCACCCAGCCCACGCCCAGCACGCTGGTGCTGGATAAGCTTGCCGCCATTGCGGTGGACAAGGGCGTGCAGCCGGTGATCGTGTGCACCAAGGGCGACTTGGCCGAGGCGGAATTCCTGCGTAAGGCCTACGAAAAATCGACCCTGCCGTTCATCCGCATCGATTACGAGACCGGCGGCGGGCTGGACGAGGTGAAGCAGTGGATCGGCGGCAGGCTGTGTGCGTTCTGCGGCAACTCCGGCGTGGGAAAATCCACCCTTTTGAACCACCTGCTGCCGGAAGCAGAGCGCGAGACCAGTGCCATCAGCCAGAAGCTGGGCCGCGGCCGCCACACCACCCGTGAGGTGACGATCTTTGAAGCCTTTGGCGGGCGCATTGCGGATACGCCGGGCTTTGCCAGTCTGGAAGCGAACCGCGCCGGGTTCATCCCCAAGGAAAATCTGGAGCATGCGTTCCCGGAGTTCGGGCCTTATCTGGGCCAGTGCCAGTTCACCGGCTGCTCCCACCGCAGCGAAAAAGGCTGTGCCGTGCGCGCCGCACTGGCCGAGGGCAGACTCTCCCAGACCCGGTACGACAGCTACTGCGCCATGTACGAGGAAGTCAAGGACGTGAAGGATTGGCAGCGCCCGAAAGTATAAAGGATAAGGAAGAGATTCATGTCACGCTGTGTGATCATTTCGGCCTGCCCGGTTTCTCCGGAGCTGGCAGAGGCCCTGCGGCCGGACGACTTTATCATTGCCTGTGATGCAGGCTACCGCAACTGCGCACCTCTGGGGCGCAGACCCAACATCATTGTGGGCGACTTTGACACCGCCCCCTGCCCGGAACAGCAGGACGACGATATCATCGTGCTGCCCCATGTGAAGGACGATACCGACACCGAGTATGCCGCAAAGCTGGTCTCGGAAAAGGGCTTTGACGAGGTGCTGCTGCTGGGCGGCCTTGGCGGCAGACGGGTGGAGCACACCCTTGCAAACCTGTGCACCGGCCTTGGGCTGGAACAGCGCGGTGTGCGCACCACCCTGCTGGATGAGCGCAGCCGCATCACCTACGTGATGCCCGGCGAGACCCGCCGCTACCCGAAGGAGAAGTACTTCTTCTTCTCGGCCTTCCCGATGGAGGGCAGGGCGCAGGGCGTGTGCGAGCGCGGCTCCTACTATGAGCTGACCGATGCGGAGCTGACCGCCAGCTACCCGCTGGGCGTCAGCAACGAGTACGCTGCCGGGTCGGACTGCATCACCATCTCCACCCGCAGCGGTGCGCTGGTGGTGGTGGAGACCATCGCAGACTGAGCGCTGCTGCCCTTGCCGGAACGTTCCGGCCCCTGCCTGCATAGGATGAGCCAGAAAACGGAAAGGCGGGGAGCATATGCAGGTAGTTGTGATCCGAAGCCCCAAGGCGCTGCGCGGCATTCTGCGCAGACTGTTCGGCATTCAAAAACAGTAAAAAAGATCCCCTCGCTGCTGGTCGGCGGGGGGATCTTGCTTCATAATACTCCTTTTTATTGCGTCAGGGCGTTGTAACAGGCATCGAACGCCTGCATAAAATCAGTGATCTCCTGTTCCGTGGTCAGGTGGCTCAGGCTGATGCGCCACGAGGACAGCGCGTTGCGCCGGTCATGGCTCACGGCAAACACGGCGCGGGAGGGCAGGCCGTCCGAAGAGCAGGCCGATTTGACCGAGACGCATACGCCCTGGGCATCCAGCTCCCGCTGGAACACGGTGCCCTTCACGTTCTGTACGCTCAGGTTTAAAATCTGCGGCACGGCGGTGTCCGGGCTGTTGATGCGCACCTTGGGGTATTGGGCAAGCCCGGTGCGCAGGCGGGCGTTCAGGGCGCGGATGTGCTCCACCCGGGCGGGCAGTTCGCTCACTGCCTTTTCCAGCGCCAGCGCCAGCGAACAGGCCAGCGCCACGGTGGGGGTGCCGCTGCGGTAGATGGTGGTGCTCTCGCCGCCATGGATGAGCGGCTCCAGCGCAAGGCCGCGCCGCTTGACCAGCACACCGATGCCGTTCAGCCCGTAGAACTTGTGGGCGGTCAGGCTCATGGTGTCGATGCCCGCAAAGCTGACCGGAAGCTTTCCGATGGCCTGTGTGGCATCCACATGGAAGTGGCAGTGGGGGCAGGCCTTCAACATTTCCGCGATCTCGGCCACCGGCTGCACCACGCCCAGCTCACTGTCCACGGCAGTGACGGCCACCAGAATGGTGTCCGGGCGCAGCAGTTCTTTCAGGTGGGCAAGGTCCACCGTGCCGTCCTGCCGGATGTCCACAAGGTCGATCTCGTATCCCTGCTCCTGCAGGGCGGTCAGGCTGCCGCTCACCGAGGAGTGCTCCAGCGGGGTGGAAATGATGTGTCTGCCATGGTGGCGCTCCAGCCGGGCGATGCTCTTGATGGCAAAGTTGTTGGCCTCGCTGGCACCGGATGTATAGATGATCTCGGCGGGCTGCACATTCAGACTGAGGGCAATGCTCTGGGTGGCGGCATCGATGGCAGCCTTTGCGGCAGTGCCTGCTGCGTGGCGGGAATTGGCATTGCCCGGGCAATTGCGCTCCACCTCGCAAAAGCGCTGTAAAACCGCTTCGTCTACCGGGGTATTGGCGGAATAATCCAGATAGATCATAAACTCTCCTGATAATTCTCTTATAATACAGATTACAATGGTAGGCTATATTATAGTGCGCTTTGGGCCGGATTGCAAGAGAAGCGGCGCAAACTTCCGGGCTGGAAATACAGGAGAATTAAGCAAAATAGTTGCACGGCGGCAAAAAGTCTGCTATAATCTCTTGAAGGACTGCTTGCTGCGGCCTTTTGCGGGGCTTTTGGCGGCGGTTTGGAAAGAGCCTGAATGAAAGGGGGAGCGCACCATGCTGCACAAGAATCATCGACTGCGCTGTATTGCACTTCTCATTTCCGGGCGGGATCATTGTTCCCAAATTTCAGGGGCATTGCCGTTTTGCTGACGGCGGTGCCTCTTTTTTTGGGCTGCGAGTTCTGTAGGAGGCAGAAAAACTTCATGAGTGAAAAGATCGATTACTCCAAAGGCATTTACGACGCGCGCCAGCTGGGCGCAGGCCGCATGTTCATTCTGGGCGTGCAGCACATGTTTGCCATGTTCGGCGCAACGGTGCTGGTGCCGCTGCTCACCGGCCTGAGCGTTTCCACCACCCTGCTGTGCGCAGGTCTGGGCACCCTGCTGTTCCACCTCATTACCAAAAAGAAGGTGCCTGCATTCCTCGGCTCCTCCTTTGCGTATCTGGGCGGCTTCTCCATCGTGGCCCCCATGCTGGCAGATGCAGACGGCAACCTGACCGTTGCCAACACCAAGATGCTGCCCTACGCCTGTGCGGCCGTCGCATTTTCCGGTCTGGTGTATCTGGTGGCCAGCCTGCTGATCTCCACCTTCGGCATCCGCCGCATCATGCGGTTCTTCCCGCCGGTGGTCACTGGCCCCATCATCATCTCCATCGGCCTGATCCTGGCTCCCTCCGCCATCTCCAACTGTCAGGCAAACTGGCTGCTGGCCTTTGTGGCACTGGGTGTCGTGATCGTGTGCAACATCTGGGGCAAGGGCATGGTCAAGATCCTGCCCATTCTCATCGGCGTGCTGGTGTCCTATGCAGTGGCACTGGTGACCGGTGCGGTGGACTTCCAGCGCATTTCTGAGGCTGCATGGGTGGGCATCCCTCTGCACAAGGAGGCCATGGGCCTGTTTGTCATCGACGGCAGCCCGGAGTTCATCAGCGCACTGTTCACCATCATCCCCATTGCACTGGCAACCATGATGGAGCATGTGGGCGATATCGCCGCCATCAGCGCAACCGTAGGCCACAACTATATCAACGACCCCGGCCTGAACCGCACCCTGCTGGGCGACGGCCTGGCTACCACCATGGCCGGCCTGCTGGGCGGCCCGGCCAACACCACCTACGGCGAGAACACCGGCGTGCTGGCTCTGAGCAAGATCTACGATCCGCTGGTCATCCGCATTGCGGCTGTCCTGGCCATCATCCTGAGCTTCAGCCCCAAGTTTGAGGCTGTCATCAACACCATCCCCACCGGCATCATCGGCGGCATCAGCTTTGTGCTGTATGGCATGATCTCCGCCATCGGTGTGCGCAACGTGGTGGAGAACCGCGTGGACTTTACCAACAGCCGCAACCTGATCGTGGCCGCTGTCATTCTGGTGTGCGCACTGGGCTTCAACTCTGTGGGCGGTGTCAGCTTTGCCGTTGCAGGTGTCACCATCAACCTGTCCGGTCTGGCTGTGGCCGCGATCGCAGGCATCCTGCTGAACGCTATCCTGCCCGGCAACGACTACGAGTTTGATGCTGCTGACGGCTCCGAAGCCGCTACCAGCAGCAACCTGCAGGTCTGATCTCCCATAGAAGAAGGAAGAACAAGGCAGAAGCCGTCCTGTGTGTGCAGGGCGGCTTTGCTGTTTTTAAGGTGCACAGGGCAAAGCACACAGTTTTTGAGGATGGTTTTTAGTGACCCTGCCGGAATTTATCTGTAAGGCAAAATAAATAGGAATTATTCTTAAAATTATCCTTGACTAACTAGGAACAATTCGCTATAATAGAGCCATGACAAGGGCCGGTGAGTACCAACACCGCCCAGCCTGTTTTCTAACTGATATAAAAAGAATGATGGAGGTCTATTCTTATGAAGAAGTACGTTTGCACCGTTTGTGGTTATATTGCTGAAGGCGAGATCCCGGCACAGTGCCCCGTCTGCAAGGCTCCTGCTTCCGCTTTTGTGGAGAAGACCGGCAACACCTATGTCACCGAGCATGTTGTGGGCATCGGCAAGGCCGAGGGCGTGCCGCAGGAGATCGTGGACGGCCTGCGCGCAAACTTTGAGGGTGAGTGCAGCGAGGTCGGCATGTATCTGGCAATGGCTCGTGTGGCTGAGCGCGAGGGCTACCCCGAGATCGCTGAGGCTTACAAGCGCTATGCCTACGAGGAAGCAGACCACGCATCCCGCTTTGCAGAGCTGCTGGGCGAAGTTGTCACCGACAGCACCAAGAAGAACCTGATGATGCGTGCCGAGGCCGAGTGCGGCGCATGTGCAGGCAAGATGGATCTGGCCAAGAAGGCAAAGGCCCTGAATCTGGATGCCATCCACGACACCGTTCACGAGATGGCAAAGGACGAGGCCCGTCACGGCCGCGGCTTTGAGGGCCTGCTGAAGCGCTACTTCAACACCGAAGTCTGATAAGGTTTCCCCAGTTATCCATTTGACCGCTGCATGGCTTTGCCGCTGTGCAGCGGTTTTTTTGTTCAACCTACGGAACGGTTCCGTTGACAGGCACAGCGGCGGTGGGTTATAATTTATCTCGTGTTCAATGAACTGCGAAAGGGGAGACGGGGGAATGAAAAACGGACACACCACTCGGCAAAAGGCCCCGGCGGGCCGCTACGCCCTGCTGGACGAGCTGCGCGGGCTGGACCTGATCAGCATGATGCTGTATCATGCCTGCTGGGACCTGATGTTTCTGTTCGGCATCTGGATGGACTGGTATATCGGCTGGCCGGGGCGGCTGTGGCAGCAGAGCATCTGCTGGGTGTTCATCCTGCTGTCCGGCTTCTGCGTGCCGCTGGGACATCACACCCTGAAACGCGGCGCACAGGTGTTTGCCGCCGGAGCGCTGGTAACGGCGGTGACGCTGGTGTTCATGCCGGGAGACCGGGTCATTTTTGGCGTGCTGACCTTTCTGGGTACGGCCATGCTGCTGACCGGTGTGCTGGAACCGCTGCTGAAAAAAGTGATGCCCGCTGTGGGCCTTGCGGTGTCGGCGGTGTTGTTTGCGGTGTGCTACCCGGTCGGCTCGGGCTGGGTGGGCCTTGGCGGCTGGAAGCTGATGCTGCCGCAGAGCCTGTATGCCAACTACTTTACTGCATTTTTTGGCTTTTACCCAGACTGGTTCTACTCCGCCGATTACTTTGGCCTGCTGCCGTGGCTGTTTTTGTTCTGGGCGGGGTACTACCTGCACAAGGCGGTGGGCCGCAGACGCATGGAACCGCTGCGCCGCTCGGTGTGCCCGGCGCTGGGCTGGATAGGCCGGCACTCGCTTTTGCTGTATCTGCTGCACCAGCCGGTGATCTACGGCGTACTTTCAGCCGCGGCAGTTCTTTTTGCATAAAAGGCTTGACACAGCCGGGAAGCTGTGGTATTCTATCGGTAGTTAGAATGTACTAACCGAATGGGGATGCGTCTGCGTGGTTGGACGCATTTTCATGGAACATAAAGTTAGATATATCTAACTAATATTGATTTGAGAGAGGACGATCTTTATGAGCAAAGTAGCAGTCGTATTCTGGAGCGCAACCGGCAACACCGAGACCATGGCAAACTGCGTGGCAGAGGGTGCAAACGGCACCATCGTGCCCTGCAGCGAGATGAACGCCGCAAAGCTGGCTGAGTTTGATGCAGTGGCTTTTGGCTGCCCCGCAATGGGCGCGGAGCAGCTGGAGGAGAGCGAGTTCGAGCCGATGTTCTCTGATCTGGAGGGTTCTCTGAACGGCAAGAAGATCGCCCTGTTCGGCTCCTACGGCTGGGGCGACGGCCAGTGGATGCGTGACTGGGTGGAGCGTGCTCAGGGCGACGGCGCACAGGTGCTCAACGGTGAGGGCCTGATCTGCAACGAGGCCCCGGACGATGATGTTCAGGCTGCATGCCGCAAGCTGGGTGCAGATCTGGCTGCATGGTAAACAGGAGGCCCCGTCCCATGCAGGATACCCCGAAGAACTTGGATCAGAAGCGCGAAGCGAAAAAGACTGGCTGAGTTTTCCAGAATAAACACCCTGCCCGCAGGCCATACTGTGGACAGAGAGGTGATAAATATGGAAAACATCGGCGTTACCTGTGATGTCTGCGAGTGCAGCCACAATGTGAGCGGCTGCAAGTGCGACCTGCCCCAGATCAAAGTGACCGAGCAGTGCACCTGCGATACGCAGCAGGTGGAGACCCCGCACTACTGCCAGAGCTACGAGAAAAAGTAATTCCTAAAGCAGCAAAACAGCTCCTGCCAGAGCATTTCCGGCAGGAGCTGTTTTGGGTCACGGAGGTCAGCGCAGGGCCACATTGCAGGTGGCAAGGCTGCGGATCAGGGTGCCCACGCTCTCCTTCATCCGGATGCCCACGAAGCCCAGCGTGAATGCGGCCTGCACATTGGCCAGATTGTCGTCGATGAACACGCACTCGCTGGCTTTCAGGCCGTATTTGTCCAGCAGGGCCTGATAGATGCGGGGATCGGGCTTGTTGATGTGCACCTCGCAGGAGGCTACGCCGCCGTCAAAGCGGTCCAGCACGCCGCGCTCCTTGAGCAGGGCCAGCACGTCCTCCGGGATGTTGCTGAGATAGTACACGCTGTAGCCATGGTTCTTCAGGCGGCGCACCAGCTCCTGCATCCGGCGGCGCGGGCGCAGGATGTGCAGCCAGTCGTCCAGCACGCCCTGCACCTCAAACTCGCGCCCGGCGGCCTTGGCGTTGCGCAGCATGGCCTGATTGCCGTCAAAGCGGGAGACAAGCCCCGCATCCAGCTGCTTCCACTCCTCGCTGCCAAAGGTCAGGTCGTACACCTGCTCTTCGATCTCTGCATTGCAAATGCGGTCTACCAGATAGGCGCGGGGGGCAAAATCCACCATGACACCGCCCAGATCAAACACGATGCTTTTATACATTTAAAATTTCCTCTGTTTCTCATGGAATGCTCTGCCCACAGTATACCACAATCTGCCATGCGGTTTCCACTGCTTTTTGCATGATGTGCCCGGCGGCTGCATAAGCTGTGGCAGAAAGGGGAGAAGGGCATTGACCATCCGGGAACTGTGTGAAAAAGAGGTGGTGCAGCTGGAGCAGGGGGTCTGCCTTGGCCGGGCCGACGACCTGACCTTTGACCCTGCCACCGCCCGGCTGCAGAGCCTGATCCTGCTGGGGCGGCCAAGGCTGTTCGGATTGCTTGGCCGGGACGATAGCCTGACCATTCCATGGCAGGAGATCGAGACCATTGGCACGGATGCGGTGCTGGTGCACACGGCCCTGCCGGAAGCACCGCCGCAGCCGGAACAGCCCAATTGGTGGCAAAAGCTGCGCGTGAAGCTGGGTTTGTAAATTTTTTGCAAAAACAGGGTGGACTTTTTTGTGGAAGTGACTATAATAATCGCAGAAGCTTTGTGCAAAAAGCGTAAAGAAATGTGCTTTTGCGTATGATCTGAGGTTTCAAGGATGAGGAAAGGAACAGGAATTATGAAAACTCCCAAACCGCTTTTGGCGCTGCGGATGGTATTCCCGCTGGCGGCATCGCTGATCGTGCTGCTGCTGGGCGAGGGGATCGCCCGCGGGAGCCTGAGCGCAGACGTTTTTGCAAGTTTTATCTTCCCGCACATCGGGGCTTATCTGCTGGCGTGGCTGCTGCTGTTTCTGGTGTGGCTGCTGCTGGACTGGGTGTTCCGCTGTCCGCCGCTGTCCACGCTGGGCATGGCGGTGCTGGGCTGTGCGCCCTGCGCGGTGAACTTTTACACCCTGCAGCTGCGCGGCGAGCCGTTCCTGCCATGGGATCTGACACAGGTGTCGGAGGCTGCCGGTGTGGCATCCGCTGCGGGCCTCAAGATCCAGCCCAGCATGGTCGTGGCCATCATCGTGGTGCTGGTGCTGACGGCGGGCAGCTTTTTCCTGTACCGCGGCCGTCACAAACAGCGCTGGCTGCCCCGGCTGGCGGGCAGTGCCGCCACCGCAGCGGCCCTCTGCCTGCTGGTGTTCGGCGTGTACCTGCAGCCCGCTGTCACGCAGGTGCTGGGCATTACGCCGGATGCATGGATGCAGGACCGCTACTACCGCTACTACGGCGTGATCACCGGCTTTATGACCAACCTCACCAATCTGGAGATCTCGAAGCCCGAGGAATACTCGCAGGAAGCGGTGGATGCCCTGCTGGACAATGTGGACGAGAGCCAGAAGTTTGCCACCAGCCCGCTGTACTCCACCAGCTACAGCGCCGTGACCCCCAAGGACGAGCAGGTGAAGCAGCCCACCATCATCTATGTGATGGACGAGTCCTACTGGGATGTCTCGGAGCTGGAACAGTACGGCATCACCTTTGATACCGATGTCTCCAAGAACCTGCACGCCTTGCAGCAGACCAGCGCCTATGGCCGGGCCTACAGCCCAAGCTTTGGCGGCGGCACCTGCGATGTGGAGTTTGAAGCCCTTACCGGCTACTCGGTATCCTTCCTGCCCAGCGGCAGCAAGCCCTACCAGCAGCATGTGACCAAGCCCATGTTTGCCATGCCCAATTACCTCAAGCTCAAGGGCTACCAGACCGCAGCCGTGCACTGCTTCTGGGCAAAATACTGGAGCCGCGACAAGGCTTACCCCAACCTCGGCTTTGACGATTTTATCAGCCTTGAGGATATGCATGGCGTGACCAAGGTGCGCAAGCACTACTGGACCAGCGGCCTTGTCACCGATGATTCCATGGCCGACCAGATCATCCAGCAGTACGAGAGCATGAAGTCCAGCTCGGACAAGCCCATCTTCCTGCACGCTGTCACCATGCAGAACCATACCAATTATAACAAGGACAACTACCCGGACGACGAGCGGGTGAAGGTGCTGTCCCACCCGGCGGGCCTCAAGCCCAGCACCGTGGGTGCACTGGAGGACTTTGCTACCGGCATCCGGGATGCAGATGCCATGCTGGGCAAACTGACCGAATACTTCTCGCAGGTGGACGAGCCGGTCATTCTGGTGTTCTGGGGCGACCACTATAACCCCATCGATTCCAATTACGATGTCTACACCACTACCGGCTATGCCAGCGATTCCAGCGCAGACCCCCGCCTGCACCAGACCACGCTGCTGATGTGGTCCAACTACAGCCAGCAGCAGGTGGACCTTGGCACCATTGCCGCTTACGATATCTCGCCGGTGATGATGGACATTTACGGTCTGGAAGAGCCGCTCTACTTCCAGTTCCTGAACCGCCAGCTGCGTGTGGCCAGCCGCACCAATACCCGCGGAACCACCATGAATCTGGACGGTACCACCACGCAGGAGCCTACCGAGTTCCAGCAGCGGTGGTGCGCAGAGCACTGGCTTTTGCAGTACGACCTGATGTTCGGCAGGGGATACGCCCTGCAGCGCATGGGCCTTGCGGGCCTGAGCGGCGTGGACACAGGCAAATGAGCGAAAAACAGACGATTTCTTTGTAAAAAACAGAGAAAAACTCTTGCAACCGGCGTTTGTTTGTGATATTATAACAAGGCATTACACACGCATCACTATGCCCTTTTGTGCCCAAATGGGTGGAGGGCAGTCCCGAACCGTCCGATACGGCCCGGGATCACGGTGTGCGGAGGCAAAACAATATCTGGAGGTATTTTTACTATGGCAGTCGTTTCTATGAAGCAGCTTCTCGAAGCAGGTGTGCACTTCGGTCACCAGACCCGCCGCTGGAACCCCAAGATGGCAAAGTACATCTTCACCGAGCGCAACGGCATCTATATCATCGATCTGCAGAAGACCGTGAAGAAGCTGGACGAGGCTTACAACTACGTGAAGGAAGTTGCAGCTGAGGGCGGCGACATCCTGTTCGTCGGCACCAAGAAGCAGGCTCAGGAGTCCATCCGTGACGAGGCTCTGCGCTGCGGCATGCACTATGTCAATGCTCGCTGGCTGGGCGGTATGCTGACCAACTTCCGCACCATCCGCAAGCGCATCGACCGTATGGATCAGCTGGCTAAGATGAAGGAGAACGGCACCTTCGAGCTGCTGCCCAAGAAGGAAGTTGCCAAGCTGGAGCTGGAGATGGAGAAGCTGGACAAGTACCTGGGCGGTGTCAAGAACATGAAGACCCTGCCGAAGGCTATGTTCATCGTTGATCCTCACAAGGAGCGCATCGCTGTTGCTGAGGCCCGCAAGCTGAACATCCCCATCGTGGCTATCGTTGATACCAACTGCAACCCCGACGAGATCGATTACGTGATCCCCGGCAACGACGACGCAATCCGCGCTGTCAAGCTGATCGCTGGCGCTATGGCTGACGCTGTGCTGGAAGGCAAGCAGGGCAACCAGGAGGCCGCTCCCGCTGAGGATGCAGCAAACGCCTGATTTCCCATCCCACAAACAACAAAATAACGTGTAAGGGAGAATACGAAAATGGCTATTTCTGCAAAGGACGTTATGGAACTGCGCAAGCAGACCGACTGCGGCATGATGGAGTGCAAGAAGGCTCTGACCGAGGCTGACGGCAACTTCGAGAAGGCAATCGAGATCCTGCGTGAGCGTGGTCTGGCTACCGCTGCCAAGAAGGCAAGCCGTACCGCTGCCGAGGGCATGGTCTACGCTGACTACTGCCCCCAGTGCAAGGTGGGTGTTGTCATCGAGGTCAACGCTGAGACCGACTTCGTCGCCAAGAACGACAAGTTCGTTGCTTTCGTCAAGGAGGCTACTCAGGTCATCATGAAGCAGAACCCTGCTGATGTTGAGGCTCTGATGGCTTGCAAGACCGAGAACGGCGAGACCGTGGACGAGGCTCTGAAGAACCTGATCCTGGTCATCAAGGAGAACATCAAGGTTCGCCGTTTCGTCCGTTACGAGGGCGTCTGCTCTGCATACGTCCACGGCGGCGGCACCCATGGCATTCTGGTCAACTTCGAGACCACCAATGGCATCGAGGCTAAGGACGAGTTCGTTACCTACGGCAAGGACATCGCCATGCAGGTCGCAGCTGCTAACCCCGGCTATGTCGATGAGGCTTCTGTCCCCGCTGAGGTCGTGGCCAAGGAGAAGGAGATCATGCTGGCTCAGATGGCTGGCGATCCCAAGACCGCGAACAAGCCCGAGGCTGTGAAGCAGAAGATGATCGAGGGCAAGATCAAGAAGTTCTTCAAGGAGAACTGCCTGGTCGATCAGGAGTTCGTCAAGGACAGCGACCTGACCGTTGCTCAGTACACCGCTAAGGTCGCTAAGGATCTGGGCGGCGACATCAAGATCGTCAAGTTCACCCGCTTCCAGAAGGGCGAAGGCCTGGAGAAGCGTGCTGACGACTTCGCTGCTGAAGTTGCAAGCATGGTGAAGTAATTTAACTTCCAAAGTTGAATTGGGAGCTGCAGTACCCGTAACAGGGCGCTGCGGCTCCTTTTTTGTTTGTGTTTGCCGGGCGGATGTGCTATCATAGAGAAAAGAACCCTCTCAGGCAAATCTTTATGGGTTTGCCAGCTCTCCCGAAGGGCGAGCTTTTAGGCGAGAAGGGAAAGTTTCCGGCATAACGAAAAAAGCTCCCCATCTCGGGGGAGCTGCTGAGCGGAGCGAAGCTGAGAGGGTTCAAAACGGAGAACCCTCTCAGGCATTTTTGTGCTGGGGTTATGACTAAGGAGAAATCTCTCTATGAAAAAACAAACCATGACCATTGCGGGCATCCCTGCCATCCTGTACGGCAGCCGGAGCCGGAATGTTTACCTCTATCTCCATGGCAAGAACGGCTGCAAGGAAGAGGCAGAACGTTTTGCCGCTACAGCCTGTGAAGCGGGCTGGCAGGTGCTGGCTATCGACCTGCCCGAGCATGGCGCACGGAAAAACAGCCCGGAGCGGCTTCTGCCGTGGGTGGCTGTGCCGGAGATAGAAGCCGTATACGCCCGCATGAAGCCGGTGTGGGCGCATATCCGGCTGTATGGCGTGAGCATCGGCGCGTGGCTTGCCATGCAGGCGCTGCAGGAAGACGCGCCGGAACAGGCCCTGCTGGTCTCTCCGGTGGTGGATATGGAAGCTCTCATCACGAATATGATGCAATATGCCCATGTGACCGAGGAACAGCTGCACCGGGCAGGGGAGATCCCCACGGATCTTGGGGAGACCCTCTCATGGCCGTATCTGTGCTGGGTGCGGGAACATCCGCTGCACTGGCATGGCCGCACGCAGGTGCTGTACGGTGACAGGGATGCCCTGACCAGCCGCACCATGATCGAGCGCTTCCGTCAGGAAAGCGGGGCGCATCTGACGATCATGGAAGGCGGGGAGCATTGGTTCCACACCCCAGTGCAGATGGCGGTCCTTCAAACGTGGGAAGAAGCAAACCTTTGATTCTTGTGCTTTGCAACTGGGCAGAAGATTTAGAATGGCCTCCGCTTCGCTCTGGCCATTTCCAGCGGAAGTATTATTTTTATATTTGCAAACCAGCAAAGCCTGCGGGCTTTGCTGGTTTGCTTTTTCACGGGAAAGGTCGTGACAGTACACTGCATTTTTTGTGGTGACTATGCATTTTATCTTTGGGACTCTTTCTGTGAAAAAATGGTTTGGAAACGACCGCAGTCGTTTCCAAACCACAATATCAAATAAATTTTCCTCTGCTTATGGCCAGAGCGCACGCGGAGGCCATTTCAAATCATAGAAGCTTACAGCAACAAAAACTGCCGCTGACGGTTTTTACGCCGTCAGCGGCAGTTTGCATTTACAGATTCAGTTCAGCAGGATCTGAAACTCAGACCTTTGCTTCGCTGTTTTGCTCAGCATTCTTATAGGCCTTGAAGGAGTGGAACACGATGTTCAGGCCCAGAACGATCAGCAGCACGGCCAGGATCAGCTGCAGGCCGTTTGCAATGAACACAGCACCCCAAGTGGTCTCGCCAGCGGGGATGGTGACAGCAGCGGCATTGCTGATGGCCTTGACCATGGCGATCAGGCGCTGCACCAGAGCGGTGAAGGTGACACACAGCATGATGACCAGCGGAGGGAAGATCATCTTGTTGCTACGGCCGGTGACCTTCAGGAACACGCACAGGGTGGCCAGAACCAGAGCGCTCAGCAGCTGGTTTGCAGAACCGAACAGGGGCCAGATGTTGGCGTAGCCGATCTTGGTCAGCAGGAAGCCGAAAGCCAGAGTCAGGAAGGTGGAGAAGTACACGTTGCACAGCAGCTTGCGCCAGCCCTCAGCATGCTCCATGTCATCCACGCTGAACAGCTCCTGGAAGCTCATGCGGCCGATACGGGCCACAGCATCCAGACTGGTCAGAGCCAGTGCGGAAACGCACATGGTCATAAACACAGAGGCAAAGTGCTGGTCCAGGCCAAAGCCCACGAAGAAGCTGGCAACGCCGCGGCTGAAGACCTGGAACGGAGTGCCGTCTGCGGGGGTGCCGTCTGCAGCAGCAGAAGCACCGGCCACGCACAGGGCGATGACAGCCAGCAGGCTTTCCAGCACCATGGCACCGTAGCCGACCTTCAGCATATCCTTCTCATTGGTAACGGTCTTGGAGGAAGTGCCGGAAGACACCAGACTGTGGAAACCGGAAACAGCGCCGCAGGCAACGGTAACGAACAGGATGGGGAACATGGTGCCCAGCTTGGCGTTGGTAAAGCCGGTGAACACCGGCAGGTTCATGACGGGATGGTTGACGATCAGGCCCAGAACAGCGCCCACGATCATGGCCACGAACATAAAGGTGGTCATGTGGTCACGGGGCTGCTTCAGCAGCCACATGGGCAGGACAGCGGCAAAGAAGATGTACACAAAGGTGATGTAGCTCCATGCAGCCTTGCCCAGAATGATGGGGAAGTTTGCACCCACCACAAAGGACAGCACGATGAATACGATGCTGATCACATTCTCTTTCCAGCCGGTGAAGTGCAGGTTCTTCTGCAGCAGGCCAAAGATCACGGCGAACACCATGAACATGATGGAGACCATGCCGGCAGCACCGTTGGTCTGGGCAGCCTCCACCAGAGCACCGTCAGCACCGTAGGCATTGAAGGTGCCGGCCACCATGTCGGCAAAGGCGGCAATAACAATGCCGCAGAACAGCCAGCAGAACAGCAGGAACAGCTTGCGGCCGGTCTTGCCGATGTACTTTTCGATCAGCATGCCCATGCTCTTGCCGTCGTTCTTAACGGAAGCATACAGAGCGCCGAAGTCGGTGACAGCACCGAAGAAGATGCCGCCCAGCAGCACCCACAGCAGCACCGGCAGCCAGCCGAAAGCAGCGGCCTGGATCGCACCGGTGACAGGGCCTGCACCGGCAATGGAGCTGAACTGGTGTGCAAACACGGTCCAGCCGTCGGTGGGAACGTAGTCCCGGCCGTCCTCATGGACAACTGCCGGGGTCTTGGCAGAGGGGTCGATACCCCACTTGTTTGCCAGCCAGCGGCCGTAAAGCATATAAGCGCCAAACAGACACACGGCTGCGATCAATACGATGACCAGCGTATTCATTGTTTTTACCTCTTTCCTTTCTTGGCATCCGGCAAATGTCAGCGGCATGGGGGCGGCAGGGTGTAAAAAAGGCCCCGTCCTCCTGCGTTCGTTCCATTTGGGACGAACCATCGAAGACGAAGGCCTTCCCATACACTGCACATCGTGTATGGAATACTCCGCGATACCACTTCGTTTGCTGCACAGGGCAGCCACTCCCAGCGTACATACATACGCAGCCCCGTAACGTGGGCAAAACGGCCATGCATTACTGGAAGGCGGGGTCAGCGCCTTTGTTCACACAGGCTGCTCGCAGGGGAGAACGCTTTGCTCCTGACTGCTGCCCTTGCATCAGATGGGCGGCTCTCTGGGAGAGGGTGCTGCAAAGAATCATGTCCTGTTCATCGCATTTGCCGAATGATTGTCCGTATTTTAGTGCGGGATTCACAAATTGTCAATATCCTTGGCACAAGTTCGGAGGATACACTAATTCAGGAAAGCGTTCTGCAAGAATTTTTAGGTGATTTTTGTTCATGCGTGAAACGAAGAAAACTATACACACAAACGGATGAAAAGAGTTCACGCCAAGGGCTTGACTTTCACACTTTGATGTGCTAAAGTGATGATGCAGGAAAGAACCGGAACATTTCCGAAACATTTAAAAGAGGGAACGCTCCCAAAACCGGACAGTCCGCTGCGGCGGCAAGGAGAACATTCATGGCAGATAAAAATTCCAGAAGAAACCAGACCACCGATGCACTGTTTGATGCCATCCTCAGTCTGGAAACGCGGGAGGAGTGCTACAACTTCTTTGAAGACCTGTGCACTGTAAAGGAGATCTCGGATATGGCGCAGCGGCTGGAAGCGGCAAAGATGCTGCTGGACGGCAGAACCTACGATCAGATCGTGAAGGCAGTGGAGATCAGCACGGCCACCATCAGCCGCATCAACCGCTGCATCCAGTACGGCTCCGGCGGCTACCGCGAGACCATTGAAAAGGTGCGCGGCACCCAGAACCCTAAAAAGCAGGAGTAACACCGGCGTACCCGGCAGACATAGAATGGGGCGTACACCGCCCCTGACCGGACGAACGAAAGGAAGGTTTTATCATGTCTGCTGAGAACTGTATCGATACCACCCGCTGCCCCTGCCCCTGCCTGCCCAAGGTGACGCTGGAGCAGGCGGTCGTTGACCTTGTGGAGAGCATCGCTCTGCAGGAAAATGCCCTGAGCCACATCCTGTGTGCCGAAAGCCGGAAGATGGATGCCGCCATGAAACTGGACGGTCTGGACCTGTGCAAGCTGCTGGAAGTGAACGATTCGGCCACCAACATGGTGCACGCCGTGGCAAACCTGGAGCTGGTGCTCAAGGATAAGCTGGAGTTCGTCTCCAACAACCTGTACTATCCGCCTGCGGATGCCGCAGCAAAGTAAGAAGATGCGGAAAGGCCTGTCCGGATGCCGGGCGGGCCTTTTATATTAACGGGTTCGCCCTCTCAGTCTCGCATTCGCTCGCCAGCTCCCCCAAAGTGGGAGCCTTTGGCAGTCCATGCAAAGTTTATCTATATGCCAAGGCCTCTCCCTTTGATAGACTTCCCCCGGCCGGGGGAAGATGTCGCGTGAGCGACAGAAAGGGGAACGAGGTGTCACCGAAGGTGACGGAGAGGGCGAGGACGCTGGCCTTGTGCTGCGGCTGTTTGAAATACTGACAATAACCAAATGCATAATTTTTGTAAAAACCATTTGTTGGAATTGCTGATAACGGGATTCTGTGCTATACTATACAATGTATCACCATGAAAGTGAGGAAATTTACAAATTGCTGAACTACGATGCGATCCTGTTTGATGTGGACGGGACCCTGATCGATTCCGCTCCCGGTATCATAAATACATTAAAAGAAGTCTTTGCCAGGATGGGCGTGGATACCACAAATGTGAACCTGCGCCGCTACCTTGGCCCGCCGCTGCGCAAGAGCTTTGGTGAGCACTTTACCGACCCGGCCCTCATTGAAAAGGCCACCGACCTGTACCGCGACAGCTACGCCGTCAAGGGCAGCCACGAGAGCGCCGCCTACCCCGGTGCAGCAGAGATGCTGCAGCGCCTGAAGGACGCGGGCCTTGTGCTGTGCACCGCTACCTCCAAGCCCACGCAGGTCGTTACGCCCATTCTGGAAGAAAAGGGCCTTGCAGGCTATTTTGATTTTATCGGCGGCGCGTCCATGGACGAGAGCCGCGACACCAAGACCGACGTGGTGCGCCATGTGCTGGCCCAGCCCATGATGCAGGGCAGGCGGGTGCTGATGGTGGGCGACCGCAACGACGACATGCGCGGCGCTGCGGACTGCGGGCTGGATGCCGCCGGTGCGCTGTACGGCTACGGCAGCAGGGAAGAGCTGGAACCCTTCCACCCGGTGCTGCTGGCCGAAAGCTGCGCCAGCCTTGCAGACCAGATCCTGAACGGACAGGCATGACCGGAAGGCCCTGTGCCGGAAACGAAATGAATGGTGAGAGATATGAGAAATACACGACCGGAAAAGCAATCGCTTACTCCTATGCAGAAGCAGGCTGTGCTGGTGTGCAGTGTGTGCGCGCTGGCAGCCATTCTGACCATTGCCATTACCATGACGCTGCTCAAGCGCGGCAAGACCCCTGCAGCCCCGGGGGAACAGCCCTCCAGCGAGGTGCTGGTGCCGGGCGAAGAGGATATCTCGGATCACTACCAGATCAGCGAGACCTCTGCCGCCCTGCTGCCGGAGACCGCCGACGCGGGCGAGAGCTACCAGAAGGAAACGCTGTTCCTCGGCGATTCCAACACGGTGCGCCTGTACGCCAACGGCCTGATCAGCCTGCAGCAGTTCTGCGCCAAGGAGGGCATTGGCACCCATGCCGCCCTGAACGAGGGCATCGTTACCTTTAAAAAGGACAGCAGCACCTACACCATCGCGCAGGCCGTGGCCAAAATGAAGCCCCGCCGCGTGGTCATCATGCTGGGCACCAACGATACCGGCATGAGCGTGGACGAGTTCATCAAGAACTACACCGCGCTGGTGCAGGCCATTCAGGAAAGCTACCCCTACACCGACATCATTGTGAACACGGTGCCGCCGGTGCCTGCAAACCACGCAAACTACCCCCACATGGACCAGACCAAGATCGACGACTTCAACATGGCCCTGCTGTCCATGTGTGAGCAGATGGGCCTGAAGTTCCTCAACAGTGCCGAAGCGCTGAAGGATGCCAACGGCTATGGCCGCGAGGATTACTACCAGACCGGCGATATCCACCTGAAGCCCGTGGGCCTGAAGGCCATGCTGAGCTATCTGCGCACCCACGCTTACCAGACCGACGACCGCCGCCCGGACACCGCCAACATCCCCACCCGCGCCGAGTATACCCCGAACCCCAGCTCTGCGGTGACAGCACCCAGCAGCTCGGAGGCTGCAGGCTCTTCCGAAGGGCAGGGTGTGCTGTATCAGGCCAGCTACCGGGTGGACAAGACCGGCGGCACCCTTTCCAGCGGCAGCGACAGCGGCAAGACATCCCTCTCCTATGAAGTGACCAGCGCCGCCCAGTCCATCAGCGTGACGGCTGTGCCGCAGGACGGCTATGTGTTCGTCAAGTGGAGCGACGGCGTGACCCAGAAGACCCGCACCGATACGAACTTCAAGCAGAACGTGGACGTGACCGCCGTGTTTGCAGCGGCTTCCGTGCATATCAGCAGCACCGGCAAGGCCGTGCTGGGCGATTCCTACACCTTTACCGCAAAGCTGGGCGGCAAGCACCTCACTGCCGACAGCATCCGCTGGTACGCCAACGGTGCGGAAGTGCCGCAGGCGGCGGGCAAGACCACCGTCAAGGTGGAGATCGACCCCTCCATGCTCAATGCGACCTTTAAGGTGTACGCAGTGGCAAGCTACAACGGCTGCACCGTTACCAGCAACGTCCTGAATGTGACGGTCAGCGGCGTAAGCTCCGGCAGCTCGTCTCACAGCTCCGGCAGCTCTGGCAGCACGTCGGACAGCAGTTCTTCCGGCAGCACCAGCTCTTCCGGTGCATCGTCCGGCACCACCTCCGGGGCATCCTCCGGGGCTACATCCACCTCCGGCAGCTCGTCTCACAGCTCTTCCAGCAGTGAGAGCACGGCTTCCCCGGCAGGCTCGGCTTCTGCTTCCAACGGAACAGCCAGCTCTTCCCACAGCACCAGCTCGTCCCACGCGGACTCTGGTGAGAGCAGCTCGGCTTCCCATAGCAGCTCCAGCAGCGAGAGCAGCTCTGCAAGCTCTGGCAGCTCCCATGCGGCTTCGGAATCCAATGCCAGCAAGGAAGCCGCCAACGAGCAGTCCGCATCCACGGACTCCGCGTCCTGAGGCTGTCACCCCGGCCTGCTGTGCCGCATAGGCTGGCAGGAAGGGAGGCGTTTGCATGTACTACGAGGAACCCCGCATCCCGGCGCTGCCCGGGGAAGAGAACGTGACCGACGGCAGCGTGGACGATTATGGCACCGACTGGGAGAACGTGGACAACGGCGCGCTGGAAGAGGAAATGGCAAAGTGTGCTGCCACCCCTTGTGATGTCAAAACCACCTGCCCGGACAATGACCCGGAGCAGACAGACGTACTACCGTACGAAATTGTAACAGAATGATGTGAAGCCAGCTCTGTTTACGGCAGGGCTGGCTTCTGCCTGTTGTTGAGCGCATGGCAGCTGAGGCCATGGCAGAAGGAAAAGAGGGAAGGTTTATGGCAAAATATTATTGCGTGCTGTTCGATGCAGACAACACCCTGCTGAACTTTGACGCAGCCGAAAGCAAGGCACTGGCCGAAACGCTGGTGAACTACGGCATTGAGCCGGACGCAGAAACGGTGCAGACCTACCGCACCATCAACTCGGAGCTGTGGCGGCAGCTGGAAAAAGGCCAGCTCAAGCGGGAAAAACTCATGGCAGAGCGGTTCACCCGCTTCCTCAAGGCTATTGACGCCGCCGGCGACGGAGCCGAGATGAACCGCTTCTATCTGGAACAGCTCTCCACCCATCCGGACCTGATGGGGCCGGAAGTGCTGGATGTGCTGCGGGAGCTTTCCGAGGTGGCAACGCTGGCCGTTGTGACCAACGGCTTCCAGAAGGTGCAGACCCGCCGTCTGGCCGAGAGCGGTGTGCTGAACTTTATGGAGGACGTGTTCGTCTCCGAGAAGATGGACAGCGAAAAGCCGAACCGCAGAATTTTTGATGCGGCCCTGCGCGCCCTTGGCGTGGAGAACCGCGAGCATGTGCTGATGGTGGGCGACGGCCTGAGCAGCGACATTCAGGGCGGCGTGAATGCGGGCCTTGACACCTGCTGGTATAACCCCAGCCACGCCGAGAACCCCGGCAAGGTGGTGCCCACCTACGAGATCGCAGACCTGAAAGAGCTGTACCCGCTGGTGATGGAGCAGGAAGAGCTGGCCAATGTGGGCCTGAAGAACCGCCGCCACCAGTGCTGAGCCAATAAGCGGATGGAGAACGGGATCATAAAACTATGCTGATACATTTGGAAAAACTAGGCAAGAGCTTTGGCGAGAAGATCGTGCTGCACGATGTGACCGCCAGTGTCGAGCGGGAGGACCGCATCGGCATCGTGGGCCAGAACGGCGCGGGCAAGACCACCCTGCTCAAGATTTTGACCGGCGAGTACCAGGACTACGAAGGGGAGTTCAGCGTGACCCACGGCGTGACGCTGGGCTATCTGGAACAGAACGCAAAGCTGGATGCCACGCTGGATCTCTACGGCGAGATGCGCTCCACCTTTGCCCCTGTGCTGGATGCCATGGCCCAGATGCAGGTGCTGGAACGCAAAATGGCCGCGCAGCCGGACGACACGGAGCTGCTGGCCCGGCACGACCAGCTGCAGAACATCGTGGATGCCGCCGACGGCTACAACATGGATGTGAACATCAAAAAGGTGCTGTCCGGCATGGGCTTTGCGCAGGATACATGGCAGAAGAACATTGCGGTGCTCTCCGGCGGCGAGCTGACGAGGCTGCGGCTGGCAAAGCTGCTGCTGGAAAAGCCGGACGTGCTCATTCTGGACGAGCCCACCAACCACCTGGACTTTGCCACCATGGAATGGCTGGAAAACTACCTCAAAAGCTATTCCGGTGCGGTGCTGGTGGTCAGCCATGACCGCTACTTCCTCGATAACGTGTGTACGAAGATCTGGGAGGTCTCCTTCCAGACCATGACCACCTACAAGGGCAACTTCTCGGCCTACCTGCCCCAGAAGGAAGCCGCCGATGCCCTGCGCCAGAAGCAGCACGACGCAGATGTGGCACTGGCCGAAAAGCTGCAGGACTACGTGGACCGCAACCTTGTGCGCGCCTCCACCACCAAAATGGCCCAGAGCCGCCGCAGGCAGCTGGAAAAGCTGGAGATCACCGAAGCGCCCAAGGACGAGACCAACCAGCTCAAGTTCCGGTTTGAATATGACGTAGAACCGTGGAACGAGCTGGTGCTGCTCAAGAACCTGACCATCAAAATAGGGGAGCGCACCCTGCTGGAACCCTTTACCTACACGGTGTGCCGCGGCCAGCGGCTGGTGATCGCAGGCCCCAACGGCGCGGGCAAGTCCACCCTGATGCAGGTGCTGGACGGCAAGCGCCGCCCCTCCGGCGGCATGGTGCGGCTGGGCACCGGCGCACGGCCCAGCATTTTTGCCCAGCAGCAGAACCGTCTGGGGCAGGGCCGGGTCATCGATGTGATCTGGAACAAGTACCCCCGCATGACCGAGCTGGAGGTGCGCAGCCATCTGGCAAAGCTGGGCTTCCGGGGCGAGACGGTGTTCAAGCCCTGCGAGGCGCTTTCCGGCGGCGAGCTGGCCCGCCTGCGCTTTGCGGAGATCGTGCTGGAACGGCCCAACCTGCTGTTTCTGGACGAGCCCACCAACCATCTGGACATCTACACCCGCGAAAACCTTACCGAGGCCCTCATGGCCTACACCGGCACGCTGCTGCTGGTCACCCATGACCGCCACCTGATGAACAGTCTGGCCTGTCCTATCCTCTACCTTGAGGACGGCAAGGCCACCCTCTACCCCAGCTACGATGCCCTGATGGGCCGCAGCGCCCCGGCCCCTGCGGTGCAGAAGGCCGCCGAACCGGCCAAGACCGGCTACGGCAGGGAGCAGCGCCGCCGCCGCGCAGAGCTGCGGGCCAAGATCAAGGCCTGCGAGGACGAGATGGAAGCCTGCGGTGCACGCGAAGTGGAGCTGGACAACGAGATCAACTCCCCGGAGGTGTACAACGACCCCGACCTGCTGCGCCAGAAAAGCGACGAGCTGAGCGACCTGCGCTTTCATCAGGAAGAGCTGTTTGCCGCGTGGGAAGCTGCCATGGAAGAGCAGGAAAGCTACGAGCAGAGCCAGCAGACCGAAGAGTAAAGGAGGGTGCAGCATGTCCCAAAACAGACGCAGTTACGAAAAAACGCGCCGCATCGCCCTTTCCGGCCTGCTGTTTGCGCTGGCCATGGCACTTTCGTTCATTGAGGGCACGCTCACCATCCCGGGCCTTTTGCCGGGCATGAAGCTGGGCCTTGCCAACATCGTGGTGATGTACGCGCTGTTTTTCATGGGGCCAAGGCAGGCGCTGGTGCTGGACGTGCTCAAGGCACTGTTCGTGTTTCTGGTGTCCGGCTTCACGGCGGGCCTTCTCTCGCTGTGCGGCGGCTTGCTGTCACTTTTGGTGATGTGGGTGCTGTACTACCTGCTGCCGGTGCGGCCCACCTGGTTCATCCTGTCCGTATGCGGCGCACTGGCCCACAACATCGGCCAGCTGCTGGGCGCGGGCGTGATCATCTCGTCCTCGCTCTCGTTCTACTATGCGCCGGTCATGCTGGTGCTGGGCCTTGTGATGGGCGCACTGACCTCCATCACCCTCAAGGCCCTGCTGCCGGCTCTTGGCAAAATGGGCTTCTCCACGCAGGAAAAGCGGGGGGAATAACCAACCGTCCATGCATCACAGTTGCATTTTGGCCGGAAATCAGTATAATAAGGAAACAACATACTTTATAGATAGGAACTCTTGCATACAGCGCTGCCGCCGTGGGAAAGTGCGCGGCAGCCGGGAGGTGTTTGCACTATGAGTGAAAAAGTTACCATCAAGGTGGAGCGCAAAACGCTGCATCTGCCCACCATCGCCCTGCGCGGGCTGGTGGTGTTCCCCAACAATCTCGTCCACTTTGAGGTGGGCCGCGAAAAGAGCATTGCCGCCGTGGAGTGGGCAATGGCAAATAATTCCAACGTGTTTCTGGTGGCACAGAAGTCCATGGACACCACCGAGCCGCAGCAGGCAGACCTGTTCAGCTACGGCGTGGTGGCCGAGGTCAAGCAGGTGCTGCGCGTCTCCGGGGACCTTGTAAAGGTTCTGGTGGAGGGCAAGTACCGCGCAAAGCTCAGTGCACTGGATGCCAGCGGCGATTTTCTGCTTTCGGCGGTGCGCCCGGCCCCGGTGCGCGCAGGCAAGGCCGACGATGCCGTGGAGACCGAAGCGCTGCTGCGCGCCCTCAAGGCCGGGTTTGACGAGTACCTTGGCATGAACCCGCGCCTTGGCAAGGACGTGGTGTTTGCCATCGTTTCCAGCGACGACCCCGCCTTCCTCAGCGAGTACATGCCCGCAAACCTGCTGTTCCGCTACGAGGACAAGCAGGCTGTGATGGACGAGGGCACCCTGAACGGACGGCTGAAAAAGCTCATCGAGATGCTGCGCCGTGAGTGTCAGGTGATGAAAATTGAAAAGGAGATCGCGGAAAAGGTCAACGAGTCCATGGACAAGAACCAGCGCGATTACTACCTGCACGAACAGCTGCACATCATCAGCGACGAGCTGGGCGAGGGCGACGACACCCACGCCGAGGCGGACGAGTACCGCCGCAGGATCACCGGGCTGCACCTTGCCGAGGACAGCGAGAAGAAGCTGCTCAAGGAAGTGGACCGCCTTGCCAAGATGCAGGGCTCCAATCAGGAGGCAACGGTCATCCGCACCTATCTGGACACCTGCCTTGACCTGCCGTGGAACACCTTTACGGTGGACGACCTTGATATCAGCCGCGCACAGCAGATCCTGGACCGCGACCACTACGGCCTGAAAAAGGTGAAGGACCGCATTCTGGAAACGCTGGCCGTGCGCAAGCTGGCACCGGACGTGAAGGCACAGATCATCTGCCTTGTAGGCCCTCCGGGCGTGGGCAAGACCAGTATTGCACGCTCCATCGCCGAAAGTCTGGGCCGCAAGTATGTGCGCATCAGCCTTGGCGGCGTGCGGGATGAAGCCGAGATCCGCGGCCACCGCCGCACCTACATCGGCGCGATGCCCGGCAAGATCATCACGGCCATGATCTCTGCCAAGAGCGCGAACCCCCTCATGCTGCTGGACGAGATCGACAAGCTGGCAGGCGACTTCCGGGGCGACCCGGCCGCAGCCCTGCTGGAAGCGCTGGACCCGGAGCAGAACAGCGCCTTCAACGATCATTTCATCGATATCCCGTTCGATTTGAGCCATGTGCTCTTTATCACCACCGCCAACGACCTTGGCAGCATCCCCGGCCCCCTGCGTGACCGCATGGACGTGATCGAGCTGCCCAGCTACACCCGCGTGGAAAAATACAACATTGCCCGCAAGCACCTGCTGCCCAAGCAGCTCAAGGCCTGCGGCCTGACCGGCAAGGTCACGCTGAGCCAGAGCGCGCTGTACGGCATCATTGACGGCTACACCCGCGAGGCCGGTGTGCGCAATCTGGAACGCACCATCACCAGCGTGCTGCGCAAGTGCGCCCGCAAGATCGCCGCAGGCGAGGTGGAAAGCGTCTCCGTTACCGGCACCATGCTGGAACAGCTGCTTGGCCCCCGCTTTGTCAAGCCCGACTTCCTCAACCGCACCAACGCGGTGGGCATCGCCAACGGTCTGGCATGGACCAGCGTGGGCGGCGAGACCCTGCCCATCGAGGTGCAGGTGATGGACAACGGCAGCGGCAAGATCACCGTCACCGGTTCGCTGGGCGACGTGATGAAGGAGAGCGCTCAGCTGGCCGTTACGTGGGTGCGCGTGCACGCCGCCGAGTACGGCATCGACCCGGAAAAGCTCAAGAAGTGCGACCTGCACATCCACGCCCCGGAGGGCGCAGTGCCCAAGGACGGCCCTTCTGCCGGTGTCACCCTGACCACGGCGCTGGTGTCCTGCCTGTCCGGCATCCCGGTGCGCGGTGATGTGGCCATGACCGGCGAGATTACCCTGCACGGCAACGTGCTGCCCATCGGCGGCCTGCGGGAAAAGAGCATGGCGGCCTACCGCGAGGGCATGAAGACCGTGCTCATCCCCAAGGACAACGAACCCGACCTGTATGAGGTGGACGACGAGGTGAAGAAGAACCTCACCTTCCTGCCCATGCAGAGCCTGACACAGGTGCTGAACGCAGCCCTGCTCAAGCCCCAGAACGCAAAGAAGGCCAAGGCTCCCAGCCGCACCCATGCAAAGAAAAAGGCGGCAGACGCCGCCATTGTGCCGCCCACCGCAGAAAAGCCCCAGCCCGGCGCGGTGTGCTGAGAACAATAGAAACCCTCTCAGTCACGGCTTGCGCCGTGCCAGCTCCCCCGAAGGGGGGGAGCTTAAGGGATGTTTTCCACCAGATGAAAGAGCTCCCCCTTCGGGGGAGCTGGCGAGGAACGAAGTGACGAGACTGAGAGGGTTTGACGTACCACAAGAAAGGAAAGCTCCATGAATTACAACAAAGCTGATTTCATTGCCAGCTATGGCATTTCCAGCCAGCTGCCCGAGAGCGACCGCCCGGAGCTGAGCTTTTCGGGGCGGTCCAACGTGGGCAAATCCAGCCTCATCAATAAGCTGTGCAGCCGCAAAAACCTTGCCCGCGTGTCCAGTACGCCGGGCAAAACGGCCACCATCAATTTCTATTCGGTGGACGACTGCTACTTTGTGGACCTGCCCGGCTACGGCTACGCCAAGGTGAGCAACGCCGACCGTGAGCGCTGGGACGACCTCATCAACAGCTACTTTGAAGCACCCCGCCACCACACTCTGCTGGTGCAGCTGCTGGACTGCCGCCACGCCCCCAGCGCCGACGATGAGCAGATGCTGCGCTACCTGCACTATCACCAGATCCCCTACGTGGTGGCCCTGACCAAGGCCGATAAGCTCAAAAAGAGCCAGCTGGCCAAGACGCTGGAAGACTTTGAGAACCTCTGCCGCCCCTATGGCTGCCAGAAGGTGGTGCTGACCAGCGGCGAGAACGGCTACGGCATCCCGGAGCTGCAGGCGGTGCTCAATGCCGCTGTGGCCGGGGAACAGGAAGCGGAGTAAACCATGGCCTACAACGAATTTGCCTATTTCTACGATGAATTCAACGGCGAGGCCGATTACGATGCCCTGTATGCCCACATCCATGCAAAGCTCAAGGAGCACGGCATCCACGACGGCATCCTTGCCGACCTTGGCTGCGGCACCGGTGAGCTGACGTTGATGCTCACGCAGGCGGGCTATGATATGATCGGCATTGACCAGTCCGAGGAGATGCTCTGCGTTGTGCGCGATAAGGCCGAACAGCTGGGCCTTTCCGGCAGGCTGCTGCTGCTCCGGCAGGACCTGCTCAAGCTCGATCTGTACGGCACCATCCGGGGCGCGGTGTCCACCTTTGACACCTTCAACCACATCCCGGACCTCGACACCGCCATTGCCAACGCGGGCTTTTTCATGGAGAAGGGCGGGGTGTTCCTGTTCGATATGAACACGCCCTACAAGCACCGGAATGTGCTGGGCGACAACGCGTTCACCTTTGAGGAAGAGGATGCCGCCTGTGTGTGGCGCAACCACTACGATGCCGCCAACCGCCGCGTGGAGATCACCGTGGACATCGACTACCACGAGACCGGCGAACACTTCCACGAGCAGTTCTGCGAGTACACCTATGACCTTGACACCATCCGCACCGCGCTGGAAAAGCACGGCTTTGCGCTGGAAAGCGTCTGCGACGGCGAGACCTTTGGCCCGCTGACCGAGGACAGCCAGCGCTATTTCTTCTGCGCAGTCAAGCAGTATACACAATTGGAGGGATAACTTTATGGCAAATCTGATCCGCGGCCTGTCGGAGAACGGCGGGGTCGTGTTCTGCGGCGTGGATTCCACCCAGATCGTCCGCAAGGCCGAAAAGCTGCACACCACCAGCGCCACCTGCAGCGCGGCACTGGGCCGTCTGCTCACCGGCGCGGCCCTGATGGGCTCCATGCTCAAGGACGACCGTGACCAGATCACCCTGCGTGTGTCCGGCGGCGGCCCGGCGGGCGTGGTCATTGCCTGCACCGACGGCACCGGAAACGTGAAAGGCTGCATCGATCACCCCTTGGTGGAGCTGCCCGCAAAGCCGAACGGCCACCTGGATGTGGGCGGCGCTGTGGGCAAAGACGGTGTGCTCACCGTCATCCGGGACAACCGCCTGCAGAAGGAGCCTACCGTGGGGCAGGTGCCGCTGGTCTCCGGCGAGATCGCCGAGGACCTGACCGCCTACTACGCCTACAGCGAGCAGGTGCCCACCGTCATGGCGCTGGGCGTGCTGGTGGACAAAGACCTGTCCATCCTGTGCGCAGGCGGCTTTATGGTGCAGCTGCTGCCCGGTGCCACCGATGCGGAGATCGATCAGCTGGAAAAGAACATCGCGGCCATGCCGTCCGTCACCACCCTGCTGCACGAGGGCAAGACCCCCGAGGACATGATGCAGCTGGCGCTGGCAGGCTTTGCCCCCAACGTGCTGGACGAGCGCGATGTGCACTACCAGTGCGACTGCAGCGCCGAGCGCACCAAGGAGATGCTGTTCAGCCTTGGCCGCAAGGAGCTGGTGAGGATGCGCGACGAGGACCCCGCCTGCGAGGTGGTGTGCCACTTCTGCCACAGCAAGTACCAGTACGACCTCAACGACCTGCTTGCCGAGTACGACGCGCAGGCGGCGGAACGTGCCGCTGCAGAGCAGGGGACTTGACAAACCGCTAAAAAACAACTATACTACAAATAGAAAAGGCGCTGTCCGCAATGGTCAGCTCCCTCCGGCTAGATCAATAAGAATGACCGCTTACCGTTTGGAGATTGGGGGCGGTCATTTCTTATTGTTATGGATCTCTTTGAAGATTGCCCATGCGATCTGAAATGTAATCCCAACTGTGCCGCCAACAATGACGAACAGCTGCAGAACATCGTTCAACACCATGATGCATCCCCCCTTCCGCGTTTGCGAACGGGGGAACAAACAATAAGCTTTTACGTCCCCCGGACGCTTGCCGGAGGGAAGCATGACCACCTGCGCTTGCAGATAGCACCTTAACGCCACCCTTCGGGGTGGCATTTTTAGTTTATCATACTTTTTGACGAATTACAACGGGAATCCTTTCACCCGCAGATGTCCGCTGCCACGGTGTAGGTGACGGTATAGTCCAGTACATTGCCGTTCACGGTGCAGTCCTCTTTGCGGGCGATGCGCTCCGCGTCCGGCCATGCGGCGTACAGCGCCTGCAGGCTCTGCAGCCGGGCCAGCGCGGCGGCCTGCGCTTCGGTGCGGTGCAGCGTTTCCGGCTGCTGCACATAGTGGCAGGTCTCCTCCACAGAGCAGGGCAGGGCAAGGCCCAGCAGCGGCACCTCCGGCTGAAAGTGCCGGAGGATCACCGCCGCATGTTCCGGCGCAGGCGCGGCGGGCAGGGAGAAGGTGTGCCCGAACGCTGTCACCCGGTATGCGCGGGTGCACGCGCCGGTGTACTGCTGCACCGTCTCTTTCAAGGGCACGGTGCGGGTGTCGCTCCACTCAAACTGCGCAACCACCGTTCCGGCGGCGGGCGCAAAGATCAGGGTGCCGTCCCGCTCGGCGCGGGCTGTGCCAATGAGGCCCTGCCCGGCTTCCACCTGCTGGCCCGGCTGCACCAGCATGGTGCCGCTGGTAAGGTTCGTGCGCAGAACAGTGCCGCTGCATTTTGCCCGGATGCCGTGCAGCGTTCCGGCGGCAATGTCCGGCTTGGGCCTGGCCGCGGCGGCTTCCACCACCAGCCGCCCTTTGGCAAAATTCAGGCTGGCCCAGGAGAACTCGCCGCTGTGCAAAAGGGCGTACTCCCCGGCGGTGAGTTTTGCCTCGGTCACAGCCGCACCGGGCTGCAGGCCCGCTTCCCGCAGGACGGCGCAGGCCCGCGCAGCCTGTCCGGTGGTGAGGGAAGAGGTGTCCGCATACCAGACGAACTGCTGTGCAAAGAGCAGCAACGGCACAAACATCGCCAGCCCCGCCCAGAGCCCGGCCCGGCGCAGCAAGGGGCGCAGGCAGAAATACAGCCCCAGCTTCCGGCGGATGCGCAGCCGCACCCGGTGCTTGCGGGCCAGCGCGGCAAGGCGCGGGTACTGCCACGCGGCGCACCGCCCGCCAAACCCTCCCGGCAGGGCCGTTACCCCGTAGGGATGCAGCCCGGCCCGGGCGGCAGCGGTAAGCAGGGCTTCGGTGCTGCCATTGCATGCGGTGAACTCCACCGCGGCCCAAAGGCTTACCGGTTCCATGGGCACCTCCTAGTCATCCGCAAAGTCCGTGCGCACGAACCGCCCCCGCAGGGTCAGGCGGCTGGCGGTAAGGGTGACGATCTTCAACCCGTCGCCGTAGATGGTCAACCGGCCATGGGGCATCTGCAGGCACAGCCGGTCGGGGCTGTAGGCCAGAATGCGGCAAAAGTGCTCCACCTCCATGCGGCCCCCGCTCAGGTAGACGGCAGGGGCGTGGTAAAAGCCCTGCGGCGGCTGACGGAACAGCAGGGCCAGCCAGCTTTGCGGCCTAAGCCGCTTTTTGCGCTTGGCACACATCCCATTCCCTCCCATCCCGCAGTTCTGCCCGCGGCGCGCTGCTACATATATATGGATGCGGAGGGCTGAGTTATGAATCGAAGCTGGAATTTCCGGCGGGGCGTGCTGCTGGCGCTGGCAGGGTACACGGCGTTTCTGGTGTTTGCCGCGCCGCAGCGCTGTGCCGATGCCCTGCAGGCGGGGCTGCGGCTGTGCGGCGGGCCGCTGCTGGTATCGCTGTTTCCGTTCCTCATCGTATCGGCGCTGGCGGCAGGCTGCGGGGCCGGGCAGTGGCTGGGCTTTGTGTTCCGGCCTGCGGCGCGGCTCATGGGCATCCGGGCAAAGGGTGCGGGCGGCGTGCTGCTCATTGGGGCCTTGGGGGGCTTTGCACCGGCGGCGGTGGCTGCGTCCGAAGCCGTGCGCACCGGTCAGCTCACCTCCCGGCAGGCCTCGGCGCTGCTGCCCGCCTGTGTGTGCAGCGGGCCGTCCTTTGTCATCCTCACGGTAGGGCAGCAGATGCTGGGCAGCCGCGCGGTGGGGGTGCGGCTGTTTGCGGCCCAGCTGCTGGCGGGATACCTCACGGCGGCGCTGCTGTGCCGGATGCAGGGCGGGGCCGGGCAGGCTCCACCCGCGCAGGGGGAGACCATTCCGCTGCCCGCACTGGACGCGGTGATCGCGCAGGCGGCAGTGACCTACCTGAAGCTCTGCGGCTTTGTGCTGTACTTCCGGCTGCTGGCGGCAGGGTGCGGGGCATTGCTGCCACAGCCGTGGGCGGCGCTGCCCGCCATACTGCTGGAAGTGTGTTCCGGCTGCGATCAGGCCGCCCGCACCGGGCTGTGGGCCAGCACGCTGTGCTGTGCGGCGCTCAGTGTGCAGGGGGTGTCGGTGCTTTTGCAGGTGCGCACCATCTGCCCGGCCGAGATCTCGCTGCGGCCTTTGCTGGCAGCGCGGGCGGTGCATCTGCCGCTTTCGGTGGCGCTGTTCTGGCTGGGCAGCACCGTGCCGGTGCAGGCCGTGCAGACCTTTACCACCCTGACCGAACGGGTGGTGGTGCTGCGCCGCGTCCCGCTGGACTGCGCCCTGCTGGCCTTTGCCGTGTGCTGCATCACGGTGGAGGAGTTGGCGAGGAGTTAAGGTGCGGGCTGGGCCGCGTGCTGGGCTGTGGGCTGGGAGTTTCTCCAGCGAATGTCCGGGAAGTGGGGCCCCGTGCGTAAGCACAGGGGCGGAACCGTGGGTTCCGGGCTGTTCGCGGAGAAAGCTGCCAGCACGCAGCCTATGGCTTCAGGGAACTTTATCAGGTGCTACTGTAGGAGCGTTATCTGAGAAGGTGACTGATTTTTGACGAATGAGCGTAAAAAAAGACACTTTGTCAAGCTGATAAACTGACAACAGCGTGGCAAACAGAGTCACTTTGTCAGCAAGGGTCACTTTGTCAAATTGACAAACAGACAATTATAAACATAGATGCGTTATAATTTTGCCACTTTGTCACTTGTTTCTCCACGGTAGGGCATGGCAGTGAACCAACTGCGTACGTTGCCGCCCTGATTGATCTGGTGCTTTGCAATCTCACCGGATTTTACAAGCTCACTGTACACACGGTTGTAGGTACTGTCACTGCACCCGATCTCCCGCAGGACGGCGGCGCGCAGCTCGTTGCTGGGCATCGACCCAAGGCGGCTTTCGGACAGAACGTTCAGGATGGCGCTGCGGGTGTCCTGCCGGGTCTCCGCCGTGCGCACCCGCCGCTCCTCAATGAAGTCGGCATCCTTCTTGTCGGTGTAGCCGTCAAACACGGCCCGTGCAGTCCTTACGCCCTCCACCTCCACATCGTCGATGTGCAGCAGCACCGTCTGCTGGGGGCGGGCGTAGCTGTTTTTCTCGTGGCTGAGATAAATTTTGCCGTCGTTCTTGGCGCGGCCCATCATCAGCACGCTGCGGGCCATGTCCCAGATATCCGAGCTGTCGGCCAGACGTGCGCGGCCGGAAACGCCCTGCTTTTTGTTGGAGTGCATCACGATGAGCACCGCGCAGCCCTGCTTTGCGGCAATGGCGCGCAGCGGCAGCAGGGCACTGCGCATCTGGTTGCGGCTTGCCATCTCCACATCGGAGGGCAGAAAGCTCTGCAGCGGGTCCACGATGAGCAGCAGCGGCCCGGCCTTGGCGGCAAAATCCGCCAGTACCTGATCCTTGAGGGTAAGGGGCTGGCCGGTCTTGCCAAAGTAGTCGTCGGCGGTCAGCACCAGCACCCGGTTCATGTCGGCCCCGGCCGCCAGCAGACGGGCCTTGAGCACCTTGCCGGGGTCGTCCTCGCCTGCAAGCAGCAGCACCTTGCCGGTCTGCTGCGGCGGCAGCGGAAAAAAGCCGGAGGTCTTGCCCGCCGTCACATAGGCAATGAGCTGTGCCTGCCAGATGCCCTTGCCGGTGCCGCCGTCGGCACCCAGCAGCGACACTTCGCCCAGCGGCAGCAGCTGCGGCACCAGCCACGCCACGCTCTGCATGGGCACATCGGCCAGCAGGCCGGGCTGCGCCGCGCTGCCCTCCAGCGCAAGCTTGCGCTGCTTTGCGTCCGCGTTCACGGCTGCCATAAAGGCTGCGGGGTCGGCCTGCCACGCCTGCTTGCAGGTGTTGAGCCATTGATCGATCTTGTAATTGACGGCGGGCAGCTGCATGTTGCAGGCTGCGCCGCGCACGTCGTCCAGCAGGTCTTCCCGTGCATCCGGGTCGGTCTGGTGGAACATTACCGCAAAGGTCAGGCGGCTGAACAGCTGCTGCTCGGTCCTGCAAGCATCCAGCATGTTCAGAAAGTCTGTGCGGTCCTGAATGGATACTCCCAAAATACATTTCTCCTTTCGCTGTAGTTTATAACTGGAAGCAAAACCAAATGTTGTTGCTATAAGTATAACTCTGAAAAAACAACGTGTCAACAAATAGTTTTTGCGCAAAAAGCCACAGCTTCCGGGGTGAAAATGCACAGGAAAATGGGGAAAGAAAAAGAGAAGGCGGGCACCTTCTCTTGACAAAACGGCAAAAAATAACTATACTACAAATAGAAAAGGTGCTGTCCGCAATGGTCAGCTCCTTCCGGTTAGATCAATAAGAATGACCGCCACGGTTTGGAGACAGGGGCGGTCATTTCTTATTGTTATGGATCTCTTTGAAGATTGCCCATGCGATCTGAAATGTAATCCCAACTGTGCCGCCAACAATGACGAACAGCTGCAGAACATCGTTCAACACCATGATGCATCCCCCCTTCCGCGTTTGCGAACGGGGGAACAAACAATAAGCTTTTACGTCCCCCGGACGCTTGCCGGAGGGAAGCATGACCACCTGCGCTTGCAGACAGCACCTTAACGCCACCCTTTGGGGTGGCATTTTTAGTTTAACATACTTTCTGACGAAATACAATAAGAAGACAGCGCAGAAAGGCCGCTGCGTTCACATGCAGCGGCCTTTCCATTTGATGGGGAGTATTCAGCGGCGGTTTACTGGATGCCGGTCACAGAGTAGTCCTGATCCTCAACGGCCTTCTTCAGCACGTCGTCGGCGACCTCGGCGTTCAGGGTGACGATGGCGGTGCCGGCCTCGTGGCTCACCACGGCCTCGTCCACCTCGGGCAGGGCTTCCAGAGCCTTCTTCACGCGGGCTTCGCAGTGGCCGCACATCATGCCTTCCACTTTCAGGGTCTTTTTCATAGCAGTGTCCTCCTTGGTACTCTCTTTATTTGCAACCGCTGCGGGCTGTGCGGAGACAGCGGGCAGGGAAGCAGCATTTTTTGCCGCACGATCGTGCTTTGTGCTGTGCACGTCGAACAGGTTCAGGCGCAGGGCGTTGCTTACCACGCAGAAGCTGGAAAGGCTCATGGCAGCAGCACCGAACATGGGGTTCAGCGTCAGGCCGAAGGGGATGAACACGCCGGCCGCCAGCGGGATGCCGATGATGTTGTAGATGAACGCCCAGAACAGGTTTTCGTGGATGTTGCGCAGGGCAGCGCGGCTCAGGCGGATGGCGGCGGGCACGTCCGACAGCTTGGAGTTCATCAGCACCACGTCCGCCGCGTCGATGGCAACATCGGTGCCTGCGCCGATGGCGATGCCGGTGTCGGCACGGGTCAGGGCCGGGGCATCGTTGATGCCGTCGCCCACCATGGCCACCTTGCCGGATGCCTGCAGCTGGCGGATGACCGCTTCCTTGCCGTCGGGCAGCACGCCTGCGATCACCTCGTCCACACCGGCCTGCCTGCCAATGGCAGCAGCGGTGCGCTGGTTGTCACCGGTGAGCATCACCACGCGGATGCCCATGGCCTGCAGCTCCCGGATGGCGCGGGGGCTGTCCTCCTTGATGGTATCGGCCACCGCGATGATGCCCAGCAGACGGCCTGCTCCGCCGAAGAACAGGGGCGTTTTGCCCTGTGCGGAGAGGGCTGCGGCCTTCTCCTGCAGCTGTGCGGGCACGGTGACTTTGGTGCCGATAAAGGACGCGCTTCCGCCAAAGATCTCCACGCCGTCCATTTTTGCGGCCAGACCGTTGCCCGGCAGGGCGGCAAAGCCGGATACCTCGGGGGCGGTGAGCTTCTGCGCGTCGGTGCAGGCCAGCACGGCCTTTGCCAGCGGGTGCTCGCTCTTGCGCTCCAGTGCGGCGGCAAGGGTGAGCAGCTCCGTCTCGGAAACGCCCTCGGCGGGCAGAATGTCGGTCACTTTTGGTTCGCCGCTGGTGATGGTGCCGGTCTTATCCAGCGCCACGATCTGGGTGCGGCCTGCAGCTTCCAGCGAAGCGGCGGTCTTGAACAGGATGCCGTTCTTTGCACCCAGACCGTTGCCCACCATGATGGCCACCGGCGTTGCCAGACCCAGCGCACAGGGGCAGCTGATGACCAGCACGGAGATGCCGCGGGCCAGCGCATAGCCCAGCTCCCGGCCCAGCAGCAGCCACACGATGGTGGTGACCACCGCAATGGTAATGACCGCAGGCACGAAGAAACCGGACACCGTATCGGCGATTTTTGCAATGGGAGCCTTGGTGGCGGCGGCGTCGCTGACCATCCGGATGATCTGGGCAAGGGTGGTGTCCTCGCCCACGCGGGTGGCCCGGCACTGCAGGAAACCGGACTGGTTGGTGGTGGCAGCGCTCACCTTATCGCCCGCAGCCTTGTCCACGGGGATGCTCTCGCCGGTCAGGGCGCTCTCGTTCACGGCGCTGGTGCCTTCCAGCACGATGCCGTCCACGGGGATGTTCTCGCCCGGGCGCACCACAAAGATGTCCCCCTTCTGCACCTGCTCGATGGGCACGGTCACTTCGGCACCGTCCCGCAGCAGGGTGGCGGTCTTGGGGGCAAGCTTCATCAGGCTCTTGAGCGCGTCGGTGGTCTTGCCCTTGGAGCGGGCCTCCAGCATCTTGCCCACCGTGATGAGGGTCAAGATCATGGCGGCGGACTCGAAGTAGAACTCCATCATATAATGCATGACCAGCTCGCTGTTGCCGTCCACCTGCGCGCGGGTCATGGCGAACAGGGCGTAGGTGCTCCACACAAAGCTTGCCATGGAACCCATGGCCACCAGCGTGTCCATGTTGGGTGAGCCGTGGAGGAGCCCCTTGAAGCCGTTGAGGAAGAACTTCTGGTTGATGACCATGACGATGCCCGCCAGCAGCAGCTGCACAAGGCCCATGGCGATGTGGTTGCCGTCGAACCAGCGGGGCAGGGGCCAGCCCCACATCATGTGGCCCATGGAGAAGTACATCAGCACCAGCAG